>Ga0070716_100001716_pt1 | contig 9877 bp, 14 predicted proteins | sample LARL112metaG_FD_71395 | JGI IMG/M metagenome (GOLD analysis project Ga0070716, IMG submission 71395) | Corn, switchgrass and miscanthus rhizosphere microbial communities from Kellogg Biological Station, Michigan, USA - LAR L11-2 metaG | ecosystem: Host-associated > Plants > Roots > Rhizosphere ... | reverse complement strand
CTTGATAGATTCGCCTTTAACAACATGTTTAATCATATCAATTTGCTCATCACTCAAAATTTTTCCATCATCTTTAATCATAATGGCATTATTGATTGATTCTATTGTGCATGTATGTTTTTCAAATCCGTTCATAAAAGATATGTGGTCAAGAAGCTGATTTTCAACATCTAATATATCTTTTGTTGTATAACGACGTTCTCCAATTTCGACTATTTCGTATGAATTTTTTGCCTTTTCAATCAATTCTACAATCTCATCCACTCCAAAATAAGCTCTACTTTGAGTCGCTATCTCTTTTCTTAATTCAAATTCATGAAAAGTTGACCTTGTATTCGACATTCCTTCAAAGACTTTTTCTATTATTTTATCTTTCAAAGATTCAACTTCTTTTGAGTTAATCTGATTTATTAAATCAATTTTTTGCTTATTTAAATTTTGAATATTTTCTAACTTATAACCATTATACAAAAGTTCTTTTAACCACTTATCATTAACCACATCTGGCGTTGTGTGTGTTTTATTTTTTCTTGAGATTAATTTTATAGCATCTTTATGCTTTTCAGAAATGGCATTTTCAGACTTGATAAGTTCTTCAATTATTTTTGATCTTTTTGAAAAAATTTCTTCCATTTTTTCAGGAACATTTGCTATTCTAATGCTATTCTTCGCGTTTTCTATAGTATATCCAACTAATTTTAGATTCTGTCCAAGCTCTGCTTGATATATTGCCCCTATCTCTTGCATTCTTTTAAAAACTTGATCCGGCTGTATTCCCCCAGATGTTCCATCCTTCCGTAATGCTAAATTAGGTAGAATTGCGTGAGAATGGATTTGCATGTCATTCTCACGGCTTGTAAAATGTTTATACACTGCTATCGGAATCTCTTGAACAGTCTCTCTCTGAAGGCCTCCCTTACCTCGTCTAACAGCATTATCAAGGGCAGAAGTCTTTAAATAATTTAAAGCGGTTAAAACAGCCTTATCGTGAGCCTCTTCTATCTTCTTTCTCTCTATGCCTTCTGCAAATGCCCATGCAATAGAAACGCTCTTAGGAGCTGAAAACGTACAATCCCATCCGACTTGTCTTTTTTCTACTACTTGTCCTTGTAAAATTCCTTCTTTATTTCGGCCTTCTAAGATGTTTTTTAAATCACCATGCTGAACATCGCCAGAGTATCCAAACGACTCACCACCTAACCATACGCCTTTTTCTTCTAAACCTTCCGAATAATAATGCTCTTTTCCTTGTGTAAGGTATTTCTCAACTCCATTCGCTGATTTTATTTTCATCACTTTAAGCATTTTTAAACCTAATTAAAAAATTTATTCACGCCGCTTTTTTATAATTATACAATAAAGAAAATTTATTCACATATTCAACATCTGTTTCTATTTGAATATTTTGGTTAAATTGTTTGAAAAAATAGTTTCTAAATATCAATTCTTTTTCAATACAATCAAGAAACAATATTGAAAGTTGTGGGCTTATTTTTTTATTCCCTGATATAATATTAGAAATAGCACCCTTAGAAAGCATCAAAATCTTTGCTAAAATAGATTGTTTTATTCTTAAGAAGAAAATAATCCCCTGAACTTCAGTTTTACTCAAAGTATAATTTTCTTTTGCAATCTTTTCCCTTGTTGATATTAAAAATTCAAATGCTATCTCTCTCTCTATTTTATGGCTAAATTCATTATCTGGGCATTCATAAGAAGCCACAGTAATAAAAGGTGTTAAAACCTCCTTACTTCCTAATAAAGTTTCGTGAAGAAACATCTTTTCTTTTTCACTCTTCATTTTTAAACCTTTCTAAAAGCATGAATAACAATAATTTTATTCTCTAAAATAACAGCCATTTCGACTTTTCTATTAGAATCATCCTTACATGTAAAAAGAAAACTTCCTTCTATTGCACTTGGATAAGTGTTTTCTGATAAAAAACCTTGTGCATATATTATAAGATATTTAATTTCATCAGAAGTAAATTCTCTTTCAGGATGACCTCTATAAGCATGAGGATATACAATAATAATTCCTGTTTTCCTTAATTCAGAAAAAATCTCTCTTGCATCTCTTAGCTTCATCTTTTTAATAAACACCTCAATAGTTAGATAGCTAAGATAAAAAATAACCATAGTGGAATACTATAAACAATTATGGAATATTTATAGTATTCTTAGAATACTATAAATATTCTGAGATGTCAATATCTAGCTTTTCTCCCTTCGTTGGTACAAGGTAAGAATTCCACCAGAATCGGGCCACTTTGGTTAAGGTGATAAGTAAATTCGTCTTCCGGCTAATAAAACGAATTTCTGAGGATGAGTTCAGAAAATGATTTTCTCGCTTTTTTATCTTAGTTGATTAAGATCTAAAAGGAAAAGTATGACAAGCGTCCATAATTTCCTCTTCTGTTAATTTCAAGAACTCAGTGCGTATTTTTTAATAAAGTATGACTTGAACTTAAAATAATGCTCAAAAATATTTAAGCCGCTTTTTTATAATTATACAATAAAGAAAATTTATTCACATCGTTAAACTATATGTATCTTTTTGTTAGCACCTCTCCCTAATCATTATCTATAATCACTGCATCATATACTACTTGATGTAAACTTTAATGATAATAAATAGAGATAGTACATTTATTAATCCAAACGTTTACGCTGCTTTCACAGCGACTTGCATTTTTACTTTTTCTTTATCTAACAGATCTTGTAGAGCAAGAGTGACAAATATTTCTTCATCATAGCCTAATTTTTTTGCAAATTTTACAGCTCTTGAAGGACTTACATTTTTTCTCTTTTTTTCTATATCGCAAAGATGCTGTTTAGAAATTCCTAATTTTTTTGCAAATGCTGTTTGGCTTAGTTCATCACAAAGTCGTAGTGAATGCAACAATTCACAAAGTGAGAGTTGTTTTCCTTTTCGTAGAGACATGAAGACATCGGCAGCCTTCTTTTTAATAATTGTCATGTTTACCAACCTCTTCTATTTGAATGAATTCAATTCTACCATCAAATTTTTCAACGTAAATAGCTCTAAAGTTATCGTTAAGTCTTATTGATCTCTGTCCTTTACGTTTGCCGCGCAAAGGTTCGTCGTGAAAACCAGGCATTTTTCGAACTTCTCGAACACCTTTTTTCGTGACTTCTAAAGTCCATAATTGAAGCTTGTTAACACAGTGTCGGGGTATATTTTTTAGGTCTTTTTCAGCCGATTTAGAGAACAAAACTAAGAATATATCAGCCACAGTCACCCCCATAGGAGGTGACGATACACCAAATTGGTGTACGAATCAAGGTACTCGGTAAGAATTCACACGACATAAAATATTTCTATTATATTTTTAATATAACTCATTTTTATAATTAATTACAAAGTTTTGAATAATCGACAATATCTACAGTTCGATTAGATTTTTGACAAAGCAGTTCCACTCAAAGTGGAATTTTCTTTTGCAATCTTTTCCCTTGTTGATATTAAAAATTCAAATGCTATCTCTCTCTCTCTATTTTATCGCTAAATTCATTATCTGGGCATTCATAATAAGCAACAGTAATAAAAGGTGTTAAAACTTCCTTACTTCCTAATAAAGTTTCGTGTAAAAAAATTTTTCTCTTATATTTTTCATTTTTAAATTTTTCTAAAACTATAATATATTATTACGAAATCATGAGATATTAAGTATAATTATGCGGATTTTTTATTGGAAATATCATTTTCATTTAAATAATCAGCAATTTTTTCAGTACAGATAATTCTTATCATTGTCTGATAACCCACACCTTTTTGTTTTCCAGCTTTTTCTAATAAACCAATAAGATTCTCAGGCATAACAACATTAAATTTTCGCCCAATTGGAGGCCGACCTTTTCTTTTAATCATTACTCCTTCTACATTTGTTTCACCAAAGTCTGTGTTATCAAACATTTCATCAAAATCTTGTGTAGTATTTTTTCTTTTCTCCATCTCTGGATCTCCTGCATGAAATAGGTCTAAATAATAACCCTTTAATAGTAAAAACAATTGTAATATAACGTCCATCTTCTAGGATAGAATATAAAATAAATCTTCGCTCTCCCCACTCTCCAACAACTTCTCCAGAAAAATAAAAATCATATGAGCAGGCTATTTCAACATCATCTTTAGAAAATCCATGCTTTTTTAGCTTTAATATATTAGCTTCATCCCACTCAAAAGAATTTTCCCACGTAATAAACCATTCAACAATATCAGGTGCCGGCGCAATGAGCATATTCCCTCACAATCCTTGTCCATTCTATTTTAGAATACCTTAAATATACCCTTATGTCAAAATTTAAAAGTAAATGAACCTTCTTAAAATTGTCCTTTACTGAAATATAAATAATTCACTTACAAATTTCTGCATAATCCGATCCGTTATTATTTAAACAAAACGACAATTTATGACTATCAAATGCTTTTATTTTTTCAGAGTTCGTAGATGTATTAGTGTATGACCCATAAAAGAATAATCCAGCAATGACTACTAAAAAAACTATGAAAACATAAAACAAAAAACTTCTTTTATACAGAAATTCGTTTGTAAATGATTCTATTCTTTTTATTTCATAGTCAATGGATTTATCCATTTTTACTCTCATTTCAGAATTAAATTCATCAATAATTCTTGACTTCTTTTCCAAAAGATCCGATTTAATATTCTTCATAGAATTTAAATAATTATTATTAACACTACTCAAATATTCATTAATCTCTTCCACTGTTGTTTTATTTGATGATAAAATAGTATGATAGCCGTTCATTTTATTTCTTGTTTCTGTGATACTATCCGTCAACTTACTCAAAACAACATTGAAATTGCCTATAACTTCGGATGACTTTGTACATCTTTCGTTAATTTTACGAGCTTCTTCGGTAACTTTTGGGATAGAAGATAGACTACTACTGACAATTTCTAGCTCTAAATTAGTCTTTTTTATTTCTGCAAGGCTTTCCACAATGCTTTTATGGATTTTTTCAGTGCTATTTTCTATTATTCTATCTTTTTCGACTAACTTCCTCTCGAAATAGTCTCGTTCTTCTATAATCTTTATAAGCATTTCTGAGATGTTGATTTCTCTTCTCTTAGCTTCTTCTCTATATCTACGCTCTATGTCCATGGGCAGACTTAGTAGAATTTTTCGTGATTGAGATATCTCTCTTTCTTTTTCCTGCATATTGCTTTCTCTTGAAATAATCATGAAATCGATATCCTTTTTCATCAATCGATATCCTTCTGTTTTGGGACTATACGCCGTTGTTAGCTAAGATCAACGTGTTTTTCCCGATTTTGCCGAAGTAGCACCCGTAGGTGCATTAGGTCTGCATGTAAAGCTCCGCAGGAAGGGATTACCCCGATCGGCGTGTTTAGAGTTCCCTGTACGGTCGTGGTTTTGCAGAAACACGAGAGAGTATTTTCTCCATTCAAAGCCCATAAGCTAAGTGAAGAAGTCGAAAAGCTGGAGCGCAAGGCGGGTTCCCTAGTTGCATAAGCGAAGGTGAAGCCTAAGCGCGGAAACTAGGGTGCCTGAGCACAGCTTTGAAGACTTATGAGCGTGCTTAGGCTTAGGAATGGAGAAAATACGAACGGCTATTTTACATAAGCCTCATTTTTTCAATTTAGGTTTATCTTCGAAGATAAGTTCATTAACTCTTTTTTTAAAGTATTCTTTGTCCGTCTTTTCTTTCTTGAGATCTGATTCTAAATCCCAGATTTTTTTTTGAAGTGAGTCTATCTTTTTTTCTAACTCTTCTACTTTTAAACCTTCTTCTACGGTCCGTTTAAAACACTCTTCAAGGTCTTCCTCATCAAGGTATTTATCTTTTTTAACCGCTGCTCTTATGACTTTCTTTAACGTCTCTGGACTCGAATACGTAAGTGTAACGGATGGTGAATACTTCTTCTCTTGTTTTATCTCTTCTTCTTTTTTAAAGTATTCTTCTAGTATTTGTCTCATCAATGCTTGATCACTACCCATTCTTAAAGAGTATGCTCGGTCTGAGATCTTCTTTAAAAGCTTGTCATCAAGTCGTAATGTCTTCTCTGTTGTCTTCGCATGAACAACTTTATTATCTGCCATATTTAACCTCATAAAACAAAAATTACCACAAACTTAGACTATAATGGTATACCATTATAGTCTAAGTTTGTGCAGAATGTAAAAAATATCTATTTAAAACAAATGGTTAGATCATCAGGGGAATTTCCATCCCACCAAACCTTAATTTTATCTGTTGACTTTACCTGTGGTTCGATTATGACAATATTGGTTATTTATATTTAATTAACAAGGAGTATCCTCTATGTCTTTAATCTCAGCACCGTCAAAACGTCAAACTGTTTTAGTCTCCCTTCGTGATAGAAAAGATAAATTAGAGAATGAAAAAGCATGGTATAAATACAACGGGAGAAAAGACGAAAAAATACCCCTCATACAAAAAGTAATTACACATGCAGAAATTACTCCAAAAGCAGAACATCTTGATTTAACAAGCACATTAACACCTGTTGAAAAAGAAACCTTATTTAGTGGATATTTGGGATATTTTAGTCATGAGACAAAAGATCTATTTGAAAGGTGCCAAAATGAATTAAATGAAGGTAACTTATTTTTATCTAATAAATTTTCTGAAACATTAATAATATCTTTTTCAGAATCCTTCTTAAATTTACATGAATTTTCAATTTTTTCTAGTTTGTGTAAGAAATTTAATGTCTTATTGAATGAAAATCTTAAAATAAGAGTATTAAAATTATCTTCTCAAATTAGTCCATATTTAAAACAGGAATTAGTTCATGATACTAAAGGATTAGATAATGGAAAAGCAAGACTTATTGCATTCAATTCTAATATATCAAATCACTTAAACAATGATAGATTATTATCTCTTAAAGATACAAAAGAAGATATAATTTTCTTAGAAAATTATATCGATTGTAGAGGTAATTTTGAGAAATATCCTGATGTTTTGATTAATGCTGCTCAAAGTGGTCAAGTTGAAATTGTGAGAATACTTATACATGCTAATGCTAATTTAAACGCTACAAGTAACGCTAAAAAAAATAACATTGTTTATGGGTGTACAGCTTTGATGTTGGCTGCTCAAAGTGGTCAAGTTGAAATTGTGAGAATACTTATACATGCTAATGCTAATTTAAACGCTACAAGTAACGCTATATTTCCTATGAATTTTAGACAATATGGCCAAGAGATGATATCTTATGGTTATACAGCTTTAATGTTAGCCGCTCATAATGGTCATGTTGAAATTGTAAGATTGCTTATACAAGCTAATGCTAATTTAAATGCTAAAACTACTGGTGGATATACGGCGTTAATATTGGCCGCTATGAAGAACCATGTAGAAATTGTGAGATTGCTTATACAAGCTAACCCTAATTTAAAAGTAGAAAAAAATATAAAAGGGGAAACAGCATATAACCTGGTGTTATGCGAAGATAAAGATAGTAAAGTTGCGCCAGAAATATATAGACTATTGAAACCAGATTATTTATGATAAATTCCTATTTCTTAAAGGTTCTAATCCAAGAAGTTAAACCAGATTCTTTTTTGAGAAAAGCTTGAATTTCTTTCATATTGTTAATCAATTCATTTTGTAAAGTTTGATTTCTTTCTCTTTCCTTATGCAACTCGTTCTCAGCCTTTGCAAGCAACCGCTCTGATATTGCAAGCAAATCAGAGAGTCTTTTGCATTCATATGTTGCATCTGATTGCACATTGTTATGCAAATTATTTGATTTACTTGCGGCAATTTTATCAAAACTTGCATCGAATTTCTTTGCATAGTGCAACATCAATGTTGGCAAATGAACATGAAGAGTTTTTCTTTGCCCCATTGGCTTTGCTTCAATTTGATTTTTTTTAACAAGACCTTCGATTGCTTGCCTCGTCTTGCCTATTTGCATTGCTGCTTGCGCAACGGATAACCATTCTTCTAATTGCATTGCATATCTCCTTTTGCTTGCATTAATCATATGCAACTGGCATGCAAATTCACATGCAATGATGTCAAAAAAACTAAAATACTTCTTGGTGCAATACATTTTTAGGAATTTTATAAACCTTGTAATGGATACACACAGACGCTCCGCTACCGAAAATAGGATACATACGGTAGCAAATACAATCCGTGTCCCCTATTTTATCCTCCAAAATAGGGGACAAAAAAATTTATGCTGTAAGAAGATAAGTCTAGATTTTAGGAGATACAATAGGATACAAATTAGATGATATATCCTACCGTAGGATATATTTGTTTAATTTATACGTCATTTATTCAAATACTAATTTATGTCTACGGTTTAAAAAATAGGATATATAAGCAATTTTTATTTTTCAATATATTCAGCAACTGATTTTGAGACATCATCTTGCAATGATTTTAATACTTGATATTCTAATTCTGTTTGTAATTCTAGTTCTTCAATTTCATTTTTATTTAATCTTGATTCAAGGTGTTCTTGAAATTTTTTTAATGACATTGTTTATGCCGCATCTTTAATTTTAAATTTAAGTTGATTCATAATTCCAATTTTTCTGACCATTTCGTTAACAAGTATTTCTACAAATGGTTCAGGAAAGTGGCCAAGAGCTTCGGCAATTCTCTTTGCCATTCCAAGACTCACATTTGTCTTTCCTGTTTCAATAGCTTGTATAAATTGTCTGCTTTTTCCAAGACGTCTTGATAATTCAGCTTGAGAAATATCATCACTTTCACGTATGTCAGTAAGAAATTCAGCAAAAGTAAGCCCTTCCCAATATTCTTTTAAAATATCATCGGCATCATAATTCTTTTCAATAGTCATGTGGTGTCACCTCCTGAACTTCAACAAATTCGATAGAGTTATCGTCTTTAATAACGTAGATCGCTCTCCTTTGAATATTTAATCTAATTGAGCGCTGGCCCTCTCTTTTTCCATTCAAAGGTTCGTCATGCCAACCGAGACTTCTTCTAACTTTCATGAGCCCATGCTCCTGAACTAATTTAAGCCAAAGCTTAAACTTCGTCTTGACCTGTGGAGGAGCAACATCCAGTTGCTTTTTAGCTTTACCAATGACAATTATCCGGTTCACCATACCCAGCTCCTCCTTTCGACAAGGTATAGCAAAGTCCATCTAATGACAACTATTTTAATTGACACTCAAGACAGATTAGACAGACGCGCCGCCCCCCAAAGTTTTAATGAAAGTCAAGAAGGCTTAAAACAGTCTAAAAACGAATTTTACGAACTGGATCGATACATAACTCATTTCAATTTTAAAATTGAATGTAGGGCAAATTAGGCCGCTTGTTGCTGATATGATTAATTTTTAATCATTTCTTAGCACTTCGAATACATTAATTGTAGTAATTATCCATATTTTTAAAGTACAAAGTTATTTTTTATCCCTTAAGATTGCTTTAAAGATCTATAAAATTCAGTAATTCTTTCTTTTTTTAAATAAATTTCGTTAAATTATATTTCTTCAGATCGATTAATTTTTTTTATTAACGATCGAAAAATATTTAATTAATTTTTCTATTTATTTCGTCTTACAAAGAAGGTGTAAGTATGGACTATAGTGTATGCTTCGCGTGCGCGCGAGCGCCCAAGGCCTCAAATGAGGACTTTCAAAGGGACTTTAAGGAGGCTCTTTAAAGGACTTATATAAAGGACTTATATAAGGATTCTTCTTAGGACTCTAGGATCGGGTTTTCTTACAGAGAGTAGTGTAAAATAGGTGTTTTCGCCCCGTAAAACCGGTAGAGAGTCCCGTAAAACCGGTAGAGAGTCCCGTAAAACCGGTAGAGAGTCCCGTAAAACCGGTAGAGAAGTCCCGTAAA
>Ga0070716_100001703_pt1 | contig 9911 bp, 10 predicted proteins | sample LARL112metaG_FD_71395 | JGI IMG/M metagenome (GOLD analysis project Ga0070716, IMG submission 71395) | Corn, switchgrass and miscanthus rhizosphere microbial communities from Kellogg Biological Station, Michigan, USA - LAR L11-2 metaG | ecosystem: Host-associated > Plants > Roots > Rhizosphere ... | reverse complement strand
CCGACGCGATCGCGCGCGTCGATCATCGCGCTGCCGCCGGCGATCGTGATGGCGCCGCCGCAGGTCGTGGTGATGCAGCGGCCGGAGGCGCCGGTGGTCTTGTCGGCGCAGCCACAGGTCGCCCCGGTTCGTGGAGGTACTGCGCCGATCGCGGCCGATGCGCCGACGGTCTCCCTGTGGCGGCAGAGCCGCGTGCGGTGGCTCGCGCTCGCGTGCGCGTTCGTGATCAGCGTGATCGCCGGCTTCGAGCTGTGGCCCGATCCCGAGCTCGAGCCGATCGCGATGCCGGTCGCGGCCGCGCCCGTCCCGGCTGCCGCTGCCGCCGCGGCACCCGCTGCCGCTGCCGCCGCGGCACCCGCTGCCGCACCCGCAGCCGCCGCCGCACCCGCAGCCGCCGCCGCACCCGCAGCCGGCGCCGCACCCGCAGCCGCCGCCGCCGCTCCGGTCCTCCCCGGTCGGCCTGACCCGGGCCTATGCAGATCTGGCAGCCCGCTTACATCGGTGTGGGCAGCAACCTTGCCGATCCGGCACAGCAGGTGCGCGCGGCGTTCGAGCGCCTGGCGGATCTGCCGCGCACGCGGCGCGTTGCGGTATCCCCCCTGTATGGCTCACGCCCGTTAGGTCCGGTCGCGCAACCGGATTTCGTCAACGCTGCCGTGGGCCTGCTGACCCAACTCTCATCGGGCGAGCTTTTCGACCAACTGCGGGCGCTCGAAACCGCCTTCGGCCGTCCGCGGGAGCGGCAGCGTTGGGGACCGCGGGTGCTCGACCTGGATCTGCTGTCGTACGCTCAGGAGCAGCGCGCCGACACCCACTTGACGCTGCCGCATCCCGGGATAGTGGCGCGCAACTTCGTTCTGTATCCTCTGGGTGACATCGCCCCTGACCTCGAGCTGCCCGGGCTCGGCCGCGTGACCGAGCTCAAGGGACGCGTCACGTCCGAGGGCCTGAGTCTGTTGTAACGACATGCCGAGCGAAGCGACCCACAAGTACATCGTCGTGGAAGGCCCGATAGGCGTCGGCAAGACCAGCCTCGCGCGCCGGCTGTGCACCAGCCTTGCGGCGCAGGCGGTATTCGAGCAGGCGGCGCAGAATCCGTTCCTGGAGCGCTTCTACCGCAACCCGCGCGCGGGTGCGCTGCCGACCCAGCTGTACTTTCTCCTGCAGCGCGCCCAGCAGCTCGCCGCACTGAAACAGGCCGACCTGTTTGCGCCGGTGCGGGTGGCGGATTACCTGCTCGAGAAGGACCGCCTGTTCGCGCGCGTGACGCTCGATGATGCGGAGTACGCCCTGTACGAGCAGCTGTACGCGAAGCTCGACATCCAGGCGCCCAAGCCGGACCTGGTCGTGTACCTGCAGGCACCGGTGGACGTGCTGATCGAGCGCATCGCCAAGCGCGGGGTGGACTACGAGCAGTACATCGAACGGCAGTACCTTGAGCGCCTCAACGAGGCGTACGCACGCTTCTTCCACGAGTTCGAAGCCGCGCCGCTGCTGATCGTGAACGCCGCCTCTATCGACCCCATCGCCAACCAGCGCGACTACGACGAGCTGCTGGCGGCGGTCAAGCGCATGAACCGCGGGCGCCTCTACTACAACCCGTTGCGCAGCCGCGCGATCTAGCTACACTCACGGCCATGTACACGCACCTGCAGCGGGATGTGAGCCGGCCGCCGGTTACGCTCGCGACCCTGGCGCGCATGAAGGCGGACGGCGAGAAGATCGCAAGCCTCACCTGTTACGACGCAAGTTTCGCAGTGCTGCTCGACACCGCGGACGTGGACGTGGTGCTCGTCGGTGACTCACTCGGCATGGTGATCCAGGGCTACGACACCACCGTGCCGGTCACCATGGACCAGATGGTGTATCACTCGGCCGCGGTGGCCCGCGGACTGCATCGCCCGTTCCTGATCACCGATCTGCCGTTCATGAGCTATCCGTCCAAGGACCTGGCACTGGCACACTAGGTGCGGCTGATGCAGGAGGGCGGCGCCCAGATGGTGAAGCTCGAATCCGGCGGCAAGCAGACCGAGATCGTCGAGTTCCTCACCGGGCATGACATCGCGGTGTGTGCCCACGTGGGGCTCAAGCCACAGTCGGTGCACAAGACCGGGGGCTTCCGCGTGCAGGGGCGCGAGCGCGACACCGCGGCGCGGCTGCTCGAGGAGGCGCGCCAGCTGGAGGCGGCGGGCGCGGATATCGTGCTGCTGGAGTGCATCCCCTCCGGCCTGGGCAAACAGATCACCGCCGCGTTGCACGTGCCGGTCATCGGCATCGGCGCAGGTCCGGATACCGACGGACAGATTCTCGTGACCTACGACATGCTCGATATCACGACCGGGCGCAAGCCACGCTTCGTACGCAACTTCATGGACGGCGCGGCCAACAACCTCGAAGCCCTGCGGCGCTACGTGCGCGCGGTCAAAGAGGGCGAGTACCCGGCGGCGGAACACAGCTTCCAGTAGCGATGCAGACCGTTACCACCATCGCCGCCGTGCGCGAGCGCGTGCGCGGCTGGCATCGCGAAGGGCGCCGCGTCGCCTTCGTACCCACCATGGGTAACCTGCACGCCGGGCACGTGAGCCTCATCGAGGCGGCGCGCGAGCGCGGCGAGTGTTTCGTCGCCAGCATCTTCGTGAACCCGATGCAGTTCGGGCCCAACGAGGATTTCGCGCACTACCCACGCACGCCGCGCGAGGACGAGCGCATGTTGGCGGCGGCCGGGTGCGACCTCATGTTCATGCCCGACGTGGCCGAGATCTACCCCCACGGTGCCGAACGGGCCACGCGCATCGAGGTGCCGGGCCTGTCCAGGATCCTCGAGGGCGAGTTCCGCCCCGGGCACTTCGAGGGCGTCAGCACCATCGTCGCCAAGCTGTTTCACATCGTGGAGCCGGATCTTGCGGTATTCGGCGAGAAGGACTTCCAGCAACTCACCGTCATCCGCCGCATGGTCGCCGATCTTTGCATGCCGGTGCAGATTGTGGCCGCACCGACGGTGCGCGATGCCGACGGCCTGGCGATGAGTTCGCGCAATCAGTACCTGACCAGTCAGGAGCGGGCGCTGGCGCCGGCGATCTACGCCACGCTCATGGCCGCCGGCAGGCGTCTGACGGGTGGCGATGCGGACTTTGCCAGCATCGAACGCGCCGGCTTCAGGGCGCTGGAGGACGGCGGTCTCAGGCCGGACTACTTTGCGGTACGCCTCGCCGCGGACCTGGGCTCCCCGACCGTGCACGCGCGCGAACTCGTCATACTCACCGCGGCGCGCTTGAGCCGCGCACGGCTCATCGACAACATCAGGGTCACGCGCACCTAGCTGACGCGCTAGGCGGGGCGCAGGTGCTGCTGCCAGGCCCACTCCACGTGCTCGCGCACCAGCGCGGAGGGGTCTTCGCGTCGCGCCGCCAATGCACTCAGGACTTGCGCAGAGGTGGGTGCATTGCCGAGCGCCACGGCGATGTTGCGCGACCAGCGTGCGTACCCGATGCGGTAGATGGCCGAGCCGCGCATCCGTTCATCAAACTCCGCCTCAGTCCAGGCGAACAGCGCCGGCAGCGAGGCGGCGTCGAGGCCATGGCGCACCTTGAAATCCGGGTGCGCGGCAGCCGCGGCAAACTTGTTCCACGGACACACCAGCTGACAATCGTCGCAGCCGTAGATGCGGTTGCCGAGGGGGCGTCGCAGCTCGAGCGGGATCGCGCTCGCGTGCTCGATGGTGAGATAGGAGATGCAGCGGCGGGCATCCAGACGCCACGGCGCGATGATCGCCCCGGTCGGACAGGCCGGCAGGCACGCCTGGCAGCTGCCGCAGTGGGCGCTGGCCGGTTCATCCTCCGGCAGCGGCAGGTCGGTCAGGATCTCGCCGAGGAAGAAATACGAGCCGGCGTCCCGCGCAATCAGATTGGTGTGCTTGCCGATCCACCCCAGACCGGCATCGCGCGCGTGCGCGCGCTCGAGCACGGGCGCGCTGTCCACGCACACCCGGTAGCCGAAGGGTCCGATGAGCTGCTGTATCGCCCGGGCGAGGTCGGCGAGTGCGCGTCGCAGGATCTTGTGGTAGTCGCGGCCGAGGGCGTAGCGCGACACGTAGCCGCGGCTGGCGTCCGCGAGCACGGCCTCGGCCGGGTGCGCCTCCGCCGGCCAGTAGTCCATGCGCGCGCTCACCACGCGCACGGTGCCGGGGGCGAGTTCCTCGGGCCGGCCGCGCATGCGTCCGTGGCGTTGCATGTAGTGCATTTCGCCGTGGAACCCAGCATCGAGCCACCGCAGCAGGTGCTGTTCGTCCTCGGGAATCTCGATGCGGGCGACGCCCAGTGCGTTGAATCCCAGGACGCGGGCGTGCTCCTGGAACTGGCGCTTGAGCGAGGGCAAGTCGCTGGCGGAAACCTGCGTCATGGGATGGCCACGCCGGACAGTATAATGAGTGTCATGGCGTTGCCGGTTGCTCTGTATTCCACCGCTCAGGTGCGTGCGCTCGAGGCGTACGCCATCGAGTCATTGGGGGTTTCCGGGTACACGCTGATGAAGCGCGCCGGGGAGGCGGCGCTGCGCTACCTGCGTACGCGCTGGCCGATGTCGCACCGCATTGTGATCGTCTGCGGCAACGGCAACAACGGCGGTGACGGTTACGTGCTCGCCCGCTTCGCCCAGGCCGCCGGACTCACCGTGACCGTCCTGGCCGCGGCGGCCGTGGAACAGCTCAAGGGTAATGCCGCCCAGGCCTACGCGGACTTTCGCGCCAGCGGCGGGCTCGTGCGGCCCTTTGCCGCCGAACACCTGACGGCCGGAGAGCTCATTGTCGATGCGCTGCTCGGCACCGGGCTGCACGGCGGCGTGCGCACCGAGGCGGCCGCCGTCATCCGCGCCATGAACCACAGCGGTCGCCCGGTATTTGCGCTGGACCTGCCCTCGGGGCTCGACGGGGACTCGGGCACGGTGCTCGGGGATGAGGCGATCCGTGCCGAGGCGACCGTAACCTTCGCGGGCCTGAAGACCGGACTGTTCGTCGGGGAAGGCCCGGAGTTCGCCGGCACCGTGTTCTGCGATGATCTTGAGATCTCGCCGGCACCCTCGGCGCAACCGGCGCCGCGCCTCACGCGCATCGTGGAGTCCGAGATTCAGGAGGCCCTGCCGCGCCGGCCGCGTTCCTCGAACAAGGGGGACTTCGGCAGGGTACTCATCGTCGGCGGGGGCAGTGGCATGCCGGGGGCCGCGCGCCTGGCGGGCGAGGCGTGCCTGCGGGTCGGGGCGGGACTGACGACGGTCGCGGTGAGTGCGGAGAACGTGGCGGCGATCGCCGCCGGCCGACCCGAGCTCATCTGCGTCGCGCTCACCGACGCGGGCGTGTTGGCCGAGGCGATCGGGCGCGCGGACGTCGTCGCCGTGGGGCCGGGGTTGGGTCGCTCGGCGTGGGCGCAGAGCGCGCTCGCCGTGGTGCTCGATTCCGGCAAGCCCCTGGTCGTGGACGCCGACGCGCTCAACCTGCTGGCAGAAGGCGGCACGGCCGGCGCTCGTGACGACTGGATCCTGACTCCGCATCCGGGGGAGGCGGGGCGGCTGCTCGGCGCGAGTGCCCAGGAGATCCAGCGCGACCGGCTGGGCGCCCTGGAGCGCCTCGTCGCGCGCTTCCACGGCACGGTCGTGCTCAAGGGCGCCGGCACGCTCGTCGGCGCACCGGGGCGCACACCGGGGGTGTGCGAACGGGGCAACCCCGGGATGGCGACCGCCGGCACCGGGGACGTACTCACCGGCACCATCGCCGGCATCCTCGCGCAGTGTCACGACCATTGGGCGGCGGCGCGCGTGGGCGTGCTGGTGCACGCGCTGGCCGGGGATGCGGCCGCGCGCGCCGGCGAGCGCGGCGTGCTTGCGAGTGACCTCACGCGCGAGCTGCACCACTGCGTCAATCTCTGAAGCGGCGCGTGCATCAGGAGGCCCGCACGGAAGGGGAGACGGAGGCACTGGGGGCGCGACTGGCGCGCGCGCGCCCGCCGGGGCAGGCACTCGCCGTGATTTTCCTCAGCGGCGAACTCGGCGCGGGCAAGACGACGCTGGCGCGCGGCTTCCTGCGCGCCTGCGGTGTCGCGGGTGCGGTGCGCAGCCCGACTTACACGCTCGTCGAGCTCTACGCGCTGCACGGCCTCACGATCGTGCACGCCGATCTCTACCGGCTGCGCGACCCGGCAGAGCTGGACACTCTGGGTCTGCGCGACTGGGCCCAGCCGGGGCACCTGTGGCTCATCGAATGGCCGGAGCAGGGGGCCGGACACCTTCCTGCGCCGGACCTGAGCATCCAGCTCACGATCGGCCGGCAGGCCCATGCGCTCGAGCTCGCCGCACATTCCGAGCTGGGCAGGCACTGGTTGCAGGACCTTCAGCGTGGCTGAAGCATTCCGTCCCCGAAGGGCTCGTGCTGCCGTGCGCCTTGAAATGCACCCGCCAAAAACGTAGATTAAGTCCAACATAGTGCCGCGAACTCAATGATTAGAAAGGTCTTTTACGGGGGATACGTCGGCGCTCTGGTCGGCCTGGGAGCGCTTGCGCCCCTGCACGCCGCGGAGTTGCGCGGCGTGCGTGTCGATGCGGACGGGGAGACGGCACAACTGATACTGGATCTGGACCAGACCGTGGCACCCAAGGTGTTCACCCTGGAGCACCCGGACCGCCTGGTAATCGACCTCCAGCACACGCATCGGGCCAGCGCACTGCGCCCGCCGCTACCCTCGGGCGTCGTCACCGGCGTGCGCTTCGGCAGCCAGCCGGGCGGCACGCTGCGGGTGGTGGTGCAGCTGAACTCGGCGCTCGTGGCACGCACCGCCTGGAGCGGGAGCGCACGGCACCGCCTGCTGCTCAGCCTGGGCACGAAGCCGGCGCTTGCGCCCGGGCCGCAGGATGCGCAGCCGGTGCGCGCGGTGCATGCCCCGGGCGAAGGGGACCGTGACGTCATCATCGCGGTGGACGCCGGGCACGGGGGCCAGGACCCGGGGGCGATCGGACACGGCGGCACGCGCGAGAAGGACGTGACGCTCGCCATTGCCCGGGCACTGGCGGAGCGACTCAACGCAGAGCCGGGCATGCACGCGGTGCTGACGCGCGACCGTGACGAGTTCCTGGAGCTGCGCGACCGCATCCACCGGGCGCGCGTGGCGCGCGCGGACATGTTTATTTCGGTGCACGCCGATTCCATCGCCGATCGCAGCATCTCGGGCGCCTCGGTGTACGTGCTGTCGGTGCACGGGGCTTCCAGCGAGGCGGCGCGCTGGCTCGCCGAGCGCGAGAATGCCGCCGATCTGATGGGCGGAGTGCGCCTGGATGACAAGGGCGCGCTCGCCCCGGTGCTCCTCGATGCCACCCAGAGCGAGATCATCGGGATGAGTGCGAGCGCCGCGGAGCGCGTGGTGAGCGCGCTGGAGAACGTGGGCGAGCTGCGCAAGGCCCAGGTACAGCATGCCGGCTTCGTGGTGCTCAAGTCCCCCGACATCCCCTCGATGCTGGTCGAAACGGCCTACATCTCCAATCCCACCGAGGAACGGCGCCTGCGCACCGTGAGCCAGCAGAGCCGGCTGGCCGATGCGATCGCCGCCGGCTTGCGCGGCTTCTTCACCCAGAACCCTCCCGATGGCACGCGCTTCAAGCAGCAGCGGCGCACGACGCTCGCCAGCGCCCAGGAATCCCTCGCCGCCGGCGCCTCCCCGTAGATTCACCCGCCACTGACCGCAGGCGCCGGGTTCGCCTGTAAACTTCACCGCCTGCATGGCTATCCGCGTACTTTCCGGCGAACTCGTCGATCAGATTGCTGCCGGGGAGGTAATCGAACGCCCGGCCTCGGTCGTCAAGGAAATCGTCGAAAACAGCCTCGATGCCGGGGCGAGCCGCATCGAGATCGACATCGAGCGCGGTGGGATCGGACTGGTGCGGGTGCGCGATGACGGGCGCGGCATCAGTGCGGCGGAACTGCCGCTGGCGCTGGCGCGGCACGCCACCAGCAAGATCACCTGCCTTGAGGACCTCGAAGCGGTGAGCACGCTCGGGTTCCGCGGCGAAGCGCTGCCCTCGATCGGCTCGGTTTCCCGGCTGCGCATCGCCTCGCTGGATCACGCCTCGGGCCAGGCGGCGGAGATCACCTGCGAGGGCGGCAGCGTGAGCGCGGTGCGCCCTGCCGCACACCCGCGCGGCACCACGGTAGAGGTACGGGACCTGTTCTACAACGTACCGGCGCGGCGCAAGTTCGTGCGCAGCGACGCCACCGAGCTTTCGCACATCGCCGCGCTCGCCGAACGTCTCGCGCTGTCGCGCTTTGACGTGAGCTTCAAACTGCGACACGGCAATCGTGTGCTGCTCGAGACCGGTGCGGCCGCTGCCGGTGCGGACGAGCTGGTGCGGCTTGAGCAGGTACTCGGGCGGGACTTCCCGGCCGCGGCGATCCCGGTGCGCCATGCCGCCGGCCCGGTGCTGCTCTCCGGCTGGGCGGGCCTGCCGACGCACTCGCGCGCCCAGGCGGACCAGCAGTTCTGGTTCGTGAACGGTCGCAGCGTCCGCGACCGCCTGCTCATGAACGCGGTGCGCCTCGCCTACCGCGACGTGCTCTACCACGGCCGCCACGCCAGCTACGTGCTCTACCTGACCCTGGACCCGAAGCTGGTCGACGTCAACGCGCATCCGGCAAAGCTCGAGGTGCGCTTCCGCGACAGCCGGCAGATCCACGATTTTGTGTTTCGTGCGCTCGAGCGCGCGCTGGCAGAAACCAAGCCGGACCTGGCCGCGCCCGGCGCGCTGCGGCCCGGTGCCTTCGGCGGGGGCGGCCCGCGGGCCCCATGGCCGTCTTCCGCAGCCTCCGCCCAGGCGCTGGCGCTGCCGGCACCATTGCTGCCGCGGCTGGACGGCGCGCACGCTGCGTGGAGCATCGCGGCAGCCGTCCGCGAGTCCGCCGCCGAGCCCCAGGCACGCCTGCCGCACTCCCCGCAACCCCTCGGTACCGCGCTGGCGCAGCTGCATGGCGCCTACATCCTCGCCCAGACCGAGGAGGGCCTGGTGCTGGTTGACATGCATGCCGGTCACGAGCGGGTGCTGTATGAGAAGTTCAAGGCCGAAAGCGCCGCGGCGGGGATTGCCTCCCAACACCTGCTCGAACCGCTGGTGATCGAGGTGAAGGAACACGAACTCGGGCGCCTGCTGGAGGAGCGCGCGCAGTGGGAGTCGGCGGGGTTCGACGTCGATGCCCTGGGCCCGACGCGTCTGGCGCTGCGCCGCGTACCGGCGGTGCTGAATCTGCGCGAGGTCCGCCAGGTCGTCGGCGCGCTGATCGCGGACCTGGCGCTCGACGCGAGCACCCACCATCTCGAGGGCGCCACCGACCGCTTCCTCGGCACGCTCGCCTGCCGCAGCGCGATCCATGCCAACCGGCGCCTGACGCTGGCGGAGATGGACACGCTGCTGCGGCAGATGGAAGCCACCGAGCGCGCCAACCAGTGCAACCATGGCCGCCCCACCTGGACGCGGCTGAGCCTGCAGCAGCTCGACCAGCTGTTCCTGCGGGGCCGCTGAGTGGCGGCGGCGGCCCGACAGCTGCCGGTGTTGGTGCTCACCGGGCCGACCGGCGCGGGCAAGACGGACTGGGCGCTGGCGCTCGCTCAGGAGGCCCCCGTCGAGATCGTCAGCGTCGACTCCGCGCAGGTCTACCGCGGCCTCGACATCGGAACCGCCAAGCCCGCCGTGACGCTGCGGGCGCGCATCCCGCACCACCTGGTGGACATCTGCGAGCCCACGGAAACCTATTCCGCGGGTCGCTTCGTCGCCGACGCGCTGGGCTGCATCCGCGACATCCACGGGCGGCGGCGCGTGCCGCTTCTGGTGGGCGGCACCATGCTCTACCTGCGCGCGCTGCTGAAGGGACTGGCGGCGCTGCCGGC
>Ga0070716_100001696_pt1 | contig 9940 bp, 8 predicted proteins | sample LARL112metaG_FD_71395 | JGI IMG/M metagenome (GOLD analysis project Ga0070716, IMG submission 71395) | Corn, switchgrass and miscanthus rhizosphere microbial communities from Kellogg Biological Station, Michigan, USA - LAR L11-2 metaG | ecosystem: Host-associated > Plants > Roots > Rhizosphere ... | reverse complement strand
CTTTCGATTATGCTTTTCTCAAATGCAGAATGAAGATTATGCTTTATTTTTAAGAATCTACAGGCCTGTGGATACCATGTACCACCATCAGTTGAAATAGGATGTTTTCCATATTTTCTAATCAGACACTGTATAAAACGTTCTGCAGCAACAAACATATTTCTCTCTTTGGATATGCTTATTTGAAGGATTTCTCGGTTATCATTTTCAACGGCTATCCATAACCAGATATATTCGGAACCAACTTTAATGATAGTTTCATCAATTATAAATTCGGTAATACGTAGCTTTCTAGAACTTAACATCTCTGGTTCGTATTTTTTGAATACAGTCTCTGATGGCAGTATGACTTCTTTTAACAAATCTAGACACAGCTTTGGAAGTATTTCTTAGTGAAAGACAAAGGAAATAAAGATACAGAGAATATGCTATATCCTCAGGTTCTGTTCTCTTTCTTATTTGATATATCATAACCTATCGAAGTCATAAAGCTATAGATTTTTCCTTAACTTTACAGAGCCTGGAAAAGGGATGATATAAATAAAAACGACGTTGATAGGGATGTCGACCTACTAGTAACCTATTACTTGATTGTTTTTTGGAAAATCTGAATCTATGGGCATATTATTTCTATGTCTCCTTTATTATTTAATTTATCCATCAACACGACAATAGCCACAATCACAGGTCTGATAACCGAAATTCTCGCATTTACTAATATAGGGACTCAATTGAATTAATGTTTCGATAATTAATTCTTGACTTGTTTCATTTCAATGAAATATTTACAATATAAAATAAAATATTTTTATACAAAGATCCTATTATAAATCAAAACATCTGCTGGTTAATCAGCAACTCAGCTGATTTCATATTCTAATTAGATTAGGATATAACTCTTCTTTAGCGACTGACCACCAAATACGCAAATACGATTTTCAATCTTTTGCAATGATGACTCTCGATATACACAAAGCATCCAAAAAGATCATTATTTCTGTTAACGTCATATCCGGAACTGTATCAGTGACTAACTGAAATTTGCCAAACTTTTCATCAATAAGGTTTTTTAATTCTCTATAATCCTCATTAGTGGAACAAATGTTCGATCACTGTTTTGATCTCTTTGTTACAAACCTTGACGTAATCAACTATATCATTAGTGAACAGATTTACTTTTATCTAGTAGCATCTTGAGAGGCTATATAACATACTAATTTTGTAATGTGTAAAGTTTGTAAAGTTTTCCTGTTAGTCTGTCGGTATATTTCCAGTCCTCAATATTATGTCTAAGCTCTGTAAATTTAACCTTTATTTCTGGATGTAATACATCATAAACATCCTTACCTATTGAAATTTTATCTGGATTAGTCAATGAAGTTAGCTTCGCAGTTACATTCATACAATACCCGAGAATATCAATAAAAGAGCTTCTATCATGCCCATATTGAACTATAACATTTTCCCCCTCATCTATACCTATTTTAACAGAGAGCTCCGGATAATTATATTGTTTTAATATTGGATTAATTCCCTTTCTTATAACAGTTATCATTGAATTTGCACATTGCACTGCTTTATCACATGCTAATAATTTGTTGTAGCCAGATGGGAAAAATGCAATAATCGCATCACCCACATATTTTAGCACATAACCGCCATAGCTACGCACAATACAAGTCATTTCATATGTAAATGCTCTTACTATAGTGACCATCTTGTCGACTGGTAAAGTCATGCTCATTTTAGTTGAGCCAACTAAATCTGCATACATTATTACGAGTGAAACCTTTGAATTTACATGGTTAAAGAGATAAGTTTGGCTATCTTTTAATGATGAATCATATAGATACTTGTCCTCTAATGCTTTCCACATCCGGTCTTGTGTTCTAGCTACCAGTGTTTGCGCATCAACTATTTCTAAGGGAGCAATTACTGGTTTTGGCGACGATAATGTTGCTGCATTTTCAGAATACTGATTATTATCACCCATTATCATATTAACTATTGATTTGGCAGTATTATTGTCCTTGTTCTTAATATTGTAATCCTCCTTAATCTCTTCTTTCAATTTTCTATCAATTACTGTAGACTTTTCAGTTATCTTTTTATGCTGATATTTTCTTTTTTCTCTTTCTCCTTTAATTTCTTTATGGTATGTTTCAGGGTATGCTTCGTCATTTATTTTCTCAATAGGCTCCCCTGTAGGTAATGGTGCATTTCTGTCTATCTTGTAATTACTTGCTAGCTCCGGAAATTCAATATTCAATATCACATTTCTACCTACTTCTTTTATTTTTGATTTGGGAACATCAAATCTATAGTTGTGATCACCAAATATTACTATCTTGTCATTTGTTTCCTTCATTACATGTCCTACATGATCTTCATTTAGAATTCTTACTCCTTTATTAAAAAGTCCTTTTGGATATTTCCTTTCATAAGCGGCTAAATCTATATTTTCACCTCGAGTCCATTGTTCTAATGGTACTGTTGTAGGTAATGGTTCTTGGCGGTCTATTTTATACTTGTTTACGATTTCATAAAGGTTAAGACCAACTAACACATTTCTTCCAGTTGTTTGTATTTCAGATTTAAGTATATCATACCTCTCATTTCCTTCTCCGAATACAACTATCTTGTCAAGAGTTTCTCTTACTACATGTCCAATATATGGAGAGTCTAATGCCATTACACCTCTATTAAAATATCTGCCCGTAGTCATGTAGACAATATACAACAATATATTATAAGTAATAAGAAATTTGCTAATAAGAAAGGAACATTATTTCGGTTAAACTATGCTCGATTGAGAGAGGAGAGTCTTCAGCGAGTATCCGAATGAAAGCATGAAATGTAACATAGTCAGCTAGGCCATCTCCACCAGGTCCCACAGATCCTAAATACTTTGAATACAAATCTATAACTTTGTATGATATTAGACTTGCAATCATATTTGACTATACCAACCACGTGGTAATGTTTTTGTCGTATGGTCAATGGTGAACTTGCTGATGTTAATACTCCTAACTCTATTATTTATGAAGCACTTGTGTATATGGGAGGTTAATATACTAACACTATATGTCTTCTCTCTATCTCTTGTAACCTAGCTGATAAAGATACAAGTTGGTCTGACAGATGTGCTATAGCATCATCTTTCATTTTATCACGTTCTCTCATCGATTGATTCAGTTCTAATTCTTCTACCTTACTTTGTATATCTGCACCTTGTCTTTCTAATTGATTGACATTTAGAAATGTCAAGTAAGACTCTATTTTACGAAATATCTCTGCTTTCTCAGAATCCTTTTTGCGCCAGTATGTAGAACCTAAATGTCCTATAAAATATTCTGAATACTCAGCGCAACCTAGATCAGATATAGTAGTCTTTACAAACCTCCTAAATGAATGAAGAGTTATCTGTCTTCGTTGTTCGTTACCATCTTCCCTATCACCTTTACCCATTCTATCTGATGTCTTGGCAAAGGATTTTGCTATGTCATCATATAGACCATCAGGATTTGGTTTTCTGTTGGTTTGATAAACAGCAAACAGTAGATCTGTTCCTTCCTTAGAAGGTGTTCTATATTCTGTTAAGAAATTGGTAGTATTCAATTAGGCAGTAATATAGCCGAAGGAACACTTCAAGAACTACCTAGCTACATGTTAAACAGTCTTAAGCAGGATATTGGGGTATTAAAGATTGAGGAAATGACTCAAATTTTGATTGACGATATACCGTATCAAGAATTTCTTATAGATATAGGCACTTCAAAGAAAAATCTGTACATAGAATTTTGTAAATGGCTGTCACGATTAATCGACAAAACCAACAAAACCAATATCATGCGATATAATACGGTAAAAATTAGGTGCCTTTGTACATCAAGGTTATTTATGTTTGAACTAAATCTCATTTACAAGTTTTGGTATAGGCTCTTAGTCCACTTTTTATCCAATTAAAAAATATTTGGATAGGTTTGATATTATTGTCTCTTACCTTCGTCGACTATATTATTTGCTGTTGATTCTGACATTTGGCCTTCGGCTATCATGTAGTTTAGTAGGGCTTGAATCATTCTGTTTGCGTTTGCGTCTGCTGGTATGTTAATTTGATTCATTGAGAGGAGGTCTGCATTACCGATATTTAAAGCCGGACTTTTGCAATTGTTAGTTATGTTAGTTAGTCATAATACGGTCCGGCATATAAAGAAACAATTTAGTGATAACAATGAAAGTCTACAAAGGATTGAAGAATTAGTCAAAAAAATAATTGAACAAAGATTAATGAATCATAGACATGTACTGTTACTAGTCCTTCAATCGATTATAGATTCATGTCGAAGAGATCCTATAAAATTCAATATTCTTTATCATAATTTATCAGCAGATGCAATAACCAGAGAGATACGCTTAGCGGAATTTGGTAATATTAACCAGTATAATTATGGACAATCTACAAATGATCATTTATGCTATCAACAAAAAATGCTATTAATGACGTTGACCTCCATAGTACATATTCAATTCTATAAAATAAAAATAAGCTAATACCAGTATATTGCGCGAATTCATAATATGAAAACCAATAAAGGACTATGGATACCCTGACACGGCTTGGCACAAGGTTAGTAAAGTAGAATACTTGTAAGCCTGATTTTGGAGAATATTGGATTTGATATTTTACTAAACGGATTATTTCAAAAGAATTCAAAAAAAAGATGAATAAAGCAGTCTACGAACTCTTGATGAGTTTGCGGAAATGATCCTTATTTTTTGAGGAAGCTGTCAACTAGCGAGGAGCATCAGTAATTCCAGCACTTAAACCTGACTATTAGCTACCGCCAATCTTTTTTCTTTGTGTGTATACTTGACTCTTTTTGGAGTACGTTAACCACCCAGACCTTGGCATTTCACCACCACGACCACTATCATCACCTTAGTAGTATCCTGAAGTCTGTTCTATCATAACTATCGCCACTGCTGCTGCCATCAATAGCTTATTTCTATCTTAATGGGTGGCAGAATTGAGTCAAATTTGTCTTGCATTCCACCGAACTCGCACCAACGACCAGCTCGAATTTGAATGATGATTGTACTATACATGTTATCTTGAACCGCGCCGATTCAGATCTGGTTCTTTTCCTCCATCCGATAAGGTCCAAGTTAGAACCCGACCCAATTTAAACAGCTCTATTTAAAATAGATTTTAGTAGAATAGAAAGGCGTTTAAACTTGATTATTCTATTATCAAAAGAACCCATTTTTAGCACCGATATTCTGTTTGAACCCCCTAGTTTGTTTGTGCCTGATCAGGACAATTGTTACATGTTTGAGAGATATCCGGAGGCTATTATTCCATGAGTTGTTGCTATAGCAATTGTACTGATAAACTTTTTATTGAGTTGTTTAATGCCTTCTATTCTTAGACTAACAATAAATTGCTGCTGTCATAATAATAATTAAGATGTAAGAGCATTGAAGTGCTTTAACTGCTATACTGAATTTGTACCTATACTATCAAAGCCTTTATGCCAAGAGTGCGGCTTTTGCTACTATTGCAGAAATTTCTTTTCTTGTGTTCACTATGATGCAGGTAATACGGACCAAAACAAAAATAGAGGCAACAAGAACAACAACAACAACACTCACAATCTCCACAGAATAATAGAAAGAACAAGAATAATATTCAAAACTGAGATTCCTATAATGATCTTGTTTCTTCCACCACGCTAACCGCGACAGCTCCTGATCCTGAGGATAGTACTGCAGTAATAGTAATTGATGAATCACTAAGGCGCAAATTAGGAAAATTGCATATTTTAGAGTTAGTCCAAAACCTGAGAAGTCCAGAGATGAATTGTTATGTTGATATAATTCCCACAGGTACTTCTGATAATGAAATAATCAAAGTATTTAATTCATACGTAGATATTCCTGCTATTATTGTGATTTCAGATAAGGGCTTATGTGAAAGATTACCAGCAAACTCATTATTTATAAATACAAAGAAAGCAAGTAATGCAGTCAGAGTAATTACCCAGGCAATAAGACATAGAATTTCAAGGTTATAATAAGAATCCAAATGAGCTAATGCAAATTCTCTTTCAAATTGCCAATAAGTAAATAAATAAACATTTTTTATTACTTACTTATCCCTGAAATCAGAGGCTCATCAAACATTGGTTTGCATTGCTCAGAATAACTACAAATGGGGACGATGGTAACATGATGAGATCATAACAACGAAGGAAAAATTCTTACCGTGTATACTCTGTGGAAAAAGGAGAATTAAACCTTTAGAGATATACTTCGATGGGTATGACATAGATGCAACACGTCACTGCAGGAATGTGTAAAGAGTGTGCTAGGAAAAGAGTAAAATTAAAATGCAACTTTGTGGTCAAATTATTGGGAAAGGATATCCTAAATTATTTGCTCGTACGTTAGGTCACTATCGCCCTTCTCAACTGCTATATAACTGAGAAATTGAAGAGAATATTATTTTTATAAATTTCGGAAGCTCGAAGATATCAAATCAAATGTTTGAGGGTGATGACCATGCGTATACTTTAAGGTGCAAAATCTGCAGAGATTCATTTACCTTCAAAAATGAAGGGATAACGCTTTCTAAATGGATTGATCATATAAAGTCACACTATATTGATAAAGACTTGGCACAAAAAGAGTGGATTGCCAAAGATATGATCTATCTTAATTACGACTCTGTTCTTGAAATAATTAGCTCTTACCGGCATAACAACGATGCCACTTATCGTGAATTAACAGAATGTGAAGGAGAAGCATATAGAAATGCTTTACATCGTATAAGAAGCGAAGAATCTATGACAAAGAGTAAAGGAAGGTAGCATCTCTACTTACCTACCTTGAATTGAAAACGTTTAATGCTTAGATTGCATTTAATAAATCTAGGAACCTATTTTAGCACCGATATCTGTCTGAACCCCCGAGGGTTAGCTACCGGATCTCGCATTTTAATAATAATATATTCTCAATGTCATCATACAATCATACAATAATATAATTTTCCGATTCTTGTCTTCTAAACGAATGGATTTAATCCTGTGCTGGTCTTGAGTTGTCGATATGGTAGTTCTAATCAGAAATATGGAATTAATGCATACATAGAGATATCTAACGACAAAATAAATAATAATATCTTATTATAGTTATAACAAGATTCAAAGAATTCCGTTTTATGAAATGAGTTAATTGTACCCTTTTTGCATATCTAACTATAATTAGAGTGGGTGATAGTAAGGGTAAATGAAGTTAACTAAATTAGTTAACTTTTTGCCATTTTTAGCCGTTAACTAATTAACTCGCTTAGTATACCCGATACCTATGACATTCCTAATTATGATTCGAGCACGAAAAATTTATAGCGACTCTGGCATATTTACAATTGCAGTTATAGGTATTATGCTGGTAGTCGGAGCACAATCATTACTAGCTGTAACAAATATAATCAACACCAGCAACAACCAGTTTCTTCAACAAGTGTTTGCTACCCATATGGAAACTGCTACATCCAATGAAAAAACAGTGGTACATCAAGGATTAATTGCTTCAGGTCCGAATCCTCAGATCAAGCCTGAACCAAATGAAGGCCGTCAATCAGCAGTTATTTTACCGTACAGAAGTGATGGCTCAATCTATAGAGGAATTATAACATTTACTGCAACCAAACCAGTAGAAGTAACATTCAGTCATAGAATTCCCATAGATAATACTACACTTTCACAATTGGATGTGGAAAAACATGGGAAATTGTTTGTACGTCATTTGACTGCATTCCCAGGAAACTTATCTGCTCCATCAAGGATTATACCTGATTATAGAGGAGGAAGCACATCACCGTATTTCTCTGCATCTATTCCTTTTGTAGGTAGCGATGTCGTGCTCCGTACAAATGGAGAGCCATTTATTGTTTCTTATGATGTATCTGCTGATATAGTTAAGCCAAAGATAATAAATCATCTTGAAAATGCCACTCTTAGTGGTGCTACTACTGCTACCAACACTACAGTTAGATAACACGGAGAAAAAACCATACGGATGAATAAGTTTCTTCCAAACCAAAACCTGTCGCGTCGCGTCACGTCAGGCAGTATCAAACTGGGTTAGACAGGAAATTCTAATAGACGCTGCTTGACTAAGATCACCAGTATGGCTTCCGTTTCTTGCAAATGCGTCCTCTATTACCATGATAGGCGTCGTGACTGGAGCAGCAAGTAGATTAATGGGATTACTAGTGCTGAACTAGTTCTATTCATTACTACACCACGGTTTTCAAGCATGGATTATATTGGCCAAGTGGAATAGGAATCCTAGTTAAATCATAGTTATGTTCTTCAAAAAACGAATAGTACAGTTAGAGTTTCTTAACTGTAACTTCCATCCTGGTCCATATAGAAAAAACTTCCATAAGGGACCCGCTATTAGACTCCAGTATTTCTAATGATATCGCAAGTGATTTTTTGTGCTCAAGGCTTAGTCCTTTGCTAGTAAGTAGTCTAAAAATGGATGTAGAGTTCATTGAACCAATTTGGGCATATTCAATATGACCTGATTACCAATTAGCCAACAGGGATAACTTCTAACAAGCACGTAGTTATCTTCTGACTGGTTGCTGAATCGACATGTATTTGGTTTAACAGTGAACTTATATCTGTTATTGCTTCACCTCTCTGTTCCTCTGTCAACTTATTCCATGCATTACACAGTTCCACTAGATTAGTTATTCCAGGTGGCCAAACTCCAGATGCAAAATCAAAATCCCCCGCAAGAGTTTGGTTTGCCGCTTGCTTTTGAGTAGCATTAAGCATATCAAAGCACTGTGTGCATGTTGTGTGTGTTCCTGTGACTGGTGATTGTGCTGTTGTAGTTGACCGTTGGACTTCTATGTTAGGATTTGCATTTTGTACAGTTGTTGGTGTTGACGCTTGTCCTGACCTTCCTTGTTGTGAAACTGTGCCTCCGCAATTACCGTTACTTATCATATTATCGTTAGCATTAGAATTAGATATTGGGTTTAGACAGGAATTGGTAATAGATGCTGCCTGACTAAGGTCGCCGCCTGTATGCCTTTGATATCTTGCAAATGCGTCTTCGGCTATCATGACAGGTGTCATAGCTAAAGCAGCAAGTAGAACCAATGGAATTACCATTGTTAAACTGGTTCGATTCATAATGCAATATCGCTTCCAATTAATTATTATATGGAATAGGTGGAATAAGAATCATAGTTAAATCATAATTATCTTATTCAAAAATTCTCTAGTGTCTGGCATAACCACGCAAAAACGGCATGCATGTCATTCGAATGACAACCAAAGCAAAATACTAACTAGGTCTGAGGGGACGCCCTCAGGCTTTTTGTCTACTCCAATGTATAAAAGTCCACGTAATCGTTATGCTGTGTTGATACTACCAAGACCGAATATCTCTTCCTCGTAGTGCTCATAAACCATCTGGCAAAACAGGTCTTTTTCAGCCCTTGTCATCCTAGGTTTGAATCCTTTTTCTTGCTCATAGTACGCTCGAGCTTGAGTTAGGTATATACGTTTTCGAAAATCTTGGGTGCCTTAGCCTCGTCAAACCTTCCAGCTCTAATCTTTGTTCGTAACGCCTTGATTGCTTGTTGTGCTAGCCTATACATTGCTTGGTCCGAGGTAGCCACCATATATAACTCTCTAACATAACCTGTATTAACGTCTGCGTCGTTACTGCCGTTAGTACTAGTACTAGTCATTCTGGTTTATGTCCTCTCGCATGCATAACCAACACACACTATCTATACTAAAAACTAGGTTATGCCTCGGACAGTATTCGTATTTAGACTCTAGTGTCATTGTCTAGATTCCTCCCCTATTTCCAATTTGGTAACATACCGATTCGGGATAAGAATTTGATT
>Ga0070716_100001695_pt1 | contig 9944 bp, 11 predicted proteins | sample LARL112metaG_FD_71395 | JGI IMG/M metagenome (GOLD analysis project Ga0070716, IMG submission 71395) | Corn, switchgrass and miscanthus rhizosphere microbial communities from Kellogg Biological Station, Michigan, USA - LAR L11-2 metaG | ecosystem: Host-associated > Plants > Roots > Rhizosphere ... | reverse complement strand
CGCTCGGCGCACCAGGCCAGGTAGCAGCGCAGGTCGGATTCGGTGTGCTCGCGCGAGGAGCCCTTGAAGCGGGCCAGGTAGGCAGCCATCGCCAGTCGCAGCTGGTCAGTGAACGGCACCAGGGGATCGGAAGGCACTGAGGCCAGGACGCTGAAGGTCGTCATGTCCTGACTGTGCTGCTTCTTACCTTTGAAGGAACTCGCCGCCCTGCAGCGGGCGCGATGAAAGCTGCAGGCTTCCCAGACTCCGGGTAACCTACGCCGCACGTGTATATATCTAGACAGAGCCTTCTGAGATATATTGATGGTGAAGGAGGCAGCAGTGACCAAGACCCTCATCGAGATCGACGACGAGTATCTCGCGGCTGCTCAGCAGGCGCTAGGCACCACGACCAAGAAGGACACGGTCAACGCTGCCCTCCGCGAGGTCACCGCGCTGGCTGCCCGGCGGCGTGACCTGCACAGGCTCACCTCCCGTGGTCTGCCCGACCTTGAGGACGAGGACGTGATGCGGGCCGCATGGCAGCGGTAGCACGCTACCTGGCCGACACCAGCGCACTCGCCCGCCTGCACCATCCCGAAGTGGCAGCGGTCCTGGCGCCGCTGATCGAGTCGGGCGTGGTAGCCACCTGCGGTGTCATCGAGTTCGAACTCGGCTGGGCGACCCGGAGCATTGCGGAGTTCGATCAGGTGCGAGCCGACCGCGACGCTGGCTATGAATGGCTGGCCACCCACGATGAGGACTGGCGGAGTGCCCTTGACATCCAGGCTGCCTTGTGGCGTGGCGGCCGCATGCGGGCGGTCGGCCTGCCTGACCTGCTGATCGCGGCAGTGGCCGAACGAGAATGTGTCACCGTCCTGCACTACGACGGTGACTACGAGCTGATCGCGCAGGTCACTGGCCAACCGGTGCAATGGGTCGTACCTCGCGGAACGGTTACTTGACCTCCCCAAGGTGGGAAGCTCGGTTCGGTCAACGACCTACACGCGGCATGAGCGAGCGTTTCAGCGTGGTCGGCACCGCATAAACATCTTGATTCGTGGTGGTCAAAGTGGGTTATCGCCTTCAAGGAGATGACAGCCGATACTGCTGATACGCAGGTCCAGACGGCGCCAGTGAACGAGGTGACGGAGCAACCCGCATCTGACGCGAAATGAGCTGACAGCCGAGTATGGCCGCGCATCCATACCGGCGGACCACCCTTGAAGGCACAGACCTATATTGGCAAGCTCCTCCAAACCTTCTGTGCCCTTGAAGAAGACTTTGCTAGCGGTTCTCCCGGAATGGTCTCAGAGAGGCTTTGGCTCAATACTTGTCAGACGTCCGCACATCGGCTACTTAGAGACTTGGGTTCAGGGTCGGGTCCGGCCAGACTCGGTCTAGGTGCGCCCTCATCGCGGGCAGACAGCGCGTTCTCGCGGAGACGTTCCACGTAATTGCGCGAAGCGTTTCCGCGAGACGCCCGAAGCCGCGCACCAGCCGCCTTCGCGGTACGCCAGGAACGACGGCACCCAGTCGGTTCTCAAGCAGGCTCTTGCTCCACAGGCCAGAGCCCGCTTGAAGTACCATCGCCCGATGGGCTTGTTTCGACGCCGCCCGCCCCGGCAGGAGTACGCCGTCTCTGCCGAGGCCCTGTGGGGGGCGCTTAAGGCCGGCCTGCCGAGCGTGACCAGCCAGGCGACGTTCTACGAGGAATCGCACCGGGTCGAGTGGACCATGGATGTGTCGGCGTTCGACTGGCCGGAGCGCATGAGCGCACGCGTGGAAGCCTCGCGCGATGGGGGCGCGGTAGTGACCGTGGAGGGCAAGAGCGCCTACGGCACCGGCGCTAAGAGCATCGTGGGCCCCGGTCGGCGAAGGAAGGCCGCCGCAGCCTTGCTGGCTGCGGTCTCGGCCGTGGTCAGCCAGTCCGGCGGGGCGGCGGCCAGGCCGCCCGCCGACGACGACGGCTATCGCTACTGGAACGGCCGTCAGTGGACCCTCCAGCCTCCTCCGCCCGCGCCACCCGGTCCGCCGGGCTGGCCTCCGCAGCACAGCCCGCCACGCTGACCTCGAGATCGACGCTGTGTACCTGGCCACCGGCGCAAACGACCCCCGCTGACCTCATTGCCGATAGTTCGCATCTAGTATCCCGCGCCTGAAATTCGGGCTAGATACCTTGCCAGTGAGTCCAGGATCTCGTCGGCGGTCTTGGTCCAGGTGAAGGGCCGGGGGTTCTGGTTCCAGTGCTCGATCCAGTCGCGGATGTCGGCTTCCAGGGCCTGGGCGCTCTTGTGCACGCCGCGGCGGATCTTCTGGGTGGTCAGGTAGGCGAACCACCGCTCGACCTGGTTGATCCAGGACGATCCGGTCGGCGTGAAGTGCAGGCAGAACCGGGGGTGGCGGGCCAGCCAGGCCTGGATGGCGGGAGCCTTGTGGGTGGACAGGTTGTCGCAGATCAGGTGCACATCCAGCCCGGCGGGCACGGCCTTGTCGATCCGGACCAGGAACGTCTTGAACTCCGCCGCTCCGGGACGCCGGGCATCACCGGCAGCACCGGCTGGGACCGGTCCAGCGCCTGGATACCCGATTTCTCATCCACGCACAGCACCACCGCCTTCTCCGGCGGGTGATGGTACAGGCCGACGACATCGACGACCTTCTCCACGAACAGCGGGTTCGTGGATAGCTTGAACGTGCTGGTTAAGTGCGGCTTGATGTCGAACTTGCGCCAGATCCGGCCGATCGTGGACCTCGACAGGCCGGTCCGTTCTGCCATCGAGGCCCGGGACCAGTGCGTGGCATCGTGCGGCATCTCCTCCAGCGTGGCGGTGATGACTTCTTCCACCTTGTCCAGCAGGATCGACGGCGGCCGGCCCGGCCGCGGCTCGTCGTCGAGACCGTCGCACCGCCGGGCGGCGAACCGGCTGCGCCACTTGCTCACCGTCATCGGATCGACCCGCAGGTCCGCGGCAGCCTGCTTGTTCGTCGCCCCGTCCGCGACCGCCAGCACGATCTTGGCCCGCAGCGCCAGCGCCTGGCTGCTCTTGGCCCGCCGCGCCCACCGGGTCAGCTGATCCCGCTCCTGGTCAGTTAGCACCACCTGCGCCACCGGACGGCCCGGCCGGTCATGATCGGCCAGCCCCGCCAGGCCCTCCTCGGCGAACCGCCGCCGCCACTTGCGGACCGTCATCCGGGAGGTTCCCAGCTCCGCGGCCACCCGCGCCACGCCCGACCCCGGCTCCGCGCACGCCAGCACGATCCGCGCCCGCTCCGCCAGCCACGGCAGCCCGCCCTGCGACCAGCGGGCAAGCTCAGCACGATCCTCAGCGGTCAGCACTAAAGGTGCAGCAGTCTGCGACATGCCAGCAGACTACAGACTTAACCCAACAATTTCAGGCGGGGATACTAGGAGTACAGCCGTTGATGGTCCCGGGCCTGCGGTACGCTCCGAACGATAAGGCGGATATCGCGCGATGACCACGGCCAGCGATTATCACGTCGCGCGACCGGCGTTCCAGAGCATGAACGAACCGAGCGCCGACTTGGTGCGCCTGCTCGGGTGATGGATTGGTCCCGTCGTATGCAGCAGATCCTCCGGTTACGGGCGCGGCCGGATGTATCTGTCGTCGGCACGTGAATACTCGCGTGCCGCCATTGGCATTGCCTCTACACGCCACCGCCACCCTGGCCTTCCAGCTCCGGCAGCTCCCTGATCACCGCTTCAAGTTCACCTGTGAAGATCTCCAGGCCTTCCCTGATGCTGGCTACCGGTATCACCTTCTCGGTCCATCCGCCGGCACTTTTGTGTCCGCATTGCCCTGAGAGATAAGCTACCTTTTCCCGTACACTCGAAAGTCATTCTCGCCCGCGACGGGGTTGTACTCTCCTTCGTGCCGAGCTCTCATTCCGTTCAGCCATGCGAGCTTCTTTGATGAGGTCTGGAACGTGGTTTCGCCCACGAACTTATTGTGGGTGGGGCTCTCGATGATGCTCTTCCCCTTGTAGTAAACGAGGAGAGTGTCGCCGTCGCTGGTGGTGTGGATCTGTCGTACTTCGTAGTCGATGGTTCGATCTGGCTTTACCAGCATGGTGATCGTCGCGTAGAACGTGGCGTCGTACACGCCTTTGGCCTCTCCCTCAAGATTGGACTCGAGGCTGATGCCTTCGGGCGAGAAGTCTTTGATGCTTCGAGTCGTGTTCTTCGACTTCAACTCCAGGAGAAGCTCCTCATTTGCGTCCGCATGTTGTGATTCCATTTGGGATACCACCTGATTCCTCCTTACTCATACAGGTGAACCCAGCCGGGTTCACCGAGGGCTCGGATCTTCGAGTATTGCCGGGCGTGCCCTCGTGGCCGTGCGAGCCTTTCGTGACCGAGCCTCGCCGCCGGGCGGGTGAGCGGTCATCACCCGATCCCGGTGATTCACGCGCCTAGGCCACGGTCGAGGTTGAACGCGGCGCTGATCAGCGCCAGGTGGGTCAGCGCCTGGGGGGAAGTTCCCTTGCTTGCTGTCCGGCGCGGCCGATCTGCCGCATCAGCGGGCAGCCATCCGGTGCGGCGTGCGTTCGGCTGCGGCAGGATATCGGCATGGTTCCGATGCCGGACTGGCTCGATCGTTACCGTGCGGGCCACCGCGACCGGGTCTGGCACGAGCTGCGCCAGCTCGGTGCCGCGGTCCGGGAGCCCGGTCTGTCCGAGCAGGCGCAGCTGGTCTGCGATGAGATGGCCTGGCGGGCACGCCGCAACGTCGAGGTGATCATCAGGCGGCTCACAGACGCGGGATACCGTTTCCACGCCAACGACGATGCGCAAGATCCGGTGATATCCCACGTCCCGCCGGCCGCCGGGGCCAGAGCACACGCACAGTGGCTGGCCGAACGCTTCGGGCCGGTGCCCATGACCCTGCTGTCCTGGGTGCGGCTGGTCGGGGACGTCTGGCTGGTCGGCACGCACCCGCAGTGGGCCGAATCGGCCTCAGCTGACCCGCTGGTGATCGAGGCACAGGGCTCGCGCTATCCCGGCGAGCCGATCCAGGGCTACTTCGGCAACGAGCACGACGTATGGCGCGAATGGGCCGCGCAGGACCCGGAGGAGGCCGGGTTGTTCGTGCTGCCGCTCGCGCCGGACCGGCTGCATAAGGAGAATGTCAGCGGCGGCCCGCCGTACGGCATCCTCCTCCCGGACGGCTGCGCCGACGGGCTGTTCGCCGCCGAGACCACGATGCCCTTTGTGTCCTACCTCAACCACGTCTTCAGCCACGGCGGGTTCCCCGGCCAGACGTTCCCTGACAACCAGTGGCAGCTCAAGAAAGCCCTCGCCAGGGACCTCCTGCCCCTGTGAACCGCACACTCAGCCTGGCATCGAGGTCAATGCCAGCAGGCACGGCAAATCCACGTCAGCGGCCGGTCCGCGGCATGAGTGAGCGTTGTCGGCCACTTCGGTCCGAGCGATACTTACACCATCCCCAAGTTCGACAGGCTACAGCTGAATGGCGCATTAACCGACAAGGAGACGCTGACCTCTTGGAGGTACTCGTGGCATTGGTTCCTCATGGTAGAGGAAGTTAGGCAGCGGAGAATATGAGTTCAGGTGAGAACAGTGCGGAAGTCGAGGCCCTCAAACTTGTCGAGGACCATCTCGGGCGTGGTATCTCTAATGTACGGAAGAGCCGAGACTATTACCGGAGAGGCTCGCAGCTACAAATTATAGCGCTAGCAATCCTGAGTGCCACCACCACGCTACTGATCGCCCTCAATCAGATCTATCATCGATCCGTCCTCGCAGCCCTATCGCTGGTTGCTGGCACATTGATGACTGTCGCAACGGCGTGGACCTCATGGTTCGGGTTTCGCCGATTGTGGCTCGCGAACACATCTACCCTAAACAAGCTCTGGGCCTTGCGTGATCAGATTGAATATGATAAGGCGCGCCATGGCAACCAACTGACTCTTGCGGTAATCGACCATTACCATGAGCAGCTTCAGCAAATCTTCGCCGAACAAAACAGGACTTGGCAGCATATCCGCTCGACTGAAGAATAGCCATGATTGCCCGATTGCATGATCGTGGTTAGAGGGCCTTACGCTTTATACTCTGCCGTGGCCGTGCTACATCCTGTCGATCATAACCTGACTGCCAGAATCGCCATCTGTATGCGACAGCGCTAACACCCAAACACGCACTTAGTCGGGTAGGCGGGACGCATTACTGCGCCCCGCCCCCTAGGAACCGTGCGTGCGCCTCATCGACGCACACAGCTCGAGCGAGCCCGTGGGTGGTTTCGGGTGCAGAGGTGCTGGTTCCCTGCGTGCGCCGGTTGCCTGGCGCTGGCAGTGTGCGTGCATGAGACGGGTGCCGTCCGGTGGGCCGTCCCGCCCGCGTGTGACGACGTGCCTGGTGATCGCCTTGCGGGTGGTGCGATACCACTGTTCCCATTCGTGCGGGCTTTGTGGTTCGCGGTCGGCGTGCAGGAGCAGGTCCCCGCAGAGCGGGCAGCGGCCGTTCTGCCTGCGGAGCAGGCGGAGCGTGCTGGGGTCGAGCAGTGGCCTGCTTTTGCGGCGCCGTTCGGCCCAGTAGCTGGCCTGGGCGGGGTCATCGGGGGATGCCCTGCCCCGGATCAGCGGGTGCCGGACGATCTTGGTCCAGGCGAGCTTGGGCATGTAGGCGCCGCTGGCGCGGTCGCCGAGTACCCAGTGGTCTTGCCTGGATTTGTTGTACCGGCCGAAGTAGCGCGGCTGGTGATCCAGGTCTTCGGCTTGCGGGAGTGGCGGTGGCAGGCCCATTTGTAGGTGAGCTGCCACATGTAGCGGTCCAGGCTGGCATAGACCCTGGATGACGCTGCTCCCCGGTAGTAGTTCGCCCATCCCCGCGTGATCGGGTTGATCGTGGCGAGGACCATCGCCGCGTTGCCGCCGCGCAGGGCGCGCATTTCCGCAGCGAGGCGTTTCTTCACCCGTTTGATGGCGGTTTTGCTGGGTTTGATGATCAGCTTGCCGTGATACCGGCGGCGGTGAACCCCAGGAAGTCAAACCCGTCGCCGAGGTGGACGATTCTCGTTTTCTCCTCGTTGAAGGAAAGGCCCCTGGGCGCCAGCCATGCGGCGAGCTTCGCCTTAACCTGCTCGGCTTCCTGCCTGGAGCGGCTGGCCGGACGACGGCCATGTCGAGGCCGCGCTCAGATCGCCCGGTTCGGCACGGCGGTGGGCGACCACTACAGCGACCCGGTTGCAGCTCATATCGACGGGACTGCGCGTCTCCTAGACTGCGTCCGTCACTCAGCGTCACACTGGCGATCGATGCGACGTCGAGGCCGACCCTTTATCCCGCCCCGATCGCATGTTAAGACGTCCGATGCCTGTTGGGCTGCCAGCAGCGCGAGGATCTCATTTGCTAACAGCGCCTGCCGCCGATATGCGCCCGCAGGCTCGGATTCACTATCAACGCCTGGCCTCCGTGACCGTCGTCAGCAAGATGGCAGGGGTGGCGGGAAAGATCATGCGCGTCAGATGATGCGGATTGCCTTGCCTGCTCTCTCGCCTCCGGTGGCGAGTTGTGGTAAAGGAATTGACAGAATGCTTCCCGAGACGTCGGTCGGCGCAGTGCCAGTGGCCTGCTGGAAACTGCTCGGCTGGCAATGGCCTGGGATCGGAGTCTGTAATGGCAGATTCAGGGGAGTTGGTTCTGCAGGTGTACCCGGCCCCGGAGGACGACACCGGGGAGTTGGCTCAGACGACGCGCTGGTTGCGCGCTGAGCTGCTCGACTTGGACGTACGGGGGGTTGGGCTGCTTCCGGATGAGGACGTGCCATCAGGTGCGAAGGGAGTGGCCGCTGTTGCCGGGTGGCTTCTGGTGGAGCTCGGCCCTGAGGCGCTGCGAGCGGTGCTGGCCAAGGTGGCCGACTGGGTGACCCGCAACGGGCGGGTGGTGGAAGTCAGCTACGGCGGGGACACGCTGAAGCTGGAGCGGGCGACTCGCGAGCAGCAGGAGAAGATCATCGATGGCTGGCTCGCCCGGCACCCGGCCGGCTCCTGACCCGCCGGAAGGGCCGCGGTCGGCCCTGGTCATCGCCACCACCAGCTACCAGGATCCCGAACTTCGCCAGTTGCGGGCACCAGCCCGCGACGCCGATGACCTGGCCGCGGTCTTGGGTGACCCGGACGTCGGCGGCTTCACCGTCACCCGGGTGATCGATCCCGACGAGCGGCAACTGCGGCGGGAGATCGATGCGTTCCTGTCTGGCCGCGGCGTGGGCGACCTGGTGGTGGTGTATCTGTCGTGCCACGGTGTGCTGGATCGGCGTGGCCGGCTCTACTTCGCTGCTGCCGATACCGTTAAGGTCCAGCTGGCGAGCACGGGCATCTCGTCGGCCTGGCTGCTGGACCAGCTTGACGATTGCCGGGCTCGCCGTCAGGTTCTCATCCTGGACTGCTGCTTCAGCGGCGCCTTCGCTCACGGCAGCAAGGGTGATGCTGATCTGGACCTGGAGCGCCGGCTGGCCGGGCACGGGCGCGGCCGCGCGGTGCTGACCGCCTCCCGCGCCGGTGAGTACTCCTTTGAGGGACAGGCCCTGCCCGGCGCGGTAATGGCCGGGTCAGTGTTCACCACGGGCCTGGTTGATGGACTGCGCACCGGCGCCGCAGACGCCGGCGGAGACGGATACGTCAGCCTAGACGAGGCGTACGACTACGCCTACCGCTATGTCCAGTCCAGGAACGCCAGCCAGACTCCGCAGCGATGGCTGTATGGCGGCGAAGGGGCGATCGTGCTCGCGCGCAGCCCCGCTTGGGCCGCCACCGCCGCGGCGGCTGAGGAGCGGAAGCTGGCGACGGTGCTTTTCGCGGATCTGGCCGGGCCGGCCGAGTTCACGGCCGATCAGGACCCGGAGCGGGTCCGGGCGGTACTTGATCGCTTCTACGATGCGATGGCGGCCGAGGTCGAGCGGGCGGGGGGTACGGTCGGGAAATTCGGCGGCGATGCAGTGATGGCGGCCTTCGGGGCTCCGGCATCACATGAGGACGACGCGGAGCGGGCCTTGCATGTGGCGCTGGCGATGCAGCGGCGATTGGGTGAGCTGTTCGGCGGCCGGCTGGCGCTTCGCATCGGTGTGAATACGGGCGATGTCGTGGCGGGGAGAGCCCGTGAAGGCGGCTCGTTCGTCACCGGCGATGCGGTCAACGTCTGCGCGCGCTTGGAGCAGGAGGCCGCTCCGGGGGAGATCCTGGTCGGCGAGCGGACGGTGGCCGCCGTGCGCGGCGCGTTCGAGTTCGCCGAACCGGCCATAGTCGGGACGAAAGGTAAATCCGGCGGGTTCGGCTGCCGCAAGCTCGTGCGCGCCCTGTCCCTGATGCGCCCGCGCGGGCTCGGCGGCCTGCAGTCGGTGTTCGTCGGCCGCGACGGCGAGCAGGCGGCCCTGCGGCAGACCTATGGCCGTGTCGTCGCCAGCGGCAAACCGTACCTGGTCACGGTCGTCGGTGATGCCGGGGTGGGCAAGACCCGGCTCCTGGGTGAATTCTGGCGGTGGCTGGGAGGGCAATCGCCGCAGCCGCTGCTGCGGAGCGGCAGGTGCCTGTCGTACGGTCACGGGACCACGTACTGGCCGCTCGGCGAGGTCCTGAAGGCGCATTTCGGGATCCTGGACAGCGACCCGCCGCAAGTGGCCGCCGAACGGGTCGCTGGCCGCGAGGGGCTCGGCTTCACGCTCGGCCTGTCCTCGCCGGAAGATATGCACCCGCTGACCGTACGCGACCGGCTGCAGACGTCGTGGGTGGGTTTCCTCGAGGAGCTGACCGCGGAGCGGCCAGCAGCGATCCTCGTCGAGGACCTGCACTGGGCCGATGACGAGCTGTGCGACCTGCTGACGATGCTGGTCGAGCGGGTGGCCGGGCCGTTGCTGCTGCTCGCGACCGGGCGACCCGAGCTGCTCGATCAGCGGCCGGGCTGGGTCTCCTCGCCCGACACGGCGG
>Ga0070716_100001694_pt1 | contig 9945 bp, 11 predicted proteins | sample LARL112metaG_FD_71395 | JGI IMG/M metagenome (GOLD analysis project Ga0070716, IMG submission 71395) | Corn, switchgrass and miscanthus rhizosphere microbial communities from Kellogg Biological Station, Michigan, USA - LAR L11-2 metaG | ecosystem: Host-associated > Plants > Roots > Rhizosphere ... | reverse complement strand
CGCGTTGTGTCGCGGGAGATGCTCGCGCGCGATGTGTGGCACGCGACAGCTAGGGCTACTCCCCTCGACAATGTCATTGACGTTACGATTGCGCGGCTGCGTCGCAAAATCGACGAACCGTACGAAAGGAAGCTGCTGCATACAGTCCGCGGCCTTGGATACCTCTTGAGCGGGAGAGAGGCATGAGGTTCCGCCCGCCGAGCGTGCGGGCGCGGCTTGCACTCTGGCACGCTGGCGTGCTGACGCTGATCGTGTGCATTTTTTCCGCAGGCATTCTGCTTTTCGTGAGGGCTCGTCTTTACGCCGGGTTGGACGCGCAACTCGGTCGAGAGATAGCGACCATCGGCAAGATCTATCGCGAGGAACCGCAGGAATTAGCGGACTTGGCCCCCGACTGGGGCATTACATTGTTCGAGGTGGACGAGAACGGCGGCGTTCGTCAGCAGAGCGAGGCCTGGGAACGAGAAGGACTATCACGCGCACTGCAAACGGGCGGCTCGACGTGGCCGTTGTCTTGGACGGCGCCGGATGGTCGTCGCTATCGCGTCCACAGCTTCTCCGAGCCGTCCTATCGCGTAGTCGCCGCGATTGACGAAACCTCGCTGCGGGACACGCTCTGGACGCTCGCAGTCATTCTCGCAACGGGTATTCCCTTCGCTACTGGACTTGCGATCGCGGGCGGCTACTTCCTTGCCGGCCGCGTACTTGCTCCGGTCGCCGCCATGGCGCAAAAGGCCCGGGAAATCACCGCGGAATCGCTTGCAAAACGGCTTCCGGTCGATAACGCCCGCGATGAGTTCGGGCAACTCGCGATCGTATTCAATGACACGCTATCCCGTCTGCAAGATGCGTTCGAACGACTACGCCGCTTCACGGCCGATGCTTCGCACGAGCTACGCACTCCACTCACCGCGATGCGCAGCGTGGGGGAAGTGGCGCTTCAGAACCCGCTTGATGCCGTTACCTATCGCGACGTGATCGGCAGCATGCTGGAGGAGGTAGACAGGCTCACGCGGCTCGTCGAAAGCCTTCTCATCCTCACGCGCGCCGGCTCGGGAAAGATCCAGCTGGCACCAGAAGCCCTGGATCTCGGAGAGTTGGCCGGACACGTCATCGATCAGCTGCGCGTACTCGCTGACGAAAAACAGCAAGAGCTTACGCTCGGAGCTCCGATCCGAGTCCATGCCAAGGGAGACGCCGCACTCGTCCGTCATGCCCTGATGAATCTGATACACAATGCGATAAAATACACGCCGAATGGCGGCACCATTACCGTCGCAGTGAGCGCGACGGGCGGGCGGCCCACGATCGAGGTGCGCGACACCGGACCGGGCATTCCTGCCGCTCATCGGGATCGCATTTTCGATCGCTTCTATCGTGTCGACGCCAGCCGCTCAAGGGAAGACGGCGGGGTCGGGCTGGGCCTCGCAATCGCTCGCTGGGCGGTTGAGGCGAATGGCGGGCAAATCCAACTCGCGAGCCAAGGGACGGATGGAAGCCTGTTCCGGGTCAGTCTGCCGGCTCCGGACAATTCGTCCGCAGCCAGCGGGGATCGACGAGCTGCCGAATGAGCTGCGCGCTCAGAGAGACAGGATCGTCGTGAGTGGACCGCCGAAGTCTGCGCCTGTACTCAGGCCTGCGTAAGCCTTCCGCTGGTCGCCTCTGCGTCGCAGGCGGTTCCTAAGCATCATCGATTGTGCGGGCCCTCAAAACGAAGCGGAACAGCGAACGTTACGCCAGCGCGGATTTCATTGACGGCGTGACCATTGGTCAGCGCGTGTCGAAAGGCGGCATCGACGGCGAGCTTGTCGTTGACCTGCCAGATCAGGCCGACGAGCCCGGAAACAGTCTCCTCAACACCGAATTCTTTCTCGTAGAAGAACTCCGCAACCGGCCGCACCTTCCATTTCGACGGCCCCTCGATGATGCTACCGATGAAGACATCGGTGTGATGATCTCGCGTGAGCGCGGCTTCTGTATTGAAATGAATCGTTCCCCAATCCCAGCGCTGCGAAACGATGCCGGCCCAGCTCGCGCCAATGCCGCTGTCACCGGTGCTGTCCGGCAAGAGCACGCCGAATTCCGTCGCCACGCTCGGCCCAGTCTTGTCCTGGAGACTACCGGGGACCACAACGTGTTTGAGGAACGCGCCTGCGGTGGTCAACTCTGTCGGGCCGGAAGGCAATGGCATTTCTCCCCGCCCCTCGAACACGGCCTCCCATTCATTGCTCAAGCCGATATTCAGAACCGTCCATGGGCCGATCAGGGTATGCGTCCCTTGTTCGTGTTGTGCACCCATCGGCTGCAGCTCGACTTCCAATTCCCCTGCGGGGGCCACCGCCGCGTCCGTGCCGTCAAACGGGCGATACGCCAGGGCAGACCGAGGCTCCACGGCAATGCCGAGCAAGACGACTGGTGCAACAACACATCGGATGAGGTGTGAGTAACCGGTGAGCATGTCCGCTCCTCCGTAGGCGAGACCTCAAGGCGACGGGCGAAACACCCAGATCGCGGCAGTGGTTGTGAACTTCGCAGGGATGGCCACGAGAAATCGATCGAGTTCAGGTACGAACAGTGATGTCCGCGCACCGACGGCGGTCGCGATACGACCAATCGGCCGATAGGAAGACCCCTCGGCGGCGAGCACGTCGACGAAACCCTCACCGCAGCTGATATAGATCCGATCACGCTTGGAATCCACGAACACGTCATCGATATCGTTGCAAGTAGGCGTGGACGCCACCAGATTGCCGTCCGCCGCCGAGAACACACCGAGCTCCGCGGGGCGGCGAAACGCGACGAGGACACGCTGGTGGGTCTGGTCTAGCGCCATGGCATAGTTCGCGCTGCGGTTCCCCGTCGGCCAGGACGCAATTCTCTTTCCCGACGTCCGGTCGACGACATCGATTGAGCCAGCGTTCGGCACGTTCACAAAGATCCGGTCCGTATTGGCATCCAGCTGGAAGCTCTCCGGATGCGCGTTCAAAGGTGCGCTTGCGATCGTCTGATGGCCGTTGGCGCCAAGGATGGCCAAGGCTCCGTCGCCATGGCCAATGAAGACGCGTCCGGCCTTCGAATCAACGCGAATGTTATCAGCGTCGCTGCCAAGTTCGACACGTCCAGCTGGCAAAAGATCGGCTCGCTCGAAAAGCCTCACCGATCCGTCGCCACCATTCGCCACATACAAAGTATCCTTCGTGACCTCGTAGCCGACGCCCTGCGGCTCGGAGAGGTCGCCGATGAGACGGTCGAGGCGTTGAGCTTTCAGATCAACGACGGCGACGCTGTCGTGTCCCAGCGCAGCAACGAACAGACGCTGCCGGGACAGATCGACCGCCATGTGATCGATCCGGCCACGGACATCGCCAAGCGGGATTTTCACCTCCAGTTGCAGTGTCGGCGCTCCTTCGCCTTCTCCTCCCGCTGCACCACTCGCGATGAACAGTGTCGCAACAGCCGCCACCAAGACGCTAGGTCCCCTACGCCAGTTCATTTTCTCCCCCCAATGTTCTCCCAGCTCGGATGCGCTGGTCCGCTAGTCAAGCGGTTCCGAAGCCGTCGAGAACTGTTTTCCTTTGAGTAGGACAATCGCGGCCTGCGGACGTCCGTCTTTCAGCTCCGGTACGGCACTCACGACCCGCACGACCGATCCCTCTCCCTTTGCCTGTCCGGTCGTCTTGGTTGCAACATCCCTTAGCTTTCCCTTTGCCCTGTCCATTGCGGCCTTTTGCGACTTGGCGTTGGTCAGGTCTTCGCCTTCGGTGATTGGCTCGACCTTGGTAACCGCTCCCGTCATGTGATCGACGATGACCTCAAAGAACTTTCCGTCCTTTTCTGTGTAGACGGAAAGCTGGAGTTTGCCGCCGTCGATCTCAAACTTTCCGGAAATCGGCTGGCCTTCCCGTTCGCTGGCCGCGAACGCCTGCTGCAAGCTTACCTTTACGTCATTCAATGCGTTCGCCAGTTCGGCCTGTTCTTGGTCAGGCCCAATCGCAAAAACCGGCTGCCGGCCAGCAAAGGACTCCAACACGGCGAACACGATGCCCAGCGCGGACGAAAGTAGGACTTTCCTTCTAGTCATGGGGTACCTCCCTTCATTGCTTCGAGATGCCCTGCCCTCAAGGCTGCTCTTTCACCATCCCCGAAATGGGGAGCGAGACGGTCCCGATCGCGGCCGTTGGGCTGCCGCGCGGCGAGCTTCGATCGAGTGCTCTGGTCGTCGCGGCAACATTGTCACACGCCGTTCAAGGTCGTGTTCCCGTCGGTCCAGTGGACCGTCCTTCGCAACCTGATTTTGGTCGTCTTTGAGCGCACCTTCCACTGACGAATTTCTGAAATCCCTGTCAGGAAGGCTGCGGCGCCGCTTCAGCCTTCATGCGGCTTCAAGTCCCTAATGTACTTGTGACGCCATGGTTCAATTTCATCATGCCTCACTCCATTTCGATCGAGATACCCTCTTGCCCTCCGTTGCTGCTATTTCACCATCACCCATGCCGGCTGCAGCAGGGGATAGGCGACAAGGCCAACTACAGCGGTCGCCGCGATAAGCAGCGGATTGCTCACCTTCCAGCGGAAGAGCACGGCGAGCGAAATGGATGCCGATTGCAGCTGTCAGCCAGTCGCCAATCGCGATCTTGCCCAGCAGGATGCATGCGCCCAGGATCGTCCCGATCGCGGCGGCATAGGCGCCTTTGACGAACCCTTGCACATTCGCGTTTTCGCGGTGCCGCGCCAGCAGGGGCGCCACAATCAGCACCAGAAGAAATGACGGAAGAAAGATGCCGATCGTGGAGACGAGCGATCCCCAGAATCCGGCCACCAGATAGCCGACGAAGGTCGCGGTGATCACCACAGGACCCGGGCTAATCATACCGACGGCAACCGCGATCAGAAATTGCCGTTCATCGAGCCAGTTATGTTGCTGCACCAACCCCTGTTCGAGGAACGGCACGATCACGAGGCCACTGCCAAAGGTCAGGGAGCCGGCCTTGAGGAAGAACAACAGAAGCTTTGTGAGCGTGGAACTGGTTGCGACCGGCGCGATCGGCGCCGTTGCCGCCGGCACGAGAGCGATCCCCGGCAAGGTCGCCGGCGTACGCTTGAACAAGCTTCCATAGTAGAGAATTCCGACGAACCCGGCACCGATGAACAAGATCGCGACTTCGGCCTGCAGAATGACCGTGACTGCGAGACACACGGCCGCAATCGCCCATTGCAGCCAGTCATCCATGCCGAGCTTGGCCAGCCGATAGCAGGAATGCAGAATGAGCGCGATCACAGCAGGGCTGACGCCATAGAAGATCCCCGTCACCGGTTGAAGATCGCCGAGATAGACGTAGAGCGCGCCCAACGCGGCGACGATCACGAAGTTCGGCAGGATGAAACACCAACCACCGAGCCATGCGCCCCAGAAGCCGCCGCGGAGCCAAGCGATGTAGATGCCGACCTGAATGGCTAATGGCCCGGGAAGCGACTGGCAGATAGCGATGGATTCGCGCATCTGTTCCTTAGTGAGCCACTTCTTATCGTTGACCAGCTCACGCTCCATCTGCCCGACCAGCGCGACCGGCCCGCCGAAGCCGAGAAAGCCGAGGCGCAGGAAGTACAGCGCCAGCTCTGTCATCCGGCCGCGCTCAGGAACAGTCGTCGTCATGTAGGGCTCCTTCTCAAAGCACCAGTTTGCTGGGCAAGGATCGCTCGCCGCTCTCAATCTTTCTCCGGAATTGAGCCCGGACTCATCATCAACACGTCCGCGTTGGCCTCCATGGCGCTGAGCGCAAGAGCAAAGCCAGCGCTGACCTGCTGGGCATCGCCAAAAAAGACTATGACGGATTTCTCGCAGGCCGGCGTGCCTCCCTCGCGGCCAATAATCCATCGATCGCTTGCTGGTATCGCTTGCTTTCTTCTCAGGGACATCTCCTCAGACCATTTAACCTCTTGCAACTTCGCCACCAGGAAATCACTGGCTGTCGGAGATTGCGCGGAGAATGCCGTCGAACGGCAGACCAAGTCCGGTTGGCGTCATGACAACTCGGGTTCCTGACAATGCCACCTCGAAACAGCCGCCATCCGGATCGGGCAGATCGACGCAGAGCTCATCGCCCTGAATGCTCCATCTGCCAAGCCTCTTGCTGCCCATCGCATAGTTCCTGAGCGTCCCGTCCCGCTCGTAGACCGCGCGCCAATGAACCTCGTCGGTGAGCTCTTTGCCCGCGAACCTGGCGAGTATCTGCGCACCGGACAGTTTCTGAAGATTTGCCGCAGCGACAAATCCGGCATCGAGGGCAAGCAGGCTCCCGACGCCGGAGGCGAGTGCCGCGATGAGGCGCTTGCGGAGGCCTCTCGATTTAAACGCTCTCACTTTCGGGTTCACTTTTTGCAGGACTTCAAGCACATCTGATACTCGGTCTTGCACGCCGGTCCGGCGTAGTTCTTCATGCACGCGGCTCGCTGCTCGCTGCTCGGCGCAGACCTTGCACGTTTGAGCTTGCGCGGCGCTGCCGACGAGAGGAGCGAGCGCCGACAGAGTGATCATCAGTTTCCGCATATAGACCTCCGCTTGCGACGGTAATTCGATCGCGCTTCGCTAACTCCTCGTGCTCGCCGTTTTGTCTAGAGCCGCTCGCAAGCCCTTCGCCAGCTTCAGGGCATCGTCATTGGCCCAGAAGTGCATGAAGAACAGCCGCGGTTGCTCATCGAGCATGTGACTGTGGACCGCCGTTACCTCGATTCCGTTTGCAAGCAGCTCCTTGATGACCGGATTGACCTCGTCACCCGTCAGCACGAAATCGCCGGCGCCGCGAGACTCTCTCGCAGCCCAAAACCCGTCACGGCAAACCCGGCCGGACTCTTACTCTTCTCTTGCGCGAGGGATCGAAGCCGAACGGCCGCGACGCGAAGCGGCTCGGTTCACGAGAGCCCTATGCGGCGGAAGCCGCACGCGCGCAAACGAAAGAAACCGCTAAGACTTGAGTCCGGAGGATCTAGATTTCCTCGCGCGCATGGGTCTGCGCGTCGTAGATCCTGATCTGAAGCATGGGAAAACGTCTCTTTAGCTCTTCTCCACCTGCCCTGGCGCCGTCTCTGGTCGCAAATTCGGCTTTGAGCCGGCCATCCACTTCAAGCGCGTAACCAGAGGCCGGCAGTTCACGGGTGGCTGCAACCATTTCATTCCTTTTGTGCAGTGAGGTAGTTGGAATGATGGCTTAGCGTGAGTCGCCCAAACCACACCAGGGCCACTTTCACCACTGTTGGGCTCGGCCAGCACCCGGTGTCCATTGGCGCCTTGCAGTGGCATCAGGGACGAAAGCCCGAAGGGTGAAAAACCCGGCAATCCCGGGGGTTCAGCGTAGCCGACAGCCCGGCCCGACAGGGAGACGCACGCCTCCGTCGCACAAGACAAACACAGCGATGGCCTCCGACTTGTTGATGATTATCGCCTGGCGCGCGCACTTAGACCACGGTGCCCGGCTAACGTCGACCCGGGGTAGCCAACTCGGGGAGACGCCCATGTCGACCGAAGACTCCGAAGCGGCCGAGCCGCTGCGTGCCGTCGCATACGTCCGAATGTCCACCGACCGTCAGATCTATTCGACTGAGAACCAGATGGAAGCGATCGCGGCTTACGCGGCTCGCAAGAACATTTCGATCATTAGGACCTACAAGGATGACGGCAAAAGCGGGCTTATGCTGGATCGCCGGCCGGCGCTCAAGTCGCTGCTCGGCGACGTCATGCTCGGCAAGGCCGACTTCGACTGCATTCTCGTTTATGACGTCAGCCGCTGGGGCCGTTTCCAGAACAGCGACGAAAGCGCGCATTACGAGTTCATCTGCAAAGAGGCCGGCGTCCGGGTCGAATACTGCGCCGAGGAATTTTCAAACGACGGCAGCCAGACACCAGATAGTTTGCATCTTTCTCCGGAACAACCCTGCCAAGCCCCGCAATTTAGGGCCGCGATCTCACCGCCTGATAGTCAATTCAACTAGTTCTTTCGAATGCTTCCGGAGCAGGTCGATCCGCTTGGTTGTGAATTCAGCAATGACGCTAGGAAATTCAAAGGGCGACCTGATCCAAGCAAGCCTCTGAGCGAATTCCCAAGCCAATTTCATGTTGGCTTGTCCCATTTCCAGCAGCTTAGCTTGATAGGCACCCACGCCTGCCAGAGCCGGAGAAAACTCGAGTTCTCCCTTTGACTCGGTGTCGGCCATCGTCTGTCTTGTTTCGTCCTCCAAGACCATAGCCGGACTATCAACAAGGCGAGCTTCTTTGTCAGTTTCGCTCTGATGCTCGGGGAGCGATTTAGTCGAGTCTGCCGCAGGCGCGCGTCCGGCTATCGGACTTCTGACAACGGCCTGAGTCGCACGCTGGGCCTTATGGGTGATTTTTTTTGCGGTGTGGGCACGTTTTGACGCCATTCCCGGTTTTCGGTTGCTCATTTGACACTCCTACTGGCGGGTCCACCACAACGGTCAAGTTCTGAAACAGCAACAGCCGTGCCAGTGCCACGCTCCCATCGCGGGAACATGGACGTTCCGGATGCCCCCGACATACCACGCGTCCTGCCTCTGCGAACTGGTCGCTTGCCGAACTATTTCCGTCGGCGGCGCGTTCGCTTACGCGAGCGGATTTGGCCCCGGGCCCAGTTGAGCCTCCCCAGCCGTTTCGCATTTTTCGCGACATGCCGTCGATATCGATGAACTATCTCTTCGCCAGAAGCACCAGCCAACAGGTGAGCGGTAGCTTCCAAACCTGCATGTATCTTTTCCCTGACCATCAGCTCAGCTTCGCGTTGGGCTTTTCTGCCGCCACGCATCAGCTTCATCATCCGCAGCGCAATCACACCATTTGCTTCGACCGCCAACATCATGAAGGAATTGAACATGCGCCGCTCTCTACATACTCGTCCGTGCCAAGATGAAAGCAGGGAGATGGTTCCGCAGGCCAAGTTGATAGCCAAATTGACCAGTACACTTCATGGAGAGTTCGCGATTGCGCGGCATGTCTTTTTAGCCGGGTGTCAGAACCGAAGAGGGCTCCGCTTGCTTGGTCGAGAGGCTCCCAGGAGCTATCCAGGGTCCTTCGGCCACTTCCTTGATCGCTGACATCACTGCAGCGGTCGCAGTCTGATGAACCATATGGCCGGTCCGGGGAACTCGGTGAAACCTGCTCTGGGGCACGTCGCGGTGTAACCGATCCGATTGCGCATCAGTGTCAATCAACCGGTCCTCATTACCGGCGACGATGACGACGGGCATCTTCAGATTTGCGTACTCGTTCTGGAACTGAAATGCGTCCGGAATCATAAGCGCCGACTCCGCGGCTGACGAGCGGATCTGAGAAGGACGAAGAGCCATTTCTTTCGGAAAGCCCTCGAACTTCCTCGGCACGGACCGCGGACCGAACATCTTGGCCAGCGCGAACGGCCACATCACACGGCTTGCAATCGGTGAGAGGGTGTAGTCCAAGATGTCCCCCACTAAGGGCAGCGCGGGCATGGACAAAGCCAATAGGTCTGGACGCACCGTTGGATAGTAATAACCGGAAGCAAGAACCAGGCCTTGGACCAAAGTTGGATATCTGAGCGCCAGCGCGATTGCGACAGAAGCTCCCCACGAGTGCCCCAGGACGATTGCATGTGAGACCTTCAGTCGCCGGAGAGCCTCGTTAATCAGCTCGGCCTGTGCTGCCGGTGTCCAGACCACGGTTCGGGGGCGATCGCTATGGCCAAAGCCGGGGCGATCGAAGACGATCACACGATAATTTTGGGCGGCCAAATCGATCAAACCGCTGGATTCAAAATCCTGGATCATGCTGCCCATGCCGTGCAGCAGGACGAGCGGCACGCCCGAGCCACGTTCGACATAGTGGAGCCGGGCGCCGTCTATTTCCAAGAATTGACCAGCGGGAGGATTTTCGCTCTCGGCATTCTTGGCCAGACGGCTGTT
>Ga0070716_100001685_pt1 | contig 9978 bp, 10 predicted proteins | sample LARL112metaG_FD_71395 | JGI IMG/M metagenome (GOLD analysis project Ga0070716, IMG submission 71395) | Corn, switchgrass and miscanthus rhizosphere microbial communities from Kellogg Biological Station, Michigan, USA - LAR L11-2 metaG | ecosystem: Host-associated > Plants > Roots > Rhizosphere ... | reverse complement strand
TGCAGCGCCTGCTGCGCCGCTACGCGGTGACTTCCGATGCGACGGCCTACGTCGATCTCTTCTTCCAGGTGACCACGAACGTGGTCCTCTACCCTGACGCGCTTCCAGCGCTCGACGCGCTCAGGCACCTCGGCACCGGCATCGTGTCGAACGCCGATCAGGAACACCTGGCGGCTTGGAACTTCACGCTGCCGGTCCAGTTCGTCCTCATCTCCGAGGTGGTCCAGGCCTACAAGCCCGACCCACTCATCTTCAGGCACGCGGTGGAGCGTCTGGGGCTTCTCCCGCACGAGGTGCTGCACGTGGGCGACAGCGACGTGGACGACGTCCTTGGCGCGAACGCGGCGGGCCTACGGGTCGCGTGGGTCAACCGGGACGGTCGGTCACGCCGTCCCGACGTGCCCGCGCCCGACTTCGAGATCCCCGATCTCACCCCGTTGCCCGCGCTTCTCCAGCGCGCCTGACAACTGGGATGAAGCTCTACGTCGTCACCGCGCCGCCATCCTTTCGCGGCATCTACGACACGTGGGCGGCGTGCGAGGCTACCGGTTAGTTAGTCCTTCGGTCTCATCTTGACGAGCTCGGACAATGCCCAGTGCAGAACGACTTGCCCAGTTTGATTGGTCAGCTCCGTGAGGTTTGTGATGATCCCTGCCCCCGGGCGGCTCTTCGAGGCCCTCATCGCCGTGATCGTGACCCGAGCGCGTACTCGGTCGCCGGCCAGGACTGGCTTGACCAATCGCAGTTCGTCAATCCCCAAACCGACGATGGGCGCGATGTCGAAGAACCCCGACTGGTGGACAAGCTTCTGGCTGATCGCGAGGGTGTGGATGGCTGACGCGGACAGCCCGCCGGCGAACGACGCCTTCGCTACTTCCTCATCGATGTGGTAGGCCTGAGGATCCCAGGCCCTGGCGAAGCTCAGGATTGCTTCGCGCGTGATGTCTTCGGACCCTTGCGACTCGAACGTGTCGCCGACGGTCACGTCGTCGAAGTACCTCGTCATGATGCTCCCTCCGGTGCGGTCGGTGGTCTCCGGTGGGCAGCATGCTGGGCGCGACCCGGAGATGCGGTCAACTACCTCCGAGGTAATGGCAGGCTGGCGGCTGGGAGCGCGTGCCCGATCAGCTCACGCTGGCGCGGGCGCCTCCGGCGGGGCGCCGGGCGGTTAGGAGGGTTGGTCGGTCTTGGGCTGGGGAACTGCGGCGTCGAACAGGCTCCGGCACTTGCCGCACCAGCGAGTCACGGTCCGGCCGGCATAGAGCGTGAAGAAGAGCTCCGAGCTCAGGGAGTCCGTGCCGCAGTCAGGGCACGAGAAGGAGTACTGGCTGGGCATCGGGGCCATGATGCCGCCTCCGCGCCGCCACTCATGTCCGACCGGGCACGTCGCGCTCCTCGTCCCAGAGGTAGAAGCACTCGACGTGAAGCTGCAAGCCCTGGTTGTCGGTCGCGCTGATCCCTTCGATGACCAGCTGGTCCGCGCTGATCACCTCTTCGCACGCGTCGCAATGCTCCCCATCGGGACGACCGCCCCAGAAGCGGGGGATGCTGTCCTGCGGAAGACTCCCGGCGGCGAGCTTGCGGCGGATGATGAGACGCAGGGTGTCTTGGTCCATGAGGCCTCGGGATGGTGATCGGGTACGACGAGGAACAGCCACGATCACCCGAGGTCTCGACGCCGGAGGCGTCAACCCGTAAGGCCAAGGTGCAGGCGAGTCAGAGGGTACTCCTATTCGGATGCGCTCGTCGGCTTATCGGTCCACGTACCCCTGAAGCTCTCCTTGGGCAAGCGACCGTCGTTGATCTTGGCCCGAATGAGGTCGCGCAGAGCGAGATCCTCCATGGGATGGCGGATCGTCCCACCCGCAAGGCCGGAGCGACAGAGCCCCGGGGCGGAAGCACGACGCCCCCGCTACCCGATGGTCCAGGTAACGGGGCGTCGTCGTTCCTGGTGGCGCTTGGGGGTCTCTACGGTGGGCCCGCGCGCCAGCGCGGCGGCGTGTCTGTGCAGCGTGGTTTCGTGCTGGTTGCGTCGGCGGGCGTGATCGAGTGCGGTTCGCGCGGGCAGTCCGTCGAAGTACTTACCCACGGCGGGGGGAGCGCGACGTCGGTGTGCTCGAGCTCGTCGACCTGGGGGCCCTCGGTGGAAGCCCGCATGGCGAGCAGCTACCCGATGACGCCGGCCGCGCGGAGCCGCGCGATCGTGCTGTTGCTGTAGCCCAGCACCTCGCGCAGGATCGGATCGGTGTGTTCGCCCAGCCGCGGGGCCCGCTGCGGGTGGCGGATCTCCCCCTCGGTGCGCACCGGGCTCCGCACCTCTCGCAGGGTGCCGAAGTCGGGGTGCTCCACCTCCACGATCATGTCGCGGGCCAGCACCTGCGGGTCGGCCAGGGCCTGGCGCACGTCGTTGACCGGCGCGCACGGCACGCGGCCGCGCAGGCGGTCGAGCCAGTCGGCGGTGGTGCGGGTCGCGAAGCGCTCGTGCAGGACCGGCAGGAGGGCGTCGCGGTTGGCGAAGCGGTCGGGGAAGGTGCCGAAGCGCGGGTCGTCGGCCAGCTCCGGCACGCCCAGGGTCTCCACCAGGTCGCGCCAGAACTTGTCCTTGTTGCAGAAGATCACGATCCAGCCGTCGCGGGTGCGGAAGTTCTGGGCCGGCACGAGGGTCTGATGCGCCGACTCGCGCGTGCGCTCGGCGATCCAGTCGCGATTGAGGGTCCAGATCGCGAAGTAGGAGAGCATGCTCACCGCGGTGTCGAGGAGGGAGATGTCGACGTCGCGTCCGACCCCGGTGCGCTGGGCGTCGAAGAGCCCGACCATCAGGCCCACCATCGCGGCGTAGCCGCCCGCGAAGTCGATCACCGAGACCCCGCACTTGCCCGGCGGCCCGTCCGGCTCGCCGGTCACCGACATGTAGCCCGCGTAGCCCTGCACCAGGTAGTCGAAGGCGGGCTCGGCCGCGCGCGGGCCGGTGCGCCCGTAGCCGGTGAGCGAGCAGCAGACCACCCGGGGGTTGGTGTCCTTGAGCTGCTCGTAGGTGAGGCCGAGCTTCTCGGGCAGGTCGCCGCGCGCGTTGTTGAAGACCGCGTCGGAGACGCGCACCAGGTCGCGGAAGACCGCCTGGCCGTCCGGATGGCGCAGGTTGAGCGAGACCGACCGCTTGCCGCGGTTGAACGACTGGAAGTAGGGCGAGTCGGCCTCGCCCTGGAACGGCGGCACGTAGCGCGCGCTGTCGCCGCCCACTCCCGGATCCTCGACCTTGACGATGTCGGCGCCCAGGTCGGCGAGCATCTGGGTGCCGAAGGGGCCGGCCCCGAACTGCGAGACGGCCAGGATGCGGAGCCCGTCCAGCGGGGGGCGCGCCATCTCAGTAGGGGAGCCGGCCCTCGCCGAGGGTGGCGTGGGTCTTCTTGGGCACCAGGACCTTCCGGGTGTAGGAGCACACCACCTCGTCGCGCTGGTTGAACCCCTCGGTGGCCACCGTGACGATCCCCCGGTCGCCCTGGCTCGACTCGCGCAGCTCGAGCACGCGGGTGCGGGCGTAGAGCGTGTCGCCGATGAAGGTGGGCTTCTCGTGCTTGAGCGCGTTCACCTCGAGGTTGGCGATCGCGCGCCCGGAGATGTCGGCCACCGTCATGCCGATCACCACGCTGTAGACGAGGGGACCCATCACCACCCGCTGCTTGTGCTGGGTGTAGGTCTGCGCGTAGTGGGCGTCAGAGTGGAGCGGGTGCTGGTTCATGGTCAGGAGCGCGAACCAGGTGCAGTCCGCTTCGGTGATGGTGCGGCCGGGCCAGTGGGTGAACTCCTGGCCGACGGTGAACTCCTCGTAGTAGCGGCCGTAGCTCATTGCGCCCTCACGGGAGCTGGCTGGCCAGCCAGCGGGCTGCAAGCCGCCGCCGCTCGGTGGCCGGATCGCGCGGGCCCAGCAGCAGGGCCGCCGCGTCCCGGTAGTAGCGCTCCACCGGGAACTCGCTGGTGTAGCCGTAGCCGCCGTGGATGCGCATGGCCTCGAGGGTCACGGCGTAGGCGGTCTCGCCCGCGGTGAGCCGTGCCATGGTGGCCCCCGCGTCATCGCGCGAGTCCACGTCGAGCCGCTCGGCCGCGCGCGCGGTGAGGAGCCGCGCCGCGGTGATGCGGGTGGCCATGTCAGCCAGCTTGAGCTGGATGGCCTGGTGCTGGCAGATCGGCTGCCCGAAGGTGGAGCGCTGCTGCGAGTAGCGCAGCGCGGCCTCGAAGGCGGCCTGGGCCAGGCCGACCGCGGTGGCCGCGGTGCCCACGTTGCAGACCGCCTCCAGCAGGGTCTCGGCGCCCTCGCGCAGCGCCGCGACGGCTCCCAGGCGGACGCCGACCAGCACCACGTCCGCCGCGCCCAGGCCGCGCAGCCCCACCGTGTCGGAGGCGAGCCCCACCGTGAGGCCGGCCCGCCCCGCCTCCACCACGAAGCAGCGGCTGCGCCCGTCCTCGAGCGCGGTGTTCACGAGGAAGAGCTTGGCACGGCCCGCGTTGGCCACCACCGGCGCCGATCCGGTCAGGACCCAGTCCGCGCCGGCCCGGCGCGCCCCGATCGACGGGCCGATGATCGGCGCGGTCCAGCGCTCCCCGCGCGTCATCGGGGGCAGCAGCCGCTCGCGGACGTCGCGGGGCGCGTGGCGCGCGATGGCGAGGCTCGCCGCGAGCTGGGCGCCGAGCCAGGCGCCGAGGGTGGCCGAGCCGCGCGCCACCTCCTCCACGATCATCGCGGTGGTGGCGAGCGAGAGCCCGAGGCCGCCGTGGTCGGGCTCGGCGAGCGCGCCGAAGATGCCGAGCTCGGCGAGCCGCGCGACCAGCGGCTCGGGATCGCGACGCCCCGCCTCGTAGTCGTGGATGACCGACGCCACGTCCTTCTCCACCGCCTGCCGCACCGCCAGGACCAGCTGGCGCTGCTCCTCCGGCAGATCGTCGCGGCTGGTCAGCGCGCCGGGCCGCTCGCCGTAGCGCTCGAGGAGGTTGCGGCAGATGATGAGCCGCTGGATCTCGTTGGTGCCCTCGCCGATGATCATGAGCGGGGCGTCGCGGTAGAGCCGCTCGGCCAGGCCGGAGGCGAGCTGCCCGCGCGCGCCCTCGATGCGCATCGCCTCGACTGCCACCTCCTGCGCCGACTCGGAGGCGTGGAGCTTGGCCATGCCCGCCTCCAGGTCGCAGCGGTCGCCCCGATCCTTCATGGCCGCGGCCCAGTAGGTGACCAGCCGGGCCGACTCCACGCGGGTGGCGATGTCGGCCAGGGCCGCGGGCGGCTCGGGCAGCGTCCTCGCCACCCGCACCGCCTCGTCGAGGCCGGCCTGGGCCACCCCGACCGCGCGCGCCGCGATGTTGATGCGCCCGGTCTCTAGCCCCGACATCACGTGCTTGAAGCCGCGGCCCTCCACCCCGCCCACCAGGTTCGCGGCCGGGCAGGGGAAGCCGTCGAAGACCAGCTCCGCGGTGTCCACCCCCTTGTAGCCGAGCTTGGCGATGGACTTCACGACCTCGAGGCCGGGGGCGCCCTTCTCCACGATGAAGCAGGACATACCGCGGTGGCGCGGCCGGGCGTCCGGCTCGGTGAGGGCGAGCAGCGCGAAGGTGTTACCCTCGCGGCCGTTGGTCACGAACATCTTGGCGCCGGACAGGAGGTACCGGTCGCCGTCGCGCCGGGCCACCGTCCGGATGGCCTGCACGTCCGAGCCGGCGTGGGGCTCGGTGAGGCAGAGCCCGCCGCGGGCCTCGCCGCTCGCGAAGCGGGGCAGGAGGCGGGCGCGCTGCTCCTCGGTGCCGTGCTGGTGGACGATGAGGGCGGCCATCGTGTGGCTGTTGATGACCCCGGCCAGGGACATGAAGCCCCGGCAGAGCTCCTCGATGATCCGCGCGTAGGTGGTGACGTCGAGGCCGAGCCCGCCGTACTGGGCGGGGACCAGGGCCCCGAAGAGCCCCATCCGCGCCATGCGCTCCACCAGATCGCGAGGATAGCGGTCGGCGTGCTCCAGCGCGGGGGCGGCGGGCCGCACGTCCCGCTCGACGAACTCGCGCACGGCCTCCACGAGGCCGGGGACGCGGCTTGGACCTGGACTCACGGGGCGGACCTCGCGATGATCGCTCTGCTGCTGGCGTCGAGACTAGCAAAGCCCGCGAGCGTATTGCAAGGCGAGGCCCCTCGTTTCTTGGACGCAGGTCGCCAGGCCCGGTATGCTTAGGGCATGAACTTCACCGTGGCCAGCTACAACATCCACAAGTGCGCGGGCCTGGACGGCCGCGTGGATCTCGACCGCATCGCCGACGTGATCCGGGAGATCGACGCCGACCTGGTGGGTCTGCAGGAGGTCTTCCGGCCGCAGGCCCTCAGCCTGGCCGAGCGGCTGGGCGTCCAGGTGGCGATGGGCCCGACCCGGGAGCGCGACGGGCACCTCTACGGCAACGCGATCCTCACCCGGCTCGCCATCCGGGGCAGCCGCACGTTCGATCTCTCCCAGCCGGACCGGGAGCCCCGCGGCGGCATCCGCCTGGACCTACAGATCCCGGACGGGCGCGGGCCGCACTCGCTCCTGCACCTCTTCAACGTGCACTTCGGGCTGCAGATCCGCGAGCGGGCCGAGCAGGTGCGGCGCCTCGTGCGGGAGCACATCCTCCACGACGAGCTGACCGGACCGCGGGTGGTGGTGGGCGACCTCAACGAGTGGTTCTGGTTCCGGGGTCCGGTCGGGCGCACCCTGCGCCGCGAGCTGCACGGCCCCCGGATCCGCCGGACCCATCCGGCCCCGCTGCCGCTCTTCCCGCTCGATCGGATCTACTGGGACCGAGATCTCGCCGCCGACGGCTTCCACGTGCACCGGAGCCGTCTCGCCCGCGTGGCCTCCGACCACCTCCCGGTCGTGGCCCGCCTCCGGATGGCGTCCGCGCGCGGCTGACCGGCCGCGCGCTGCCGGTTGGGCCGTGGCGGACACCGAGCGGCTCCTACACGCCGCCCAGCGGCTCGGCGGCGGGGAGGCCGAGCCGGCCGACCTGGAGCTGGTGCGGGACGCCCACCCGGCCGATCTCGCCCACGTGCTGCCGCATCTGGCCCCGGAGGAGCGCCACGCCCTCTTCCGCTCGTTCGGGCGCGATCGGGCCGGCGACGTGCTCTCCGAGCTGGACGACCACAGCCTGCTCGAGCTGATCCGCGGCCTCGACGACGTCGAGCTCTCCCGCATCCTCGAGCAGATGCCCGCCGAGCACGCCGCCGACGTGGTGGACGAGCTGCCCACCGAGCAGGCCGAGAAGATCCTCGACCTCATGGAGGAGCAGAAGTCGGAGGAGGTGCAGGGCATCCTCGAGTACCCGGAGCAGTCGGCCGGGCGCCTCATGTCTCCCGACTTCGTGGCCCGGCCCGAGAACGCCACGGTGGAGGAGGCCATCCAGCACATCCGGCGATCGATCGCCCAGGAGCGTCCCTTCGAGCTCTACGTGGTCGACGACCACCAGCACCTGGTGGGCCGCGTTCCGCTGCGGCGCCTGCTCATCGCCTCGCCCCGCACCCCGCTCTCCGCCCTGCTCGACGACGAGCTGGTGAGCGTGCGGCCCGAGATGGACCGCGAGGACGTGGCGCGCCTGGTGGCCAAGTACGACCTGGTGAGCCTGCCGGTGGTCGACGAGCAGAACCGGCTCCTCGGCACGATCTCGGTCGACGACGTGATCGACATCATGCAGGAGGAGGCGTCCGAGGACATCTTCCGCATCGCCGGCTCCGACGCGGCCGAGCTCGAGCGGCGCACCCCCTTCCAGGTGGCGCTGCTGCGGCTGCCCTGGGTGCTGAGCACGCTGCTGATCGAGCTCTTGGCCGGGCTCGTCATCCACTTCTTCGACCGCACCCTCGGCAAGGTCATCCTGCTCGCGTCGTTCATGCCGGTGATCCAGGCGATCTCGGGCAACACCGGGCTGCAGTCGGTGACGGTGGTGGTGCGCGGGCTCGCCACCGGACAGGTGCAGCTCTCCCGCTGGTGGGAGCCGCTGCGCCGGCAGGCGCAGACCTCGAGCATCCTCGGCGCGGTCTGCGCGCTGGTGGTGGGCGTGGTCGGCTGGCTCTGGCACTCGCCCGCCTTCGCCCTGGTAGTCGCGGTCTCGATGTTCGTCTCGGTGAATCTCTCGGGCACCGCGGGCACCGTGATCCCGATGCTCTCCAAGCGGCTCGGCTTCGATCCCGCCCTCACCGCGGGTCCGTTCGAGACCGCGTTCCAGGACGTCCTCGGCGTGACCATCTTCCTGTCGCTGGCCACGCTGCTGCTGCACTGGCTCACGTGAACGACGACGCTTTGTTGCCGACCGGTGCCACGCTTTGTATCGGGCCGGGGACGGCGAATCTTGCGGGGTGGGAGATCACTCAATGTTCTCGATAGCTTGGCATATGCTGCGGGCTGGCAAGCGCCTTGCTGCCTTTCTCGACCATCATGGACATGCGGTCTTCCGAGCACGAGATGGTCGCCCTGCCCGCAGGCGTCGAGGCGGGGCCGGCGCGCCTGCCGTCGCGGGCCCTCGTGGTCGACGATTCGATGGTCGTGGCCGACGTGGTGACCGCGCTGCTGCGCCGCACCGGCTGGACGGTGGACGTGGCGAACACGGTGGACGCGGCGCTCGAGCACGTGCGTGGCGTGCCCTACGACCTGGTGGTCTGCGACGTGTGCATGCCGGATGGCGGCGGGCCCGCCGTCTACTACGCGGCCACCACCCGGCGTCCCGATCTGGCCAACCGCTTCCTGTTCATCACCGGGAACATGGACGACCCGGAGCCCTGGCGCTTCCTGGCCAAGATCCGCGCCCACGTGCTGGAGAAGCCGTTCACCGGCCGGGCCCTCCGTCACGCTCTGATCAAGGTCATCGCCTGATCCGCCGGCTCGCGCCGGCCCTCCTCCTGGTCCTCGTCCCGGCCGGCCCCGCGGTGGCCGGCGCCCCCACCGAGCAGCTCCGCGCGGTGACCGACCGCGTGGTGAAGATCCTCCAGGACCCCGCCCTCGACCAGGGCCAGCGCCGCGCCGAGATCCGCGCCATCGCGCTCGAGGCCTTCGACGTCGCGGAGGCGGCCCGGCGTGCCCTCGGCCCGCACTGGACGAAGCGCTCCCCCGCCGAGCGGCAGGAGTTCGTCGGCCTGTTCCAGGCGCTGCTCGAGCACGGCTATCTCGCCCGCATCGGCGAGTACGGAGGCGAGCGCGTGCAGTACGTCGGCGAGCGCATCGAGGGCGAGTACGCGACGGTGCGCGCCCTCATCGTCACCACCAAGGGCACCCAGGTGCCGGTGGAGGCCCGCGTGCTGCGCCACGACGACCGCTGGCGGATGTACGACGTGCTGATCGAGAACGTGAGCCTGGTGGCGAGCTACCGCTCCCAGTTCGACCGGGTCATCCGCACCTCGTCCTACGAGGAGCTGGTCCGCCGCCTCAAGACCCGCGAGTAGCGCGCCCGCTACTCCGCGCCCGCGAGGCGGGCGCACGCGAGCAGCAGCGCGTTGGCGCCGTGCTCGATGTCGTCGAGCGGGGTGAACTCCTCCTCGCAGTGGCTGCGGCCGCCGCGGGAGGGGACGAAGATCATGCCGGTGGGGCAGATGGCGGCCATGTACTGCGCGTCGTGGCCGGCGCCCGAGAGGATGCGCCGGTGCCCGCAGCCGATGGTGGTGGCCGCCTCCTCCACGATCCCCACCACCTCGCGATCGAACGGGGTGCGCGGCACCCGCCAGTAGTGCTCGACCTCCGCGCGGACGCCCTCCTGCCGGGCGGCCACGTGCACCACGTGGTCCAGCATCGCGAGCGCCCGATCGAGGTTCGCCTCCTGCGGATCCCGGAAGTCCACCGAGAGGCTGACCCGCCCCGGGATCGCGTTGGGGATGTTGGGGGTGAGGTCGAGCCGCCCCACGGTGGCCACCATGTCCCCCGCGATCCTCCGGGCGATGCCGCGCACCCCGGTCACGATCTCGGCCGCGGCCACCAGCGCGTCGTGACGCAG
>Ga0070716_100001680_pt1 | contig 9985 bp, 7 predicted proteins | sample LARL112metaG_FD_71395 | JGI IMG/M metagenome (GOLD analysis project Ga0070716, IMG submission 71395) | Corn, switchgrass and miscanthus rhizosphere microbial communities from Kellogg Biological Station, Michigan, USA - LAR L11-2 metaG | ecosystem: Host-associated > Plants > Roots > Rhizosphere ... | reverse complement strand
CAAAAGCCAGTCGACAACGCAGAATTGATGCAAGCGATTCAATCCACGTTGGCACCAACCCAACGCGCACCTTTACCATCTTGAGCGCAGGGAGCTGAAAAGCACGAAGCTGGCGAACTGGCGTGACCCGCTTGGGTCGGGGCCGGTTTTCGCGCTGCTGTGTGCACCAAAGGCTGTTCAGCGTTACAGAGAACGGCACCGCGTACGAAGGGCACCACGAACGAAGTGCAAGGAGTCGCCATGTTAGCCGAAACCTCTACACCAAGGCCGTCCGCGGCTTATCCTAACGGTTTTGTCAGGCACCATCACCGCGGGTTATTCACCGCGCCGATTGCGCTACGGCACCTCCTTCCTGGCGGCATCCGCACCTCGCGTGGTATCAGCCTTGACCTCGGCGAAGGTGGCATGGGTGCCCTGGTGAAAGGCCAGTTGAGTATGGGAGCGACTGTCGAAATCGACTTTCAATTGCAGGAAAACACCATGACAGTAATTGGAATCATCCGCCACACCAGCAGCGTGCGCTGCGGGGTGGAGTTCGTGGGCCTGACCGCGGAGGAGCGCCTGCAGATCGCGGGCGTCGTGGGTCACGGCTGATCTGTGGATTCGGTGCAGTTTTCGTGCCCCGAAAATCTGCGCTGCGTCTCTTTCCACATTGAATCGGGAATGTCGCTTTGGCACGACCATGCCTTTCGTGTGCGCGACAACACCGTGCGGTGGCTTCGGTCTCACCGATACTTGAGTTTCGCGAGTGCCCTTGTCAAAAGAACTTCTAATGTCTAGTGAACGCATCCCACCTCCGGCCAAACCACCAGGACGCTTCAGGGTGTTCTGCGGCGTGCTCATGGCAGGCTTCGGGGCAGTAGCGCTGGCGGCCTGGCTCTATCACTTGAACGGAGTCATGCTGCTGGCTTTAGCGGGCTTCATCAGCAGCTTTGAAATCGGCCGTGGCATGAAAATACGAAGCCAGCGTAATGCTGTTAATGCTTTGCAGCAGCGATTGGAGGATCGCGCCGCTGAAGAGAGCGAGAACCGCGAACGCCTGCAGGGCATCATCGGCTCGGCTATGGATGCCATCATCACGGTTGATGAGGGGCAGACCATTGTCTATCTCAATCCCGCAGCGGAAAGAACCTTCGGCTACATCTCGACGGAAGTGATCGGGCACCCGCTGAACCTTCTCATCCCGCAGCGCCTTCATCAAAGGCATACCGATCACCTGCGTAAATTCGGCGCGACCAACGACAGCCGCCGCATGGCCGGAAATCTCGGGCGACTCAGCGGCCTGCGTGCTGACGGCACAGAGTTCCCCCTGGAAGCCTCCATCTCCAGCACCGAAGTGTCGGGAAGAAAGCTGTTCACCGCCATTGTCCGGGACATGACTGACCGCGTGCAGGTGGAAGAGGCACTGCGCAAACAATCCAGTACGCTGAAGTTGGTGCTGGATAGCATGCAAGAAGGTCTGGTCGCAGCCGACGAAAACGGAAGGTTCTTGATCTGGAACCGGGGGGCCACCGAACTTATCGGGCGTGGGCCAGAGGACGTCCCCATGGAAGACTGGTCCCGGCACTACGAAGTTTATTCCCCTGATGGGACAACGCTGCTCACGGCCGATGAACTTCCATTACTCCGTGCCATGCGCGGCGAAATCGTCAACGCAGAACTGCTGATCCGGAGCCCGCGATTCAAAGACGGCCTGGCGCTGGAATTTTCCGGCTGGCCGTTGAAGGATGAAACTGGCGGCGCGCGTGGTGGGCTGGTCATCTTCCGCGATGTGACCGAGCGCAAAGCTGCGGAACGCGAGATCCGCAAGCTCAACAATGAACTCGAGGACCGAGTGCGGCAGCGCACTGCTGATCTCCAGGCTGCCAACAAAGAACTAGAGGCATTCACCTATTCGGTTTCGCACGACTTGCGCGCGCCTCTGCGACACATCAGCGGCTTCACCAAAATTCTGGTTGAAGAATTCGGCCCTCGAATTCCTGCTGAAGCGCAACACTATTTGCGCCGCATTGAAGAGGGAACCCGCCACATGGGCATGCTGGTTGATGACCTTCTCAATCTGGCGCGCGTGGGTCGCCGTGACCTGGGATTGCAGGTCGCAGGATTGAACTCAATTGTCGAAGAGGTCATTGGCGGGCTGAAATTCGATGCCGGTGATCGCCAAATCGAATGGAAAATAGGAACTCTGCCATACGTGGAATGTGACATCGCCCTTATGAAAGTCGTGTTCGAGAATTTGCTGGCGAATGCTATCAAATTCACCTGCCCCCGCACTCCGGCCATCATCGAAATTGGGCGGGAGGACAAGGATGGCGTCTCGGTTGTCTATGTCCGCGACAACGGCGTGGGCTTCAGCATGAAGTATGCGGATAAGCTATTCGGAGTATTTCAGAGGCTTCACCGCGCAGAAGATTTTGAAGGCACCGGGGTCGGGTTAGCTACAGTACAACGCATCATTCAGAAACACGGTGGCCGCATCTGGGCGCAAGCCGAGCTGGACAAGGGCGCCACATTCTATTTTTCTCTTGGCAAAACGGAAAACGGCGAACTTAAGGCTAACGCCGCAATTTCAGGAGTGAAAGCATGACCCAGCAACAATTTGAAATTCTCTTGGTGGATGACAACCCTGATGACGTCGAGCTTACGCTGCACGCTCTGCGTAAAGGGAACCTGGCCAACCATATCCATGTAGCGCGCGACGGGGAAGAGGCGCTGGAGTTCCTGTTTAGCCGCTCTTCTGAAGGCCTTCCGAAACTTGTCCTGCTGGATTTGAAACTGCCCAAGGTAGACGGCATGGATGTGCTGCGTCGTGTGAAAGCCGATCCCCGCACCCGGACGATTCCGATGGTGATCCTGACTTCATCCAAAGAAGAACGGGACCTGGTTCAAGGCTACGGCCTCGGGGCCAACAGCTACATTCAAAAGCCGGTTGACTTTGAGCAATTCAGGGACACGATAAAGAACGTCGGCTTGTATTGGCTGTTGATCAATCAGGTGCCAGTTGAGGTCAGCGCGGCCCGCGCTGCCGGGCGCTCCTAGGCGAATGGCCAAAGTCTGAACGGGTGATTCCGCAAGGCTATTGACGGCTAGACATCGGTGATTTAAAGGCGGAAAATTGCATCAGTAGCGGCCCTCTGGAGTCCACCATGCAATATCCGTCCCTGATTAAGCTGGCGTCGTTTACAGCAGCTATTCTGGTTTTCTGTACGCTCACTCCTTATCTGGCTGGACAAGCGTCCGATGCCCAGGCCAGCGAACCACAAACCTGGACCAAGACATCTGAATCGCAAACCGCCAACATGAATCCGACTCGGACGACGGAGTCTCACCACAAGTCGGGCAACCAGACTGTGGACAATCAAACCGTCGAGCGCCTGGGAGCGGACGGTCACTACGAAGCGTTCTACGATGTCGAAAGAGAGTCGGTCCAGGTGAATGGAACAACCACACGAACTATCGAGCGCACCTTCGCCAGGGATGCCAGCGGACAAAGAATCCTGACCCATGTGACGCAAGAGGAAAAACAGACTCTCCCGGCTGGGGGCGAGAAGATAACACGCACGACGTCGAATGCCGACCTGAATGGCCGCCTTCAGATTGTGCAGCGGGAAGTGACGGACACAAAGAAGATCAGCCCGGAGCTGCAGGAGAAGAACACCACGGTCTTTCTGTCCGACGGTCAGGGTGGTATGGCGCCGAGCGTGCAAATCCAGCAGCGGGAGAAACGCAGCGCCGATCACACAGTTGAAGTACAAACATCAACTCTGCTTCCCGATGGCAACGGCAAGTGGCAAGTTAATGAGCGGAAGGAAAGCACAATTAAGGAGGACGGGAAAAATCGCACCACAGATGAGCAGGTTTCGCGGGAAGACATCAATGGCAAACTGACGCCAAGCTCTCGCACCCTGAGCAAGGAATCGGAAACCGCAACGGGCGAAAAGAAAAATGTTATTGAAACTTATTCCACGGATGTGACCGGATCAGCGCCGGAAGGCAACCTGCGGTTGGACCAACGAGTCACGGTGGTAAAGCGGGCCGGTTCCGATGGCGCAGAAAAAACTGAAAAACGCGTCGAACAGCGCAATCTGGTCCAACCGGACTCGGGTATACAAGTCACCAGCCAAACTGTTGATACTGTGAAGCCAGGTTCCTCCGGAATAGGAGAGGCGACCAAAATCGAGGCTCGCGATGTCAATGGCAGTTTGACAGTGGTTTCTTTCGATACCCAAAAGGCCGACAACGTTCATGCAATTAACGTCGATATAGCCACGCCGAATAAGGCAAAGTAGACTGGCGCCGGCTCTGAGAGATTTCAACTCCCGACCTCTGGTAGCCGTTGCCGCACGGAGAATCAACGTCTAGAATTGGACTAGCAAGAGGGAGGCACAATGCGCTCTTGCCTGGTCAATACTCGCAGACCTGCCCCGTGGCTCTGCATCGGCTTTGTTGCAGTCTTGCCTTTAGTCTTATCTGGTTGGACCTGCTCGGCAATTGTTGGTTTCAATAGCTGTCTTGGTATTCCGCCGCAACCGCAGATTACGTCACTCTCTCCAAACGCCATCTCTGCTGATGCGCAATCAGTTCTCCTCATTGTCGCCGGAAGCGACTTTGTTCCTCAGTCGCAAATACTGTGGAATGGCAGCGCCTTGCAGACCACGTTCGTCGATTCACAGCACATTCAGGCCTCGATGACGCAACAGATGCTTGAGCAATTGAGCGCCTCACCTGGAAGCAACGTCCTGATTTCGGTAAGTTCTGTTGTGTCCCGCCCAGTTGTGGGATGCCCAGTTGGTGGCAGTTCCGCCACTCTTGTCCTCATTATCAATTAGGAGTTACCGGTGTGGCCCGTTGAGTCTCCAACTCTGACGACGCACTAACCTGGATATCTCTTCTCGCCAACGGTTCTGCACTTCGACCTGCAGGCCGCTCTCTACATAGTGCTGACCTCGTTTTCAGCGAAACCAGATTGTCTTTGCAGTGCTCAAAAATGGAAGGACGCCGGACGCTCACGCCGTACGGCGTCCCGCAGGCTATGTAACGTAAGCGTTTACCAAGCTGCCGATCTCGCTGAACGCTTGATTTACGCCGTTGGCCAAAATCTTCATGCCGGCTGTGCAAGCAAAAGCAACCAAGGCCAGAATCAAAAGGTATTCCACCAAGCCCTGGCCAGCTTCGTCGTTGTGCAGGCGAACCAGGCAATTAAGCACGAACATTTTCATTTGCGTCTCCTTGAGGTAACGGGGGTACAAAGTGCAACTACTCCGGTCTTTTTGCTGTGGGATGGAACAGCAGAAGTTTTTCTGGGAATGTTGATTACTCTACGCCCGCTATTTCCAGAGTCAAGCAAAAACTTAGGAACAATGACGCGGGCGTGGCGTTGCGCGTGGTTGATCTGGCTGGCTGGGATAGAAGGTGCCGGTTATGATTGAGTCATTCCCTTCGCGGTGTTCCTGATTTCGACGTCCGCCCCCAGCGCGACCGAATGGCTCAGATCAGTTACAACACCGGTCAATCCACCAGAAGTGCTGGTCTGAGCGTGCAACTCAGTGGAAAGGCAAATTAGGAGAAGCAGAGACGGGAATAAAAACTGCGTAGGCTGAAATCTCATCAAGCCCCGCCGGTACACAGCAACTCAGCAGACGCATTTATGTGCAATTAATGCCTCCCACTGGCGCTGGTGAAGTGAATTGTTACTTTTTGCTGCGAATACGCTTCGGGGGTGTCGGATGGGAATTTGATCACCAGATTCCCGTCTTTCAGTACTGCTCCCTCCACAGACGCAATTTGGCCGGCATTCCACAGCGGCAGCGGGTATTGAGATCCGGCGAATCCGTCTAGTCCCAGAACAAGAGAATCGTGCGAAGCCGACCACGATTCTGACGTAACGCGCAATCCGTGGCTGATGCTTCCAAGAGAAGGCATGGAACTCGCGTAGCTGATTCCGAAATCGTTGCGCACCCGTATGCGAACCGTGTTCTTCCCGCGAACTAGGGAAGCGTGTAGCGCCGGATGCTGATCGAACTCATGGTTCTGCATCTGAAATGGCACGCGATGGCCGTTCACCTCCGCGGTCATCATCTGCGCGCGTAAACTCACTGCTGGTGAAAATTGCAGTTCTGCCTTCCCGCTACTGTCTATGTCTAAAGTTATTTCATCCGGAGCACGATGGTATTTGAAATTAAGAATTGCATCCCCTGCGCGGATGTTGCGAATTGCAAATAAACTCCAATCGGCAGGCACATGTGGCGCAAACACAACCTGATTGTGAGCGGCTTCGGTTTCGAGTCCCAGCATTCCGCGCAGCAAGGGGCTGATGACCATGGCTGCCGACCAGATCTGGTGCGGCGAACTGGTAGAGAGGGGCTGGTAATAATCGCCGGAAAGGACCTCGGTCACGTGACCGAGAGAGCCATCGAGCGCCAGCAAGGCATTGGCACGGAGATTAGAGTACGCCGGCAACGCGCGATGGTATCGGTACTCTCCGACCGACGCCCAGCCGGTGAACAACGGCCAAACCGACCCGTAGTGATATCCACCTGCGTCATAGCGGGTGGCCTTAGACGAAATGATTCGCATGCCCCAGTCAGTTTGATGCTCAGGGCCCGCGAACTGAGTGAGCATTGAACCGGCTTTCGCTTCATCAAGCAGGCCGAACCACATAGGAACCGTTGCCAGCACGCTGGGCTCAATTATTTTCTGGTTATTGGTGTCGAGCGCAAACGCGTAGGTGCCAGACTCAGCCGACCAGAAGGCCTGATTCACGAGCTGTTTCTGGCGTGCGAACTCATCAGCCAATTGTTTGCTGACGTCATCTTTTCCGGCAAAATGCGCCAGACTCGATAGCGCCGACAATGCTTGTGCACCAACACCGCTTTGATACAGCTCAGTCTTGACTGGAAGTAGTGGACCGCCTTCGACCCAGCCGTGGCCAAAGCCAAAATTCTGCGGCAACCCCTGACTGTCGTAAGTCGAGCGCAAGAATTGATACGCCTTCCACAGGCTGTCCCATTTATCCCGTGCGAACGCGGTGTCGCCGCTCTCGCTGACGTAATCGTTAGCGGCAATGATGTACAGAGGCGTGGCATCCACAGACGCGTAAGCGTACGGGAAATCGGTGAACCAATTCACGAAGTTCGCGCCTTGCGATATTTCATGTGGAATTTTCCCGTCTGCACGCTGGTATTTGGAGATGAACTCAAGCGCCGTGCGGGTGGTGGTGAAGTCCCCCTCGGCGTCGAGCGCGAGCGCGGTCCAAAAAGAGTCGCGACCAAAAAACCAGGCAAATCCGGGACGTTGGCTGGTTCCCGAAGTGCGATAGCCGGCCACGAGGCCGGTACCGAGATAAGGATTCGTGACCAGCCCCTGAATGGTGCTTATTCGCGCCCAATCGTATGCTTGCTGGAGCTGCGGGTCTGGCAGCTCGAGGCTCACGGTGCGCGAAAGATAATCGGCATAGTACTGTGCCGATTCTTTTTCGGCGGCAGCGTAATTGGCGATGAGATTCTTGTAAGCGGCTTCCGCTTCGGTCCGGCCATTCAGTGACGCGGCCAGGGCAATAATTTTCGTTTCTCTTCCTTTGGACGTCACTCCCAACCGCATTGAGCTTTCCTGTGATGCGGAATAATTGGTTTGATACTCCACCTCTACGAGGTCGGCGGTGGGGGAGCCAACGAAAGCTACGTATTTTCTCTGCTCCTCGCCCAAGTAGAAGGCGCGAAGCGTGGGTTCCCAGTTGACGTAAGTTCCGCCCAATCCGGCGGGCCACTCGAGTTGAAAATCTCGTTCGAAGGCAACTTCGATCTCGAGGGGATGCGCGGTTTCAACTTCGAACACAATCACTGCACCAGGATCATGAACTGGCACGAACAGAGTCTCTTTGACCGAGAACGTGTCCCCAGCGTAGATAATCGTGCTCGATTCCGGGCGAACACTGACCGTGCGATCTAGTGTCTCCGCTGGGAGACTTCGTCCTTCGGTGAGAAAGTTCAGGTGGAAGTTCCGGAAAATTTTCAGAGGATAAACCCAGGCTTCCAGATTTCCTGCTTCGTTGCCGAACAATCCAGCCCGGGTTCCGGTAGCGCAAAAAAACTCCCACGGGCGCGCAGTTCGTGAAAGTTCGAGCTCGCGAGTCTGGGCGTGGAGTGGTGCCGATGCCGCAAACCAGGCCAGCAGCATTGGTAGAATGACAAGACGTCGCGAAAACCGGTCGGCGATTTGCATCTCGTGAGTGTAGGACAAAGATCGCAAACGCGGGAAACTGTTCACTGTAAAAGCAGCGGCGAATTTTAGCACGTCCAACACTGGAAGGCTTTTTGTTTTCCTCACGCCGTGGGTTTCTGAAATCGTTGAGCCGTTCCACGCTTGTGCTGCCTCTGGAAGGTGTCCTCGGGATTGTTTCGCGGCGATTCGGCTGGCTGGCGGCCGAACAGAACGCCGAGAAGCCAGCCAATGCGCTCGGAGCGACGTTCATTGATGTGGCCCGCACAGCAGGTCTCAACGCTAAAACCATCTACGGCGGCGAACACAAAAACAAATACCTTCTCGAAACCACTGGGTGCGGAGTCGCCTTCTACGACTACGATAACGATGGCTGGCTGGATATTTTTCTGGTGAACGGATGGCGGCTGGAAGGCTTTCCGGCGGGCCAAGAACCCACTTCGCATCTTTTCAAGAACAATCGTGACGGAACTTTTACCGACGTGACCGCGAAGGCAGGACTCATGCATCACGGCTGGGGGCAAGCTGTCTGTGTCGGTGACTATGACAACGACGGATTCGACGATCTGTTCGTCAGCTATTTTGGGAAGAACGTTCTCTATCACAATAACGGCGACGGCACTTTTACGGACGTCACTGACAAAGCCGGCGTGGGGGGCAACGGCAAACGCTGGAACACCGGTTGCGCATTCGTAGATTACGATCGCGACGGCAAACTTGACCTCTTCGTCGCCAACTACATCGATCTTGATCTGGCGACCGCCCCGGTGCCGGAATCTGGTCCGTGCCTTTACAAAGGCGTGATGGTGGCCTGCGGCCCGCCGGGGTTGAAGGGCGGCAAAAATATTCTGTTCCACAACAACGGCGACGGAACCTTCACCGACGTTTCCGAAGCCTCAGGCATTCTGTCGTCAAACGGTACGTTCGGGCTGGGCGTTCTGACCGGGGATTTCGACAATGACGGCTGGCCTGACATTTACGTAGCCAACGATTCGTCCCCCAGCGCGCTTTATCAGAATAAGAAAAACGGCAAGTTCGAAGACATCGCCGTCATAGCCGGTTGCGCCCTCAGCCCCGATGGAAAACCGCAGGCCGGCATGGGTGTCTCAGCGGCGGATTACGATCTCGACGGAAATCTCGATATTGTAAAAACAAATTTCGCGGGCGACACGCCATCGCTTTATCACAACCTGGGCGGCGCGAACTTCGAGGACACAACTTTCACAGCAGGGCTCGGCGCGCACACGCAATATCTCGGCTGGGGATGCGGTTTTTTCGATTTCGACAATGACGGCTGGGCGGACATTCTGATTTGCAACGGCCACGTTTATCCCGAGGTTGAGCAACTCAAAACCGAGGCGGGATACGTGCAACGCAAGCTGCTCTACCGCAATCTGCGAAACGGCAAATTCGAAGAAGTCACCGACATGGCAGGGCCGGGGATAACCACACCCGTTGCCGGACGGGGCTGCGCGTTTGGCGACTTCGACAATGACGGCGATATCGACATGGTGGTGAATACCGTGAACGGACCACCCCAACTTCTGCGCTGCGACTCCAGCTCCGGCAACAACTGGATCAAGGTGAAAGCCATCGGTACGAAATCGAACCGCAGTGGAATTGGCGCGCGCGTTACCTGCATTGCAACTTTTCGCGGAGAAACGAAACCCCACCGCCAGATTGATGAGGTCCGAAGCGGTGGCGGCTATTTTTCACAAGGCGATCTGCGGGTGCATTTCGGCTTAGGAAAAGCGAACAAGGTGGATGT
>Ga0070716_100001670_pt1 | contig 10005 bp, 10 predicted proteins | sample LARL112metaG_FD_71395 | JGI IMG/M metagenome (GOLD analysis project Ga0070716, IMG submission 71395) | Corn, switchgrass and miscanthus rhizosphere microbial communities from Kellogg Biological Station, Michigan, USA - LAR L11-2 metaG | ecosystem: Host-associated > Plants > Roots > Rhizosphere... | reverse complement strand
GGGGTGGCCGGAAACGGACCGTACGGCAATGGGGTGGCCGGCACCGGGGAACCGGGCGCCGGGGCCGGCCGCGGCTGGGTGATCGGGAACCGGTGGCATGTCCAGCGGCCGCTCGCCGATGCGCCGCACTCGGGCCGGGTTCCGTTCGTGGCCGTGGACCTGAAGCAGGAATTCCCGGCCGAGGCCGTGGTCAAGATAGTCGCGCCGCCGCCGGGCGCCGTAGACGGCAAGGCGCTGCGGGAGCAGCGTCATGCCCAGATGGAGATGTCGCTGCCACTGGGCCCGGTCCACGCCAACATCGCCGAGGTGCTGGATTGCGACCTCGATGTGGAACACGGCTTCTACATCGTCACCCGCCTCTACCCGACCACGCTCGAACGGCACCTGCGGGTGGCCGCCGAGCAGGACGCCCTGACCATCGGCCAGGTGCTGGACTTCGCCGTTCAGATACTCGCCGGCCTGCGCGCAGCCTGGGATCTGGGCCTGGTCCACCTCGACCTCAAACCGGCCAACGTCGCCCTGACCGAGGACGGGCAGGTCAAGCTCATCGACTTCGGCCTGGCACAGCAGTACCAGCGGGCGAACGGCGGCAACGACACCACCGCGGTGGCACGCTTCACCCCGTTCTACGCCCCGCCCGAGCAGATGGCCCGCCGGCCCAACTGGATCAGCAGGAACGCGGACGTCCGCGCGCTGGGCGCGGTGATGTACCGGATGCTGACCGGCTATCCGCCGCTCTACCGCGAGGCCCGCGCGCTGGGCCTGGTGGACCGGTCCGGGCAGTACGAGTCCTCGCCCGACATCACGAACCTGATCAGCACCGCGGACCCGGTTCCGGTCCGTGACCTCATCGGCTACGTTCCCGAAGACCTGGACATGCTGGTGCGCCAGTGGCTGCGCACCGACCCGCAACTGCGCTGCCCGGGCTCCTCGCACACGATGGCCGAACGGATCTGGGTGCAGCTGATCGCGGTGCGCAAGCGGGTCGACGGCCAGCCCGAGGCCGGCTTCCTGGTGGGCCCGCGGGTGACGCACGAGCCGAAGGACGCGCGGCTGCGCGGGCCGTGGCAGCCAGGGCCGCCAGCCAGCGAGCCCAGATCTTGGCAGGGTCCGCCGGGCCCAGCGACCGCGAGCCCGGCGACCGCGAGCCCGGCGACCGCGGCCGACGGCGTGCCCGCGGACCTGCCCGGCCACGGCACCCTTGACCTGGAGACGGTTTCGGAGGCCACCGGGGCGGCGGCGCAACCGGAGTCCGGGGGCTACCGCGGCGCCGGGGAGGGTCGCCGATGACCGGCGCGACACCGCGGGAGCAGGGTGAACAGACCCAGCCGATGGCAAGCCCGCCATGGGCGAGCGGGCAGGCCGAGCGCGGTCCGTATGCCGACGCGGACACGGTCGAGGTCGGCGCGGATTGGCCAGACGCGGCCCGGCTGCCGGCTGCCGGTGGGCCCCTGCTCGCCTGGCTGTGGGGCGAACAGGGCCAGGCCGGTGAGTACCTGCTGGCCAGCCACTCGGTGACGGTCGGCCGCGATCCCGGCAGCGACGTGGTGCTCACCGACGCGACCGTGAGCCACGAGCACGCCAAGATCGAGTACCGCGAGGGGCAATGGTGGCTGCGGGCAGCGGATTCCGCGGGCCCGACGTGGGTCAACGGCCAGCCCGTCGAGCCGGGGCAACGGCTCCCGGTCACCGACGGCGATCGGCTGCGGTTCGGCTTCCATACGCAGTTCCGGCTGCTGGTGCCAAGTGCCCGATGAACGCCGGGCACTGCCCGGGAATGTCCTGATTATCATCGCTGGCATGGCATCGGCTGACGGATGCGCCTGCTCGGCGATCCACGGGGGCGGGTAAGTCCGATGGCAGAGCTTGTTATCTGGCCCGCGGGGCACAGCGACTGGTTCAGTTGCTCGCCAGACCAGATCACCTGGCTGGACCGGACCACGCTCAGCGCCGGCCGGGACCCGACGCTGCACCGGTCGCCCCGCTGCCCGGGATTGCGGCACGTGCAGTACCGGTGGGAACTGTTCAGCCGTGACACCACGCACCCCGTGTACCTGGCACCGTACAAGGACGGGTCGCCCGGGCACTTCAAGGAGGTACAGGACCAGGCGGTGAGCACGCTCCCGCCTGCCCTGCCGCGCTTTGAGACGCAGCCGGTGGAACTGGCCGAGGGCGCGTGGGTGGTCAGCGTCGGGAAGTGGATTCTGCCGCTGCGCATCAGCACCTCCGAGGATGATCCGTCGCGGCCGGAGGAGCCGGCCGGCACGGTCCTCGGCCCGACCAAGGAGAACACGGTCGGAGCCGCGCAGCGGCCCGGGTCCCTCAGCCCGGCGCTTCCGGACGCGGTGTCCAAGGTGGACGCCTATTTCAAGCGAAACGGCCTGGCCCGCATGGCCCTGGCCTACTACTACCGGGACTACATCCTGGGCACGGTCGCGCCGCGGACCACGGCAATGATCGACGTGGCCATCGCCCTCGACCTCAGCGCCGAGGGGACGGTGGGTGAGTTCAAGAAGGAACTGCAGCGGCGCATCTGGAACCAGCAGCACCACCAGCGTGAGCTTGCGCAGTTCCTGCTGGCTCACGGCTTGATCGGCCGTCCTGATCTGGATAGGGCACTACGAGTGGCCGCGGCTAACGAAGCCTCGGGCAGAACCAAGGTGGCGCGGGAACGGCTCAGCTATCGCCATAAGAGGCAACCCGGAGCCGGTTAGCCGCGCCATTCCCGGGTCCGTCTTGCCGGACCGGGGAACCCGATGGCACAGTACATGTAGGTACTAGGCCGGTTGGCTCCGGGGGTAACGATCATGGGCTACCAGCTCCGGTTGCACCGCGAGATCCGTGCTTGGCTCACCGGCCTCCGGGACGCCGAACCCGAGCAGGCCCGCCGCGTGGGCGAGGCGATGCTCGCGCTGATCGACGCCGGTGAGGCCCTCGGGCCGCCCCTGGTCGTCTCGCTGGAATCTGTCTTCGGGTGGCCGGAGGATCCCAGGGAAGCCCTGGACCGCTCGTATGAGCGCCAGCTCGAAACGCTGACCGAGATCCGCCGCGGTGTTGCCGGCGTGGCGACCTCGCGCAAGCGCCTTGAGCTGCAGATCGCCTCGCTGGAGCAGCAAGCCGACCGCCTCGCCCGCCAGCGCGACGAGGCGGAGCGGGCGGGCCGGGAGGACCTGGCCGACGTTGCCAGAAGCGACGCGGCGGCCGTCGTGGACCAGCTCTCCGGCCTGCGCCGGCAGTATGGCGGCCTGCGCCGGGAGGAGGAGAAGCTGGCCGCTGCCAGCCAGCGCCTGCAGCGGAAGGTCGAGGCGTTCCGTATGCGGAAGGAGACGCTCAAGGCCAGCTACACGGCCGCCGAAGCGTCCCAGACGGTCCGCGAGGCCATGGCCGACCTCGGCGAGGAGGCCGCAGACCCGGAACTGCCCGCGGTGGACCGCTTCTCATCGGTAACCCGCCGGGTGACGCCTGAGGGGGTGGAGCTAGCGCGGGAGATCCGGGACTACGAGCCGGATTCCCAGGACGGTGCCGAGCCCGACGATGACGCAGGCGTGGCGCCACCGCCCGGCATGATGGAGTTGCGGCCGGGCGCGCCGGGCGACATCCGGGCCGGACTGCTGTTCGTGGTGGAGCCTGCGGACACGGCAGTCATACTGGCCCGCGTCGAAGACTCGGATGGCCCCGCGCGCCGCTACCGGGCCGCGATCCAGCTTGCGGCCGACCGTCGGCCGGCCGCCACGGACGGTCCGGCCGATGACGCCTTCACCCCGTACGACGCGGAATCGTTCCTCGACGAGTTCTTCCCCGGCGCGGAAACCGAAGTCGAGATCGCGGCGGGGGCACTCGCCGCTCGCAGCCGCGCCCACACCCTGGCCGAGGCCCGGCAGCGGATGAGGCTGACCCAGGCGCAGGTGGCGTGGCGCATGAACGTGCGCCAGGAACGGGTCTCCGCGATCGAGCGCGCCGAGCCGGGAGCGACCGAAGTGCGCACGCTCGCCGCCTACGTCGCGGCACTCGGCGGCCGCCTGGAAATCGTCGCGCACATCGCAGGCGACCAGATCCCCCTGAGATAGCCGCGCCGTGGCGGTCAGGCCGGCAGCGGCCGGTCGTGCGCGATGCGCTTCATGACCAAGGTTGACGTCATCCGTTGGACCCCCGGCAGCACGGCAAGCCTGTCGTCCTGCAGCCGCTGGTATGCGGCCAGGTCGCTGGTCACGATGCGGAGCAGGTAGTCAGGCTCACCGAACAGCCGTTCCGCCTGCAGGACCTGCGGAATGGCCGCAACCCCTTCCTCGAAAGCCATCAAGGTCTCGCGGTCCTCCTGCCGCATCGTGATGAAGACGATCGCCTCGAAGCCAAGTCCGACGGCCTGCGGATCCACCACCGCGCGGTAGCCGCGGATCGCCCCGCTGCGCTCCAGTTCCCTGACCCGGCGGTGGCAGGGCGAGATGCTCAGGCCCACCTTGTCCGCCAGTTCGGTGACCGTCAGCCGCCCGTCTTCCTTGGCCATCAGTTCGATAGCCGCCTTCTGGGCGGTCGCCGCACTCCTCATCGCCGTTCCCGGGGCCGACTGGGCCTACGTCATCGGTACGGTCCTCAGCGGACGCCCCGTCATGGTGGCGGTGGGCGGCATCGTGATCGGCTACGCCGGGATCACCATCGTCGTTGCGGCCGGCGTCGGCGCACTGGTCGCCAGAACGCCTGCCTCACTGGCGGCACTGACCATCGCCGGTGGCCTTTACCTGCTGTGGCTCGGGGTGCGCACGTTCCTCCGGCCTGCCGGGCACGGCCCGGCCGAAGGCGCCACGGCCCGGACCGATCGGGCCACGCTCGTCAAGGGGATCGGCGTCAGCGGCCTCAACCCCAAGGGACTGCTGGTCTTCCTGGCGGTGCTGCCGCAGTTCGCCACCCCTCACGGAACCTGGCCGCTGGCCGTGCAACTCGGAGTTCTCGGCCTTGTCTTCACGCTCACCTGCGCGGCCTTCTACCTCGGCATGGGTTCGCTTGCGCACAGGATTCTGGACGGCCGTCCGTCGGTCGCGCGGGTCGTCTCGCGCTTCTCCGGGGCCGCGATGATCGTCCTTGGCGTGCTCCTGCTGGCCGAGCACCTGTTCACCTGACCCGGCGGTCTCCGGCGGCACGTGCCGCAACTGGTCCCGGGGCTGCGCCTCATCGCACGGCGTGTGTCCCGCTTGGCGTGATCATCAGCAGGTGGTCGCCAAGCACGAGTGACCGGAAGTACGTGGTGCCCGCGGTCAGGTAGATGTTCCACCCCGAGTTCTCATCGGGCAGGGAGTTGGTGAGGACGAACCGGTGCGCCGGGCTGGCGTGGCACGCCCCGGGCAGGCTCGGCGTCTGATGGTGCCGGGTTCGTGCATGCGCGCCCATGTCCCCCCCTCCGCTCGCAGGGGAACAGTGTAGGGCCGGCGAACCCTAGAACGGCGTCGGGATGTGCCGTAGCGGCAGGTCCGGATCGGTGTAGCCGCCGGGCCGCTGGCGCTTGGGCAGGACGATGTCGCGGTGGGCGAGCGGCTTGTAGGGGACCTGGCTGAGCACGTGGCTGATGATGTTCAGCCGGCCGCGCTTCTTATCGTCGGTGTTCGCGACGAACCACGGCGCCCACGCGGTGTCGGTCGCGGCGAACATCGCGTCCCTGGCCCGGGAGTAGTCGTACCAGCGGCTGTAGGACTTGAGGTCCATGGCCGACAGCTTCCAGATCTTCCGCGGGTCGTGGATCCGGGACTCCAGCCGCCGGGTCTGCTCCTGCGGGCTGACCTCGAGCCAGTACTTCAGCAGCAGGATCCCCGAGTCGAGCATGGCCTTCTCCCAGGCCGGCGCCAGTTCCAGGAACCGCTCGGTCTCCTCGGGCTTGCAAAAGCCCATCACCCGCTCCACGCCGGCCCGGTTGTACCAGGACCGGTCGAAGATCACGACCTCGCCGCCGGCCGGGAGGTGCGGGACGTAGCGCTGGATGTACATCTGCGACTTCTCCCGCTCGGTGGGCGCGGGCAGCGCCACCACCCGGAATACCCGCGGGCTGACCCGCTCGGTGATCCGCTTGATCGTGCCCCCCTTGCCAGCGGTGTCGCGGCCCTCGAACACGATGCAGATCTTGGCCCCGGTCGACTTCACCCACTCCTGCATCGCGACAAGCTCGCCATGCAGCACCCGCATCTCCCGCTCGTACTCCTTGCGCTTCATCTTCGCGGGCGGGCCGTCGGCAGTGCCCTCCCGCTCCGCGGTTGGCGGCGCCTGGCCTGCAGCCTCGTTCTGCTTTGGCTTGCCCTTCTTCTTGGCCATTGCGCTCACCTCTGGTGGAACGGTCACGTGCCACTGCCGGGCCGGGAACGTGAGGTGTCCCAGCGTTGAATGCTTCCTCAATGATTCGCGACGGCGGGGCTGACGGGCCTCACCCATCAGGGATGGTGTTGGCCTCCCGGCACCGGCGCGAAGGTTCACCGTCAGAACTCGATTCGCGAACCCATGATCACCGTGCGCTCACGGGGGAGCCCGAAGTACTCGGCCGCGTCCGCTGTGATCTGTGCGGTCGCGAGGAACAGGCGTTTGCGCCAGCGGCTCATGCCGGGCGTGTTCCCCAGGCGCAGCGCAATCGTGGAGAGGAAGTAGGACACGTCGCCCTCACGCAGTGGGCTTTCCGGGTCGGCTTCGCGGACCAGAGGCAGCAGCGCCGGGATGTTCACGTCGTCCATGTAGCCGAACCGGGCCGTGACGTGAGTGATCCGGTCGTCCCTATGGCCGAGTGGGTCGATGGCCAGGCGCTGACCGGTGGGGGTGTGGGGCACCGGCAGGGTTTCGATCGACAGGATGAGGACGTACCGGTGCCGGACGTGGTTGTGCTTTACGTTTGCCCGCAGCGCCAGTGGCGCGGTGTCCTTGCCGCGGTTGAGGAAGACGGCGGTGCCCGGCACGCGGTGCAGCGGTGGTTTCATCGTGTGGATCTGGTCTATGAACGCCTGCAGCGGTCCCTCGTCCTGCTGGCGCAGCCGGGTGACCAGTTCCCGGCCGCGCTGCCAGGTTGTCAGGATCGTGAACACCGTGATTCCGATGAGCAGGGGCAGCCAGGCTCCGTGTACCAGCTTGGTCAGGTTGGCGGCGAAGAACAGCAGGTCAATGGCGAGCAGGATGCCGGCGCCCGGGACGACGGCCCACAGCGGCCAGCGCCAGTGTTCTCGGGCGATGTAGAAGAACAGCAGTGTTGTGATGGTGATCGTGCCGGTCACCGCTGTGCCGTACGCGTATGCCAGTGCGGCAGAACTCTTGAACGTGAGGACCAGGGTGAGCACCGAGGCCATCAATGCCCAGTTGATCCACGGAACGTAGATCTGGCCGCTGCGCTCCTCGGAGGTGTGCACGATACGCAGCCGCGGCAGGTAACCGATCTGAGCAGCCTGCCGGGTGAGCGAGAACGCGCCGGTGATCACGGCTTGCGAGGCGATGACCGTCGCCGCGGTGGCCAGGAAGACCATCGGCAGCAGCGCCCATCCGGGGACCAGCAGGAAAAAGGGGCTGCTGATGCTGCCCGGGCTGGCGAGAACCAAGGCACCCTGTCCCATGTAACTGAGGACGCAGGCGGGGAAGACCAGGATGAGCCAGACGCGGGTGATCGGCCCACGGCCGAAATGCCCCATGTCCGCGTAGAGCGCCTCGGCACCGGTGACGGCGAGAACGACCCCCGTCAGCGAGAAGAACGCGACCGGGAAATGACCGAACAGGAAGCCGATGGCATACGTCGGGGACAGCGCCTTGAGTATCTGCGGATGGGCGGCGACCTCGGCCGCCCCGAAAACCCCGATCGCGGTGAACCACACGCCCATGACCGGCCCGAACATCCGTCCCACCGCTCCGGTGCCGAGCCGTTGCACAAGGAACAGGCTCAGGATGATCGCCACGGTGATCGGCACGACCAGGCCCGCCACCGAGGGCGCGGCGACCTTGACGCCCTCCACCGCCGAAAGCACCGAGATGGCCGGCGTGATCACGCTGTCGCCGAAGAACAGCGAAGCCCCGAAAACCCCGAGCGCAGCGAGCACGGCCTTGGTACGGCGTCCGCCCGGAACCCCCTGCCTGCGGATCAAGGTGATGAGCGCCATGATCCCGCCCTCGCCGTCGTTGTCGGCGCGCATCACCAGCAAGATGTAGGTGACCGTGACGATGATCGTCACCGACCAGAAGATCAGCGAAACAATCCCGAATATGTTTTGCGCAGACACCCGGACCGGGTGCGGGTCGCCCGGGTTGAACACCGTCTGGACGGTGTAGAGCGGGCTCGTGCCGATGTCTCCGAAGACAACACCCAGAGCACCGACCGCGAGAGCCCCCTGCGCTGCAGCGTGCCGGCTCACGGTCCCAGTATTCGCCTTCCGGCCACCAAGCCGCGGCGCACCACGCGGGCGGGGCTTGGCGCTGTGGAGACCTGACCCCGGGTCGGCTTACATGCCGGTCGAGCCGTCAATGGCCTCGCGGAGCAGGTCGGCATGCCCGTTGTGGCGCGCGTACTCCTCCACGAGGTGCTGCCACATCCACCGCACCGAGGTGGTCTTCTCCGCGAACATGAATGTGTCGTCCAGCTTCGCGCCCTCCAGCGCGGCATCGACGGCCCGGCACTCGGCCCGGTAGAGCTCGAAGTCCTCCTCGGCGCCGGCCGGGTCTGCCTCTGCGAAGTCCGCGTCCGGGGTATCGGGGCGGTAGTACAGGTCGGGTACCTGCTCACCGCGGAAGGTCTGCCTGACCCACCCGCGCTCGGTGTCGCTCATGTGCCGGACCAGGCCGAGCAGAGAGAGGTTCGACGGCGGCACGGAGCGCTTGGCCAGCTGCGTGGCATCCAGCCCCGCGCATTTGCGCAGCAAGGTGGCCCGGTGCCAGTCGAGCCAGTCGCGGAGCATCTCCCGCTCGGGCTCGTTCCGGCGCGCCGGATAGTGCTCCGAACGCTCGACGTCGGGTGCGATCCAGGCCACGGCGGCAGCCTATGCCTGGCTTTCTCCCGGATGCCAGCAAGTCTCGCTCCGGTGCGTTCGATGCCTATGGCACAGTCCTGATTGTGTCGTTGTATGGTCTGCCGGACTGGTTGCCGGCTTGGTGTGTGGACCATCTGGGTGGCGAACCCTCCGACGTGCTGTTCCAGGTACGACAGGTCTCGATGGTGTTCGGTCTGCGGTTGGCCGGTGGTACGGACGTGGTGGTCAAGGCGCGCGCCGACGCAGGCCGCGCCGCGTCGTGTGTCGCGGTGCAGGCCCGGCTGGCCGGGCGCGGGTTTCCGTGTGCCCGGCCGCTCACGCCGGTGGCCGGTGTCGGTTCGCTGGCCGTGCACGCCGAGGAGTTCCGGCCCGGCGGCGAGGTGTTGCACGGGGACTCGCCGGACGTGGCCGCACGCTACGCGGAGGTGTTCGCCCGGCTGATGGCCGAACTGGCCACCGTGACCGTCACGCCGCCGCTGCCGAATCCGCCGTGGGTGCGCTGGGACCACACCGATTCCGGGGTGTGGCCGGCGATCGGCTGGCTCGATAACCGGGACCAGAGCGTCGTGCCCGGGTACGTCGTTGAGGCGGCCGAGCGGGCCCGGCGGCTGCTATTGGCCGCCGGCCTGCCGTGCGTGCTGGGCCACGCCGACTTCGAGGCGCAGAACCTCCGGTGGCACGGTCAGCAGGTGTGGGCGGTGCACGACTGGGACAGCCTGGCGTGGCAGCCGGAGGCGGCGCTGGCGGGAGCGGCGAGTGGGTCTTTCGCCAGTTCCGGGCCGCCCATGCTGGCGCCGATCGAAAGCTCTGCGGCGTTCCTGGTGGCTTACCAGCACATTCGTGGGCGCTTGTTCACGGCCGTGGAGGAGGAGATCGCGTGGGCGGCCAGCTTGTGGATGGCGGCGTACAACGCCCGAGAGGAAGCACTGCGCGGCGACACCCGGGTGGGCCGCGATGCGCTCCGGGCACAAGCAGCCGAACGCCTCCGCCGGGCCAATGCCTAGCACGAGCATGCGAGCCCAGCGAACGCCCCCCC
>Ga0070716_100001667_pt1 | contig 10016 bp, 6 predicted proteins | sample LARL112metaG_FD_71395 | JGI IMG/M metagenome (GOLD analysis project Ga0070716, IMG submission 71395) | Corn, switchgrass and miscanthus rhizosphere microbial communities from Kellogg Biological Station, Michigan, USA - LAR L11-2 metaG | ecosystem: Host-associated > Plants > Roots > Rhizosphere ... | reverse complement strand
GTTCCGCGCCATCTAATGTGGACCTTCCCTTCCGGAAGCAAAGGAATCATCGATGGTCGCCCGTGCGCAGACCAGTAAGTGAGTAACAGTTCCTGGGCGATTACCGGAATGTCTTGCTCGAGCGTAAAAAAATTTTGCGGAACAGTTCGCCGTCGTGCTACGCCGTTTTCAGTGATTGAGGCCTGAGTACCCGCAACTCTGACGTTGAGATCAATGAACGAACGGGTTGAGTTTTGGCCGTTCGCAACGTATGAGACTGGTCGCTTTGAGTGGTCCGTCTGAATGTCGGCATCGAGCGAGATCGACGACCCGGTAAAGTCGAGTTGAAAGTGCGAGTGACAACTCTTCCCTGCTGGCTCCGAGACGCATACATCTACTTCTTTACCCACCGGGTGCTGGTACTTAAAAATGAGGAACGTGGGTTCCGCTGATTGCGCGAGAGCAGCTGCAGATTGCCACGGCACCAACAAGATGGCAATGAATATTGGCGAGAAACGAATAGCTCTGCGCAAGCAATCACCAGGGGACCGATTTATAATTGAGCCCACGTCTTTGATAAGGCGGCGCCGAACAACAAAAACTGAATCGAGGGGGAAACAATGAAAGGCATCAAGGCAAGCAGTCGCATAAGAAGTGGTCGCAACAGGGGTGGTCTGCAGCTACTGATTCCGGCAGCATGTGCTCTCTTACTAATCGTCACCTCGCTTTCATCCGCTCAACAGCAAGGTACTGCACCCGACTGGAAGACAGTGGAACAGGCGCTCGGCAAGAGTGGATCTATACAACCGGGCGACGTTTACAAAGTCAGCTTTCCACGTAGCGATCTAAAAGTCACCGCAGCGGGAGTTGAACTCAAGCCGGCGCTTGCGCTCGGGACGTGGGTCGCGTTCAAGCGTATGGGCGATACGACTGTGGCAATGGGAGATCTTGTTTTAGCCGAGAATGAGGTCACTCCAGTGTTGTCGAAATTGCAAGAAGGTGGCGTCGAGGCAACCGCATTGCACAATCACGTGCTCAATGAATCGCCGCGTGTGATGTACATGCACATTCACGCGATGGGCGATGCGGTGACGATCGCCAAAGCAATTCACGATGCACTCGCGCTCACGAAGACTCCGTTCTCCGCACCTTCCTCAACCGCAACTGCTGAGATTGGAATCGACACCAGGCAAACAGATCAAATCATGGGACAAAGCGGAAAGGTGAATGGTGGCGTCTACCAGTTTAGTATCGCCCGTGCTGATGAGATCACAGACGTGATGGGTGATCACAAAATGGTAATTCCGCCCGCGATGGGCTTGGCCCAGGCGATTAACTTTCAGGCCACCGGCGGAGGGAAAGCCGCAATCACCGGCGACTTTGTTTTGCTTGCAAGCGAGGTAACTCCCGTGATGAAGGCGTTGCGTGAAAACGGAATTGAAGTAACAGCCGTTCACAGCCACATGTTGACTGACAATCCTCATCTGTTTTTTATGCACTTTTGGGCCAACGATGAGGCGTTGAGATTAGCAAGAGGCTTGCGAGTCGCGCTTGACCGCGTAAACGTTGTTCACAAGTGATTTTGGGTTTAAGCTAATGCTGACTAAAGCGAAGGCAGGGGAAGGACGTTGTTCCATGCGAACTACCTTGTTTGCAATTTTTATCCTAAATCTATTGTGTGCTGGTCTTGTTACGGCGCAAACGAAACAAGTTGCGCCCGTGCCCGGAGATCCGCTTGAGCTGGCGTCCGGACCGGCAGTTGTTGCTGACACGCCTGAGAAACGCAGCGCGATTCTCAATCTGCTTGAACGCGCGCGGCAGAATAACAATCTGCACGTAAGTGGAATGAATCCGTTTGATCTCAAGACTGCTTTCAATTCCAGTGGGTCTGCTGAAAATTCCGGACCAGGTGTGTTGGAAGAGAGCTGGCTTTCGGGAGCGACGTGGAGATGGAGCGAGCACCTGGGTAGTTATTCACAGGTCCGCATCTTTCATAGGGGCGTGGCGTATGACGCAAGTCCTGCGACTTACCAACCGCTGCGACTACAGATGATCCGTCAAGCAATCTTTTGGCCGGTCGCGGGAAACTTCGCGAACGACGTGATCCGAGTCGCTGAAGCCAATTGGAACGGAAAGCCTGTCACGTGCGCGCTTCTCGCAGGACCGCGCGCGCATGCGAGTCAGGAAACGGGTCGACAGTGGAATGAAGAAGAGTATTGCGTCGATCCGGCAACGGGTTTCTTGCAAACTTATTCGATCGCGCCCGGCATTTACGATGTTTACGACTATTCCAACGCGCTCGAGTTTCACGGTCACACTCTGGCGCGGCGGATCACAATTGTCGAGAACTCGATTCCCGTAGCCACCATCGAGCTCAACGAGATCAAGGATCTGAATACCGCGGATGCGAGTCTCTTTACACCGAGCGCGGAGATGAAGGGTCCGGGAATCATGATTGGACCACCGATGCGCTTTCCGCAAGTTGCAAAAAACAGTCTAGCGGCAGGTGCGAACGGAGTAGTGCAACCGATCATCGTCCATGCGGCGTTGGACGTTAGCGGACACGTGCTCGAAGCCGAAGCTTTACAAACGTCTGACTCCGCAGCCAGCAACGCGGCTCTGCAGCTGGTGAGGAATACGAACTATGGTCCTGCGCGTGACCGCAAACTGGTACAACGCGATGTTTTCATAAACGTGCAGTTCGTCACGACACAGTAAGCGTTCGCGCCGCCTGCCTGGTCCGGCATAAGTGTTGCTCAATGGGTTACGGATAGAAAATCGTTAGGTAGAGGCATGCATAATGTATCGAAATCGCGTATCACGAACGTTATTAGTTCTGTTGTTGCTACTCTCCTTCGCGTTCGCAGTTCCCGTTGCGAGCGGCCAACGCAGACGGTACCACCGGTACCACCGAAATCCTGAAGCCGGGAAAAAGAAGGCCGCGAAACGTATCGGCGTCGGTACCGCGATCGGCGCAGGTGCGGGAGCGTTGATCGGTGGCAGGAAAGGTGCACTCATCGGCGCGGGCGCGGGAGCGGGCGCGGGCACGGCCTATCACTATCACAAGAAGCGGCAGTATCGACGCCGGCATCCCAGACCTTAGGTCTGAGGGTCAAACTCAAAAACCTGTTGGGCTATTGAACCGGTTGCGGTACTCGGCTGACGTGATAAATGCTTTCACCATTTCAGCCGCGACAAAATCCCCATTGAACTGGTTCAGCTTGTCCAACCAGAATTTCCAGCCACTGAAATCTACGTCCTGCGGATCGTTCGGATTGCGCCGCAGGTAACCAAAGTACTGCATCAACACAAAAGCCCGGTTCAACTCCCGCTGCTTGAGCAACTCGTTATCAGCAACTTGCCGTAACGCCGTGGCTCGTCCGGTGGTAGCATCCGGCGCACCAGTCAATTGCATGATCAGTTGGTCGCGTTCGAGCTGCGTGAGCACGCCGCCCGCGTTGGTGTTGAGCTTGTCCACAAACTCAGCGGGAGTCATGTTCAAGGGGAAGGCGTTCAGGAACCGTGGCTCGTTTACAAACTGGCGCATGTACGCGACCGTGTTTGTTTCGAGCTGTTGCTCCCAGCCTTGCGTACCAACAATAACATTCTCACCAAGCTGGTGTGAGTCCGTCAGAAACTCGTTCAACTTAACGATCGGAACAGTGCCGGCGACGTTCGGAGACGCGGCATCGCCATAAGCAGTTTTATACGTTCGATAGACGAGATAGCCTGTCCGTTGAAACTCGATCGACAGGAAGAACGCTGCCGAAACGTTGATGCGACAGACCAACGGATCGGCGCTGCCACAATGCGTCATTTGATCTACCCAGAAAGCAAGACCGGGAGCGTCCGGCACGCGATTCAAAAAATCAAAATAGTGTTGTCGCACGAAAAACTCTGCCGAATCGATCGGATTGACGTTAGTGATCGTCGGATCGTTATCCTGGATCGCCACGACAGCCGAAGAAGTGCTACCCAGCGTGGCGCCGGCAGGCGAACTCAACTTGATGTTAAAGGATTCGCTTTCCTCGCCGGCTCTCAGATCGTCAATGATCAGCACAGTAATCGATTTGCTGCTCTCACCTGGACCAAAATGCAGCCTGCCGAATGCGGCGATGTAATCACTGGTTGAAGAGGCTATGCCGTCGGAAGTGGCGTATTTAACAGAAGCCTCATTTGTCAGGTCGCCGGTGCGCGTTACGGTGACGATGGCTGTCTGTGCGCCCTCATCAACGGAAAATATCGGCGCTGAAAATTGCACACTTGGTGTGGCGGCGACCGCGGAGCCGCAAGTGTTAATTAAGACTGAGAAGTTGTTTGGGCCCTGATTGGCAGTCACGAGGTCGATCCTGCCGTCGTTGTTGAAGTCGCCCGAAAGGATCCGGTTCGGTGAACGTTCGACAAGGTAGTCCGTGCGGGATGAAAAATTCCCGGCGCCGTTGCCGAAGAGAACAACGACCTTTGCAAGATTGGGGGATGTATTTGGACTCGCAACGGCAATATCGAACTTGCCATCGCCGTTGAAGTCCGCGGCGACGAGGTCTGAGGGGAACGTACCGACATCAAACTGCGTGGGCGGACCAAACGAACCCGAACCATCTCCGAGCACAACAGAGAGTTTGGAGTTCTGCTCGCCGTTCACCATTGCAAGATCCGGTTTGGTGTCGCCGTTGAAATCGGCAACGACGATGGATTGAGAATTGGCCGTGGTGATCTGCGTCGCTGGTCCGAAACCACCGGAACCGTTGCCGATCAGGATACTGAATCCGAAGCCGCTCGGGATCGCCAGATCGAGCTTGCCATCGCCATTTAGATCTGCGACTCCGACTTGTTTCGGGTTCACTGAGATACCAACCGGAAATAGCGTCGGAGCACCGAAGTGGCCCGCGCCGTCGCCGAGAAAAACAGAAATGCTGCCGTTCGGACCGCCACCGAGATTGAGAGTTAAGAGATCCAGCTTTCCATCGCCGTTGAAATCACCGCCGGCCAGGGTCCGTGGTTGCTGGCCACTAAAGTTTGTTTCGATCGGCGAAGCAAGTACTCCAGCGCCGTCGCCAGCCAGGACCATTAAACGCTGCGTGCCACCCGCTCCATTGTTAGACGAGTCAAGACCCGCAACGTCCAGCTTGGTGTCGCCATTGAAGTCGCCTACCACCGGACTCTCGAGAAACGAGTTCAACGGAAAAACCAGCGGGGTGCTGAAGCTACCTGTCCCATCGCTCAACATCAGGTTCGCGCTGGCCGTATTGAAGTAAACGAGATCGGGTTTGTTGTCGGAGTTCATGTCGCCTAGCGCGGCGCCGAAAACACCGCGTCCAGCCGGACCGGCGGCGTTCTTGATTCGTCCTGCACCATCGCCCAGCAGAAGACTCAGAGAGCCTCCGCCAACGCTCGCGATATCAAGTTTCCCATCGCCATCGAAATCACCGGTGACGGTATTTGCTCCCGGTGTCGAAGCACTGCCGGTGCCATAAGTGATCGCTGGACCAAACCCACCTGAACCATTTCCCAGCAGCACGGTGGTGTCGCCGATGATGTCGAGCTTCGCGTCGCCATTAAGATCGCTGAGGGTGACGTAACGTGGTCCAATCCCATTGATCGGAACCACGCCGCAAAAATGACCCGAGCCGTCGTTCAGCAGCACAATAATCTGGCCGCCCAGAAGATTCGCGATCACCAGATCCGGTTTCGAATCGCCGTTCAGATCTCCCGCGGCGATCCCGATACCGCCGGCCGGAATCGGACACGTGCCACTGTTGTCTAATGCAAATGCACCGGTACCATTCCCGAAAAGGATTTTGACATTCGAAAAAGTAGTGACGGCAAGATCGAGTTTCCCATCACCGTTGAAATCGGCAGTTGTTACTTGTTGCGGCCCACCGGCGTTGAACGAATGAGGCGCTCCGAATCCGCCCTGGCCATCACCGAGTAGGATCGTGATGTTCTGCGAGGAACTATTCACGACCGCAACGTCGAGCTTCGTATCGTTGTTGAAATCGCCGAGGGCCAATGCCTGCGGTGTGCCCTGCGCAGGAATCAGGTTGGTGTGCGTAAACAGGCCGGTACCGTCGTTGAGCAATAACGTCAAGTCGAAAGAAGAATTGTTGGCGGTGATGAGATCCGGTTTACCATCGCCGTTGAAATCGCCCGCAGCGACCGCCAGGGGAAATCGTCCGACTGTGTAACTGTTCGTCACAACGGGAATAGTCTGCGCGAGTTTCGAGTAGACAGTGAGACTGTCGGAATCAACATCTACGATAGCAAGATCGGCATGGCCGTCACCGTCGAAGTCGGCACTCGCCATACCCCGCGTATCCGAACCCGCGGCGTAGATAGGCGGCTGAGCAAAGCTCGGTGTCGAACATGTCTGAGCCACAGCCGTAACCGGCACGGAGAACATGGCGGAAATCACAAAGCAGACAAACAGACATACACAAAGTACGTTCTTGATCGGTGCGTGCATCAACTAATCCTCACTGATTCATGGAGCCTTTGCCTCAAAACTCGCAAACGTACGAAGGGGAGCCCCAAAGGCGCGGAATATAGAAGCCAGGGGCCAAGCGCGAAGCGCGTCGCCCCTGGTAGGCGTATTCAAACTATCCCAGCCCTTTGAAAGGCGTAATGCTCGTTATTTCGGCCTTTCAGGCCTTGCTCCTCATGTCGTTTGTAACCAGGGGCGACGCGCTTCGCGCTTTGCCCCTGGCTTTTATATTCCGCGCCTTTGGCGCTCGGTTTCAGACTTTTAAGGCAAAGCCATTCATGGACCAAACCGCTGACGATATTCAAGTCAGGCGCGGTGCTGGTCGCTGCAGATGAAACCGAAAACGTCGCGATCCCCGCGACGCTGAGAACAAGCACAAACAAAGCGAGCAAGGTTCGCTTACACACGCATAGACGTTGGGGGGTAATTGTAAGGTTCACGTTTGAGCTTTCCTGGAGATTGGGATCGGCTTTGCCTCAAAAGTCTGAAACCGGAGCGCCAAAGGCGCGGAATATAAAAGCCGGGGCAAGCGCGAAGCGCGTCGCCCCTGGTAGGCGTATTCAAACTATCCCAGCCCTTTGAAAGGGCGTAATGCTCGTTATTCCGGCCTTTCAGGCCTTGCTCCTCATGTTGTTTGTAACCAGGGGCGACGCGCTTCGCGCTTGGCCTTGGCTTCTATATTTCGCGCCTTCGGCGCTCCCATTCGTACGTTTGCGAGTTTTGAGGCAAAGGCGTCGGGATCGTAAGTGCTCGGGGAGACGAGATCAGAGCCGCCTGATCCTCCGCGCATCAGTGGAATCGTCGGCGGAGTGTACCATAGAGGACCAATCCACGCGAGAGGTAAACTCGAAACTATGGCGGTCCAAAGCGTGAGCGATATTCAGTAGAGGTGACGAACGCCTTCACCATTTCTGCTTTGCGGAAGTCGCCATCGAAACTGTCCAGTTTGTTGCGCCAGAAAAGAAATCCGTCGAAATCAAAATCACGACGGAGATAACCAAAATACTGTTCCTGCACAAAACCCGAGGTAAACAATCGCTGCTTCAGAGTCTCGCTGTCGACGACGATGCGTAGAGCACGCGCCCTGCCCGCAGTGTCGCCGCTGCCGAAGGCGGCGATAGCCTGAGCGCGTTCAGCGGGTGATGGCGTTAGTCCTGCGCGCTGGTAAAACAAGTCGACGTAGACGTCTGCCGGCATACTTTCAGGATACATGAGTCTGAAAGTTGTCCGCGAAACAAACTCCTCCGTAAAACTCCGCGTGTTCGTTTCCAACTGTTGCTCCCAACCGGGAGCGCCCACGATCAATCCGCTACTTATGGCTTGCGTATCGCGTAAGAAGGTATTGAACGCAGGCGCTTGTTGTAAGCCTGCGACCCACAGACGAAATACATAAAACCCGGTTTGCTGAAATTCGATCGAGAGAAAGAATGCGGCAGAGGTGTCAATTCGCTTCGCTTCTCTGCAAGCCGCGTTCGCACCACACGATTCAATGTTAGCCACCCAGAAAGCGAGCCCTTCGGGATCCGGCTCCCGATTCAAAAAGTCGTGATAGTGCTGGCGCACGAAGAACTCACTATTGTCCAACGGGTTCGGCACCGGCGGCTGCGGCACGACCTCGTTGTCGACGATTGACACGACGGTGGTACCGGAGTTTGCCAACGCTGAGTTCCCTGTTAAGTCGTGCAAGGCCAGGGAGAAGGTTTCGGTGCCTTCGAGAAATGCGTCGTCGTTGAGTAACAGCGAAATACTCTTGCTGGTCTCACCTGGACCAAATTGAAGCGTGCCATGGAATCGTGTGTAGTCAGAAACGTCTGACGCGGTCCCGTTGGCAGAATCGATGGTTACCGAAACCGCTTCCGCTGTGTTACCGGAGCGCAAAACATTGATCTGGAAACTCGAGGTGCCCTCGTTAACGCTGAAATTAGGTTGCTCGAATTGCAGAACGGCGGGTGTCGGAACCTGTAACGGCGCCGCGAGCGGCTGCCAGGCCGGTGGACCAAAATCTTCGCTGCTACTGTTCGTGATGTTCGTTTGATTTGAACCATTCGCGTTCATCACGAAAATCTCTGAGTTCTGTTGTTCACCAAACGCCTGCCCGCGCTGAAAAGCGATTTTCGTACCGTCGGGCGAGAATACCGCGCCTTCTTCATCTACTTGATTATTCGTGAGGCGGATGATGTCGCTGCCGTCGATCTTCATCGAGTAGATTTCGTTTGTGAACGAACCAGCGATGGCGTCACGATTGCTCGTGAAGAGGAGCCTCGCGCCGTCGGGTGACCAGGCGGTGACGAAATCAGAACCGGGACTCGTCAGTTGGATCCGGTTACTTCCGTCGGCGTTCATGATGGAAATGTCAGAATCAGTAGTTGATTCAAATGAGGTGAACGCGATCCTGGATCCGTCAGGCGACCACACTGGCCCAAAGCCGGGTATCTGGCTCACGTTGACGCGATTACTGCCGTCCAGGTTCATCACATAGATGAACGGTTTGCACCGATCGTCTTCTTCCGCGCCAACTGCCGGCTTACTGAGCGGTGTGACACAGAACCCTCCACGCGTGAATGCGATTTTGGACCCGTCGGGAGACCACGCTGGTTCGCTCTCGCTGACTGTATCGTCAGCAGCAACTCTGGTGATGTTCGTGCCGTCCGCGTTCATCGAATAAATGCGAGACAGAAAACCATCGCGGTCGCCCGCAAACACCATTTTAGTTCCGTCAGGCGACCAACTCGGACTGAAGTCGAAGGTCCCAAAGGTCTGATTGGGATCGGGACTCTTGTCATCGGTGATGCGCGTGCGGCCACTGCCATCGGGGTTCACCGTATAAATATCAAGGGCCAAACTATCGCGAGTGGTAGCGAACGCGATCTTGCCGTTGAACTTCTGCGCTAACGGCGCCGAATGCGTCGTAGGAGTCGCCGCGGACAAACAGATGACTAGGGCGCTGAGGCATCCGGCGAGAAACAAATATGCATAGCTGGTCAGGGGCTGCATGTAAAATAAGCGGTTCGAGGTTTCGTGGGCCGAATTATACACAGTTTTCAGGAAACCGAGATTGATTCCTTCCTACAAAAATCCTGGCGGCTTGCGTGACGTCGAAAGTTTTCGACGCTATCTGGCCGAAAATGGAATTGACATTCCGTGCGACGACAAACTCATCGCGGGCGAAGCATCGCCGTTAGCCCAGCCGCTTTACGTCAGTAATACCAAAGTCGGAAATCGCATCGCTGCCCAACCGATGGAAGGATGGGACGGTACCGCCGATGGACGGCCGACGGAATTGACGTTTCGCCGTTGGGAACGGTTCGGCGCCAGTGGTGCAAAACTCATCTGGGGCGGTGAAGCTGTCGCTGTACGCCGTGATGGTCGTGCTAATCCCAACCAGCTCGTCATCAACGAACACTCGCGAATTGATCTGAGCCGGCTACGCGAAACGTTAGTCGCCGCACACAAGCGAGCGACAGGTTCGGATGCGGGTCTGGTTGTCGGTCTGCAACTGACTCACTCGGGTCGATTCAGTCGTCCAAACGCTCACGATCGTCCAGAACCAAAAATT
>Ga0070716_100001662_pt1 | contig 10023 bp, 9 predicted proteins | sample LARL112metaG_FD_71395 | JGI IMG/M metagenome (GOLD analysis project Ga0070716, IMG submission 71395) | Corn, switchgrass and miscanthus rhizosphere microbial communities from Kellogg Biological Station, Michigan, USA - LAR L11-2 metaG | ecosystem: Host-associated > Plants > Roots > Rhizosphere ... | reverse complement strand
ATTGTCTTTGCGTCATACGTGAACTACGCCGGACAATAATTTCGCCCGCCGGCCCCCGATGGCGACACAGAGATTTTCGCTCGCTTTGAATAAAGCCCGCTTCACTTGCGACAGATCTCTGCGTATGCCAATCTGCTCTATGTATGGCACTGCCATTGCACCCACAGCCTCGCCTTGTCGATTCAATACCGGAAAGCTTACGTTCACCACTCCTCGCACTTGGTAACTGGCCAACTCCTCGTGCCCACGATGGCGAATCGCGTCCAGATGACGGGCCAGATTCCTGGGGGAACGTTTGCCAGACCGACGCTTCCAGGCTCTTAAAATTCTTGTCTGCACATCTCGTTTTTGGAAAGCAAGGATGACGTGTCCGGAAGCGGTGTCGAGTAAATCAATATTCGCCCCCAGGCGGACCGCGAAGCCCATTTTGCCGGGGGAGTCCACTTGCGCCACCACGATGACCTCGCTATGGCTCAGCATAGCCAGATGACAGGATTGACCGGTCGTTTCGGCGACCTGTTGCATCAGCGGAATGGCAGTGGCGACCAAACGTTGCAAGGGATGATGTTTGTGGGCCAGTTCAAAGAATTTGAGCGTGAGCTGGTAACGTTCGTCCGTGCCCACCTTGCAGATGTAGCCGCGCTCGTCCAGGCACACCAGCATTCGGAAAACTTCTCCGATCGTGCGACGGAGGCGATGTGCGATTTCGGTGCGAGTAAGTGCCGCGGGGTCGGCCGCTAGCAATTCCAGTATGTCCAACCCTTTTTCCAGCGCGGGAGCGCTATATCGGGCTGTGCGCCGGCTGCTGTGCTTAAAGTGCTGAACGCCTTGTCCGGCAGACATGTGGCTAGCCTACTACAATACATTCTCTAATGAAAATGTAATTGTATATGTACAATAGCGGTGTCTAGCTCACTTTAAGCGATCAGGAGTCTTGCGTGGCTACATCTTTGCCGTCAGACAGCGACGCCCTGCGAAAGCCCCTCAATGGAGTCTTAGTGCTGGACTTCAGTCAATTTCTATCGGGCTCGCTGGCCACGCTTCGGTTGGCTGATTTGGGGGCGCGCGTCATCAAGATTGAACGGCCCGGAACGGGGGATATCTGCCGGTTGCTCTATCTCAGCGATACCGATGCGCACGGCGAAAACACATTATTCCACGCCATCAATCGCAACAAGGAGAGTTATGCCGCAGATCTAAAAGACCCAGGTGATCTGGGCCGATTACGCGGCTTGATTAGCCGGGCCGATGTGATGGTGCAGAACTTTCGCCCTGGAGTTATAGAAAGACTGAAACTAGATTACGAGCATGTCGCCCAGGCGAATCCCCGTCTGGTATACGGGGCGGTCACCGGCTATGGAAATGCGAAGCAGTGGCGCGATCGCCCAGGGCAGGATTTGCTCGCCCAGGCACGCTCCGGCATCATGTGGCTAAGCGGCGACCGGAGCGATCCGCCGACTCCGATGGCGTTGGCTATTGCGGATATGTTGGCTGGGCACGGTCTATGCGAAGGAATTCTGGCCTGCCTGGTGCGAAGGGGTACTACCAACCGCGGTGGCCTGGTGGAAACCAGTCTGATTGAGGCCTTGCTGGATTTTCAATTCGAAGTGCTGACTACTTACATGAACGACGGTCATCGACCGCCACGGCGGAGCGCCTACAGAAACGCACACGCTTATCTGGCGGCGCCCTATGGCGTCTATGACACTGCGAACGGTTTTTTGGCCTTGGCGATGACGCACCTGCCGACACTTGGTTCTCTGCTGGATTTGCCAGCACTCAACATTTCGGATTCGAGGGAAAGTTTTCTTCAACGAGACAAGATCAAACAGTCTATTGCGGCGCGCTTGAAAGATCATTCAACCGAGCACTGGCTGAAAATATTGGACGCGGCCGATATTTGGTGTGCCGAGGTTTTGGACTGGCCGAAGCTTTTCGCAACCGAGGCATTCCGTGAGATTGACATGGTGCAAAAGCTAACCGACGGACAGGGCAGCGAGGTGCTTACGACCCGCTGTCCCGTTCGCCTGGATCGCGCGGTGCTAAAAAGCCAGGTGCTTGCTCCGAGAGTAGGGCAGCATACGGAAGCGATTCAGAAGGAATTTGGACTCTAGTTGACCGCCCGACCCCCTCAGATGCTTTTAAGCTCGAAGCACTCACTCCAACCGGCACACCCGAATCGCATTGTCATGGAAGAGCTTCTTTTGATTGGCACCGCCGGGGAATTGCGTAATTGAATGCAAAGCCTCAATCCACTGCTTATAACTAGCCGAAAGGGTGCAGACTGGCCAGTCGCCTCCAAAGAGCACACGATCCCAGCCAAAGCAGGAAATCACGTGTTCAACGTAAGGCCGAAGGTCGCCTTCGGTCCACCGTGCATGGTCTGCGTAGGCCACCAATCCGGAGACTTTGCAATAGACGTTCGGAAGCTTTGCGATTTCCGCGATGTGTGAACGCCAGGGATCAAGAATTCTTTCTTTCACTTGCGGGACCCCGCAATGATCGAGAATAAACATTACGTCCGGGCACATCGATGCCAAATTGATCGCGATGGGAAGCTGGCGTGCCAGCACACAAAGATCAAAAGAAAGGCCGTAGTCCGCAAGGCCACCAATATTCTGGACGAAAGTTTTCTCATGGCCCACAATGTCCGGTTGGGTATGCAGCACTCGGCGAATTCCTTTTAGCTGGGATGACCGACTATCTTGTCGAGAGGCGTTCTGAAATCCTCTTTCTCGGGGCGCGCGCAGGCCACTATGCCAGCGAGGGGATTATCTGGCTGGTCGGCGAGAGCGAGCAGATAACGAGTTTCGGCCAGCATGAACGGTTCGTCCACGTCCGCTTCCAGATGCACCGACTTCACCACGCTGAGTTCCTGTGTTGCTTCAACATAGTCGGGCATGCGAAAGGGGCGATTGAGGCTGGGGACCGATTGCAGCCACGAGTACCGAAACATTTCCGGGTCCCATAAGTGCTGATGAGTGTCGACGATTTGCATGGGTGCCTTTGCTTTCCACAAAGGGGCCGAGAGCCTCTTCGGAGCGGGCGCGGCTCGTCTATCGAAGCGCAAGCCGGCATGGATCACTGACACGGCATCAATCGAGATGGAAAACTTCTTCCATGCTGGCCCACCATTCATCCTTTCCCCGGGTTTCAAGAGGCTGCTGCATTGGCATCATGATCGCCCACCACTCCTGTGTTTTCGGATCGGCTGCCATTCTAGCCATGTCCGCGGGATAATCTGTGCCGTGATATTCGTAGTAGCTGAACAGCAAGCCGTCCTTCAAAAAAATCGAATAATTGCAAATGTTACATTTCTGGATCATGGCCAGTATTTCAGGCCATACCGCGGCATGGTATTTCTTGTATTCGTCCAATGCTTCCGGTCTCAACCTGATCAGTGAACCATAGCGTTTCATGCTGCCCCCATTGGGTTCGGCTCGTCTGTTCAGCAGAGAGCGAAACACCCGAAGATCCAAGAAGCGTTGCGCAAATCAAGACTGGTTCACTATATTCGATGCTCGTGGCAGTGGCCAGAGAAGGCATAAGCTTCTTTGCCGGACCTCATGTCGCGAATCATGAAAGAACATCGGATCATTTCGCTCGAAACCAGAGATGTGCGATTTCCTCTGCACGACGGCGCAGGGAGCGACGCCGTACACTCGGGTTCCGAGTACGCTTTTGCAACCACCCTTCTATCCAGCAGTAGCGGTCTGTACGGTACGGGGATTGTACTGACTCTTGGCCAGGGCAACCAGTTGGTCTGCCAAGCGATTGAATTGCTCGGCAAGAGCCTAGTTGGCCAGGAAGTTGAAGAACTGATGGCGGAGTTCGGTATGGTCACACAGCGACTGGCGCAGCATCCGCAACTACGCTGGCTCGGACCTCAGAAGGGAGTTATTCATCTCGCGCTGGCTTCTCTGACGAATGCTTGTTTTGATTTGTGGGCGAAGGCGCGAGGTGTGCCCTTGTGGCGGTTGCTTCTCGATCTAAGCCCGACAGAACTGTTGAATTTGTTGGATCTGAGCTGTCTGGAAGACGTTCTCGCCCACGAGGAAGCAGCGAACATCTTGCGAGAGCAACTGCCGGGTCGCGCTGGGCGAGAGGAAGTTCTGAGTCGGGGTTATCCCGGATATGATACGTCGGTCGGCTGGTTCCAGTACGAAGACAGCCAAGTGAACGAGTTGGCGCGCGAAGCCATAGGCCGGGGATTTAGGGCCTTTAAGCTCAAGGTGGGATCTCGAGACCAGCAACGCGACCTCCGGCGCGCATCCATGTTGCGTGAGCTTGCAGGTCCCGACGCATTGCTCATGCTCGATGCCAACCAGCAGTGGACATTGCCGGCCGCGCTTAGGGCCTGCCAAGCGCTTCGCGTGGTTTCACCGTATTTCATCGAGGAACCGATCCATCCGGATGACATTCAGGCGCATCGGATTCTGGCAGAGGCAATCGCGCCTATTCCGGTTGCGTTGGGCGAGCACGTTCCAAATCGCGTCATGTTCAAGAATTTCATGCAGGCGGGCGCAGTCCATTTTGTACAGGTAGATTGCACCCGGGTTGCCGGGATTTCGGAATTCCTTACGATAAGCCTGCTTGCGCGCAAGTTCGGCTTGCCGGTGGTGCCGCATGTCGGCGATATGGGCCAAATCCACCAGCATCTGGTTCTGTTCAATCACATCGCGATGGGGCACGACGTATTGTTTCTCGAATGCATCCCGCACTTGCGAGAGTATTTCGTCGCTCCGGCTCAGGTTGAGAACGGTGTGTACGTAACTTCCCAGATTCCCGGCTCCTCTTCCGACTTGAAGGGAGTCGCGCCGGAGGAAGTGCCGTCAGTTCAGCCCTGACTGAACCGCCACCGGTCGAGAGGTTAGTCCGTAGCATTCATCCGGTGATGGCGTCTGGCCGGATCGCTCGCTTTTCGGCCATCGAGAGATACTCCGCGAACACGATTTGCAGCGTATGAAGATTGTCTCGTCCGCTAGTCTCGGGTTCCGAGCTGTCTTCGATTGCTCTCATGAGGGAAGCCATGGGGCCAACAAATGCGTCCGGAATCCACGTACTTTCAAGGCGTGCCGAAAACCAGTATCCGGGGTTGCGTTTGGACATGAATTCCAGTGTGTCAGGACGGCCGTTGGGGTAGTTGTACATCAGCCCGATTGTGCCTTTGATCACTCCTTCTGTTCCCTCAAAGCGAAAAATGGCATAGGGGTCGTCTTGCCATGTCGTGTGGCAAACGTCAATGAGAACCTGCAGGCCCGATGGGTATTCCCAAACTGAAAGTGTCTTGGTTTCCGCTTCTGTGGTCTCGCCGGGAGCACGTGCGCCGCTTGTGAAAACCATCGCTGGATCACCGAAAAGATATCGAAGGGAATCGATATAGTGAATACTGTGGAACATGATTTCCAGGTGTTTGCCCTGGTAAATCCACGGCCACAAACTCCAGTCGGTCTTGCAGTGGACCTGGATAGTGGCGTAGGTAGGTGTGCCGAGCCAGCCCTCATCAATGAGAAGCCGCGCGCAGCGGATACCCGCGTCCCATCGCATCTGCTGGTTCACCGCAATTTTCACTTTGGCTTGTTCTGCAAGTTTCACGCTGCGCACTGCCTTGGCGTATTCATCCGCGAATGGCTTTTGGCATAGCAGGTGTTTGCCAGCAGCTGTGGATTGAGAAACAATTTCGACCTGCTGCGCCGGATATACCGCTACGTCTGCGATTTCGACATCACGATCGCGAAGTAGCTCGTCGATGGTCGCATACACTTTAGGGATGCCATGTTGCTTTGCGGTCTGTTCGGCCTGTGGAAGATTCTTGTCGGTAATTCCCACAACTTTGAATCCAGCCTTTTTGTAGGCTGGCAGGTGAGCGTAGTTGACGATTCCGCCGGCGCCGACGATGCCAATTCCGTGGTCCATGCGCCGGGGCATTTTCGGCTTGTAGTCGAGTGTGGGAAACAAGTCAGACATTTGGTGAGCCTTTATCGGCAGAATGCGATCTTCGGGATTCACTAAGTGCGCGTCCGCGAAAGACAGCCCTTATAGCAAGACGCTACTTTAAATTCAAGGACAGAATGCCGTGGGCAGGGTCTCGACAGCTAAAGCGCTTCCGCGCTTATGACAATAGATTCACGGCGGATTGAGAATGTTCGATTCTGACCAATGCTAATCTGTTGTTAGCTTATGCTTGCTCCCCGCCTCTTTTCTCGGCTCGTCTTATTTGTTTCGCTGGCAGCGATTTTCATGTCTGCTCAGGTCCCTGAATCCGTGAAGCGCGACAATCAAGCCATAAAACCTAATGTGGTCCACTTTGAGGACATCGCTCGCCAAGCCGGGATAAACATGCTGAATGTTTCGGGCGGAGATGCGCATAAGGAATTCATCATCGAGACTACGGGCAACGGCGCAGTGATAATCGACTATGACAACGACGGCTGGCCGGACATTTATCTTTCTAACGGCTCCACTGTGGAAGGATTCTCGAAAGATCGGGCACCCACCGGGCGCCTTTATCACAATAATCATGACGGCACATTTTCCGATGTCACCACGCATGCTGGCGTAGCAACAACTGGATGGGGTCAGGGCGGGTGTGTCGGCGATTACGATAACGATGGCTATCTAGATCTTTTCCTTACCTTCTGGGGGCAGAACGTTTTATTTCACAACAATGGCGACGGCACATTTACTGACGTAACCGAGAAAGCAGGTGTGAGAACTGGCAAAACGGAATGGAGCACCGGGTGCAGCTTTGTGGACTATGACCGCGATGGTAAGGCGGACCTGTTTGTGGCCCGTTACCTGGACTTCAGCTATGACTCTGTTCCGCGGCCTGGTCACGGGCAGTGGTGCCAATGGAAGGGGATCAACGTGATGTGCGGGCCGCGGGGGCTGAAAATGTCCGCGAACGCCCTCTATCACAACCATGGCGATGGCACGTTCACCGACGTGACGCAGAAATCCGGCGTTCTGAACACCTCCGGGTGTTACGGACTAACGTCGATCACGGCCGACTTCGATGGTGATGGCTGGCCGGATATTTATCTGGCATGCGATTCCTCCGCGAACATCCTTTACCACAACAACCATAATGGAACGTTCATCGACATCGGCAGGACGGTAGGAGTGGCTTACAACGAAGACGGGGGAATGCAGGCGGGCATGGGACTGTCTGCCGCCGACTACACCCACAATGGCCACCAGGGCATCGTGAAAACAAACTTCAGCGACGACGCGCCAACTCTCTACCTCAATCGTGGGGCCAACAATTTTGAGGACGTTACCTACTCGGCGGGACTGGGCAGGATCAAGAATTGGCTGGGGTGGGGAGTTCAGTTCTATGACTTCGACAACAGTGGCTGGGTGGGCATACTGATTGGGAACGGTCATGTCTATCCGGAAGTGGATGGCAAAGGTTTAGGCACAAGCTATCGCGAGCCGAAGGTTGCATATTACAACCTGCGGAATGGGACGTTTTCCAACATCACATCTGAAGCAGGTGTCCCCCTGGGCGAGTTGCATTCAGCACGAGGGATGGCGCTTGCAGACCTCTTCAACGACGGGCACGAAGAGGCGGTGATCAACAACATGAACGAAACGCCGTCCCTTTACTACAACACCGCGCCGGTCGGTAATTTCGTCACCCTAAAGCTTATTGGCGTAAAGTCGAATCGTGCCGCTCTGGGATCTGTGGTCACGCTCGAACTGGGAAGCGATAAGTGTGAGAAAGAAGTTCGCAGCGGCGACGGCTACATTTCGCAAAGCGATTTGCGCTTACATTTCGGTCTAGGCAAAGCCTCTAAAGCGGACAAGGTAACTATCCGCTGGCCGAGCGGGTTAGTAGAAAAGTTGCAGAACCTTCCGGCAAATCAGTACTACACCGTGGTCGAAGGCGCGGGCATCGATCCGAAGCAGACGCACGGCATCAGCAAAATACAAGTCCATCCAGCGCGTCCCTAAGAGCACGTCTGCAGAAATGAAGCGCTGAAATCGCTGTGAGAGCAGCTACATCACGTTGGCCGCGGAGATGACGCCAATGGATAAAAGTAATATTCCAATTCCCACCCAGCAGTACATAAGGGCACGGCGGCTCGCCCCCTTCCATTCACCCGAAACCGCACCCCAAAAGACAGCCACGATGATGTCCAGGGTCATAAAGATCGACCACCCGACGATGCCGCCCAGAGTGCCAAGCGAAGCCGCTCCGACACCGTAAAGAACCGTGCCGCTAAACCAGAGCAAGCCCATCGAGATCCCAAGGAGCCAGTAAGCCGGCGAGCTGCGTTCGCGATAGACGCTCCAGGTCCGGTTTCGATTGAGAAGATAAATACAGTAGACAAGATTTGCGAAGAAGCCGCCGGTCACGGTCAGAGCCCAAATGGGATTGGCCGCCATGGCAGCGCTAGCGCCAGTCTGTAGCGCACGCAATCTGAGCTCGTCTCCGAATAGAAAACTGAAATTAAGCATGGACGAAAAAATACCCGAGAAGACGCAAATTATTAATCCGATAGTGAAGCCGGAACCTGACGACGTTTTTGACAAGTCGCGTTCTCGGGTTCGGCCGGCCCGCGCCAGCAAGACGAGACCCACCGTCATGACAACCGTTCCCAGGATTAAACCCAGGCCCCGCCTGTCGGTTAGTTGTTCGCGATGAAGAATTGCCAGTGGGAACAAAGAGCCGAAAGAGGCTGTAATGCCGAGGATCAGAGCGAATCCCAGGGCCATGCCTACGCGACTGATACCAAGCCCGAAGAGAGTCGCTCCCGTTCCCCAGGCGATCCCGAACAGCACGACTCGAATTAGAGTGGCTAATGACGCCCCATGAAAGACGTCCATAAGATTTGGCACGGTAGCAAAAGTCACTATCCAGGGGACTACCAAAAGCCCGGAGAAGGCAAATAGCAACCAGCTGTTTTCCCACTGCCAACCGGACATGCGCTTCATGGGCGCGGCAAAGCTGCCATTCAGCATGGCGGCAAGAACCACTACCGCGATTCCCCATCCGATAGTCGAGTGCATTAGGTTCGCCTTCCGTGCGAGCAAAAGAAACATTGAGCTAAAGTGAAGGTGGTCTCGAGGGCGACGGCGCCGCTGGTCGGGCGAACCTCCCATCGTCCACGTTCACGTTGTCGTGGACCTCTTCGATTTGAATGATGAAACGGGAGTTGGGGCGCGCGATGGTTCGCTGGAATGGCACCTTTACGCCCCCTTGTTCGCGATAGTCGGCATAGTCGATTTGCGTAGGGTTGCGTCCCAGCGGCGACTCGGCGTAGCGCAACATCCGCAACAGCAGACCGGTGTGTTCATCGAAGTAAAACTTGACTGCAGGTTGTCCTGCGTTGAGCCCCGAAACTACGTACACATCGCGGTCATCGATCTTGTCTGGTTTGCCCGCGCGCAACTCGCTGAACAATTGCTTAACGTGTATCGGCAATTGCAGATCTGTCTCGGCTTGGGCGGACGTGACCTCGGACGATGAAATATCATGTGCGGGGCGATCCGGGGCCGAAGTCCAGCCGGAAATTCCATCGTATGCGGTGATGTTGTCGCCATTTGGCAGGTGGATGACCGTCGCTCGCTTGCCCGGGGCTTTGCTGAAAATATCGACAGGGAACTGCCGCCCGCTGAGATTGATATTTCCTTTTTCAATCCGGGTAGATAATTTTCCAATGGCCGACGCACCACCGAGGACGTCGGCATATTTCGCAAAAATCTGTTCAATCTGCGGCATGCCGTAAGGAGGCGCTCCATGCACATCTTCGTCCGGCTCTTTCGCAGGCACAACTTGTGCTCCCGCTTCCGCGATAGCTGGCGTGTCCACAGGTTGAGAAGAGCCGCGATGGCAGGAATAGCAGGTGACCTCACGCTTGCCTTCAAAATTCTGCTGGTTGATGGAGAACATCATCTGCATCATCTTCCGGGCCGCGAGTTTTGGCTTCTTATCGTCCTTCTCGAATGAGCCCTCTACATGGCAGAAACTACACTCAACCCCGAGAGAGTAGGTTATGAACTGCATTGCGGGGATCA
>Ga0070716_100001655_pt1 | contig 10049 bp, 10 predicted proteins | sample LARL112metaG_FD_71395 | JGI IMG/M metagenome (GOLD analysis project Ga0070716, IMG submission 71395) | Corn, switchgrass and miscanthus rhizosphere microbial communities from Kellogg Biological Station, Michigan, USA - LAR L11-2 metaG | ecosystem: Host-associated > Plants > Roots > Rhizosphere... | reverse complement strand
TTGTTCCACAACTCCAGCGTGGTGTCCAGGAACGGCACCGGCGAGGTGATGCCGGCGATGTTGGCCAGCGCGCCGACGGGCGGCAGGTGGCCTGCGGCCACCTCCGCGGCGACCGCCTCGTGGGCGCCGGCCACCGACTCTTCGGAGGTCACGTCGACGGCGTGGCCGAATGCCGGGACCGCGTATTGGTTGCCGATGTCGGCGGCGACCTTGGCGGACTTCTCGCCGTCGAGGTCGAGCACCACCACCGCCCAGCCCTCGCGGGCGTAGCGGCGGGCGACATCGATGCCGATGCCGCGCTCGGAGGTGGCGCCGGTGATGACGGCGGTGCGCTGGACGTTGGACATGTGTTTGTTCCTTACTTGTTGGGTCTAGATGAGTCCGGAAATCAGTTGAGCGGCGCGGGCGGTGGCCTGTGGCCGTTCGTCGTTGGTGATGTCGCGGGTCTCCAGCTCGAGGGCGAAGTGGCCGGGGTAGCCGGCGTCGGCCAGCGCCTTGAGGCCGTGAGCGAAGTCGACCTGGCCGTTGCCGACGGACAGGTTGATGTTGCCCGGCACGGCGTCACGGATGTGGACATGCGCAATGTGATCGCCGAGGCGGCCGACGAACTCGACGGGGTCGCCGCCGGAGGCGACGATGTGGCTGAAGTCCATCACCACCCGCACCCGGCTCGCCGCCAAGCGGTCGGTGAGTCGTTGCGCCCGCTCGAGGTTCCAGCACAACCGGTGGTAGTGCAGCGATTCGCTCCACAACTCAACGCCGTGGCGGTTCGCGGTGTCGGCGGCGAGGTCAAGCTCGGCGGCGACCAGGTCGAGGTCGGCACCCAGCGAGCGGCGCGGGGTGTGGTCGAGGGCGCCGCACGGCAGCACGAGGGCGCGTGACCCGGTGGCCACCGCCAGCGCAAGCAGCGCGTCCAGGTGGCGGTCGCGGGCCGTGCGGGACCGGCGGTCGAGCGGTTCGTTGAGATCGCCAATGTCGCCATTGATGGAACGCACCCGCAGGCCCGAGCCTTGTACCGCGGCCGCGACCGCGTCGACCGCCGCAGCGTCCAGCACATAGGGGACGTGGTCGCACACCCCGGGCAGCGCGCCGAGGTCGATCTCGGCGAAGCCCAGATCGGTGATCGTGGCGAGGGCGGCGTCGAGGTCCAGGTGCCGAAAGCTGATGGTGGAGCATCCCAGCCGGGTGTGAATCATCCGCATGCCGTCCTTCCGGTGGGGTTGTGACGACGACCACACTACGACGCCGACTGTTAACAGTCAAATGCCAGCAGAAATTTTCCGCCGACTGTTGACAATTCAATGTGCGGGAGGTCACACTAGTGATCGATTGCACTGTTGACCGTCGACAGTGACTCCTACCACGGCTTTTGAAGGGGATCAGCTCATGAGCGATGTCGCTCTCACCATGCGGGGGCCGATACACGGCACGAAGGACGCACGGAAGGTGGCGATCGGCTCCAGCGTTGGGGCCGTGATCGAGACCTACGATTTCATCGGGTTCGGCACCGCGGCCGCGTTGTACTTCGGGCACGCGTTCTTCCCGGGCGCCAGCCCGGTCGCCGGCACCCTGGCCTCGTTTGCCACCCTCGGGGTCGGGTTCGCCGCCCGGCCGTTGGGCGGCATCGTCGGCGGGCACCTCGGCGATAAGCTGGGCCGCAAGCCGGTGCTGGTGGCCTCGCTGATCGTGATGGGTCTGGCCACCTTCGTCATCGGCCTGCTGCCCACCTACGCCGCGGTCGGCATCTTGGCGCCGATCCTGCTGGTCATCGTGCGCATCATCCAGGGCATCGCCTTCGGCGCCGAATGGGGCGGGGCGATCCTGATGAGCTACGAGCACGCCCCGTGGCGACAAAAGGGCAAGTACACCGGCATGGTGCAGGCCGGCTTCCCGGTGGGTCTGCTGCTGGCCAACCTGGTGTTTTTGGTCAGCGTGCATCTGGGCGGCGACTGGGCCTGGCGGGTGCCGTTCCTGGCCAGCATCTTCCTGGTCATCGTCGGGCTGATCATCCGCGCCAAGGTGCCCGAGTCACCGGTGTTCGAGGACGTCAAGGAGCACGGCGACATCGTCAAGTCCCCGATCGTGCAGGTAATCAAGACCGATTGGCGCAACATCCTGCGCGGCATCGGCCTGCGCATCGCCGAGACCGCCGGCTACGCGGTGTCGATCACCTACATGATCTCGTATCTGAAGAACGAAGGGCTGGCCACCAAATCCGAGACGCTGACCGCGCTGTGCATCGCCTCGGCGATCGGCATCTTCGCCACCATGGCCTGGGCCCGGCTCACCGACAAGATCGGCCGGCGCACCGTCTACCTGTATGCCTGCGCGTTCGCGGTGCCCTTCGGTGTGCTGATGTTCCTGCTGGTCAACACCGGTATCTTCCTGTTGGTCATCGCGACCTTCGTGCTGGCCTACGGGCTGGTGCAAAACTCGATGGCCGGCGCCCAGGGCGCCTGGTTCCCCGAGCTGTTCACGGCCAACACCCGCGCATCGGGGGCGTCGCTGGCCTACCAGATCTCGGCGATGGTGTCCGGCTTCACACCCTTCATCACCACGCTGCTCTTCGTCTCGTTCGGCTGGATCGGGCCGGCGCTGCTGTTCAGCAGCTACGCCGCGATCGGCCTGGCGGCCGCGTTAGTGACCCGGGAGACCTGGGGACCGCGCGAGCGGGAGTTGGCCGATGAGGCCGCCGCTCGACCGGCCGCCGCCGACATCCACCAAGACGCCTAGTCAGGAGATTCGATGACACTCACCGTGCAGACCGACCGCCGCCAGAAGGTGGCGGCGGCCGCCTACCGGATGCGCCACTACGTCCTGAACATGGGGGAGGCGCAGGGTCAGGGTTATGTCGGGCAGGCCCTGGGCGCCGCCGACATGCTCGCTGGCGTCTACGCCGATCAGCTGCGGTACCGGGCCGAGGATCCTCATTGGGAGGGCCGGGACCGGTTCCTGCTGTCGACCGGCCACTACGCCATCGGGCTCTACGCCGCCCTGGCCGAAGCCGGCATCATCGCTGTCGAGGAGCTCGACAGCTACGGGTCCGACGGGTCACGGCTGCCGATGTCCGGGATGGCCAGCTACACACCGGGGATGGAGATCTCCGGCGGCTCGCTGGGGCACGGCCTGACCGTCGCGGTCGGGATGGCGCTGGGGCTGCGCCACCAGGGTTCGTCCTCACGGATCTTCAACTTCCTCTCCGATGGGGAATTGGACGAGGGCTCCACGTGGGAAGCCGCGATAAGCGCGAGCCATCACCGGCTCGGGAACCTGACCGCGCTGGTGGACATCAACGCCCTGCAGGCCGACGGACCCACCGCCGGGGTGCTGCGCATCGAGCCGGTCACCGACAAATGGGAGGCCTGCGGCTGGTTCGTCCGCCGGGTCGACGGCAACGACGTCGACGCGCTGCTGGCCGCCTTCGACGACGTCGCCGCTCAGCTCTCCCTCACCGGGGCGCCGTCGGTCATCCTGTGCGACACCCGGGTCGGCTGCGGGGTGCCGCTGCTGGAAACCCGGGAGAAAGCGCACTTCATGCGCATCGACCCCGACGAATGGCAACTCTGCCGCGACCAACTCACCGCAGGCTACAAAGAAAGCGAACAACTATGAGCACGTCCGCACCGCTACGCACCTCGGCGATGATCGCGTCGTTCGCTGACCCTGGCCAGCGCACCACCCCGGCCCCGTTCGGGCACGCCCTGGTCGCCGCGGCGCAGGCCGACGAGCGGATCGTCGGCCTAACTGCGGACCTCGGCAAATACACCGACATGCACATCTTCGCCAAAGAGTTCCCGCAGCGGTACTTCCAGATGGGGATGGCCGAGCAGTTGTTGTTCGGCGCCGCCGCGGGGATGGCCGAGACCGGTCTGGTGCCCTTCGCGTCGACCTATTCGGTATTCGCCACCCGCCGCGCGTACGACTTCATCTGCCTCGACATCGCCGAACCCGGCCTCAACGTCAACATCGTCGGTGGATTGCCCGGACTGACCACCGGATACGGGCCGTCGCATCAAGCCACCGAGGACGTGGCCATCTTCCGCGGCATCCCCGGCCTGACCATCGTCGACCCCTGCGACTCGGTCGACATCGCCCAGGCCGTGCCGCAACTGGCGGCCAGCGCGGGACCGACCTACCTGCGGCTGCTCCGCGGTCAGGTGCCCACCGTCCTCGACGAATACGACTACACCTTCGAACTGGGCAAGGCCAAGGTGCTGCGCGGCGGGGCCGACGTGGTGCTGATCTCCAGCGGACTGATGACCATGCGGGCCCTGCAGGCCGCCACGGAACTGGCCAAGCACCGCGTCGACGTCGCCGTTGTGCACACCCCGACACTGAAACCCTTCGACACCGAAACCGTGCTCGCCGAGGTCGACTCGGACCGGCTCGTGGTCACCTGCGAGAACCACACCGTCGTCGGCGGCCTGTTCGAAACCGTCGCGGCGTCGGCGGTACGGGCCGGGCTCAGTCGCAAGATCGTGCCCGTGGCACTGCCGGATGAGTTCTTGGCCGCCGGCGCGCTACCAACCCTGCACGACCGCTACGGCCTGTCGACATCACGGCTCGTCGGCACCGTCCTGCAGCATGCGAGCTGACTCGACCGCTATGATCAATTGTCGGCACCGGACTGTTGACAATGGTTGATCGAAGGAACGAGGGTCATGGCCGTAGAACCGCTGTCGCTGCTGCGGCTGGAAAAGACCAGCCTGCGCCAGCAGGCGCTGACCGCGCTGCGCCGTGCCATCACCAGCGGGGAGCTGCCGCCGGGGATGCATCTGGTGGAAACCGACCTGTCTGAGGCGCTGCACATCAGTCGGGGCACGCTGCGCGAGGCGATGCGGCAACTGCAACAGGAGGGTCTGATCTCCGTCACCGGTGACCGCGGCCGGCTGTCGGTGCGCCACCTCGACGCCAAGGAGATCAAGGACATCTTCAGCGTCCGCGCGGCGCTGGAATCGCTGGCCGCTCGTGAACTGTGCGCGCTGCCCGATCGCGCCGCCGCCGTCGCCATATTGCGCAACGCCGTCACGGAAATGGAGCGATGGGCGGTCGCCAACCTGGAGGACCGCATCGAGGCCGACCTGAAGTTCCACCGGACCATGTGCCAACTGACGGGCAACGAGACGCTGGTGCACTCCTGGACGTCACTGGAGGGCAGTATCCGGATGTCCATCATGTTCGCCGGGGTCGACCGGGCCATCAAAAACATGAACGCCACACGGCACGCGGAACTCGTCGACGCGATCGACTCCGGTGACGCCGACACCGCGGAAACCGCCGTGCGTGATCACATGACCGCCGCGGCAAACGTTCTCGTGGAAGGCGCGGCTTGACACAGCGCGACCGTCGCGACTGCTGAATCACCTTCGACAGACGTAGCCTCTGGGCTTCACTGGACCATGCAGTTGCTGTCGCTGACGAGGTTGTGCACCGTGAGCGCCGTGGCGTCGATTTCGATGCGTGCTTCACCGGCGGCGGTTGGCATATCGACACCCACCTCGTGCACCAGCGTTTCGGTGGATTGTGCAGTGACTGCCGCGTTCAGCGAGCGACGGAGAGAACCGTCGAGACGCCGTTCCAGCATGCCGTCGGCAAGCCGCACGGCCGAGGCGCCACGACTTCGTGGACGGCGACCGAGGGGCGCAGAAGACTTCTCGATATTCGAGAGAAAGACGCGGTCATCGTCGACGCGATGAACCCGCACGTCACGGTCCAAGTGGCCGATCAGCCGGGACTACGTGAAGTGGCCGACGACACCGCCCACCAACTGATACCACCACCTCGCCGGACGTCCTGCGGCGGAAGCTCTCGGTCATCAGACTGACGCGGATCGCGACGCCTAATGAACTCGAGTTCGGCAAAGCGGCCATCGCGATACCGTGACTGCCGCGACCACCGCGAGCCGTTCGGCCGCGATGGTCATCTTCGTGTTGGTCCGCGCCTGGTAGAACTCGATCGTCCCGTGTAGATATGCCTTTTGGGTTTCTGCCATCACTGATAGATGGTGGAACTGATCGACAGCGTCCAGAAGCAGCGATTGCCCGTGACCCGGGCCGCAGACGGTGATGCCTAGGTGTCGTCAACCTTGACCTCCAATATCCGTGGCGGGCTGGATAATTCGGCGACTGTCGTTGAGCACGTCATCGGGTGTGTCCCAGGCACCGACGACATCGTCCAGCGACTATCCAATCGCGCAGCGTGACGCTTCCCCGGCACGCAGGAAATGGTGTCGCCCGGCATGCCAGTTCTTTGTTGAGGGTGACGAGCAGTGCGGCCGGCCGCGTTGTTTGGCGATCACGATAGCGCCATTGGCGGAAGGCGGAAGGGTGCGACACTTCAGTCGCTTCATCAGCGCACATGGTGACCCCCGGCGTGCGGAGGGTAACCGGTGTGTGGGGCTGGAAGCCAGCGTGCAACCTTGGGCTCCGCAGCGGACGGCTGAACTCATCCCGAGCCCGCTGAGGTTCTTAGCACCCACGACGCTACGCCGGTTGACGTGTTCCGGTTTCGCACGATGACGTGGGCAGGTGGCCGAATTCCGCAACCTCCCAGCCAACGCCCAGTAAGATAAGTGCCATCTCGCGGTGGGTGCGCCGCGGGTTTTCATGGCTGGTGGTCGGTGTGCGTGTCGGGCTCCGGCAGGACGATGAGCGCAGGTGCCAGCGATGGTGGATTTCACCGCAGACTGCGACAGGACGCGTACATCGGAGCAGGTCAGTGCGGATGACGCTGACTTGCAGGCAGGGATCGGTGACCTCGCGGGTTTGGTCGCGGGCAGTCTGGGGTTGCCTGAGTTGCTGGCGGAGGTGGCGGCGTTCGCGGTGCGCGCGATACCGGGCGCCGATGGTGCTGGAGTGACGTTGTTGCGGGTCGACCGGCCGGACAACATGGTGGCGGCGTTGGCGGCCAGCGCTCCATTTGTCGCCGCGATTGACGAAATCCAGTACGTGACCCTCAATGAGGGGCCCTGCATCACGGCGGCGATGGAACGCCGCACGGTGCGTTCCGGGTCGTTGGGTGGGGAGAAGATGTGGCCGCGGTTCGGTCCGCGCGTGGGCCGGTGGGGCGTGCACAGTGCGCTGTCGCTGCCGCTGTTGCTGCCTGATCAGGTGGTGGGGGCGATCAACGTATACGCCTACGGCAGAGACGTCTTCGATGGGTACGCCGCCAAACTCGGGGAATTGTTCGCCAAACCAGCGGCTGTCGCTGTGCACAATGCGCAGATCCTCGCGAGCGCGCTTGCTCGCGCTGTCCAGTTGCAGTCGGCGCTGTCGACGCGCACGGTGATCGATCAAGCGATCGGCGTCATCCTGGGACGTACGGGATGCAGCGCCGAGGACGCATTCACCCAGCTGCGGGCGATGAGCCAAGCTGAACACCGCACATTGGCTGACGTGGCCGAACACATCATCGATGACGCCGTGCGGCGCGCCCGCGCCCGACACAGTCCGACCTGAGCCAGACCGCCAGGCCAAACCAGGGCCGCTGTATGTCACCGCGCACCGGGACCTGCTGCGTTCGGCGTCGCTGCTGCGCGAGCTGCCCGCGGTCGCCGTGGCGCACCGCGGCGGCGGGTATCCCTCCCCAGCGGTCACGAGCTGGTCCGTCGCGCGGTCGCCGCTCGCCGCCGCAGACACAGTACCCGACCGGCCGATAAAGGCGCCCTGGTTACCCCTCAACCGGCCGTCATCTGCGCCCGCCTGCACGCCCAAACCCCCACGCCCGCACCGCAACCGACCCGGTCATCCGATGCGACAGGACGTTGCCTTTGGAGGTGCACACGGGGTCCCCTGATGCCCTCTAGGGAAACGGGAGTGATCCGTTTCTGCGTCGCGACTCACAGGCGATCAGTTGTGCGACAGACTTTCTCACTCGCGTGGCCGATGCGAGCGCGGCCTTGGACTGCGTGCGCTCGCGCGTCGTCAACGGCCGACACCGAACCGACCATCGACGTCCTCATCAACAATGCGGGCCGCATGCTCGTCACCTGCTGGAAAGATGTCGCGGGCGACGACACCCGTGAGAGCTCACATTTCGGGGGCCGGGCGCGGCCATTTTGGCGGTGGCAGCTCGGTGCCCGGCGGAGGGCGCATCCGGTCGAGTACGGTCCGCGCGGCGGCCAGGTTGCCCGCCCTCGGCGCGTGACTGCGTAGGCGGTGAGTATCGCCTTGGGTTCGGCCAGTGGAAGTACCTTGACACCGGCGGTGGTTGGGCGTCCGATCGGCAGCAGCCCGACGCCATAGCAGGCAAGGATCAGATCCTCGACCAGTTCCAGGCTGTCGATCTCGTGCGCGATGCGCGGCACGAATCCGGCCAGTGACGCGAGTGTGCGCACCGCGTCCTCGTCGGCGGTGTTGCGGGAGTTGACGATCCACGTCCGGTCGGCGCAGTCGCCGACTTTGGCGGGCCCGTCGGGAGTGTCGGCCGGTACGCCGAATCTCCACGGAACCGACCACAGTGCAACCGTTTTCAGCACCGGACTCGGCGAGGCGAGTGCGAGGTTGTAGTCGTAGGTCAGCGCGAGGTCGAGGTCGTCGTTGGTCAACAGGGCGAAGGCCTCGATGGGTTCGTACTCGCTGATCACGAAGTGGACCTTCGGGAATGTCTCGGTAAGCTCGGCGACGATCGGCAGCAGCGAGTGCCGGATTCCGGTGGCGAAGCCGCCGACCCGTACGGTTGCGGGCTGGCTCGGCGTCCGGGTCGAGGTCGAGGTGTGCGCTGTCGACCCCCGCCAGGATCGTGACGACGTGCTCGGCGAGGCTTGCCCGGCGAGGGTGAGTCGCACCCGTCGTCCCTCGGGCTCGATCAGCCGCGCGCCGGTTTCTCTTGCCAGAGCGGCGATCTGCTGCGACACAGTCGACGTCGTGAGGTGGTAGCGTCTCGGCGACCGCCCGCATCGAGCCGAGCCGGGAGAGCGACGGCAACTGAGCAATCGGGCCGCTCACTGGAGCATCTGATCGAGCTGGCCAACCTGTCGAGGCCCGCGAGGTGGACCTGGTCGTGCTCGATCAGGGCATCGACGCCTCGACGGTGGTGGGGCGGATTTTCTTCCAGATCCTCGGGGCGATCGCGGAGTTCGAGCACGCCTTGGTATCCAAGCGCACCAGAGATGGGCTGGCTGCGGCGCGAGCCCGTGGGGCGCGCACCGGGGGCCAAACCCTGGGTTTCTCGCCGGGTCGCTGTGGCCCGCGCGGTGTATGACGAGGTCGGTGCGGACGGTAAACGCCTACACGGTGGCCCAGATCGCCGCCGAGTTCGGCGTCAGCAGACCCACCATCTACCGGCATGTCGCTAACACATCTGCCGAATCGCCAGCGCCGCAATGGGGTTCGCAGCCGATGGTGGCCGAGTAAGCCATGGACACATGTGAGCCAAGCGGATGGACTCAGCCGGATCGAGGTCAGGCGATGCGCCGTTTCGAGGCGCTGCGGGGCCCTCAAACCCGAGATCATGCGTGTGCACGCGGCCAATTACGGGCGTGTACGGCGCTGTGACGACAAGCGCGGGACCCGTGAGCTCGTCGAGGCTGACCGTGGCCCGTTGCTTGCCGGGCTGGCTGGTAGGTGCGGCCGGTCACCGCACAAGGGTGCGCTAGTCCCAACTACAACCCGGGGTTCCCCCATGCGCGAACGACGCAATCTCACCTCGCTCCAGAGTCAGCTCACGCGTCAGTGCGCTCGCCGTCGGTGACACTGCGCATCGCTGGACCTCAGTCCCCACCGGGCGCGACAACGGAACCGGCTGGCTGCATTCCGGCATCGCCGCCTCCCCGACAGCTGTCGCGGCCACCCGGCTGCGGTCGGGCACCGTCGGCGCAACGACATGCGGCTCGATTTCAACGCCTGCGTTCGGCGGCCTTAAGCAGTCTGGCATCGGCCGCGAGGGCCTGCTGCCCTACCTAGAGTGGGAGACCGTGCTACTCGATGAAGCGTCCCGTTCCCGCTGTCACCGGGCGACGGGTTCGTAGCCGCAGATCGCCTCGATCTTGTCCGCGGACTTGCTGGACGGGTCGAACTCATAGCCCAGCCACTCTCGGGCCAGACGACGCG
>Ga0070716_100001647_pt1 | contig 10074 bp, 7 predicted proteins | sample LARL112metaG_FD_71395 | JGI IMG/M metagenome (GOLD analysis project Ga0070716, IMG submission 71395) | Corn, switchgrass and miscanthus rhizosphere microbial communities from Kellogg Biological Station, Michigan, USA - LAR L11-2 metaG | ecosystem: Host-associated > Plants > Roots > Rhizosphere ... | reverse complement strand
ATCGCCAATAGGCTCCGGGACCTCCTCGCCTGAGCCTGGGATCGTCTGACATGCCTGGAATCGTTGGTCTTATAACTAAACTGCCGCGTGAATGGGCCGAGCCGCAATTATTGCGGATGGTGGATGCCCTTCGCCATGAAACGTTCTACGCTATGGGTACGTGGATTGACGAATCTTCAGGCGTATACATCGGGTGGACAGCGCGGAAGAATTCCTTCTCAGATGGAATGCCAATTCATAATGAACGGGGAGACGTCACGGTCATATTTTCTGGCGAGGAGTACTCCGAGCCAGGAACCTCCAGACGCCTCAAGGAACAGGGACATGTGTTCGCCGCGGAAGGGCCGTCATACCTTGTTCACCTCTATGAGGATGATCCCGCGTTTCCCACAGGTTTGAACGGAAGATTCCATGCACTGCTGACCGATCGCACACGTGGAACGGCGACTCTCTTCAATGACCGTTATGGTATGCACCGGATTTACTATCACGGATCCAAGGAGGCTTTCTATTTCGCTGCCGAAGCCAAGGCCATCCTCGCCGCCCGCCCAGAATTGCGGACGGCGGACCCCCGCGGGCTCGGAGAGCTCGTCGCCTGCGGTTCGGTGTTGGAGAATCGCACAATCTTCAGTGGCATTAATGTGCTGCCGCCGGCCTCGGCTTGGGTCTTTCGCGATGGATTCGTCGTGCGCAAGGGTTCTTACTTCCATCCGCGGGAGTGGGAAGAGCAAACCCCATTAGAGCCGGAAACTTACTATCAGGAACTGCGAAGCACGTTTTCCAGGATCCTTCCTCGATATTTCAACGGTCGCGGTCGCGAGCGTGTTGGGATGTCGCTGACGGGAGGCTTGGACAGCCGAATGATCATGGCCTGGCAGAAGCCTGCCCCGGGTACCCTACCTTGCTACTCTTTCGGTGGTACGTACGGCGATTGTCAAGATGTCCTCCTGGCGCGCAGAGTTGCCCGCACCTGCGGACAACCCCACGAGGTCATACCAGTAGGGGAGGAGTTCTTTCCGCGCTTTCCCCACTACGCCGAGCGCACCGTTTACCTCACCGATGGGTGCGCCGATGTAAGTCGCTCCGCTGATCTCTACGTAAATGAAAAAGCTCGCCAGATCGCCCCTGTCCGCGTAACTGGCAACTACGGCAGCGAGATACTACGTGCCGTGCGTGCATTCAAGCCGGTCAATCCCGCTCCGGGGCTGTTCCGTTCGGACTTTTTCTCCCACGTTCTTGCCGCACGCGAGACATACTCCAATATCCTAGGAACCCATCCGATTTCGTTTGCGGCCTTCCGGCAGGCACCTTGGCACCAGTACGGCCTTTTCGCACTAGAGCAGTCCCAACTCTCTCAGAGGTCCCCTTTCCTTGATAACGACCTTGTTCGAATAGTCTTTCGCGCTCCGAAATCGGTCCTCGCGAGTAACGACGTTTGCCTTCGATTGATTGCCGACGGGAACCCCACCCTTCGGATGATTCGGACGGATCGCGGCCTTAACGGAACCTCCAGAAGTCTGTTCTCGAGCGCAAACCGATGGCTTCTTGAATTCACGTTCAAGGCGGAATATGCGTACGACTACGGGATGCCTCAATGGGTGGCCCGGATCGATCATGTGCTCTCGCCGCTCCACCTTGAGCGCATTTTCCTGGGAAAGCACAAGTTCTACCACTTCCGAGTCTGGTACCGAGACGCTCTTTCTAGGTATGTAAGGGAAATCTTGCTCGATCCTCGCACTCTTTCGCGGCCCTATATTGAACGGAACGGACTCGAGCGCATGGTGCGGGGACACCTTAAAGGAAATCGGAATTACACTACGGAAATCCACAAAGCTCTCACACTCGAGCTCATCCACCGCATTTTCATCGACTAGCAACTCAGAAAGGCAACGTCCCACAACTAGCGCTTTGCGCCAAATTCGGTATTCTTCGAATTCTGCTGCCCGCGCAGTTCAGGTTGCTCCGCCTCGTAGGATTCGTCTCTTCTATCTGAGCCCAAAATTAGGAGGTCATGAGTGCCCCCAACTATTGCCGCAGCCGTCTTCGCACTGGGAATAGTGGGACTTTTCTGGCTGGATCGAGACCGGGACACCCCAACTTCAAGAGCCCTCTGGATTCCCGTGGTATGGCTGCTAGTCGCCGCATCGCGCCCTGTGTCAGCGTGGTTGTCAATGACCCCGCCAATAGATCAGCCCAATGCTTATCTCGAAGGCAGCCCTATAGACAGGCTTGTCCTCGCGGCGCTCCTGACTCTGGGCCTGATAGTGCTTATTAAAAGAGGGCGACAGGTTTCCAGCCTGCTCAGGGCGAACCTGCCTGTCATTTTGTTTTTCGTGTACGGTGCGATCAGCACGACATGGTCCGACTTTCCGGAAGTAGCCTTCAAGCGGTGGATCAAGGCTTTGGGCGATCTTGTGATGGTACTGATTGTCCTAAGCGACGTTGACCCGGCCGCCGCAGTCAAACGCCTCCTGGCGCGTACGAGCTTTCTGTTAGTCCCCCTCTCTATTCTCCTGATCAAGTACTACCCCGCTCTTGGGCGCGGATACAATCATTTTACATGGACGCCGTATTACAGCGGCGCAGCAACGGACAAGAACGGCCTCGGATTGCTGTGTTTGGTCTGCGGTCTCGGAGTTCTGTGGCAGGTGTATCGCGTGCTGCACTCTGAGGGAACGCCCCATAAGCGACGGCATTTGATCGCGCATGGAGTTCTCCTCGCAATGGCGGTGTGGACCTTATGGATGGCCAATTCAGTCACCTCGCTTTCGTGCTTCGTGATGGGAGGAGTCATCATTGTGACGACTCACTGGTTCAAACTTGGTCAAAAACCTGCGGTTGCCCACACCGTCGTGTTCGTACTCTTAGTGATTTCTTTTTCTGTCGTATTTCTTGATGCCGCAAACGGACTGCTTGCGGCATTGGGAAGAAATCCTACTCTCACTGGCAGAACTGATATTTGGACTCATGTCATCCCCTTGAACCCAAATGCATTGTTGGGAGCTGGGTACGAAAGCTTCTGGCTGGGAGAGCGACTCGAGAAGCTGTGGAGCGTGTACTGGTGGCGCCCCAATGAGGCCCACAACGGTTACCTCGAGATTTTCCTGAATCTGGGTTGGCTTGGAGTGGCCCAGCTCGGCGTCCTGATGGTCACTGGGTATCGGAACGCGTTCGCGGAATTTCGCTCCGCTCCCGAAAATGGCTGTGTAAAGTTGGCATACTTTGCCGCGGCCAGCGCTTACAGTTTCTCAGAGGCTGGTTTCCGCGAACTAAGTCCAATATGGATCTCTTTTCTCCTGGCGACCGTCGCGGTTCCGGCTCCAATTCCTGCTCCTGAAATTGCGCCGGAGTTTGACTTTAGTCTTGCAGACGATTCAGCAAACTCCATGTCCTCGTTTGGCGCCGCGGCCAGTCTGGAACTACAGCAGGAATATGTAGATGAGGAAATTACTTGAAACCCTTCGACGCAAGTGGGGCGTTCCAACCAACGACCGGAGGATTGCGCCGTTTAGCCATCCGAGGCGCGGCAGTCACAGTCGGATGTCAGGGACTGGCTCTCGGAGTCCAAATAATTGCGACAGTGGTCTTGGCTCGACTACTTACTCCAGGCGATTTCGGCGCGGTAGCCATGGTGACCACCTTCAGCCTGCTCCTGGTGAACTTCGGGGGGAACGGACTTACGGAGGCCGTCCTCAAATGGGAGCGGATCGATCATGCATTGGCCAGCAACCTGTTTTGGATCAACTTGGGCGCAGGCGCCCTTCTCACGGTGGGGTTCGCAGCAGCGGGACCGCTCCTTAGATGGTTTTACGGCGACGCGCGCGTAACAAGCATTGCCGTCGCGATCTCTGTAACCATTTTCATTACCAGCTCCTCGGTCATACATCTAGCCCTCCTCAGGCGGGCTATGTGTTTCTCTGCGGTCTCCGCCAATGACATACTCGGCCGCGTTGCTTCTGTAGCCGTATCGATCTTTCTGGGCTGGGCAGGGTGGGGATACTGGGCGTTGGTCGCTGGTATCCTCGCACTGCCCTTGAGCACGTCCATCGGGGCCTTTATTCTGTGTCGATGGACTCCTAGCCTCCCGCGACGGGTAGAAGGAACAGCCGACATTGTCCGGTTTGCGATGCATGTATACGGACAATTCAGCGTCAACTACTTCGCCCGGAATACCGATAATCTCCTGGTCGGATGGCGATTCAGCGCACAAGCTCTCGGCTTCTACAAGAAGGCCTATGACTTATTTGCACTCTCAACAGGCCAACTTGTGGGGCCTCTTACCGTGGTCGCCGTGTCAGCCTTAAGCCGTCTTAGTCAGAACTCAATCCAATACAAACGGTATCTCCTCAGTTCCCTTGGTGTTATGGCGTTCGTTGGCATGGGAGTAGGCGCGGACCTGACACTTATCGGCAAGGACATAATTCGGCTGCTCCTTGGTCCGGGGTGGGAAGAGTCAGGCCGAATCTTCACCTATTTCGGGCCGGGGATTGGGCTTATGCTTCTCTACGGCACTCACGGCTGGATTCATCTCTCCATTGGAAGACCAGACCGTTGGTTTCGCTGGGGAATCCTGGAGTTCACCGTCACATCCTTTCTGTTTCTTGTGGCGCTCCCGTGGGGACCGGTTGGAATCGCCGTGGCTTGGACAGCATCGTTTTGGGTTCTGACCATTCCCGCCTTTTGGTACGCCGGAAAGCCGATACAATTGGATGTCAAATCCGTGTGCGCTGAGGTTTGGAGGTACGTATTCGCTTCATTTTTGGCTGGATTTGCTGCTGCTGCAACCGTTAGAAACGTCCCCTTCTTTTTCGGCGTGCCAGGTGCGAAAGAAGCGCTTGGCAGAATCTTAATGACTTCCATTTTGTTCGGATCTTTATACCTTGGTTTAATCATCGTTTTGCACGGAGGATGCGCACCGCTTTATAAATTCGTGGGAATACTGGGGGAGATTGTTCCCTTCCAAAAGCTTAGGGGGACCTCCTCGAATGTGGTCTCAGCCTCGCAAGTTAGTGCGCGTCCCTCCTATCCTGGTTGAGCAAAGGCCGGAGGACAATCTTGGCGAGTTGACCAGGACTCTGAAATGCATATGGAAACCTCTCGACAGAATACATTGGGAGAATCACTATCCGCTCAGGATGTCAAAACGGCGACGTCCAATTTCCTGGCAAGAGTGCGTAGCCGCTACATAAGAAGCTCGGCGCATTGGTTTTACAGAAGACCGTTTGCGATCCACTCGACAGTCCCTTTTATTTCCTTCACCTTCGATGATTTCCCACGTTCGGCCTTGCATGCCGGTGGGACGATCTTACGAAGTTTCGGGCTTACAGGAACTTATTACGCATCCTTTGGCTTGATGGGTAAGCAGGCACCCACGGGCACAATGTTCACGCCTGAAGACTTGAAAAGCCTACTCGAGCAAGGCCATGAGTTAGGATGTCATACTTTTGGCCATTGCCATGCCTGGGAGACAAACCCAGATGCGTTCGAAGAGTCCCTGATCCTCAACGAAAAATCGCTCAGTAAGCTTGTTCCCAGCGCTTCCTTCAAAACTATGTCCTATCCGATAAGCCCCCCTCGACCGCGGACCAAGGAGAAAGTGTCCCGCTATTTTGTGTGTTGTCGGGGTGGAGGACAGACTTTCAATGCTGGAACTGCGGACCTTAACTACCTTTCCGCCTATTTCCTGGAGAAAACCCGAGACAATCCCGACGCGGTGATTAATGTAATTGATCAAAATCGTCGGGCCCGGGGTTGGCTTATCTTTGCGACGCACGACGTCAATGAGACCCCAACTCCATACGGATGCACCCCGAAATTCTTTGAAGACATCGTGAAATTCGCGGTAAATTCGGGATCTCGTGTCCTACCCGTTATGCAAGCCTGGGAAGCTCTTCAGGGATCTGCCTTATGTTGAGGATCGGTTAAGGGCATAACGGCTACCATGCGTCGGCCAAAAAGGGACTGGTCCACTGAGTGCGAATGGACCAGTCCTGATACCACCTCGCGTATCTTGGCGATAGCTGGCTTAGTTCACTACCACACTAAGGTTTGTGGGAGGGGCAGGGGGAGTGCTCCCCGTTGCACTTGAATAGCATGCATTGGCGTTGAAAAGAAGAACGCCCCTGTCCGCCGCGCCCGGGTAGTTTGCGTCTACCGCGCTGTTGGCATAGCACAGTGCTGCCGGAATGCTGTTGGCGTGGCCTCCAACGCCCGCGATGGTTCCGCCCGTTACATCCGGTCCGTTCGCAGGCCAAGCCGGAGTGCCCCAGGGCGTCGACCACCAAGAGGGCCGTCCAGGAAAGATAAATGAGGCTGGCAGATTCTGGCTCGCAGGCAGTATGTTGCTTAGCAAGCCGAGGGCCGTGGGTACCTCGGGCGCTGCAAACCGCACGGCAGCGTTAGCCGCATCGTAGTTTCCCCATCGCATCAAGGTTGTAGCCGCCAGCATGTCATTACTAAACGCCCCGAGAGTTCCCTGGTTCCCGGAGTAACCAATGCTATAAATCGACTGATTAGATAGCGACAAATTCCCAGGATCTGCTATCGATAGGGGAACAACTTGATAATTGGTGTGATAACCGGCTGTCCCGAGCACATTTCCGATTAGGTTATAGTACCGGCTGTAGGCCTCAATAATGAGAGGAGTTGTCTGCTGGGTTTTTCCGGGTTCGTGGCCGTGCAAATAGTTTCGGAAGAGCGTAAAGAAATGGCTAGTTCCATGTATGTCGTCTGCGACAAACATGGGGGTTTCATTCCCTTCCCAAAGAACATAGGCATCCCCAACTGAATGGTGGTACATGGCCCCCTGCTGCCATTGCGGGGCAGTGCCGTTTGAGGTGTACCAGTCGTCGATCGTAAAATTATAGGCGAACACGCAGCCTGAGCATCCTTCGTTGATCATGGACGTCGCGATGTGCTGGTAGATGTTGTTGAGGAATAAATTGTCCGCGCCGTTGTAGGAATTTGAACCATAGCTCTGCGATGTGTCGTTCTTTGTGCCATAGAAGTAGTTGTTCTGTAACGTGTTGCGCGCAGATTGATACAGATTCACTTGTTCATGTGGGCTAGTGATGCCCCGCACGTTTAAAATCCAATTACCGTACCCGTTAAAGATTGCGATCCCCGCCGCAGCCGACGAGCTCAGCGCTGTGTTTGTGTGATCCAAAGATAGATTCTCAACGCCGTCACCCGTCACGGGTAGAATGCTTGACCACCACGCTTGGGGAGACTGGCTAGAACGCCAATTCGGCATATACAGACCAGGAGTGATGGTAACTGTCCAAGGGCCGGATCCAGAAACAGCAGTTACCTTCACGGCCTGTTCCTGGCCGCGCCCGGGACGCCCGTTTTGAGAACCCGGGTTCGTGCTGCAAGTACTTCCATTTTGACAAACCCACACCTGCCCGGTATCAACGCTCCCGTCATCAAGTTGATCCAGGAAAATCATCTGACCGACCGCAGGAGGAGTAGCTCCAGTTATCTGACTTCCAAGCGTAATAACGGTGGCACCTTGTGAATATCCAGTCGTCCATGTAGCTGCATTCGCAGGGCTACCGCAACCCGCACAATCGTTATTGTCCCCGTTGGATATGCAAACGTCCGCCCCGATGCCCATACACCCATCGCCGTTTGTGAATATGACGAAGGTCTTGTCCGGTCCGGCCCCGCGAAGCGTGACGTTACTCTTATTGTTGAACACAATTCCGGAGCTCAAGTTGTAGGTGCCTGCTTGCAGCTGCACGACTTGGCCGGCGGGGCAGGAGGCAATCGCGTTGTTGATTTGAGTAGCCGTGGCGCCCGGGCTCAACGTGGCGCAGATACCAGTGCGATTTGGAATACCTCCAGGCACGCCAGCCGTTGACCAGTCGATGGCACGGCTGGAACTTAGGATTCCGGACCATTGCTGCGCGCGAACACCGGCCGGAGAAACCCACAGCAATATTAAGAAAACCAAAAGTCTTGTCATGTTTCGAATATACATTTTGTCCCTTTACCCATTTTTCTTTCAACTTCCGCCATCCGCCATTGCGCTAAGCCGGAACATCCTAAAGCGGCTCGCTGAGACTATGAGCGGCGATGGCCTGCGCCAATCACAAAAGAACCTCTCCGTCTAAATTTGGATTGACAGGAATCGTGAGGCCGGCCTCTTCCGTACTTTCGGCCAATGGCTTCAAGCAATTCCCCTACGGCAACCAATCGGGCGGGCAGAACAGTTGCGGCATTTCGGGCCGGATTCGAGGCGCTCAGAATTCCTGCCCACACGACGAACCTTAAAATATCTGTCAATCGAAGGCAGTCGGCGGAACCATGAAGTTTTTGTGGGACTGTCGGGCGAATTCGCGTCGGGCTTTCTCTTACGAAAGTACAGGCCTTACACAAACACCAAAGCTCTCCATTATCGAGCAGCAACCTGGGGGGTACCAAATTGTTAAAAAAAGAACCACGGCCGGCGATTGTGTCGAGCGTTGGCTGCAGGGATAGACGTGTATCCGGCGAAACTGGTATCCTGACGTTCCTCGAGAGAAACCGTATTGGCATGTCGAAACCAATTGCGTATTGTTTTCCCAACAGGGTCCTCGTCGACACGCCCCGCCCCAGAGTCGAATCCGTGATTCGGTTTCCTCGCTCAAGCCGGATCGTTGCGGTCGCCATACTTTGCACTGCAGCTCTCGTGATCATCGGGGCCTTGTGGACTTCGCACCATGGCTGGCTCGGTCCAAGCGACTGGCTTTCCCATAAACAGGGTATGCCTTCCGAGGGGCACTTTGCCGTTTTGACTTGGAAAGCCAGCACCTCTGCTGTTGCCGGCTATTATGTGTACCGGTCTGAGAATTCCGGAGGGCCACACAAGAAACTGAATTCATCTCCCATCCGGGAAACCACGTACAAAGATTCTTCCGTTCAAGCCGGACACACTTACTTCTACTTGGTGACCGCAGTCGATGCCAAAGGCTACGAGAGCGGATTTTCAAATCAGGTCCGCGCCACCGTGCCTTCACCATAGGGTCGATCCGATTAAGGGACTATCGCTTGCACTTGGTTCGAGAAACCGCTCTGGTTTCCGCTGCTATCCACCGAAGTCGTCACGTAGTAATAAGTCTGACCGCTTTGGACGGTAGTGTCTGCATAGGTGAGGCCGGCAACCGGCGACGAAGTAAGCAAGATATAAGGTCCGCCATCGACCGTACTCCGGTATACGTAGTAGCCCGTCACTGCTGACGTGCTCGCCACCCAACTCAGGGTTGCGGTGTGCGCCTGCTGTGCGGCAGCGGTGAAGTTCATGGCTGTCACATCGGCATTGCTAAGTGTCACGTTTTGGCTGGTGGGACTAAAAGTGAATCCTGGCTTGCTCGGGGTTACGGCATAATTTCCGGGAGCCAGTCCCGCGAAAACGTAATTTCCTGAGCTATCAGCCGATTGCGTCCCGGTCGATGCTCCGCTTAAAGTTACCGTCGCTCCGCTTCCGCCTGCCGCCGGAGCGATTGTGCCTGAGATCTTGTATGTCAGTTGTGGTGGATTTGTAGCTTGGGTACTGCTCACCGTACCGCTGCATCCACTGACTGAGACAACGGCCAGAAGCATACCGAACGCCACCAGCGCGAGCGTTCTGCCGCGATTCGAGAAATCAGCGTTTGTGGCAGGTTCCGAGTGGATTGTGTTTCTCTTTGATTTGAGCACGATTCCTTACACCACGCTCCTTCCCCCCTCGGGCAGTCTATAAGCAGTGCCCCCGATCAAGTACTGGTTTGAAGTGCAAATATGGTACAGGTGGTACTACTGAACGCAAGGACAAAGTTAAATCGTTGAATGAGGAAATCAGCTCCTGGCTCACAAATCTAGCCATAGCAGTCACTTATAGGTCGGAGGAAATTCGGTAGACGATTTGCCTATCCTGTCCCTATCACCGTCGCAGATCAAATACGCTTAGCCCCGCGGGTTTGCGATCATGCCTTCCTCACAGGTCAGTGGGATCGGGTCCGCCCGGAAGTGAGGCAGACCCGGCTATGGCGTGTAAGGGCCCCACCCCCGGCGCCGGCCGCGTGTCGGAGTCAGTTCCCCGGTCAGGGAATTAAG
>Ga0070716_100001645_pt1 | contig 10084 bp, 9 predicted proteins | sample LARL112metaG_FD_71395 | JGI IMG/M metagenome (GOLD analysis project Ga0070716, IMG submission 71395) | Corn, switchgrass and miscanthus rhizosphere microbial communities from Kellogg Biological Station, Michigan, USA - LAR L11-2 metaG | ecosystem: Host-associated > Plants > Roots > Rhizosphere ... | reverse complement strand
ACGCGGCCCCGACGAACGCCCCGACCGAGCATCCCGCGATGAGATCGGGCTTGATGCCCGCCTCGGTGAGGGCGCGCAGCACGCCGATATGCGCCCAGCCGCGCGCCGAGCCCGCGCCGAGGACGAATCCGATCTTGGGCTTTCGCCGCATCTCTTTAGCCCGAGCCCGATCCGGAGGCTTTCCCTCGGTCGCGGCCCAGGATCATCACATCCGCTCGAAAATCGCCGCGATCCCCTGCCCGCCGCCGATGCACATCGTGACCAGGGCGTAGCGCTTGCCCGTGCGGTGCAGCTCGTAAATCGCCTTCACGGTGAGGATGCAGCCGGTTGCGCCGATCGGATGGCCGAGCGCGACCGCTCCGCCGTTGGGATTGACTTTCGCCGGATCGAGACCGAGATCGCGCGTCACCGCCATCGCCTGGACCGCGAAGGCCTCGTTCGATTCGATCACGTCCATGTCGGCGGGCTTGAGGCCCGCCTTCTCGAAGACGCGCCTCACCGCGGGGATCGGCCCGAGGCCCATCAATTGAGGTTCGACACCCGCGTGCGCGTAGGCGACCAGGCGAGCAAGCGGCTTGGCGCCCTGCTTCTGCGCCGCGGACTTCTCCATCAGCACCACCGCCGCCGCGGCGTCGTTGATGCCGGAGGCGTTACCCGCGGTAACGGTGCCGTCCTTCTTGAACACCGTCTTCAGCTTCTGCAGGTCCTCGATCTTCAGGTCCTTGCGCACGTGCTCGTCGGTGTCGAACTGCGCGGGTCTTTTCTTCGATTTCACTTCCACCGGCACGATCTGGCTCTTGAAATAACCGGCCTCGATCGCCTTTGCCGCCCGCTTGTGGCTCTCGAGCGAGAACGCATCCTGTTCGTCGCGAGTCACGGCGTATTTCGCCGCGATATTTTCCGCGGTCACGCCCATATGGCCGTTGCCGAACGGGTCGTGCAGCGCTCCGGTCATGGCGTCGATGAGTTGCGCGTCGCCCATGCGCTGGCCCCAGCGCGCCGCAGGTATGAAGTAGGCGGCACGGCTCATGCTCTCGCCGCCCGCGCCGATCGCGACGTCGGTGTCGCCGAGCAGGATGTGCTGCGAGGCGGAGACGATCGCCTGCAGCCCGCTGCCGCACAGGCGATTGACCGTCAGGCAGGGCGTGCCGACCGGCAGGCCGGCCTCGACCGCCGCGACGCGCGAGATGTACATGTCGCGCGCCTCGCCGTGGATCACGCTGCCGAATACGACGTGACCGACCATTGCCGGATCGATCTTCGCCCGCGCCACCGCTTCCTTGATCGCGATCGCGCCGAGCTTCGTCGGCGGGATGTCCTTGAGCGAGCCGCCGTAGTCGCCGATCGCGGTGCGAACACCGCCCGTCACCACGACTTCACGTTGTGCCATGGGATGCTCCTTGGATCATGCAGCGAGCCGCCGGGAAGCGACGGGTCGCGCGAACAGGTCGTGGGTATCGGAACGAAACACCTTCACTTGCGCCCAGTCGCCCGGCGCGAGCCCGTTCGCGCCTTCGACGTGCACCACGCCGTCGATTTCCGGAGCGTCGGCGGCCGAGCGCGACACCGCGCCTTCCGGCTTCACCTCATCCACCAATACTTCGAGGGTCTTTCCGACTTTGCGCCTCAGACGCCGCGCGCTGATTTTTTCCTGGAGCTGCATGAGCCGCTCACGGCGTTCTTCGCGCACATCGTTCGAAACGGCGCCGGGCAGTTCATTCGCTTTCGCGCCTGGCACCGGCGAATACGCAAAGCAGCCGACGCGGTCAAGCTCGGCTTCCTCGAGAAAGTCGAGCAGCTCCTGGAACTCGACTTCCGTCTCGCCCGGGAAGCCCGCGATGAAGGTGCTGCGGATCGTGATGTCGGGACAGATCCTGCGCCAGGCGCGGATGCGCCCGAGATTGTCCTCTCCGCTTGCAGGCCGTTTCATGAGTTTCAGGATCCGCCGGCTCGCGTGCTGAAACGGAACATCGATATAGGGGAGGATTTTCCCTTCCGCCATGAGCGGGATCACCTCGTCCACGTGGGGATAGGGATAAACGTAGTGGAGCCGCACCCACACACCTAAACCCCCGAGTGCCGCCGCCAGATCGCCCATGCGCGCCTTGAGCGGCCGCCCGCCCCAGAAATCCGTGCGGTACTTGAGATCCACGCCGTAGGCGCTCGTGTCCTGGGATATCACCAGCAGCTCCTTCACGCCCGCTTTCACCAAGGTTTCCGCCTCCCGCATCACCTCGCCGATCGGCCGGCTCACCAGATCGCCTCGCAAGGACGGGATGATGCAAAACGTGCAGCGGTGATTGCAGCCCTCGGAGATCTTCAGGTAGGCGTAGTGCCGCGGAGTGAGCTTGATGCCCTGGGGAGGCACGAGGTCGGCAAAAGGATCATGCGGTTTCGGCAGATGCTCGTGCACCGCCGACATGACTTCCTCCAGCGCGTGCGGGCCGGTGACGGCAAGGACTTTCGGGTGTGTCTGCCGCACGATGTCGCCCTTGGCACCGAGACATCCGGTGACGATCACGCGGCCGTTTTCCTCGAGCGCCTCGCCGATCGCTTCCAGCGATTCCTGCATCGCCGACTCGATGAACCCGCAGGTGTTGACGACGACGAGATCCGCCCCGTCGTACGAAGGCGAGATCGTGTAGCCTTCCGCGCGCAGGCGCGTGAGGATGCCTTCGGAATCGACCAGAGCTTTGGGACAGCCGAGCGAAACGAACCCGACCTTCGGTGCCGTGGCCATGCTCTAGATCAAACCCTGCACCACGGTGTAAAAGATCTCAGGACTTTTTCTCCTCACTGGGCGTCTTGTTGTCCCCCGGCGACGCTTGCGCGCCGGCCGGTTGCGCGCCGAATCCCGGCGCCCCGGGGAATCCCGGAAAGGGGAAGCCGGAGAAAATGTTGCGTGTCTGGCTCTGCAGCTGTTCCTGCATCTGCTGGAACACGTTGCGGCTTTGTTCCATGTACGCCGAGACCAGGCTCTGCATCGCCGGGCCCTGGAAGCTCATGAACTGCTTCCATAGCTCTTCGTTGACCTTGGTGGGTTCTCCATAGAGCTTCTGAGACTGCTCCCGCATGCTCTTCTGGATTTCGCCGAACAACTGCATGTTGCGCTCGAGGTACGCGCCCAGCATGCCCTGCATGGCGTTCCCGTAGGAGCGGATGAACTGCGTGAGAACGTCCGAGGAAAACATCGGCGCTCCAGCGGCTTCTTCCTCCAGGATGATCTGCAGCAGGATGGATCGCGTCAGGTCTTCCCCGGTCTTCGCGTCCACCACCTGGAATTCCTCCCCCCCCATCACGAGCTTCTTCACGTCGGCGAGCGTGATGTACACGCTGGTCTTGGTATCGTAGAGACGGCGGTTGGGGTACTTCTTGATCAGTCGGGCGGGTTCAGACATGGGACCCTTGCCTCATCGTGTCGCACGGGTGTTGCGGTGCCACATGATACTGGAGATTGCCGCCCGGTTCCATCCAGTCGGGCCTTCCGGCTCGCCTACGCCATGTGCTGTCCGCCGTTGATGGCGATGTTTGCGCCGTTGACGAACGCGGCCTCCTCCGAGCAGAGGTAAATGATCAGCCCGGCGATTTCCTCGGGCTTTCCGAGCCGTCCGATCGGAATCTGCGGCAGGATTTTCGAGTCGAGGATCTCCTTCGGAATCGCCGTCACCATCTTCGTCCCGATGTAACCCGGCGAGATGGTATTGACGGTCACGCCTTTCTTCGCCACCTCCAGCGCGAGCGACTTGGTAAAGCCGTGCATGCCGGCCTTTGCCGCGGCGTAGTTGGTCTGGCCGAATGCGCCCTTCGAGCCATTCACCGAGGATACGTTGATGACGCGGCCCCAGCCGCGGTCCACCATTCCATCGCAGACCTGCTTGGTCATGTTGAAGACGGAATCGAGATTGGTGTGCAAGACCGCGTCCCAGTCGCCTTTGGTCATCTTCCTGAAGGTCATATCGCGCGTAATTCCGGCGTTGTTGACGAGGATGTCCACCGGGCCGAGGTCCCGGGTCACGCTCTCGACGCACGCCTTGCACGATTCGAATTCGGCGACATTGCAGGTATAGGTGCGGAAATCGTAACCGCGTGACTTCATCTCCGCGGCCCACTGGCTGACCGTCTTGTTCGAAGGGGAATACGTCACGGCTACGCGGTACCCGGCATCCGCCATCTTCGTGCTGATCGTCTCCCCCAGCCCGCCCATGCCTCCGGTGATCAGCGCTAGCCTCGCTGCCATCACTCCTCCCTGCCGCGATTCGGTGCTGTTCCGATCATGCTTCGGATTATTGCACCGTTCGTGTCGGAGTCAAACCATGTGCAGTCCGCCGTTGATCGAGATGTTCGCGCCCGTGATATAGCCCGCCTCTTCGGAGGCGAGGTAGGCGACGAGGCCCGCGATCTCTTCGGGCCGCGCGAGCCGCCCCATGGGAATCTGCTCGACGATCGATTGCAGGATCTCCGGTTTCATCGCCCGCACCATGTCCGTCTCGACGTAGCCGGGTGACACCGTGTTCACGGTGACGCCTTTTTTTACCACCTCTTGCGCGAGCGCCTTGGAGAATCCGTGCATGCCTGCTTTCGCGGCCGAGTAGTTGGTCTGACCGAACTGACCTTTCAACGCGTTGACCGAGGAGATGTTGACGATGCGTCCCCAGCCGCGCTCCACCATTCCTTCGATCACCTGCCGCGTCACGTTGAAGACGCTGTTCAAATTGGTATTGATCACCGCGTGCCAGTCCGCGGGCGACATGCGCTTGAACACGCCGTCGCGCGTAATGCCCGCATTGTTGACGAGGATGTCCACCGGGCCGATCACCGAGCCGATCTGGTAGAACATGTCGGCGCAGGATTCGTAGTCGTCGACGTCGCCTTCGGCAGCGTGGACTTGGAGGCCTTCGCCGCGCATCTTTGCAAGCCACTCGCCTTTCTTTTCGTAGCCGGGCAGACAGCCCGCAACGACTCTCGCGCCGTTTCGCGCGAGACGCCTGCACACCGCGGAGCCGATTCCGCCCATTCCGCCGCTGACGAACGCGATGCGCTGTCTGAGGGGAGGCACGACTTCCCGGACCGGCTCCGTGCCGGAGTTCGTGGCTGCCCGTTTCTCTGCTGCCGCCGTCGTCATGGTTCGATCTCTCTCTGAAAAAAATGTCCCTTGATGCTCAAACGATCCGGTGCTTCACATAGCGCCCGGGCGCCTTCTCGATGAGTTTGTATTTCGTACTGCCCAGCCGTGCGTGCGCTTTGACTCGCTCACCTCCGAAACCCCCGATCCAAGTGCTCCAGTCGGTCCACCAGCTTCCGGGCTTTTCCTCTCCGTCGGCGAGCCACTCCTCGGGGCCGGAAGCCAGTTTTGCGCCTATCCAGTGGCTGCGCTTGTTTTTTGAGGCGGGATTGATGATCCCGGCGACGTGCCCGCTCGCCCCGAGCACGAAGCGCATCTCGCCCCCGAGCAGCTGGGTCGTGCGATACGCCGTGCGCCAGGGCACGATGTGATCCTCGCGCGTGGCGAGCACATAAGCCGGAACGGTGATCTTCCCCAGATCCACCGGCACTCCGAGAACCACCGTCTTTCCCGGCTCGCGCAGCTGGTTTTCGAGATAGGTGTTGCGCACGTACCAGCAGTACATGGGCCCGGGAAGATTGGTGGAATCCGCGTTCCAGTAGAGCAGGTCGAAAGCTCCTGGCGATTTACCCTTCAGATAGTTGTTGATCACGTATGACCAAACGAGGTCGTTCGCCCGAAGCGCCGAGAACACGAGCGCGAGATCGCGACCGGGCATGATGCCGCCCTTGCCGATTGCCGCGTCGCGCACCGCAACGCTGGCCTCGTCGATAAATAGCCCGATTTCGCCCGGGTCGGAGAAATCGAGCATCGAGGCGAGGAACGTCGCGCTCTCTACTCGATTGTCGCCCTTCGCGGCCATGACAGCGAGCGCGGCACCGAGCATCGTGCCACCCACGCAGAAACCGAGCGCGTTGACCTTTTCGGCGGCGCAGATCGCGCTTGCCACTTCAAGCGCTTTGAGCACGCCTTTTTCCAGGTAATCGTCCCAGGTGAGATGGCCGAGCTCCTCGGTGATGTTGCGCCAGGACACCATGAACACCGGGTGGCCCTGCTCCACCGCGTAGCGCACCAGGGAATTTTCAGGCTGGAGATCCAGGATGTAATACTTGTTGATGCAGGGCGGAAACATCACGAGCGGCCGCTTGAAAACGGTCGGCGTGACCGGTTTGTACTGGATGAGCTGGATCAGCTCGTTCTCGAAAATTACCGCCCCCTCAGTGGCGGCAAGATTCCTGCCGACCTCGAACATCGACTCGTCCGTGGTCGAAATGCGCCCCCTGTGGACGTCCTCGAGGAGCCAGCGAATTCCCCGGGCGAGACTCTCGCCCCCGGTCTCGAGTGCGAGCTTGAGCGCCTCCGGATTGGTCGCGGCGAAATTCGCCGGGCTCATCGCGTCGGAAAACTGACGCGCAATGAAGCGCAGGCGCTGTTTAGCGCGCGGTTCCGCCTCGAGGGTTTCTATCCAATCCGATAGAAAGCGCGAATTGATGAGGTAGCTCTGGCGCAAGTAATCGAACGAGGGAATTCGCTGCCATTCCGCGGAGGAAAAGCGCCGGTCGTTGCGATCGGGCGGTGCGATGGGCGCGGTATCGCGCCCCGTCTCGTGAGCAATCACCGACTGCCACAGCGCGGCGTGGAGCTGAAAGTAGCGCGTCTGAAGGGCCGCGAACTTGGCGGAGTCAACGCCGACCGACTTCAGCGAGCGGGCAAATTCGGAATCGGGTGGGACGCCCAGCGAGCCGAGGAAATTCTGCAGGAGGGCCTGGGCAGCAGCCGTGAATTGCTCGGCCGAAGGGAACATTGGGTTCACCACGCAGTTTTTCGCTGAAAACCTTGAAATATCCGAGAAGGCGACGGGATATTGCGCCGCACAATGGGCGAAGTCAAGGCAGGACGACCCGATAGGGCAGATGCTGAGCTAAGGACCTGTCCAGACTCCGAAATCAGGGCTCGCAGCGGGCCCCACGAACGCTGCGGGCACGGGAAACAGAAGGTGTTTGCGCAGTCCCGGCGAGAGCGTAGAGTGTCAGCCAGAACAAGGGGACTGACCCCGTCGGGGAGAGAGACAAGATGGGCCACAAGGGGACCGTGCGCCTGGCGCGGATTCTTGCCATGCGCTCGAAGACGGCCCTCGAGGAAGCCGTGCTTCTCATCAGCGAGCAACTCGGCTTCCGGTACTTCATGTTCTGCGGCCGCTTCTCCCAGCCGCGCGGTGCGACGCACGAAGTCCGGTTCGATAATTTTCCGATTCAGTGGCACCGATACTGCGCCGATCGTGGCAGGGATCTGCTGCCCGGTCCCCTGTGCCGTCTCGCCTTGCAGGAGGTTACTCCCGTGCCCTGGAGAAAAATCGCGGCGCGGCATGGCAAGGCCTTCGCCAAGGCGGGCGAATTCGGACTCGTCACGGGGGTTTCGTGCGCCGTCCACGGGCCTGGAGGGCAGTGGAGCCTCACCAGCTTCGCGCTGCCCCGCGGCGGCGCCGCGGCGGAGCGCCGTATCCTCGCGGCACTGCCGGATTGCCAGCTCGTCGCGTGCGCCATTCACTACGCGGCGGCGCGCATAGCCCGGCGCGGCGTCGACTGGGTCGGGGCGCCGCCAGAGCTCGAGGGCGCGCGCAACCGGCTTCTCAGCGAACGCGAGAGCCAATGTTTGATCCTGTCAGCGCGCGGTAAGACGACTTCTGAAATCGGCCAGGCGCTGCAGATTTCCGAGCGCACGGTCGCCTTCCACCTCTCGAACGTCAGGCGCAAGCTCGGCGCCGCCAACTCCTGTCACGCCGTCACGAAGGCGTTCTCGCTCAAGCTCATCGCCGCAGGCTAGCTGAGGGCGCTGGCGCCCGCTTAGATGCGGGAGCGCCGACTCAGCCCCGAGTCTCAGCGCTCGCTGCAGACACGCAGCGCCCCAAAACCGGCATCTCATTCGACATTTCGAGGTCGACGCTCGAAGATTGACGGTAGATGTTTTTTGGGATATATTTCCCAAATCATGCAACGAAAATCCGCCTCCAAGCCCCGCGTCGGTCAAGCTCTGGCTGTCGCATTGGAGCGGGTTCTCCGCCCCTTGTTCCGGATAGTGCTGCGTAACAACATGTCTTTCAAGGCTTTTCTGGATATCGCCAAGCACACTTATGTGCAAGTAGCCGCGAGCGAGTTTCGCATCCCGGGGAAAAAACAATCAGTCTCACGGATCGCCCTCCTCTCCGGCCTTACGCGCAAGGAGGTCCAGCGCTTGCTCGACGCGCCAGCAGTCAACGACAGAGACAGCGAAGCAGGCGAGCGCTACAACCGCGCCGCGCGCGTCGTGGCCGGCTGGGTGCGCGACAAGGATTTCTGCGATGCCGCCGGTCATCCCAAGGTGCTCGCGCTGCAGGACGGCGGAGGGGAAGACCGAGCGAGCTTCGCGGAGCTCGTGCGCCGCTTCAGCGGCGACATCCCCTTCCGCGCCGTGCTCGACGAGCTGCTCCGCGTGGGCGTCGTCGAGAAATTCGACGACGGCAACGTCCACCTCAAAACCCGCGCTTATATTCCCGAGAGCGGCGACACCGACAAGCTCAATATCCTCGGGACGGACGTGTCCGACCTCGTCGCCACCATCGATCACAATATTCAGCACGGCGTGGCCGATCCGTTCTTCCAGAGAAAGGTGATGTACGACAACGTCCCTGCCGAGGCCTTGGAGGAGTTCCGCCGCCTGAGCGGCGGCCACGCGCAGGCGTTGCTCGAGCGGCTGGACAAGTGGCTGTCCCAGCATGATCGCGACACCCATCCTGAAACAACCGGGACCGGCCGGATGCGCACCGGTATCGGCATCTACTACTTCGAAGAAAAAATGAAATCGAAGAACTCAGAGGATTCATGACCATGAGGAACCCGTTGGGCGGAAACCTCTTGATCGTTGCATTGCTCGACCGCCTGGGCAGCGTCCAGGCGCAGGCACTGCTCGCCCGGCTGAACGAGTCCCTGTGCCAAAACGAGCGTGACAGCTACCCGAGAACGATCGAGCGAAGGCGCGGGCGCACCGGCAACCATTACCTAATCGAAGGCACGACGTCGCAGACGTCAAAGGAAGCGCAACCATGAAGACTCAACGATTCGCATTGCTTGGAGCGGCAGCTGCGTTGTTCATCGCAGGCTGTGGAGGCGGCACCGGTGGCACCGGGATGACGGGCAGCGCTCCCTCTACGTCGTTCGGCACAATCACCGGCTTCGGCAGCGTGTTCGTGAACGGCGTCGAATTCAGCACTAGCGGCGCTACGATCACGCTCGACGGCAATCTTGCTACGGAGAGCAGTCTGCGCGTGGGCATGGTGGTCACCGTGAACGGATCGCGCTCCGGGTCTTCCGGCAGCGCCACGCGCATCGGCGTGGACGACGCCGTGAAGGGTTTCGTGGAAGCGAAACCCGATGTCAATCATTGGACGGTGATGGGCCAGACGGTGCTCGTCGACGATCGGACGAGGTTCGAAAACAACGTCCAGCCGGGCGTGGGTGATTTCGCCGAAGTGCACGGTCTCGTCGTCGCCGACGGCACGATCTCCGGCGGCTTCATCGAGAAGAAGAGCGCCCCTTTCCCGGCTTTCGAAGTGAAGGGCTTCGTCAAGAACCAGGACGATACGGCGAAAACATTCCAGATCGGCACGCTGACCGTGAACTATAGCGGCGCGACCATCAACGATATGCCGAATCCGGTGGGGAACGCTTGGAATGGGCTCCTCGTCGAGGCCAGGGGCAATACCTGCGCCACGACTCCGGTTTGCGGAACGCTTACCGCCAGCAAGGTCGAGCCGAACGGCCCGCAAATGCAGGAGGCGGCCGATTTCGAGATCGAGGGCTTTGTTACAAGCCTGACCTCCACCAGTGACTTCATAGTCGGCAACCAGCGCGTGGTGACCACCACCTCGACGATTTTTGAGGGCGGCGTCGCGGGCGACATCGCCGTCGGCGTAAAGCTGGAAGTCGAGGGGGTGCTCGCAGGCGGCGTACTCACCGCAAGCAAGGTCGAGTTCGGCGATGGCATCAA
>Ga0070716_100001643_pt1 | contig 10094 bp, 8 predicted proteins | sample LARL112metaG_FD_71395 | JGI IMG/M metagenome (GOLD analysis project Ga0070716, IMG submission 71395) | Corn, switchgrass and miscanthus rhizosphere microbial communities from Kellogg Biological Station, Michigan, USA - LAR L11-2 metaG | ecosystem: Host-associated > Plants > Roots > Rhizosphere ... | reverse complement strand
GCCGCGATCCTGCCGCGGCTCGGGGTGCTCCTCCACGAGCGCGGCACGATCACGGCGGCGTACGTCGACAAGGGCGACGTCTTCGCGCGCACGCTGATCGCGCACGGCACGTACGGCTTCATCCCGGGCCGGCCGTCGGCCTACACGCAGCCGCTCTACGGCTGGTTCCTCGTCCCGCTCTACTGGATCTTCGCCCGCTCGTGGGTCGTCGTCGGGCTGGCACAGATCGCCGTCGCGATGGCGACCGCGGTCCTCGTCTACGAGATCGGCCGCCGCTGGATCTCGCCGCTCGCCGGCGTGCTCGGCGCGCTCGCGGCCACGCTGCACCCGTACCTCGTCTGGCACGACGTGCACATGAACCGCGAGATCCTCGACGAGCTTCTCGCGGCGGCGATCGTCCTGCTGACGCTGCTCGTCCTCGACCGGCGGTCGCTGCTCCTCGCGGTCGCGCTCGGCGCGGTGCTCGGCCTCGCGATCCTCGGCAACGTGCGGCTCGTCCTGCTTCCGCTCGTCGTGGCCGCGTTCCTCGTCGCGACGCGCCGGCCGGCGCTCGTCGTCGCCGCGCTCGCCGCCTGCGCGATCGTCGTCGCCCCGTGGGTGGTGCGGAACCGCGTCTCCGTCGGGTGCACGACGCTGACCACCGACGGCCGTGCGCTCTGGAAAGCGAACAACCCGAACACGCTGCGGACGCTCGAGCACGGCAAGTGGATCGACGACGTGCCGCCGCTCCCGGGGGCGCCGCCTTCGCCGCAGGACGCGGGCGAGATCTATGCGAAGACCGGCCGGATCGTCGCGACGAACGAGTGCGCGCAGATGCGCCGCTTCCGCCACCTCGCGGTCCAGTTCATGGAGCACCACCCGGGCGAGAAGGCGAAGCTCGCGGGCGTCTCCGCGCGGATGTTGTGGCAGCCGTCGGTTACGCGCACGGAAGGGCGAAGCGGCGCCGGGACGAGCCTCGACCTCGGCCGCAGCGTCGTCGAGCCCGCGTACATGATCGTCCTCTACGCGCTCGGCCTCGTTGGCCTGCTCTACGTCCCGCGCCGCTTCGCGGCGCTCGTGCTCGCGCTGCTCGTGTACGACACGCTGACGGCGATGCTCTTCGCGGGCGAGACGCGCTACCGCGTGCCGTGGGACTTCCTGATCGCGCTCTCCGCTGCCGCGGCGGTCGCGCGCCTGCGGACGCGCTGGGCCGAGCAGGCGTCGCCCGCCGCCGCATAGCTCGCTCAAGCGCGTTCGCGAGCCTGCCGAAACCCTCGTCGTGGAGGTCTTCGCCCCTGCCGCCGGCTCGCGCGCCCGCCCCTGGGTCGACCGGCTCGGCCAGGACGGCCTCGTCGTCGCGTCGTTCGCGGTCTTCGCCGGCGCGCTCGTCCTACGTCTCGTCGGCCAGCTGAACGCCGACGGCTGGCTCGCGCTCGTCACCGGCCGCTGGATCGCGCGGCACGGGATCCCGCACCACGACCCGCTCACGGTCTGGGGACACGGGCAGCCCTGGGTCGACCAGCAGTGGCTCGCGCAGCTCGGCTTCTACGGGCTGTACCTCGTCGGCGGCGTCACGCTCGTGGTCGTCGCGCACGCGGCGCTCACCGGCGGCGCCTACCTCGCTGCGATCGCGGCCGGGCGGCGACTCGGCGGATCGCCGCGCGCCGTCCTTTTCACGCTGCCGGCCTGCTTCTGGCTTCTCATCTTCGGCACCTGGCAGGCGCGGACGCAGAGCTTCGCGTACCTCCCGTTCGTCGCGCTGCTCTACCTCCTCGTCGCCGACTCCCGCCAGCCCTCCTCGCGCGTCTACCTCGTCCTCCCGCTCCTCGCGCTCTGGGGGAACCTGCACGGCTCCGTCGTCCTCGGCGCGGGGCTCGTCGTCTTGCGCGGGATCACGCGACGATCGGCCCCGCTCGTCGTCCTCCCGCCGCTCGCCCTGCTCGTCTCGCCGTACGGGCTGGACCTCGTCGACTACTACCGCAGGACTCTGCTCAACCCGGCGTTCAGCGCGATGGTGAACGAGTGGCAGGCGCCGACGATCGGCGTCACGACCGCGCCGTTCTTCGCGCTCGTCGTCGTGGTCGCCTGGCTTCTCGGGCGGCACCGGCGCGTCCTCGGCGGCTTCGAGCCGCTCGCCTTGCTCGCGACCGCGCTCGCGGGGCTGGACGCCCAGCGCAACATCGTCTGGTTCGCGCTGACGGCGCTCGTGCTCGTGCCGCCGCTCGTCACAGCGGCCCTCGGGCCCGAGGCCGAGCGGCCGCGGCCCGCGCTGCGGCTGAACGCGACGCTGGCCGCGGCCGCGCTCGTCGTCCTCGGCGTGCTCGTGGCGACGACGCTCACCCGTCCGGCCTCGGCGTTCGAACGCCCCTTCCCGCCGGACGCGGCCGCCCTCGCGGCGCGCTCGAACGGACGGGTGCTCGCGAACGTGAAGTACGCGGACTGGCTGCTCTGGCGCGAGCCCGGCCTCGCCGGGCGGATCGCGTACGACGCACGGCTCGAGCTCCTCTCGCGGCGGCAGATCCTCCAGATCTACGACTTCGGGCTGCCGTTCGGCGGCTCCTGGCGCTCGGCCGGCGCCGGCTACGACGTGCTCGTCCTCGACCGCAGCGAAGACCGCTACGCGATCGAGGGTCTACGCGCCTCCGGGGCCCACGTCGCGTACCGGGGCACCGACCTGGTCGTCCTCACGCGTTAGCTCGTGCCACAGCATCGGCCCCTCCGCCCCTGGCTCGACGGGCGGATAGCCGTCCCCCGCGCCGTCGTAGAGCGCAGTCTCGGCGAAGGGCGACTCGGCGACCGCGGCCGCCCACGCGGCGGGTGTCCACAGCGTCAGCTCGTGCACCTCCTCGACGACGTCGCCCGAGCGAGTCTCGATCCGCGAACGCTCCTGTTGGCGGCCCGCCGCGCGATCGACGTGCTCCGTCGTCCACGTCACGCGCAGCCCGTTCGCCTCCCACTGGGAGGAGTGCGGCTCGCCGCCGATCTGGAGCTGGACGAGGTACCGCGCGCCCGGCCGGACGTGCCGGGCCATCCGCTCGAGGTGCCGCGCGAGCTCGGCGGGCGTGAGGTGTCCGAGCGTGTTGATCGGGCAGACCGCGCCGTCGAAGGTGCGCCCGAGGTCGAAGTCGGTCATGTCCGCCGCGACTGCTTCTAGCCCGCGCGCGCGGGCGAGCGCGACCATCCGCGCGGAACGATCGATCCCCACGGCCTCGACCCCGCGCCGCGCCAGCGGCTCGAGCACCCGGCCCGACCCGCAGCCCGGCTCGAGGACGCTCCGGCACTCCGGGCCGAGCCGATCGAGGAGCCAGTCGACCTCGTCCTCGATGCCCCAGGCGAACGCCGCGTCGTACAGCTCCGCGTGCCGCTCGTAGAGCTCAGTCAAGAGCGCCGTCGAGGAACGCGCGGTAGAGGATCTCGGTCCGGTCGGTCGCGCGGTCCTCGAGGAAGTGCTCGAGCGCGCGCCGCCGGCCGGCCTCCCCCATTCGCGCCGCCCGAGCCGGGTCGCGGGCCAGCTCGACGATCGCACGCGCGAGCGGCTCCACCTCCGCCGGCGGGACGAGGAGGCCGGTCTCGCCGTCACGGATGATGTCGCCGAGCCCGCCGATCGCCGCGGCGATCACCGGCCGCGCGCGCTCCATCGCCTCGAGCGCCACCATGCCGAACCCCTCGCCGAGCGACGGCACGACGACGATTCCCGCCTGCTCGATCGCCCGCTGCACCGGCACCACGTGGCCGAGGAAGCGGACGGCGCCGTCGAGCTCGAGCTCCTTCGCGAGGGCGCGGAGCGCCGGCTCGAGCGGCCCGCGGCCGGCGATCGCGAGCTCGACCTCCGGCACCTCTTGCCGCGCCTGCGCGAGCGCGCGAAGCAGGACGACGTGTCCCTTGATCGGGATCAGGCGCCCGATGCAGAGCAGGCGCGGCGGGCCGGCGTACGGCTCCGGCTCGGCGGCGGGCGGGATCCCGTAGTGGACGATCTGGAACCCGCCCTCGTCGAAGCCCTCGGTGTCGGCGAGGTAGCGCGCGAGGCCGCGCGAGATCGCGATGTGGACGTGCGCCAGGCTCGCGATGGTGCGGTCGGCGAGCGCGAAGCCGCGCCCCTCACGGAACTCGTTGAAGCCGTGCTTCGTGCTGAAGCGGAGCGGCACCCGCGCGAGCGTGCCCGCGAGCTGGCCGTAGACGTCCGCGTGCACGAGGTGCGTGTGCAGGAGCACCGGCCGGTAGCGGACGAGGTAGCCGGTCAGGTGCAGGAAGGCGAGCGGGTCGACGTCGGCGCGGAGCGGGATCGCATCGAGCTCGACCCCGCGCTCCTCGAGCGCGCGCGCGAACTCCCACGCGCCCGGCTCGTGCTCGTGGAGCATCAGCATCCGGACGTTCCAGCCCCGCTCGCGCAGGCGCGGGAGCAGCGAGAGCAGGTGCGCCTCGGAGCCGGAGATCCCGGCCACCTTCTGCATGTGGAGGATCAGGTCGCTCACGTGCGTTTCGCCGCCGCGAGGATGCCGTCGGCCCAGGAGTCGGCAGAGTGGTGCGCCGCGACGTGCTCGCGCAGCCGCCGGCCGAGCTCGCGGCGAGCCGCAGGGTCGCGGGCCTCGAAGGCGCGCAGGCACGCGGAGAGCTCCTCCGGATCGTCGCGCGCGAAGCGGAGCTCGGGCTCGAGAAGCTCGTCGAACACGGGATTCGAGGCGACGACGGGGAGGCAGCTCGCAGCGGCCTCGTAGACGACCTTGTCCGGCGCGCCGGCGCGCATGTTGTTCACGAGCAGGTCGGCGGCGGCGAAGAGCTCCGGCACGCGCGCCCGCGGCACCGGCTCCTCGAGCCGGATCCGGTCGCCGACGCCGAGCGCGTCCACCAGCTCGCCGAGCGTCTCGCGGTGCTCGCGCTCGAGCGGCGTCAGGGTCGGGCCGTGGACGGTGAGCCGCGCGTCGATCGCGGCGACGGCATGGACGATCTCGCGCAGGCCCTTCGCGGGCGAGTAACGACCGAGCGCGAGCAGGCGCAGCGCGCCGTCCGGCTCGTGGTTCGTGCACGCGAACTCGCCGAGGTCGATCCCGTGCCCGATCGCGCGCACCTTGCCGGAGCGGAGCGGGAACGAACGGCGGTCGACGCTCGTCACCGCGGTTGCGGCTCGTTCCGCGGCCCGGAGCAGCCGGCCGGCGCGCCAGTGCGTGTACCAGAGGACGAGCGGGATCCGGAGCGGCCGGACGAGCGGCGCCGCGAGGACGGCGTAGATCGGGCACATGTGCGCGACGACGACGCCGCCGGGCAGCCCGGAGAGCTCCGCAGCGAGAGCCGCCTCGAACCGGGCCCCGCGGCCGGCCTTCGTGCGCGCGCCGAAGGTGCGGACGCGCGCGTTGCTGGGCAGCACGTCCGGAGCGGCCCCGTCCGCGAGCACGACCACCTCGTCGACCCGCCGCGCGAGCGCCGCGATCTTCGGCACCGTCGCGCCGAGCGCCGGGTGGTCTGGGTCGACCTGCTGCGTGATGAAGACGAGCCGCACGCGCTACAGGGTGCCGAGCGGCGCGATCGCCCGCACGGGTTGGCCCGTTACCTCGGCAATCACCTCAAAGTGGCGGTCGTAGTGGCAAACCGGCATGCCTGCTAGCTCGGCTGCGGCGGCCACGATCAGATCGTTTCGCGGGACTTGTCGATGCCTGCCGCGTCGAACGAGCTCTCGCCAGACGGCAACCGTACGATCCCATACCGGAGTTCCCACCTCGACTTGCGGGAGACCTTCAGCAAGCGCTGCGAGTCCGTCGAACTCGGTCGAGTTTCGCGCCGTCCAGAGCAGCTCGAGCTTCACCGGGGGACACATTGCTATCTCGGCGGCCAGGAGGCGTGCATCGAACTCAGCCCGCACGGCGTCTCGCAGCAGCCGATTCGTCCATGCGCTCGTGTCTGCAAGCTCCACCGTCAAGACAGATCTGAGGGCAGCTCAGCGAGCTCTTCTGCTTCGGACGCCTCTATCTCTTCGTTCGTCATGCTGAACTCCCAGGCGGCGAGCTGGCGGAGCTTGTCCTGACGCACGACGTCCGCGAGCGCCTTGTGCACCGTCTCGGTGGTCCCGTTCGTGCCGAGTACCTCCCGGGCTTCATCCACGAGAGACATGTCCAGGTTCAGCGAGGTACGCTTGATCATGTCCCAATTGTATGCCTCACCCACCACGGAGCGAGCATACCTCAGAAGAAGTCGAAGTCACCTAGCGTGAAGTGCCACGCGTGCGGATTGGAGTCGAGGCGCTCCCCGGGCTGCAGCACTTTGCCGACGAAGCGGATCTTCCGGTTCGTCGGGAGGAAGCCCGCGCGCAGGAACGATCGGCGCTCCGCGTGTGGCGGGAGCGCGATCAGCGCGTCGGCGTCGACCTCGGCGGCGGCGCGGCGCAGGAGGGCGACGCGCTCGGCGTGCGCCTCCGGAGCGCTGACGAGGTCGGCGAGGAAGCCGCTCGACACGCCCTGCTTCACGGTGTGCCCGACGATCGCGACCGCACGAAGCCTGCCGTCGCGGTACGCGCCGAAGCGGCGGTAGCTGCGCGGCGTGTCCGCGTAGCGCCAGTTCAGGAACTGCGCGTCGCGGACGACGTGGTTGCCGTAGCCAGGCGCGGCCGCGCGCCAGACCTCGTCCACCTCGGGCGGAAAGCGCTCCAGCGGCTCCACGTGGATGCCGCCGTAGGCGCGCGGGTCGAGGGAGGCCGGCCGCAGCCCGCCGCGCGGGCTCGGCCTGCCCGCGAGGTAGCGGGCGACGCCTGCCGCGCGCAGCGGTCGCGCCCACACGCGGCGGCCGGGCAGGTCGACCCAGCCGAGGCGGCCCACGAAGATCTGGTGCGACGCTCGGTTCGGGAACGTGATCGTGATCGGCGAGCCGTCCGCGGCCGCCTCGTGCTCGTTGTTCAGCTCGAGCGCGGAAAAGATCCCTTGCCGCCGGTACGGCGCCTCGGTCGCCACGTGCACGGGGATCGCGACCGCCCGCTCGTCGCCGTCGAGGAGCATGCGGAAGAAGCTCATCGCAGCGACGCCGACGACCCGCCCGTCGTCGACGCCGAGCGAGATCAGCCGCCGGCCGACGGGGTTGCGATCGAACCACCACTCGAACTCGGCGTCGTCGATGTGCGAGCGGCCGACACCGTGCATGAGCTCGAAGAACCCTGGGCGTTGCGACGGCGTGAAGAGCTCGACTTTGTAAGTACTCACTTAGAAGACGTGCCGAGCGCCGCGTTGAAGGCCCGGCGCGCGTACGTTCCCGCCACGGTGTCCTTCACTGCGATGAGGTCGCATGCGCCCCTTAGGACGAGCTCGAACGTCCGCGCCGGGTAGGGCTCGACGTTGTAGCGGCGCAGGCGGAAGCGGTCGCTGCCCGGCCCGTTCGCGCCGGAGACGGAGGTGAAGCCGAGGTCGTACCCGGCCTGACGGACCAGGCTCAGATGGACCGGCAGGTAGTCGGCCTCGGAGCCCTTCACGAAGGCGAAGGCCTGCACCGGCCGCCCGAGCGCCTCCTCCAGCCGGAGCTTGGAGACGACGATCTCGCGCGCCGCCTCGTCGAGCGCGAGGTCTGCGACAGGTCGATGGCTGATCCCGTGGCACTCGATGCGGACGCGCTCGGCCTCGAGCTCGCGCAGCTCGCCCCAGTCGATCGTTCGATTGCGGATCCCGGCGGCGGCGAGCCGTTCCTCGTGCGGCAGCGGCCGGCTCTCGCCGAGGTAGCCGATCGGCACGAAGAGAACCGCCGGATAGCCATGCTTCTTGAGGACAGGGAGCGCGTTCTCGAGGTTGTCGCGGTACCCGTCGTCGAAGGTGATGAGCGTCGCCCCGGGCGGAAGCGGCTTGGCCTCGACGTAGTGAGCAATCACTTCCTCCAGCCCGACCGGCCGGTAGCCGAGCTCGCGAAGCTGCGCCATCTGCTCGTCGAAGAGGGAGACCGGCACGGTCACCGGGTTCCCCGGCAGGTCGTTGACCTTGTGGTACATCAGCGCGCGGAGCGTCCGGCCGCCTTCGCCATCGAGCGCGCCTGCCCCGGCGACGGTCTCGCCGATGGCGCGATAGATCCCGTTCTTCAGGAGCTGCTTCGCCCGCGTCGCCTGCATCAGCAGCTCAGTCTAAGCACGGCCTCACGCAGCTTCGCCGCGTACGCCTCGGGGGTCGCGAGCCACGGCTCGGCGCTCTCTCGCGCGCGCGCGGCGAGGCGCTCGGCGAGCGGGCGGTCGCTGAGGATCCGGATCAGCGCGTCGGCGAGCCCGGCCGTGTCCCCCGGCTCGACGAGGAGCCCGTTCTCGGCGTCGCGAACGAGGTCGGGGATCCCGCCGACGCGCGTCGCGACGACGGGCCGGCCGCGGCAGAGCGCCTCCACCACGACCCGGCCCATCCCCTCCGACCGCGAGGGAAGGACGAGCGCCGTCGAGGCATCGAGCGCGACCGCGACCTCCGCCGTCTCGAGCCGGTTCGTCCACGTCGTCTGCTCGGGAAGGTCGGCGACGAGCCGTTCGACGACGTCCGGGCGGGTGCCGGAGCCCACCAGCCGAAGCCTCGCGCTCGGTACGGCCGGAGCGGCAAGCCGCCACGCCTCCGCCAGCCCGTCGACGTTCTTGTACAGCTCAAGCACGCCGACGAAGAGCGCCTGTGGCCGCTCCGGCAGCGGCTGCGTCGGGCCGAGGAACGGCTCGAGGTCCATGAAGGCCGGGAAGACGTCGACCGGCTCGACCCCGACCTCGCGCGCCAGGCCGGTCGTGTACGGCGAGACGGTGCGGACGCCGTCGGCGCGTCGGAGCGCGGCCAGCGCGACCCGGTCGGCGACCGGCGAGAGCGTCCGCCGGAGCGGAGAGCCGTAGAGCCGCGTCGATGTGCGCCAGTCGCCGTGGACGTCGACGAGCACGGGCGTCCGCTTCCCCACCGCGGCCCGGGCCGCGAGCGCGGCCGCCGCCTCGTAGGCACTCTGCGCGGCGACGGCGTCGGGTCGGAAGCGCACGAGCTCGCGCGCGATCCGCGGCGCGAGCGACGCCCAGAAGCGCGCGCCGTCGGCGGGCCGCAGCGGCACGAGCTCGAAGACGTCGTCACCGCCCTCCCCGCTCGCGAGCACGCGCAGGTCGACCTCCGCCGCGAGCGCGTCGAACTTCCGCTGCAGGCTCGGCGAAAGCGGCAGCCGGTAGCGCGTGCGCCCGACCATCAGAACGCGTGGGCGGATGCGACCTCCTCGAGGAGCGCTTCGAGGCGCCCGTAGATCTCGTCCGGCGAGAAGCGCGCGACCGATGCCACCGCCGCCGCCCGCAGCCGCGCCTGGAGCGCCTCGTCGTCGAAGTAGCGTCGGATCGCGCCCGCGAGCGCGTCGGGATCGTTCATCGGGACGAGGAGGCCGTTCTCGCCGTCGCGGAGGATCTCCGTGACGCCGCCGACGTCGGTCGCGACCACCGGCGTCCCCACGGACAGGGCCTCGACGACCATGTGCGGAAAGTTCTCCCAGCTCGACGACAGGAGCGCGGCGTCAGCCGCCCGCAGGAGCTCGAAGACCGCCTGCCGCGGCTGCGGGCCGAGGAAGCGCGCGCGGCCGTCGAGCGGCAGCGACCGCGCGAGCTCTTGGAGCCGCTCGAGGTACGGCCCCTCCCCCGCGAGGACGAGCGACACGTCCGGGTTCCGCACCACCGCCTCGAGCGCGACGGGGATCGCCTTCTGCGGAACCATCCGGCCCGCGAAGACGAGCGTGCGGCCCTCGAGGCCGTGCCGGCGCCGCAACGCCTCGCGGTCGTCGAGAGCTGGCGGCGAGACCGGGTTCGGGATCACGACCACCTTCTCCGCCGGGAGGCCCCAGCCGAGCGCGAGCTCGCGCAGCGCCTCGCTCGGGATGATCACGCGGCTCGCGCGCGCGAGCGCGAGATCGCGCGCATGCCGCAAGACGCCGATCCGGAACCCGCGCGCGTGCTGGAAGGCGCCGAGGTCAGCGCCGAAGAGCCGCCAACGTAGTGAGCGCTCAAAAACCGGGTCCGAGGTGAGCTTCAGGACGGTCGGCTTCCGCGCGAGCGCCGCGCCGAGGCTCGAGCGGCCGATCATGCCGGTCGTGTAGACGATGTCTGCGTTCCGGGCCAACGAAGCCACCTTCCGAGCAGCGGAGAGCTGGCGCCACACGAGCGGCGAACGCCG
>Ga0070716_100001633_pt1 | contig 10113 bp, 8 predicted proteins | sample LARL112metaG_FD_71395 | JGI IMG/M metagenome (GOLD analysis project Ga0070716, IMG submission 71395) | Corn, switchgrass and miscanthus rhizosphere microbial communities from Kellogg Biological Station, Michigan, USA - LAR L11-2 metaG | ecosystem: Host-associated > Plants > Roots > Rhizosphere ... | reverse complement strand
CCAGGCAGCTCGGCCTCGCGCCGGAGTCGATCACGGTCGACGTCATTCCCGACGCTCCGCCGCCGGTCGCGCATGCACTGCAGGCCCGGCACGCCGCCCGGCTGGCCGCCGAGGCGGCCGCCCTGGCGACCCGCGCCGCGCTCGAGGCACTGGCCGCCGAGGGCGTCACCTTCCATGATGCGGCGACCATGCTCAGCCTGACGCCCGCCGAGATCGACGTGTTCGCACCGATGACCGGGAACGCTCCCACCATGCACAGCAACCCGGCACCATTGCAGGTGACCGACCGGTAAAGCCGTTGGCGGCCCGTGCTCGCGCCAATAAGGTAAGTACTGTTGTGAGCGATTACGAGGTAATTGAACAGATAGACGCGTTTTGCGATGCCGTGCCCAGGCAGCGCGCCCGGGCCGAGGTGATCGGCCCGCTCGTGCTGTTCGTCCCCGTCGGGCCTGGATGGCCGTACTACGCCCGGCCACGGCTGGATGAGCAGCTGCCGATCGCGGCCGCCGACGTGCGTTCGGTGCGGGCCAGGCAGCGGGAACTGCTGATCCCCCAGTCGTTCGAGTGGATCGGGCAGACCGCGCCGGGGATGGCCGCCGCGGCGCTCGATGCGGGCCTCCGGGTGCACGCGCACCCGCTGCTCGTGCTCGACGCCCTCACGGCGGTTCCTGAGGTACCGCCGCGGGTCTCCGTCCGCCTCGTCGCCCCGTCAGACCCGGAACTTGACCTGGTGTGGGCGGTGCCCGGCGTGGCGTTCGCGCATCCGGGGACGGACATCGGCGAGGCCGGCGTCACCGAGCGGGACAAGATCGCCGCCGGGCACGACGGCGGCACCATCGAGATGCTCCGCGACCGGCTGCGGTCCGGCCGGTCGGTGCTCGCCACCGCGTCCGGGCCGAACGGGCCGCTCGCCGCGGGAAGCTACCAGCTCGCCCACGGCGTCGCGGAGATCACCGGGGTCGGCGTGCTGCCGGCCAGCCGGCGCCGCGGCCTCGGCGCGGCGGTCACGTACGCCCTCGCCTTCGACGCGCTGCGGCGCGGCGCGCGCACCATCTTCCTGTCGGCGACCGACCCGACGGTGGCGCGCATCTACGCTCGGCTGGGCTTCCGCGAGATCGGCACCGCCATGATCGCCGAGCCGCCCGACGGCTGAGCGCGGACCCGCGCCAGCGCCGCCGGGGTCAGACCGGACAGGGCGGCGCACTCGCGGGTGAGGTGGGCCTGGTCGGCGTAGCCGGCCAGGACCGCGGCGGTGGCCAGGTCCGGCGGCTCGACGGCGGCGTCGAGCATGCGGACGAAGCGCCGGAAGCGGAGCACGCGCTGCAGCGTCTTCGGGCCGTAGCCCGCCGCGGCGTGCACCCGCCTGCGGAGCTGGCGTTCGCTGAGGCCCACCTGCCCGGCGATGTCTTCGGTGCGCGCGGCGGGGTCGCGCAGCAGGGCCGCGGCCCGCGAGACCGCGTGGTCGGGAGCGGCGTCGGCGATGAGCAGGCCGGCGACGTCCACCGCCCGCGCGGCCGCCTCGGCAGGAGACAGGCTGGCAGGCAGCCGCCCGGCGGCCGCCGGCAGCAGGTCGGCGAGGGCGACGCGCTGGTCGCGGACCTCGCTGAGCGGCAGGCCGAGGGCGGTTCCGCCCGCGGACGGGCGGAACCGCACGCCGACGATGACCGTCCCGGCCTTGGTCACGGTGCGGACCGGCCCGGTGTCCGGGCCGGCCACGTAGCCGCCGACGCCCTGCTCCCAGACGAGGTCACTGCACGCGTCGGGCAGCACCAGGGTCGTGCGGTCGGCGCCGCCGGGCACCACGCTGGCCCACAGGCACGCCACCACGCCGCGCAGGGCGGCGGGCGGCGCCCACTCCGCGTACCCGGGAGCGAGCCACGCGCCGCCCGGCACCCACTCCGGTTCGCGTGCGGCCATGAAACCAGGATGTCACGGCGCTGTCCGTTTCGTTCAATACGACGCCGGGCACCCAATGCTGGGATAGCCCCATGAAGAAGACTCCAGACTTCGACGCGGCCGCCGAGTTCATGGCCGCCCGTGCCCGGGTGCTCGACCGCCGGGTATTCCAGCGCCTGTTCCAGGGCGGCGCCCCTCAGCCGGTCCGGACCGCGATATCGGCGTACCGGAACGAGGACGGCGGCTTCGGCCACGCCCTGGAGCCGGACCTGAGGACGGCGGCAAGCCAGCCCGCAGCCGTCGAGATGGCGCTGCGCATCATGGACGCGGCCGACGCCTGGGACGAGCACCTCGTCCGCGGCGCCGTCGACTGGCTGGCAAGCATCGCCCCATCCGACGGCGGCGCGACGTTCGTGCTGCCGACGCTGTCGCAAGGACCGCACGCCCCATGGTGGGTGCCCGGCGAGGGCAATCCCGTCTCGCTGATCCAGACCGGCCAGATCGCGGGCGTTCTTTACGCCCGCGACTTCGCCCACCCCTGGCGAGACGGCGCGACCGAGGCGATGTGGCGCGGCATCGACCAGCTCACGGAGCCGATGGCCTACGAGATGTTCGGCGTCCTGGCCTTCCTCCAGCACGTTCCCGACCGCTCCCGCGCCAGCGACGCACTCAAGCGCGTCGGGCGGTTGCTCTTCGACCGCGGCCTCGTCGCGCTCGACCCGGACGCGACAGGCGAGACGCACTCCCCCCTGGACTTCGCTCCGCTCCCCGACTCGATCGCCCGGCCGCTTTTCGACGACGCCACGATCGAGGCCCACCTGGACCACCTGGCCGGCGCTCAGCGCGAGGACGGCGGCTGGATGTTCAACTGGCCTGCCTGGTCGCCGGCCGCCGAGTCCGACTGGCGAGGCTTCCTCACGGTCGACGCCCTACGGGTTCTCCGCGCCAACGGCCGCGCGTAGTCATAGGAACTAGCCGTAAAAGAGGCGATCCATAACAGACCGGGCGTGCCGCGCGGTCCGCCGGTAATCCTGCTCCAGCGCCTGCGCCGGGTCGAGGGTGTCGCTCCAGCCGCCGGGACCGTTGCCGGAGACCACGGGCTTGTAGCCGAGGAGGCGGGCGACCGCGGTGGCCTCGTCGTGCTTAGCGGGCAGCGTGTCGCCGGGCCGGCCGCGGACCAGCATGATCGCGTTCCTGATCCGGGCGGCGAACTCCCAGGCCGCGCGCAGCGCGGCCGCGTCCTCCGGCTCGACGAGCCCGGCCGCGACCGCCGCGTCCAGCGCTTCGAGCGTCCGCGTGGTGCGCAGCCCCGCCACCGCGTGGGCGTGGCCGAGCTGCAGCAGCTGGACCGTCCACTCCACGTCCGACAGCCCGCCAGGGCCGAGCTTGACGTGCAGCGCCCGGTCCGCGCCGCGCGGGATGCGTTCGGACTCCACGCGCGCCTTGATCCGGCGGATCTCGCGCACCGCCTGCTCGCTGAGCCCGCCCGCCGGATACCGGTGCCGGTCCGCGACCTCGATGAACTCCGCGCCCAGCGACGCGTCACCGACCGCGAACTCCGCGCGCAGCAGCGCCTGCCACTCCCAGGGCGCGGCGCGGCGCTCGTAGTACGCCCGGCACGCCGCCAGGCTGCGCACCAGCGGACCCTGGCGGCCTTCAGGCCGCAGATCGGCGTCCACGAGCAGCGGCGGGTCCGGGGCCGGGATCTGCAGCAGCCGGCGCAGTTCCGTGCCCACCGCCTGCGCGGCCTCCGACGCGCGCCGGTCACCGTCCGCGTCCAGGCCGGGCAGCGGGTCGTGCACGAAGATCACGTCGGCGTCGCTGCCGAAGCCGATCTCGTGCCCGCCGTACCGGCCCATCGCGATCACCGCGAACCGGGTCGGCAGCGGGCCGCGCTGCTCGATTTCGATCTTCGCGATCGTCGCCGCGAGCACCGCTTCCAGCGATGCGGTGGTGATCGCGGTCAGCGCCGCTTCGGTCTCGACCAGGCCGGTCAGCCCGAGCACCCGCGCCGCCGCGACCCGCAGCAGCTCCCGGCGGCGCAGCGACCGCACCGCGACCGCCGCCTGTTCGGCATCTGCCTCGTGCCGCCCGGCCGCTGCCAGCATTTCGGAACGTAGGGTGGCGACTCCCCTGGGCACCAGCTCCGCGTCGTCGGCGAAGATCGCGACCGCTTCCGGCGCCCGCAGCAGCAGGCCGGTCGCGTACCGGCTGGACGCCAGCACGTGCGCGATCCGCTCGGCCGCCTTCGTCTCGTCCCGCAGCAGCCGAAGGAACCACGGCGTCTCCCCCAGCGCCTCGCTGACCTGCCGGAAGCCGAGCAGCCCGGCGTCCGGCTCCGCCGCGTCGGCGAACCAGCCCAGCAGCACGGGCAGCAGCGTCCGCTGGATCGCCGCCCGGCGCCGCACGCCCGTGGTCAGCGCCTCGATGTGGCGCAGCGCGCCCGCCGGGTCGCGGTAGCCGAGCGCCTCGAGCCGGGCCCGCGCCGCCTCCGGAGTCAGCCGCACCGTGTCGCCGGGCAGCCGCGCCACGGCGTCGAGCAGCGGCCGGTAGAACAGCTTCTCGTGCAGGCGGCGCACCCGCATCGCGTGCCTGCGCCAGGCCTCGGTGAAGGCCTCCTCGGGCGAAGTCACGGGCCCGTTCTGGCTGATTGAATTTCTCATCGCCCGAGCGAGTCGCCTGAGCACCTCCGGGTCCGTCGGCAGCGTGTGCGTCCGGCGCAGCTGGAACAGCTGCAGCAGGTGCTCGGTGCGGCGCAGGAACCGGTACGCGCCGGCCAGGTCGTCGGCGTCGGCGCGGCCGACGTAGCCGCCGTCCGCCAGCGCCTTGAGCGCGGGCAGCGTGGCCGGGGCGCGCAGCCGCTCGTCGGCGCGGCCGTGCACCAGCTGCAGCAGCTGAACGGCGAACTCGATGTCGCGCAGGCCGCCGGGGCCGAGCTTGAGCTCGCGGCCCGCCATGTTCTTCGGCAGCGTGGCCTCCACGCGGCGGCGCATCGCCTGTACATCCTCGACGAAGTTCTCCCGCTGCGACGCCTGCCAGACGAGCGGGCTGACCTTGGCGACGTAGCGCTCGCCGAGGTCCAGGTCGCCGGCGGCCGCGCGGGCCTTGAGCAGCGCCTGGAACTCCCAGGTCTTGGCCCACCGGTCGTAGTACGCCAGGTGGCTGGCCAGCGTGCGCACGAGCGGGCCCTGGCGGCCTTCCGGGCGCAGGTTCGGGTCGACGGGGAAGATGCTGCCTTCGGGGGTCGACCGCTCGCAGACCTGGATCACGCCCGCGGCCAGCTTCGTGGCCGTCTTGAGGGCGGCTTCCTCTGTGCTGCCGGGCGCCGGCTCGGCCACGAAGATCACGTCGACGTCGCTGGCGTAGTTGAGCTCGCGGGCGCCGCACTTGCCCATCGCGATGATCGCGAGCCGGGCCGGCGCGGCGTCGCCGGGAAGCTCGGCGCTAGCGATGGCCAGGGCTGCCTCAAGGACGGCGTCGGCGATGCCGGCGAGTTCCTGGCCAACCTCGTCCACCGACGCCTTGCCGGTGAGGTCGCGGGCGGCCAGGTGCAGCACGCGGCGGCGGTAGGCGGCGGCGAGCCGGGCCGCCGGATCGCCAGAATCGGCCTGGCCGGCGCCGGCCACGGCGGTCAGCAGCCCGGCGCGGATCGCGGCCTGGTCCTGGCGGCGGTCGGCGTCCTGGCCGCGCAGCACGATGGTGTCTTCCGGGTGCCTGGCGAGATGGTCGGCCAGCGCCTTGCTGACGCCGAGCACCGCTGTGAGGCGGGCACCGAACGCGGCGTCGCTGGTGAGCTGCTCGGTGAGGCCGTCGTCGCGTTCGGCGATCCGCGCCAGGCCGGCCAGCGCGAGGCCGGGGTCGGCTGCCTGGGCGAGGGCGGTGAGCAGCGGGTGGCCGCCGGCGGTGATGCCGAGGGCGGCGAGCTCACGTTCTGCGCGGGGAACATCGGTGAAGCCCATCCGGGCCAGCCAGCCCGCCAGGGAGGTCCGCGTGCCGCTCACGCTAGGAGCGTATAACGGATGGCCGCGCTGAGCTGCAGTCCCCTATTTGCCGTGGATCGAGTGCTCCGCGGCTTGTGATAGGCATTGGGCATGGTCGATCTCATCCCGCGCAGCGTACTGTTCGGCAACCCGGAGCGGACCAGCCCGCATATCTCCCACGACGGGACCCAGCTCGGCTGGATAGCGCCGCGGGACGGCGTGCTGAACGTGTGGGTCGCGCCCATCGACGAGTCCGACGGCGTCGACTGGGCGGCGGCGCGGGCGGTGACCGACGACACCGACCGCGGGATCCGGATGTTCGGCTTCGCGTGGGACGGGCGGCACCTGCTGTACGTGCAGGACGTCGGCGGTGACGAGAACTGGCGGCTCTACGACGTCGACCTGGTCACCGGGGAGCGCAGGGACCTGACGCCGTTCGAGAAGATCCACGCGCAGATCATCGGGTCGAGCAAGCGGCGCCCGACCGAGGTGCTCGTCGGGATCAACGCCGACAACCCGCAGCTGCACGACGTGTACCGGCTGGACCTGGTGACCGGGACCCTGGTCAAGGAGATCGAGAACCCGGGATACGCCGGCTGGGTGGCCGACGAGGACCTCGTGGTGCGCTGCGCGCTCGCGCCGCTGCCCGACGGGTCCCTGGACGTGCTGGTCCGGGATTCGGCGTCGGCGGACTGGCGGACGCTGCTGACGATCCCCGCCGAGGACGTGACGTCCAGCGACGTGGTGTCGTTCAGCGGAGACGGCAGGTCGCTGGTGATGATCAGCGCGGCCGGGGCCGACACCGGACGGCTGACGCAGGTCGACCTCGCGACCGGCGCGACCACGGTGCTCGCCGAGGACCCCGAGGCGGACGTCGCCGGGGCCATGCTGGACCCGGACACCCGCGACCCGCAGATCGTCATGATTCTCAAGGACCGGATGACCTACGTGGTGCTCGACCCGTCGGTCGAAGACGACCTGAAGGCGATTCGCGGGCTGCACTCCGGCGACCCGATGTTCCTCGGACGGGACGAGTCCGACCAGACGTGGCTGGTCGGCTTCAACGTCGACGCCGGGTCGGTCAGCTTCTACATGTACGACCGCCCGTCGAAGTCCGGGCGGCTGCTGTTCGAGGCGCGGCCCGCGCTGTCGTCGTACACGCTGGCGGCCATGGAGCCGTTCTCGTTCACGGCCAGGGACGGGCTGGAGATCCACGGCTACGTGACGTTCCCGCCCGGGCAGGGCCGGTCGTCCCTGCCGGCCGTACTGGACGTGCACGGCGGGCCGCAGGTGCGCGACAGCTGGGGGTACAACCCGGAGGCGCAGTGGTTCGCCAACCGGGGCTACCTGTGCGTCCAGGTCAACTACCGCGGCTCCACGGGGTACGGGAAGGCGTTCGTCGCCGCCGGGGACCGCGAGTGGGGCGGCAAGATGCACGACGACCTGATCGACGCGGTGTCGTACGTGGTCGCTTCGGGGTGGGCCGACCCGTCGCGAGTAGCCATCTACGGCGGTTCCTACGGCGGGTACGCGGCGCTGGTGGGTGCCGCGTTCACGCCCGACGTCTTCCGCTGCGCGGTGGACATCGTCGGGCCGTCCAACCTGAAGACGCTGCTCGAGACCATCCCGCCCTACTGGGCGCCGATGATCGCGCAGCTGTACCGGCGGGTGGGGAACCCGGAGACGGACGCCGAGTTCCTGTGGTCGCGGTCGCCGCTGTCCAGGGCGCGCGACATCAGGATCCCGCTGCTGATCGCGCAGGGCGCCAACGACCCGCGCGTCAAGCAGGCCGAGTCGGAGCAGATCGTCGCCGCCCTGACGGAAGCCGGGATCGAGCACGAGTACCTGCTGTTCCCCGACGAGGGGCACGGGTTCGCCAAGCCGGAGAACCGGATCAGGTTCTACACGGCCGCCGAACGGTTCCTCGCCAGGTACCTCGGCGGGCGCTACGAGGAGTAGGCGCGGTGATTGCGGCCGCGCCGCGGAACGAGAAGAATCTCCGGCATGCGGGACGGTTCGCGGTTCGCGGCGGTTAGCGGCGCGTGCTGCGGCGCCGCCGGCGCCCTGCTGCTGACGGGCTGCCATCCGCTGCCCCAGCTCGGCGCGACGCACAACCCGCCCGCGCACGTCTACACGGTCACCGCGCGGGTGACGACGGTGGTCATCAAGGGCGGCTCGGGCGGCATCGACGTCACGGGCGGCAACCGCGGCACGGTCGGCGTGTCTGAGGCCGCGTCGTACGGCAAGACGCCGCCGACGGTGTCGCACGTGATCTCAGGGACCACGCTGACGCTCTCCTACAGCTGCCCGTCGGAATTCGTGTGCAGCGTGTCCTACGACGTCCAGGTGCCGCGCGGCGTCGCGGTCCAGGTGTCGACCGCCGCAGGGCCGATCACGCTGACCTCGCTGGCCGGGCCGGTCAGCGCGCAGACCAGCGCCGGGCTGATCACCGCGATCAGCCTCAGCTCACCGACCGCTACGCTGAAGTCGAACGCGGGCGGCATCGACGCGACGTTCTCCGCCGCGCCGTCGGCCGTGCACGCCTCGACGAACGTCGGCCCGATCACGCTGGCCGTGCCCGGCTCCGCGGCCTACCAGATCAACACGCACGCCTACGTCGGCTCCAGCACCGTCACCGTGCCCAAGAACCCGGCCTCGCCGCACGTCATCTCCGCCAGCTCCGACCTCGGCAGCATCACGATCAGCCCATCGTAACGGGACCGGCGTCTCGAACGCCTGGTCCTCCGTGCTCATCGCGTCCCCCATGCCCACACCGCCGACGAGGCGAGAACGGCCAGCCCGTTCGTCGCCCAGTGCAGGCCTGCGGACGCCAGGATCGACCCGCTGCGGCGCCGCACCTCACAGAACACCACGCCGGACAGGGCAGTGAACAGCACCGTCGCCAGCACCGTCGTGGTCTGCGCCGATTTGCCCGTGCCGACGGCGCCGGTGATCGCCTGGTTGTTCGTGGCCAGCCCGAGTGACGGCAGCACATGCCACACGCCGAACAAGGCGGACGAGACGATGGTCGCCGTCGTGGTGCCCTTGACCTCTTTGAGCAGCCCCCACAGCACGCCGCGGAAGGCGAGCTCCTCGACCAGCACGGTGCCGATCGGGATCAGGACGAGCGAGGTGAGCAGCGTGTTCCCCAAGTCCAGCCGGTAGCGGGTGTCGCGGAACGCCTGCCTGGTCAGCGGGAGTGCCGCCGCCGCCGCGAGCACCAGCCCGACGATGCCTATCTCCGCCGCCGCCCACCTCAGCCCCGGCCGCCAGGTACCGGGTCCCAGGCCGAGGTCCTGCCAGCTGAGCCCGGCGAGCCGGGCGATACCGGTCAGCCCGGCGACGACGACCGGTCCCACTATCAGCGACGCGCGCGCCACCCGGTTATCGACCACGTTGAGCCCGGCGAGGACGACGACCACGACAACGACCGCTGCTTTCGGGGAAATCCGGGGCGTCAACGCCATCCCTGCTCCGTTCTGCGGCGGCAACCTAATGCTTCCCGCGTCCATGGCCGGCGGCCCCATCCGCAGCGGGTGAACCTGCCCTACCGCGCCGTGGCGCGCTTGCTGTCGCGTTTGGCCTGTTGCCGCGCGCCCGTGGCGAGCGTTCCCGCCCGGTCCCGCTCACTGGCCGGGTTGCGCAGCGCGCGGTCCCCGGTGCGGCCGGCCGGGACGGTGGAGGCTCCGGAGCCGGGACCGCGCTGGCCTGGCACCATCTCCCCGGCTCCCGGCCAGTCACGCTGCTTCGCGTCCCTGGCCAGCGCCAGCCGCTCGGCGCGCAGCTCCGCCGCGGACTGCGCAGATAGAACCGCGACCCGCCGGCTGACCCTGGAAAGGGCGCGTTCGAACGCCTCCGCCTTCTGCGCGGCACGCGCATTCTCCGGCCGCGCCCTGCCACGGCCGCCGTGCTCGGACACCCGCGCGCTCGCGGCCCGCCGGTACTGGCTGACGTACTTGCCGCGGGCCCGCCTAATCCGGGTTTCGAGCTCGATGGCGGCGTCTTCGTCAAGCGCCGCGAGCGCCGCGCGGCTGGTTTCCTCGATGAGCAGCGTCTCGGCCTCGTTGAGCACCGCTCGCGTGGCTGCGTCCATCTCGCCCCCTTGCCCTACGGTGACAGCTTACGCGTGAGGGGTTATCTCGCTAGGCCGCCGGGAGCGGGCGCGCTTGTTACGGCAGCGCCTTGAAGTAGCGGACGAGCGGGACGGGCGTGAATCCCGCTCTCTCGTAGAGCCGGC
>Ga0070716_100001627_pt1 | contig 10120 bp, 9 predicted proteins | sample LARL112metaG_FD_71395 | JGI IMG/M metagenome (GOLD analysis project Ga0070716, IMG submission 71395) | Corn, switchgrass and miscanthus rhizosphere microbial communities from Kellogg Biological Station, Michigan, USA - LAR L11-2 metaG | ecosystem: Host-associated > Plants > Roots > Rhizosphere ... | reverse complement strand
AGTAATCCTTCGACCCCAAACACCTTGGAGGAAGTTGCCAACCGTGATCGGGGACTGACCCACTCTTCCCCTGCCGGCCCCTGCGCGCCGGACCTCTTCCGCGTGATAAACTAATTTTTCGCGGTGTTCACTCGGTTGTTTTCACGCCCGCATGGAGACCCATTGCATTCGTCGGTCCTTACACTCGAGCAAGCGATTTTGCGGTTTGGCCGCGAAAAACGCAACGGCCGCCGCGTCGTTTTCACCAACGGCTGCTTTGACCTCCTCCATCCTGGCCATATCCGCAGCCTCGAACTGGCGCGCGAATTAGGAGATGTCCTCATCGTCGGCCTGAACAGCGATGCCAGTGTTCGCCAATTGAAGGGTGAAGGCCGCCCCATTCTCCCGGAGCGCGAACGCGCAGAAATTCTCGCCGCATTGGAATCCGTTGATGCCGTGGTGATCTTCGACGCCCCGACGCCGCGCGAAGTGATCGCCCGCCTCCTCCCCGATGTCCTGGTGAAGGGTGGTGACTGGCCCGGCGACCAAATCGTCGGCCGCGAAGAAGTGGAAGCCGCCGGCGGGCGCGTCGTCTCCATTCCTGTAGTCCCGGGCTATTCGACATCGGCCATTCTTCAGAAAATACGTGAAGGCTTCGGCGAGAAGCCTCAGCCTAAAGGTGCGCGCGCCCCTCGTGCGGAATCCTGATTAACGACGCATGATACTTCCAGCCGTCCGCGAAAGATTGGAGGCCTTGCTTCGCCACGCCGCGATGGAGGGCGCACTGGCCGCCCTGCGCTCCGGCGCGAACCATATTTCCTTCACCGGCCTGCACGATGTCGCCAAGGCCCTCGTCGCTGCCTATTTAACGCATGCCTTGCGGCGTCCTGCCTTTTTTGTCACGGACTCCAATCGTCGCGCCGAGGCCCTCGCCGAGACGCTGCGTTTCTTCAGCGGCATTTTTCCAGGCGCGGCGGGCGGCGTTGCCACACTGCCGGCCTTCGACCGGTTGCCTTGGGAATCGCAGAGCCCGCACGCGGACATTCTCGAACGTCGCGCCGCCACTCTCTTTCGCGTTGCGGACGGGCAAATTTCCATAGTGATCGCCCCCATTGCCGCGGCTCTTTGGCGTTACCAGGATCCGGCCGCCTATCTCTATCTCACCCGCACGTTGGCAAAAGATACTGAGATCCCTCACGAGGAATTGATCACTCACCTTGGTTCCGTGGGCTACACGCGAACGGAAATGGTAGAGCTGCCGGGCCAGTTCGCCGTGCGCGGCGGCATCGTCGATGTCTTCTCACCCGAAGCCCCTCGTCCCGTACGCATTGAGCTGCTTGGCGACACCGTCGAATCGGTTCGTGAATTTGACCCTCGCACTCAACGCTCGATTGCCCCCGTCGTTCGCACGACGTTCCTTCCTTTGACGGAATGGTCTGTCCCCGCATCCGGCCAAACAAACTTGAACGAAGCCTCCTGGGAAGCACCATCGTACTTTGGCCCCGCTAGCGAACCCGGGACGAGCATGCTGTTTGAGCTCGCCGAAAGTTCCTTCCGCCCAATCGTCTTTCTCGATGAGCCGCAAACTTTGCGGGAATCCTCTGCCAGGCATCTTGCTGCTGCGACAGAAAATTACGAACGTCACGGCCGCGCCAACTCACCCCCCGCCTCTCATTATTTGTGGACCGAAGAGCAATTTGCCGCCGCTCTCGAAAAAACATCGCAAATTCACATCGAGCAACTCGCTCTGGCGATTGGCTCCACGCCACAGTTCGAGGTTTCCTCACGGCCCAGCGCTCGGTTTCACGGTGATGTCGTTGCCTGCATGGGAGACGTGAAGTCCCAGCTCGCATCTGGCGGAACCGTTTTTCTGACCGCCGCCAGCACGGGAGAAATCGAGCGCTTTGCCGACATCTGCCGCGAATATGAAGTGCCCTACGTCCTCGGCGAATCGGAAGATGCCGCCGCCGGATTCACCGCCGAAGGCGCTCAGGAATCTGCGGCGATGTTGCTGATTCGCGCTCCGTTCGCCGAGGGCGTCACCTTTCCCGACGCCCGCCTCACTCTGTTTGGCCATGCCGATCTTTTCGATGTCACACCCACCGTCGAACGTCCCAGCCGTAAGATTCGCACTTCCGGTTTCTTCGGCGATTTCGCCGAATTGAAGCCGGGCGACTACGTAGTCCACGTGGATCACGGCATTGGCCAGTTTGAAGGCCTCCGTCAAATCGAATCCGGCGGCCACAGCGGCGAATTCATGTTGTTGAAATACGCCGACGATGCCCGCCTTTATGTTCCCCTCGAGCGCATGGATCTTGTCCAGAGTTACCGCGTCCTCGAAGGCACGCATCCTCCTCTGGACAAACTCGGCGGCACCGGCTGGAACGCCCGCAAGACCCGCGCGCGCAAATCCGTCGAAGACATGGCCGACCAGCTTCTCGCGCTTTACGCCCAGCGCAAGACCACTCCTGGCTTTGCTTTTTCGCAAGACGGCAATTTCCAGCACGAATTCGAGGATGCCTTTGAATTTGAGGAAACCGCCGATCAAGTCACCGCCATTCGCGACATCAAGCGCGACATGGAGCGCCCTGAGCCTATGGACCGCCTGCTTTGCGGTGACGTCGGCTACGGCAAAACAGAAGTCGCCATGCGCGCGGCCTTCAAGACCGTAATCGACAACAAGCAGGTCGCTGTCCTCGCACCTACCACCGTGCTCACCTTCCAGCATTTTGAAACCTTCAAAAAACGATTTGCCGCTTTTCCTGCGCGCATCGAAATGCTCAGCCGTTTCCGCAGCGCCGCCGAACAGAAAAAAGTCCTCGCTGATCTGGAAGCGGGCAAGGTGGACGTCGTCATCGGTACGCACCGCTTGCTTTCCAAAGACGTCAAATTTGCCGACCTCGGCCTTCTGGTCGTTGACGAAGAGCAGCGCTTCGGCGTCGCCCACAAAGAGCGCCTCAAGGAAATCCGCAAGAACGTGGACGCGCTCGCTCTCTCGGCGACTCCCATTCCGCGCACCCTGCACATGTCCCTCGTCGGTCTGCGCGACATGTCCGTCATTGAAACTCCTCCGCGCGACCGCCTCGCCATTCAAACCGTCGTCGCCCCTTTTCAGGAAGAGCTTGTGCAAACTGCCATCGAAACCGAGCTTGCTCGCGACGGCCAGGTCTTCTTCATTCACAATCGCGTCGAATCCATCTATTCGCTCGGCGCGATGGTGCAAAAGTTGGTCCCCAAGGCGCGCGTCGTCGTGGCCCACGGCCAAATGGCCGAAAAAGAACTCGAGAGCGTGATGTTGAAATTCATCCGCGATGAAGCCGATGTTCTCGTTGCGACCACCATCGTCGAAAACGGCCTCGATATTCCTCGGGCCAACACCATCTTGATCAATCGCGCCGACCGCCTCGGCCTCGCTGAACTTTACCAACTCCGGGGCCGCGTCGGTCGTTCCGCCCAGCGCGCCTACGCTTATCTCCTCGTTCCCCCGGACACTTCGCTTTCCGACATCGCCCGCAAACGCCTCGCCGCCATGAAGGAATTCAGCGAACTCGGCGCTGGATTCCGCATCGCTGCTCTCGACCTCGAATTGCGCGGCGCCGGCAACATGCTCGGCCGTCAGCAGCATGGCCATATCGAAGCCATCGGCTTCGACATGTATTGCCAGATGCTGGAGCGGGCGGTTTCCAAACTGAAAGGCGAAGAAGTCGCGCCCGATCTACGCACCACGCTGAGCCTGGGCTTCGACGTTCGAATCCCGCAGGACTACATTCCCAGCGAAAATCTCCGCCTGCGCACCTACAAACGTATTTCTTCGATCGCTTCCGAAGAGGACAAGCAGGACGTGCGCAAAGAACTCGAAGACCGCTTCGGCACGCCGCCTTCCTCCGTGGAAAACCTTTTGGAGTACGCCGCCCTCAAATCCATGTGTGAGCGCCTGCGCATTTCCGCCGTCGAACGCCAGGGAACGCGCATCGCCGTCCGCTTCCATCCCGAGACAACGCTGGACCCGGCGAAACTGGTCTCCGTGGTACGCTCTCGTACAGGCATAAAGCTCGATCCCAGCGGTGTGCTCTGGATGGAAGTCAAGCGCGGGGAATCCATCCCCGCTGCTTTGAGAAACGTATTGCTCGGCCTTCAGGGGCAGGGCTAAACTTTAGACGTGAGGAAATTGATGCGAAAACTAGTTGTTATCGTGGCGCTTTGCGCCGCGCTGCCACTCGCGGCACAAGACCAGCCGCAAGGTTCTCAGCCGAAGCCGACGCCCGCGCCCACGCTGGAAAAACCGCCGATGGCTGCTGCCGATCCCAAATCCGAAAAGCCCGCGAAACCCGCTGCTCCGAAACCGGCAAATCCCGATGCTGGAAAAACCGTCGAAGAAATCATCGCCCGCGTCAATAATGAAATCATCACGCGCTCCGAATACGAGAAAGCGCGCCTCAGCGCTCAGGAAGACGCCAAAACGGAATGCCAGAATCGCTGCACTCCCGAACAGTTGCAGACGGACATCGAAGATCGCCAGAAACACACTCTCCGCGACCTCGTCGACCAATCCCTCCTCGTCCAGCGCGCCAAGGACATGGGCGTCAGCGTCGAGCCGGAGCTCATTAAGCGGCTCGATGCCATCCGCACCGAGAATAAGCTGGCCAGCATGGAAGATCTGGAAAAGGCCGTTTCGGCCCAGGGCATGAACTGGGAAGATTTCAAGAACAATATTAAGAACAGTCTGTTGACGCAGCGCGTGATCAGCAGCGAAGTCGGTTCGCACATCACTGTCAGTGACGAAGAAGTGACAAAATATTATGAAGCGCACAAAGCCGAATTCGTCGGGCCCGAACAGGTGGTGTTGCGCGAAATCGTTGTTAGCACGGAAGGGAAAAAGCCGGAGGAATTCCCCGACCTGAAGAAAAAAGCGGAGACGGCCCTCAAGCGCGTCCAGGACGGCGAGGATTTCGGCGAAATTGCCAAGCGCCTTTCCGACGGCAGCACCAAGAGCCAGGGCGGGTTTCTCGGCCAGTACAAACGCGGAGAGCTTTCCAAAGAACTCGAAGACAAAGTTTTCCAGATGAAACGCAATCAACTGACCGAAGTGATGGAAACCAAGCAGGGTTACTTGGTTCTGCAGGTCCTGGAGCACTACGACGAGGGCGAACAACCGCTTGCAAAAGTCAGAAATAGAATTATGGACGAGCTTTATAGCAAGCGAATGGAGCCCGCGATGCGCGAATATCTTAAGACACTTCGCGAGCAGAGCTACGTGGTGATCAAACCCGGCTACCAGGACATCGCCGGCGGCGGAGGCTCCGAGATTCAGGAAGTCAGCGCCACGCCCGAAGTGACCAAGAGCAAGAAGGGCCACAAGAAATTCCTGCTCTTCGGCAAGCGCTCCGGCTCGGCATCCTCCTCATGAAGACGCCTTTTGTCACCGATCTCAACACCGAACAATCGATCACTACGTTTTTCCTCGTTCACGAAAAAGAGATTCGCAACACCCGCGAGGGCAAGCCCTATCTGCGTCTCGAGCTTGGCGACCGCAGCGGCACCATCGAAGCGCGCATGTGGGATCAATTTGATGCCGCGGCGAAGGACATCAGCCGCGACGATTTCGTCAAGGTGAACGCGCGGGTCGAAATCTACCGCAACCGGCCGCAGCTTGCGCTGCTGCAGCTGCGTCTTGCGAAACCGGAAGAAATCGACCTCGCTGATTTTCTCCCTCATACCAAAGAAAATGTCGAAAAACTTTTCGTGCAGCTCCAGGAGTTTGCTGCCTCGATCGCCAATCCATGGCTGAACAAACTCGTCACTGGCATGATCTCGAATCCAGCCATCGCCGCGAAGTACAAGCGCGCCCCCGCCGCCAAAGTGATGCATCACGCTTATCTCGGCGGACTCATCGAGCACGTTCTCAGTTTGTGCGGCCTCGCGAAGCAAGCCGCCGCGCATTATCCCGAGCTTGACGTTGATCTTCTCCTCACGGCCGCGATGCTCCACGATGTCGGCAAGCTCGACGAACTTTGCTACGAGCGCGCCATCGGCTACACAGTGGAAGGCCAGCTCCTCGGCCACATCATGATGGAGTTCGAAACCGTCTCGAAGGCCATGGACGCCATCGAAGGTTTTCCGCCGAACCTCAAGACCGTCGTCCAGCATCTCCTCATCAGCCATCACGGCCAATACGAATTCGGCTCGCCCAAACTCCCCATGATCCGCGAAGCCCTGGTCTTCCACTATCTCGATGACCTCGATTCGAAGCTCGCCGCCGCCCGCGCCGCTTTGGCGCTCGATTCCGGCGAACCCGAATGGTCCGCCTATTCCGGCGCGCTAGGTCGCAAATTCCTCCGCCTCGATCAATTCCTGAAGTCCGCGAGTGCCAAAGCCGAAGAAAACGCGCCCAACCTAAAGCTGTTTCCGTGATGATGAAATTCGAGAAATCGAAGCAAGAGTCGCCCACCCTTTGCGTAAAACAAAATCGCAAAGGGTAGGCCAACCGGAGCCGTCTCAGCCTTTTAAGGATGTGCCACCCGCCAGGTTGCGTTCCAATTCCGCGAGTTTCATGCTTCCGCTATTTCGAAAACCTCGCGCGCGGCATATGGTGAAAGGCCTTTTTCCGCAAGCTCGCGCCGGCACTGCAGAGCGAGTTTTAGCGCGTCGGCAAGATTCGCTTTAGCCTCTTCGATGGCTTTGCCTTGCGAAATCGCGGCAGGAAACTCTTCCACAAAACAAGGTGTGGGACATGTGTCGCACCTCCGGTGCTTGGGATTTTACATGCCTGTTAGCCCAGCGCTCACGCGCTGGGCTAACTTGTGGCGCGCCTGCGGCGCTTGAAGGGAAGGGCGGAGCTCGCCGGAGGCGAGGGCGTCCCGGCGCGTCACACAACTCGGCGTAATGTGGAATCTACGGCTTCTTGGCCGGGGCTGCGGCGGTCACCTTGTGAGCTGTCGATTCTTGGACGACCGAAAACTCTCCGCCGTTCTGCGACATCTCCAGCTTGAACGTGTATTCGGTTTTGGATACTTCCTTAATGGTGACACGGACACTCATCTTGGCGTCGCCCATCTTGGATTCGGCGGTCCAGTTCCAGGTGTCTCCGTTCACCGTGCCTTTCGAATCAATAGCTTCGCCCGTGCTGGTGAACTCATGGTAGGTGTAAACCTTCTCGTTCGGGTCATATCCCATGAAGGAGACGCCCTTCCCTGGCCCCATCGGCCCTGTGCCTTCCGAGTGGCACATGACGAAGAACCCGCCCGAATACCACTCGCACTTTTCCGTGCCCGTGACTTTGCCTCCGGGCATCGGGCCGAACGGCTTGGCCTCGCCCGTCATGTTCCACGTGCCGATGTTATAGGCGAGCCTCTTCACCTCTGGCCCTGGCTTCGGCGGGCCCTGAGGCGCCTGCGCCTGGATGGATATGACGAAAAACATCAGGCAAACCGCGAGCAGTACGGTCACTCTTTTCACAATCACCTCCGTTTGAATCGCCTCACAGCCGGATGTAGGTGTCATGGAAACTCACGTTCACGGCGCTGGGTGGCTTGCGAGAATGATACATCCGGCATCCAGATTTTCAACCGAGAATCGTGCTTACCTCGCGGGCAGGAATCGCTCCCTCGCGCCCCCCTCGAAACTTCGAGTAAACGGGTCAAGAGTAGTGAAGAAGGGAAGGGCGGAGCTTGCCGGAGGTGAGGGCGTCGAGGTCGCGAAGGCGGGCGGCCGCACATTAAGCCCACAAAACGCCGTTATGTTGCCCATCCTTGCGGGTTCGTTTCAGGCAAGGGTGGGTCTTTCTCTCGTCCCTTTTCCAATCCGATGCCTTGGTTTTAAGAGAGCAAATGAGGGCCGACGATGCCGATGAATTCGCGGGAAGTGATGATTTTGGTTTTCTTCCAGAACTTTGGGAAATGGCGCTGATTGCCGGTGATCAAGTAGTCTGCGCGGGCGGCGTCGGCGCATTCGAGGAAAATATTATCGGCAGGGTCGGACGTGACTTGAAGCGAGCCGGAGGGCACGATGAAATGGGCCCGGTTTTCCAGGAGTTGAAGAAGCTGGCGCCGGAGCCCTTTGCGAATATGGAGTTCCGCGCGCGATAGCACGACACGATATTCCGCGAAGATCGGTGCCGACAGGTAGAGGCGGGCCGGCTTGGTGATGGCCAGAAGAAGAACGGTGCGCGGTAAACCGAGGGGCTTGAGCGCGGCCGATACAACGATATTGGTGTCGAGGACTAAGCGAAGGGGAAGCATTTGGTTCTTACTCTTGCTGCGGTATTGCCGGTGAGGCTTTACTTCTTAGCGCCGCTTTTTCGGACCAGCCTTTTTTGCACGCGCGCCACTCTGATGATGCGGTCAATCTGGCCCGAAGAAAGGGACGCGGTGCCCTTGCGTTTCGATTCCTCGCCGATGGCTTGCAGAACCTCGGGCTCGGGAGCGGCAAGCCGGACATAATCCCGGATGCTCAGCAGAATCGCCCGGGGAGTGCCGCGCTTCTCGATTACCAACGACTGGCCTTCCTTATCGACCCGGTTCAGCAGCTTGCCAAAGGTCGACCTAGCTCGCAGGGCGGGAATCACGATACTGTTCTTTGCAGCGGTCTTAGCGCTTGGCATAAACTCTCCAGTTCATCTCCCTGAACTGTACAGTTACAGAGTTCACTTGTCAATGGCGACGGAAGGGCGGAGCTTGCCGGAGGCGAGGGCGTCGAGGGTGCGGAGGCGGGCGGCGCTCGCGGTAGAGGCGACGGAGAAAATCGGCGGCGGCGGTTTCCCCTTTCTGGGTGTTGCATTCGATGCAACTGGAGACCAGGTTGCGGTAGGAATTGCGTCCCGAGCGCGCTTGCGGCACGACGTGGTCCAGGCACTGGACCGACGGCGGGGTGCGGCGCAAACAGTAGAAACATTGGTCGCGCTCGCGGGCGTGGATGGAGTTGCGCAACGGCTTGTTCTGCATGAAGTCCACGCCCTCGAGATTCACCGGCGCGCGGGTGCCCATGCTTTCTTCCTTGGCGGCGGCGCGGCGTGCGATGTGGTTCAGGCCTGCGGCGGGAATCTCGTCGGTCAGCCGCACCTCGACAACGTGCCCGGTTTTGCTGCGTTGGACCATGCGCAAAGCGTCCTGGGCGACAAGGCGGCGCACTGCCTTGCGCACCGGACCTACAGATAGACGGATATTGCGTCCCACGCCCGTAAGCGAAAACTGGAGGCGGAGTTTTCCTTCCAGGCGGCTGTGCCGCAGGAGATGCGCATAGACGGTGCGCTCGATAACCGAGAGGCGCAGGCGCGGGGCAAGGTGGTCTTCCAATTGTTTCCAGACAAGTTCAGCGTTCGGCTTCTTGGCTTTCATAGTTAGATCCAGAGTTGGGATTCGAGGAGTTGAAAGTTTCCTACAACGAGAAATTCCGCGAAAAGTACGGGGCCAGCGATGTGAAGAAGTACTATGCAAAGTTCGACGTTGCCGTTCTCGCTCAGATGCCCTGACCGCGTCGTGACGCAAGCCACGCCTGAGCAAGATTCCAAAATCCCCACACGCAAGAGCGGCCTGTGGGGCACCGGCATCGTGACGCGCTTGCGTGAAGGGAATTGAAAACAAATGACCGAATCAGCGCCTGGTTTGAACCTGGGCCGTCATGTGTTTGGAGTGACGGCTTTGGCCTTTGGCCCCATCACGCTGGCCTGGCACGTCTACAACGACTGGCATCTGCCGCTTTACATCGTCTACGCCGCCGCCGCTGCCCTGATCTTCGGCGGCGCCGCGATTCAGTTCCGCCGGACCGCGAAAACGGGCGCAGCCGTCCTTGCTGCGGTTTATCTTGGCTTCGCCCTGGCGTGCGTGCCGCGAATCGTCGCCGCACCGCGGGTCTACAATAGCTGGGGCAACTTCTTCGAGCAGTTCTCTCTCGTCGCCGGAGCGGCGATCGTTTATGCGCGCTGGTCGTCGGTACGGTCGCGGGAAACGCTGAATCGCATCGGCCGCATTCTTTTGGGCCTCTGCTCCGCTTCGTTTACCCTCGAACAGGCGGTTTATCTCGGCGCTACCGCCGGTCTTGTTCCGAAGTGGATTCCGCCCACTCAGATGTTTTGGGCGGTGGCAACGACTGTTTTCTTCGCACTCGCGGCTGTGGCTCTTCTTGCGAATCGCATGGCTCTTCGCGC
>Ga0070716_100001621_pt1 | contig 10143 bp, 10 predicted proteins | sample LARL112metaG_FD_71395 | JGI IMG/M metagenome (GOLD analysis project Ga0070716, IMG submission 71395) | Corn, switchgrass and miscanthus rhizosphere microbial communities from Kellogg Biological Station, Michigan, USA - LAR L11-2 metaG | ecosystem: Host-associated > Plants > Roots > Rhizosphere... | reverse complement strand
CCTCCCAGGGGTGATTTAATTCACTTTCTCTTTGTCGTATTCGGGCAAGTCCTCTGAGACAGCAAGAATGCATGATTGGCCGTCGAACTGAATCCTGTCCGCAGAGTACGCCGTGAGTTTGACTTCGCCGGACTTGGTGCGAAGCCGTGTGATCACGTTCCGAATCGGGCCCCCTCGCTGGAGCTGCTCGACCATCAGCACCCGGTCCTCCGGGTCTTCCCAAATTCTCAGTTCGTGGACAGTGTGGCCAAGCACCTCTCCGCGTGCATAGCCGTAGCGCCGCTCAAAGGCAGCATTTACGTCCATGAACCGTCCTTCCTTCACCGTTGTGATAGAGAAGGGAATTGGGCTGGAACGAAAGACCTTCTGGAACTTCTCCTCCGAAAGCCTTCGGCTCCCCTCCGCTGCCGCCAGAGCGGTTTCTACATGCTTGAGATCGGCAATTCGTTTTTCCAGTTCTTCACCGTAAATTTTGGCGGTCTGATATAGACGAGCGTTCTGGATTGCCGCGGCTGCAGGAATTGCCAGAAGTTCAGCGCGCCGGAGATGTTCTTGGGTGTAACGATTTGGATCGCTGTGGCCGGCGGAAAGAAATCCCAAGAATTCTTGGGATGCGACCAAGGGCACGCACAACCAGGATCGAAATTGTTTGTGTCCTTTGAAGGTGTTCCATCCCTCTTCCAGGCTTGTGTCCGGGATCAATACGCTCTTTTGTTTAATCGATATCCGCTGCAAGAACGGAGATTTGTCAGCGATGAGAGTCAACGGAGACCGATAGGATCTGTCTGCCGGCTCAGGACAGAGCCTTTCACCCAGCGTCAGCCAGTAGGGCCCACCTTCCGGAACCAGGACCCGAGCACAGGAGTACGGAACCAACTCGGCGAGGGATCGTAGCAGCGCATCCATGACGATGTCCATGCGCAGGTCTTGGGTAAGCGCCAGCGTCGCTTTACGCAGCGCATCGGCTTCGGCCCATGCTGATTCGGCTTTGGCAAGGTTCCTAGCAACTTGGTCTTCTGCTTCTTTCTGTGCTGTGATTTCCTGCGCGGTTCCAACAAGCCGGAGGATCTTACCGGAACGGTCTCTTACCGGGAACCCATGCACTTTGACCCACCTTACTTCACCATGAGTACAAAGGATGCGGAACCGCTCATCGAATTGGCAAGTTCGGGTAGCCTGTTCAAGCTTGGCCAGTACTCGCGCCCGGTCCTCGGGGTGAATGAGCTCTTCGTAGGAAGTTGGATTGTCCATCAGGGATTGGCACGACTGTCCGGTGATCATCTCGTAGGCTTCATTGACGTAGATAGCGCGCTTCGCCAAGCATCAGCTGAATTACTTGGCCGACATCGTACGCGTGCTGTTCTACACCAACCTGAAGTTCAACTTTTACGACGTCCTTGTCATGGCCATAGATGAACGGGTCATGAAGGAACAGGTCGAGAAGGCGCGCCAGCGCATTGCGCACGACTCGTCCGTTCCCACGCAGCGCCGGCTGAATTTCGAGATGTCGATCAGGAACCTCTACACCTCGCTCGGGGATCGGGAACGTGTACAGAAGATCCAGGGACTGCTCAACGAATGCATGACCTTTCTCGACGACCAGCTCAGTGTTCTGACCGGCCCATACGAGCAACTGCTGTCGCTCGACGATGTGATTGACCAGGAACTCATCTTGGTCGTCTCGCTGAACATCAACAAGAATCCTGAGCCCATGCGTTCCTTGGGCAAGATGATTCTGCAAAACCTGCAACTGGTCATAGGCAAAAGATACGAAAGCGAGGAGCACCGGGGGCGGGCGAACCGGCCGATGCTCAGTGTGGTGCTGGACGAATTTGCGCCGTTCGGTTATCGCAACTTTGCCCAAATCTTACAGACGGCCCGTGGAACAAACACCGCCTTCCTGTTCTCGATGCAGGCGCTGCCACAGCTCATGCAAGTCGAGAGGGGGTTCAAGGAGGATGTCTCATCAGCGCCTAACACAACCATGATCCTGCGGACCCGGGACGAAGAAACCACGCGCTACTTCCTCCGCGCGTCAGCGGAGCACAGGGTCGCCCGGCGCAGTGTATCGATGCATCGCTGGAGGCTCTTTGGTTTCGAGACATACACTCAAACCGAAGGCGCGGTCGAGCACGAGGACAAGGAGACGCGGGCGGTCGATGAACACATTAAGAACCTCCCAAAGGCCCAAATGGAGATTTTGATGACGGACGACGCGCGTGGAACTCTGCACGGATTGTTGCATGTGCGCGCACGGGAGGACATCAGGATTCCCTGGTTCAAACCACAGATCTACCCGACACTCAGGCAATCACGTGAGGACTCTGCAGGCGCCAATCTGAGATTCAAGACTCCGGAGCTCGTTCCCGTTGGCCGGCGTCGCCGCGCTGGAGGGTTCTCGTGAACTGGAGGCTTACAGCACCTTGTGCTCTGATCTTAGGATCGGAATTGGAAGCACGGTTGGTCTCCCTAGCGCGGCGGAATGTCAAACAAGGCCGTCTCATTCCCAACAGGCCGCAGCCCGGCCTGCTCACACTCCATATCAACATGAGGAAACCTGTTACGAGTTCGTGCTGAAGCAGTTTAATCCGCAGGATGTCGACTACGGTGGCTGGATTGAACGCGAGCGCCAGGTGTTCATTGAAGCCCGACTCAAGAATTCCTATTTTCTGTACAGCGTGTCGACCACCCTCGCGCTGCTCTTGATGGCGGTCGTCTGCGTCAAATTGCGGACCGATCATCGCCGGGCGATGTGGATCACGGCGGAGATGATGGCCGACATCTACAACCAGGATGCGTATTCGCGCCGTATCGCTCAGGAGGCAATCGAAAAGTACAACGCCCACGTTGAGCAATGCAACCATGCAGTAGAGGCAGCGGAACATGGTGAGGCCGCGTCCCTTGCAAGCACTGAGATCGAGCGGTTAAGGGGTGAGTTGCTTTGTGTGGCCGGCGAGAGAGATGCGGCGACAAAGGAGAAGGATCTTGCACGAACGGAGTTACGGAAAAAGTCGGAGATTCTTGCCGAGATGTCCTTGCGTCTGGAGGCTCTTACGGGGAAGCCCGGCGCAGCCAGTGATGGCAGGCGGTCCCCGGATGTGCGGAGTGCGGATACCAGGTTGGTGAGTCATATCAATAACCTGCAAGAGCAGCTTTACGCCGAGCGAAACAATAACCGGAGGCTCAAAGGCGGGTAGATGATGCTGGTAGCGGTTACAGGGTTCGGCAGTGTGTGGCGGCATAAAGTCGGAAAACACGCCCACGGGCGCCGCTGCTTTGCCCAACCTGTGTACTACAACACGACGGGTGTCGTGGTGAAGGGCAGCGTCCGCCAGCGACCCCAGATTTGTGGTTATGCACGGTTCGAGGCGATCGGCGGATTCGATCCAAACCACCTTTCGAGAATGATCAATCGTGTCTTCGAATGCGCAGAACCATCCGTGTGGATGGGCTGCAACAAGCTGCTGTTCAAGCGAGTGCTGAAGGTGGGCGAGCGTCCGGAGGTCTATCTGGTCGTTGTAAGGTCAGACGAGGCGGGCCAATTGGCGGTTGGGACAGAACCGTGGAGATCAGCTGACACCTGGATTCTTTCTTTCAGCGAATGCGCCTCGCAGCAAGAAGCCATGCTGTTGATGGCAGCCGACAGCTGGATAGAAACGGGTCTTGGCCGGCTCGTACTCGAATGCTCAGACTCGCGGGCCTGGGCTTCACAGCTCGTGCTCTCGAGTGGAAAGTGAGGCAGGTCGGGCGATGCGTTATTGGAAGGGCTCGATTGCACTGAGTTCCACGCGAGACTACCCCCTACTGCGGCAGGTTCTACACTCGGGCTTCATCACGCATAGTCAGTTGTTCGAGTTCTTGAGGTTGGACTACGCTGTCTCATCACGCAACTCCTTTAACAACCGAGTGCTCCGCCTGCTGAGGCACGGACTGCTGATCCGGTACCCATTGCCGTCCATAAACAACGGAGCTGTCTATTCAATCTCGGAGGCCGGGGCGTCAGAATTAGTCAGCGAGGGTGAGTCCTGTGCGCGCATCGACCCTCTCAAATCCGGGAACAAACGAAGCCAGCTTAAACACTCCTTGGACTTGAATGAGATCCATTTGGCGCTCAAGCGAACCGGCACGCTGGTCTATTGGACCCCGGAAACGGAGATACGGTCACGAAATGATCTGACCGCGGACGGATATTGGAAATACTACGACGCGGTTGTGGTGGTTCATCTCGCAGGGCAGGACTGCAAGTTTGCGTTGGAGTATGAGCGGACGCCGAAAGCGGCACGGTATTATGCGACTGTTCGGCAGAGAGTCGAAATGGAGGCTTCAATCACTCAGTTCCTGTACCTTGCGCCCAATTACGACCTCGTCCGGTTCGTCATGGATAAACTGCGCAGCTGCCAGCGGACGGTCTACTTCGGGGTACTCGGAGATTTCCTGCAGCAGACGTTGGCGGTGCCGGTGAAAAGGAACGGATCTCCCGCGTCTGTGACACTTGCTTCTGCTCTGACGCAGGGGAAAGAGACGCTGCGCACTGCCACGCTTTTTCCGCGCATTACAGTGTGAATGTGGTGTCATTGGCGTGGGTTTGAAGTGTTCACCGGGTGTGTAACTACGCCTGGACTCAACGACTTGGTCTTTGACTATTAGTGAACGATTCTCGAAGCTGCCATTCAGGTTTTGCTCCAACTTGGAAAGGAGCGGCTCACTACGACAAGGGTGGCGTTGCGGGCCGGTGTGGACAGGTTACGTTAGAACCTGATCCAAGATCTGTTGCACGGCACGTTGAGCCTCCAGAATCGAATAACGATGGTCCATCGCACCTGCTAGATCGGTATTCGCAAAAGCAATTCTTCCGAACGGAGTATTACGGAGCACTTCACGAGGAGCAGGTTTTCCATTCTTGCCAAAGAAAAATCCTGGTTGCGGGCTTAGGTAGGCGTGTCCCCAGCGGTTCAAAATGATCCCGCCGATGTCACGTTGCTCATCGAATCCTCCGGCTGCAAACATCTCCGAAAATTGTTCGCGAATTCGCCTCTCGTACTGCGCGAACGATGTGCTCAACATCTCACGGCGGCCACGATTGCCTTGCTCCTCCGTCGAATATCCGGGGTAGGAATAGAGAACCTTCAAGGTGAGCACCGAGGGCGAGTCCGGACTGGTTGACACATTTTCATCTGACATAACGGCAAATCTCCGGACGTCCATATAATTGCCGAAGCCTTCAAACCAGCGGCATCCGCTCATTCCCAGTTTGTAGAGGAATCGCCAGTTTCGGACGGCGACATTTGCCATCAGGCATGGCGAGCGATAAAACTGCCCATATGCTTGCCGATGGCTATCAGGAAGATCTCTAACGATGTGTTTGGTCGTCCAACTTCCTCCTGCCATCACAGCGGAACGCGCTCGTACCCGGTAGAGCTTGCCATCCTTTTGATAAATAACACTGATCGAATTCGCCTTGCGTGCTTCACCATCATGTTTCACTGATACGACGGTGGACGACAAACGCACCCTTGATTGACTGTCAGCAGAGTCAAGAGCCGCAAAGTTAACGGCACCTCGACTGACTCCTTCTACAGTAGCAGGCCCGTTAATGGCTGCAGGAAGCAGGCTCTTCAACATCAAACGCGCGATGGTCGTGTTGCCGCCAGGGAACATCTGATCCGAACCGCCCTCATCCTCTTTGAGAGGGTGCAGCATTTCGAAAGCGTACTCAGAGTAGGCCGACAAGGCGTCGGGTCCTAGCCCCGAGCCGCCGCCTTCCACCGGCGAGAGGAAGGTGCGAACCGTTTCGCGGCTGAGTCCAAATCGTTCCATGTAGTGCTGCTCGAGCGTGATGGAATCGAGGTAGCGAGAGATTGCATCGCCTTCGACCTTCGGGTGCTCAAAGGGAATTTTCTCGACGGGCTGAACTTTCAGCCAGCGCAGCCACTCAGTGCGAGTTGGAGTAGAAATAGGGGCTCCCGCCAGATTCTTGGTGACCGGATCAAGAAGCCACATCCCCGGACGTTGGCCGAATTGTGCCCCAAACCAGAACCCGTAGCGACCAGACTGCAAACCCGCCGCTTCGTAAGGAGTCTTGGAAAGAGGAAACTCTGGTTCGGTTCCGGCCCACTTCTGGTAGGTGAGCTTGGGTTCCTTCAAGCCGATCGACTCATAGAACCGTGCGAAAAAACTATACGGATACTGAATCTGATAGATGGCGGAGCCCTGGTGTGCGATCAGCCGCCGTCCGTCCACCAGAAATTCGTTTTGTTTCGCCTCGCCACCGAAAATCCGATGATTCTCTAGAATCAGACACTTCATCTCCGCTGCCGCTTGTCGTTGAAAGAACAGGGCTGCACCCAGCCCGCTGATTCCGCCACCGACGATTACGCAGGCATAATTCTCCCCGGTGTCGATGACGTTCTTCGAGACCGGCTCAGACACCTGATCGCGAATCGTATGCCCGGCTTGCAGAACCTCCAAAGTATTCCCATTGGAAGAGCTGTATTCGCCCACGCCGCCATAGCCGGTAAATTCATCCCTGTTCTCCATCAGATCTATGGGACTTGCGTTCCCGAGGAGCACAGATCCAGACGCCAAGAGTGTTGAGCCAATGAAATCGCGCCGGGTAATCCGTGCATCCGTACCGAGCGCGCTCTTTCTCGTGTTGGTGAATTGTGAATTGGGCATTTGGAGACGACTGCGTGCGGTTGATTATAACGATATGAAATACGACATATGGAATTTGTTAGCGTCGGTTGATTTTGTGGTTTTCCAGGTATCGGTATGACTCACCCTCAACGGGTCATCGAGCAGATACGCTTGTTCCGCCGCACGCAACGAGAAACGAGGCAGCCCCTTACGCCAGCAGATGTTTCCGGATAGGCATCGTACGCCCTTGCAGCGATTGACGGACCAACTCCCGGATCGGCAGCTGCACGAAAACGACTCTGGATTCGGGCCGTCGGTCCATAGCGATTTCCAAACCAAATGGAGCGATCGGGATGCGAAGCCGCGCGCTACGCATTCTGTTTGCACAAACTCGGGGAGAAACAGCACCCGGAAAGGAGGAACCAATGTTCGGTCACATGAAAGCGCAACCAATTCTCACACTCAGGATTGGCCACTCATTGGAGGAGGCATTGGCAAGGCTTATCGAAGCTACCGAAGGTGCCCAGGTTGTTCGTTGGGTGGAGTTTCCGGCTGCAATCCTTCTGTTCTTGGCCGTGGATGGGGACTCACAATCAGGGGCATTTTACGTCTTGGACCGGAAAGTCGGTACATGGTTCTGGGTCGACTTTGAGGACGACCGGTACGGTGGGTACAGCGTCGGTGACTTCGACCTGCTCGTGCACGAGTACGACATTCTCAGTCTCGTAGAACGTCCGGCTCTCCTGTGGGCCACCTCAGGTTGGGTATTGGAACCGCGCAGGCCGGCGGAAATGGCAGCCCAGCCCTGCAAATGAGGGGCTTGCAGCGGTCGTTTGACAGAAATTCAGTCCCGTCGTATCTACCTCAAGCACCGACATCTCAGGCTCCGGAAAGGAGGCGAACCGTGGAGCGGCGAATGCTTGCAACGCCCGCTTTGGTGAAAGAATATTTCGATCTGTTCGTCAATCGCCGGGCCTACACGGTCCAGTCCTTCCGGGCCCATCCGGAAAGCGGCCGTCATTATTATTATCGCCCCACGCAAAGAGGATCCGGCGCGGACCTTCATCTGACCGAGAAAACAATCGCCGAACACCTGGAAGGGAAGATAACCATTGGACTGTACGCCATCAACCCCTCCAACCAGTGTTGCAAGTGGGTCGCGATCGACGCGGACTATACGCTCGCTATGGAGGATTTGATCAAGCTTCAGTATCACCTCACCGGCGACCACGTGGATTGTTCCCGTACTCCAGCAGTTCCTGGAAACGAGGAGATGGCCAAGATGAAGCGGTCTGTCTCGCTGCCTATTCCCGTGTGCTCAATACGCAACCTTTGAAAGACTAAAGGCTTCTGCTAGGCGACGACGATATCACTTCGGCAGGCAAGATCATCTGAAACGTTGTGCCGAGTCTGTCGTTGGGAGTGGCCCACAGGCGGCCACCGTGTGATTCGACAATGGAGCGGCTGATCGCGAGGCCCATGCCCGATCCCTCCGGTTTGGTCGTGAAGAATGCTTTGAAAATCTCTTCGGTTTGTTCATTCGGCAACCCCACACCCGTATCCCTGACGGAGATCAGCAGTCTTCCCTCATGGTCGAGTTCTGTCTTGATGGTAAGTTCCCCTCCAGCGTCCTTCATGGCCTCGATCGCATTGAGCATCAGGTTCATCAACACCTGCTGAAGCTGCACCCGGTCTGCGGTAATGTTTGGAAGCTCGGGCGCCAGTTTCGAGTTCGTGACGATCGAGCATCGGCTCGCCTCAACCCGCAGCAGCGCGAGTATTTCGCGAACGATGTCGTTTACATCGACCAACTCACGTTGCGGAGTGGACTTCTTATACAACGACCGCAAGTGGTCGATGATCTCGGTCGCGCGAATCCCGTCTTTCACAATTCTCACTGAGGCTTCGAGTGCCTCATTTACATCGGGCAAGTCCCGCTTAAGCCAGCGGATGCAGGTCTGCGCATTGGCCATGCTCGCGGTGATCGGTTGTTTCAGTTCGTGGGACACGGAAGCGGCGAGCTCTCCCAGCATGCTGACCCGGTTCACGTGTGCGAGGTCCGCCCTGAGTTGCTCGCGCTCTTGTTCAGCGCGCTTGCGATCGTCAATATCGGTTGAAACACCGTACCACTTGAGGATTTGTCCGTATTCATCGCGTAGCGGAACCGCACGAGACAGGAACCAGCGGTATTGACCGTCTGTTGCCCGCCGAAAGCGCGCTTCATTTTCGAAGGGCTCGCCACTCGCCAGAGACGCGCACCATTTCTCCCAGTGTCGTGCCAGGTCTGTGGGGTTAAGGACGTCTTGCCAACCCGAGCCGATTGTCCCCTCGTGGGACAAACCGGTATATTCCTGCCACCGGCGATTCCCGAACTCATTCGATCCATCGGTCCCCGCGATCCACACCATCGTCGGCATTGCTTCAATGACGTCCCGCAGCTCCCGTTCACTCCGCCGGAGCTCCTCATAGAGCTTCTGAAGCTGTTGGGAGGCATAGTTGAAAGCATTCCCCAAAACAGTCAGCTCATTATTCCCACGTAAATGGACCTTATGCTGAAAATTCCCTCCGGCCAGGGCCTCGGCGTGCGCAGTGAGTAACGAAAGCGGACCAGTGACGGTCCGAGTGACGTACCAGCCAAGTGCCGCGGCCGCGAGCAATGTCAGCAAAGCGGCAATTGGAACGATCAAGAAAAGGCGTTGGCGCGCCTTCTGTGCATCTTCGTTGGCTTGGTTGCGCTTCTCCAGTGCTTGCCGGTCGACTTTCTCCACCAGCGATGAACTGAATTCGATCAGGGCTGGGATCTCGATCGCTGCCCGGAGCTGAACAGCGTTCCATTCCTCCGCGGTCGCCAGTTGGACCGCCGTGTCGAGTTGCGAAAGTAGTGTTACTCGGAGACTCTCGAGTGCGTAGGACACGTGTGCTTCTTGCTCAATGTCGGGGGTTGTCCTGAGCATCTGCTCGATGTGATCTACGTGCTGCACAAAGGACCGTCGAATCTCGGCGGCTTCACCGGAAAATTGGTGAATATCATGACTGCTGGCCAGAGTAGCCATCTTGTCGCGGAAGCTATAGACATCGAGGTGAATGCGGACAACGGCGTCTGCTAGCTGCTCGGTCTTACGTACCCGCTGCGCCAAAGCCTCGATTTGCCAGTATTGCCATATGGCTACTGCATCCGCAGTGATCATTAGGAGAACGATCAATACGAAGGATGCGATCAGACATGAGCGAATGCTCAAGTCACTTGGGCGAAACGCACTTCGAATCTTGTCGCGCAATGCCTGCCCCACGTTAGATTGCGGTCGCATTTATGTTAACTTTCCAAGCCGCAATGGGTCATATCAGCGCTTTACTCTACCTTTGCGCAGGGACTCTATTTAAGTCCGCACTCGTACGAACATCGCGTGTTCGGAGCATCCGCTCTAATTCGCCTTGCAATTCGCTCGCGGCTTGTGCCGCAGATTCTTTTCGGGTGAGAACGGCGTGTACTGCTTCCCAGTAGGCGCG
>Ga0070716_100001615_pt1 | contig 10157 bp, 8 predicted proteins | sample LARL112metaG_FD_71395 | JGI IMG/M metagenome (GOLD analysis project Ga0070716, IMG submission 71395) | Corn, switchgrass and miscanthus rhizosphere microbial communities from Kellogg Biological Station, Michigan, USA - LAR L11-2 metaG | ecosystem: Host-associated > Plants > Roots > Rhizosphere ... | reverse complement strand
CGCCGGCCGCCCCGCAGCCGTGGTCCCCGTGGCACAGCAGGCGGCCGCGGGCACGTCTTGGATCGTTCCGCTCTCAAGCAAGAATCCTGCGCGATACAATCGTTATAAGACAAAGAGGAATAGCGGGACCTCTTAATTAATGGCTGACGCAGCATTTTGAATTCTTAAATGCCGGGTCATGGCTGGGTCATTGACAGGAGGGATCTTGCCGGTACGGCGTGGTCGCCCGGCCGGGCTGACTCGCGGTAGGCGGTCAGGGGCTCGCCAGGTTTCCCAGCCAGGACGCGGCCACCGGGCCGGTGACTGGGCTTACATCGCCACGGGCGCAGCCGCCCTGGCCGTTGCCTTGGCCGCTGGTGCCACGACAAGGACCGGCCACGCGATCGCTCTTGCGGTACAGCACTTTCTGCTGGTCTACGCGGGGGTCTTCGCGCTAGTCACGCTGACCGCCTCGGTCGGTGCCGGGCTGGCCGCCGCCGACCGGGTCGTCATGTCTCCCGGCGGCCGGATCGCCGCCCAGGCCGCCCACCGCGCCGTGTCCTTCGCCGCCGTGGCGTTCCTGGCAATCCACATCACCGTGGAGGTGCTGGCTGGCCGGTCCCGGCCGACCGACGCCCTGGTCCCGTTCCTCCACCCGGGCCGGACCTTCTACCTCGGCCTCGGCACGCTCGCTTCGGACCTGCTTGTCCTCATCGTGGTAACCGGGCTGTTGCGCGGGCGGTTCGCCAGGGTGCGCCCCGCCTGGCTGTGGCGCGCCCTGCACGCCGTGGCGTACCTGTGCTGGCCCCTCGCGATCATGCACGGCCTGCTGGCGGGGCGCACCGCCAAGCCCTATGTGGACTGGAGTTACGGCGCCTGCGTCGCCGCGGTGGCCCTGGCCCTGGTGTTCCGGATCGCGGCCGGGCCACGCCTTGGTGAGACCGCGGCCAGCCACGCCAGGGAAGCACCGGCAGCGATCCCCTCCCCGGCGGCGCTGCTGGCCGACCCAGGCCTTACCGGGACGGGCCTCGCCGGAGCGGCCGGTGCCGGGCTGCCCGGTCCAGGATCGCCGCTCGCGCCAGCGATGCCGCCCGGCACGCCCGGGACACGGCCCCCCTTCATGCCCGGGGGGACGGGGGCGTGGGGACGGCGCGCACTGCCCGGGCCAAGCTATGCGGGCGGGCTCACCCGGGGCCACCCCAGCTACCCGGGAGCGGGCAGCGCGGAACCCAGCTACCCAGGCGCCAGCTACCCAGGCGTCGGCTACCCGGACCAGGGCTATCCCGGCCCCGGTTACCCGGCCACCGGTTACCCGGCCACCGGTGGCCCGGACGCGGGCTGGGCCGGACACGACGAGCCTGCACAGGCTCCCTGCCCCGGTGACGGCGCCCGGTGAGCGTCGAGGCGATGCGGATCGGCCAGGCGCGGCTGACCGCCGGGCTGGACCGGTTCGCCAGCATCGGCCTGCGCGAGCACGAAGAGATCTTCGGGTCGCTGCGGCGCATGGCGACATCTCAGCTCATCGACCTCGCGGAAAGCGTTGACCTGCGCGGGCGCGGCGGCGCGGCCTTCCCGTTCGGTCACAAGCTCAGGGCGGTCGCCGCGTCGGCAGCGGCGCGCGGCGGCAAACCGGTCGTCCTGGTGAACGGCAGCGAGGGCGAGCCGGGCAGCGCCAAGGACGCGATGCTGCTGTCCCGGTCGCCGTACCTGGTCATGGCCGGTGCCCTGCTCGCCTGCCAGGCACTGGGCGCCCGGGAGATCGTGGTCGGGGTGGCCGGCGGCGCACTGGCCGGCCTCGTCGCCACGGCACTGCGGGCGGAGCCGAACCTCCGGCGGCTGGCCAGGGTCGTCCAGGTGCCGGACAGGTTCGTGTCCGGGGAGGGCGGCGCGCTGGTCAACGCGGTCAACGGCCACGCGGCCCTGCCCCCCGGGCGCAAGCGCAGGGCCAGTGACAGCGGAGTGGGCGGGCGACCCACGCTGCTGTCCAACGCGGAGACGTTCGCGCAGCTTGCCGTCCTCGGCCTGCTCGGCCCGGAGGGATACGCCTCGGCCGGGACGCCGGCCGAGCCGGGCACGCTGCTGCTGACCGTCGGCGGTTCTGCCACCCGCCCGGCGGTGGTGGAGGTCCCGGCGGGGACCGCCCTCGGCACCGTGCTGGACATCTGCGAGGCCAGGGTGGCCGAGGGGGTGCTCGTCGGCGGCTACCACGGCGCCTGGCTGCCCGCCGAGATCGCCTACGACGTGCCGGTGTCCCGTGCCGGGATGGAAGCGGCCGGCGGGGCCCTCGGGGCGGGCGTGGTGCTGCCGCTGGATGGCGCCACCTGCCCGCTCGGCGAGGTGGCCCGGATCACGCGCTACCTGGCGGCCGAGTCGTCGGGCCAGTGCGGCCCCTGCAAGCTGGGCCTTCCCGGGGTCGCCCGGGCGCTGACCGCGGTCGCCGACGGCTCCGGGGGCGTCGGCGCGCTGGAAGCCGCCCGCCGCTCGGCCGGGGCGGTCCGCGGCCGGGGCGCCTGCCACCACCCGGACGGGACGGCCAGGTTCGTGCTCAGCGCGCTCGACGCGTTCCCCGCCGATCTCGCCGCGCACGTGTTCCGCGGCGGCTGCGGCCGCCCGGTCCACGGCGTGCTGCCGCTGCCCGCCGCCGAGGTGCAGGCCACGCTGGTGGTGGACTGGACCAGGTGCGCGGGGCACGGGCTGTGCGGGCGGCTCCTGCCGGAACTCATCCAGCTTGACCGGCACGGCTACCCGGCCTTCCTGGACATGCCGGTCCCGTTCTGGCTGGAACGGGACGCACAGCAAGCGGTCGCGATGTGCCCGGCGCTTGCGCTGCGGGTGGAGCGCGGCCCCGCGGCGCTGCCGCCCGGTGGGGGTGCCCGCGGGCTGCCCGGGCCGGCCACCGGCCCGATCCGGCGGATCCTCGGCTGAGCGCGTTCGGGTCACTACGCTGGTCGGGTCCGGCGGGATCCGCGCGAAACCGGGGAAAGGGGCGAGGAGTGGACGCTGCGAGCGCGCAGAACGGCCCGCACGTGCCGCCGCCGCCGGTGGGCATCGCCGCCACGGGCACCAGGACGAACCGGGACTCGCTGGGCAGCATGGAGGCCCCGGCCGAGCCCTGCCGGGGCGCGCTGACCCACCCCGGATCCGGGCCGGGCCAGCCGGGAACGGATTCTGATCCCAGCAGCGGGACGGCGGGCCGGGCATGAGGGCGGCCCGCCTGTACGGCGCCGGTGACCTGCGGGTAGCCGACGAGCAAGAGCCGGCCGCCGGGCCAGGCGAGGAACTCGTACGGGTGACGGCGGTCGGGATCTGCGGCTCCGACCTGCACTGGTGGGACGAGGCAGGGATCGGGGACGCCGTCATCACCCGCCCCCTGGTGCTCGGCCACGAGGCCGCCGGGGTGATCGAGGCGGGCCCGCGGCGCGGCACCCGGGTGGCGATCGACCCGGCGATCACCTGCGGCAGGTGCCGGCCGTGCCTGGACGGCTACCGTAACCTGTGCCTCAACATCCGCTTCGCCGGGCATGGTGACCAGGACGGGGCCATGCGCGAACTGCTGGCCTGGCCAGCGGGCCTGCTGCATCCGCTGCCGGACAGCGTGACCGACACCGACGGCGCGCTGCTCGAACCGCTCGGCGTCGCCATCCACGCCCTGGACCTCGGGCACGTCCGGCTCGGCGCCCGCGTCGCCGTGGTCGGGTGCGGGCCGATCGGGCTGCTGCTCATCGCGGTGCTGCGAACCGCCGGGGCCAGGCATATCGCCGCCTTCGAGCCGCTGCCGCACCGGCGCGAGGCCGCCCTGCGCTACGGCGCAGACGTGTGCCTGCGGCCCGACATACTCCCAGGGGACCTGCGCGAACTCGTCGGCGAGGGGGCCGACACGGTGTTCGAGATGGCCGGCACGGCGGACGCCGTGACCTTGTCCGTGGCGGCGGCCCGGGCCGGTGGCCGGGTGGTGCTCGGCGGTATCCCCGCCGACGACCGGATCGCCTTCGGGGCCTCCACGGCCCGGCGCAAGGGGCTCACGATCGCGATGGTGCGGCGGATGAACAACACCTACGGCCGGGCGATCGCCCTGGCCGCGGGCGGCAGCTTTAGCCTGGCCCCGCTCGTCACCGACCGGTTCGGGCTGGCAAGCGCTGGTCCGGCGTTTGGTATTGCGGCGAAGCGAAAGGGCCTCAAGGTCGTCATCGAGCCAGCGGCCTGACCACAGGAGGGCCGCGGCGCGGTGCCCGTCCCGGCCGGCCGCCGTCACGGTACCTACCGGTAACATCCTGCGCGTGGCCGACAGCTTCTTCATGCCGCTGGGCGAGGGCAGGTGGCTCGCCACGGTGCACACCACCGGGCCGTGGGACGCGCGCGCTCAGCACGGCGGGCCGCCGTCCGCGCTGCTCGGGCGCGCCATGGTGCGCTGCGAGCCGCGGGAGGACATGGTGGTGGCCCGGTTCACCACCGAGATCCTCTCGTCCATCCCGGTCGGTGAGGTTGAGGTGCGGGCCCGCGTGGCCCGGCCGGGCCGTAGCGTGCAACTGCTTGAGGCGGTGCTGACCGCGGCCGGCCGGGAGGTGGCCTGGGCCCGGGCGTGGCGGGTACTACGGACCGATTGCCCGGACACCGGGCCGGGCCTGACCAAGCCGCCGCCATTGCCCCAAGCCAGTACGCCGCTCACGCCCGGCGGCTGGGTGGACGGGTACCTGTCGGCGATCGAGTGGCGCTCGGTGCACGGGATCTTCGGCGAGCCCGGTCCGGCCACCGTGTGGGCCAGGATGCGCTATCCCCTGGTGCCGGACGAGGAACCGGCGCCGCTGGAGCGGGTTCTGGCCGTGGCCGACAGCGGCAACGGCGTGTCCGGGGAACTCGACCTGCGGCGGTGGCTGTTCATCAACCCCGAACTCACCGTCCACCTGTTCCGGGAGGCGGCCGGGGAGTGGATCTGCCTGGATGCGCAGAGCAACGTCGCGGCCGGCGGGACCGGCCTGGCGACCTCTGTCCTGTCCGACCTGGACGGCCCGGTGGGTGTGGGCGCGCAGGCCCTGTTGGTCGCGTCGCGAGGCGGCGGCCCGGGCTGAACCGCCCGAATGGAGGGGCATGAATGTGGATCCGGTGTCCTTCTAGGAACACCAGATCCACATTCACGGACCCTGGCCGGTGACGCCGGCCACGATCACGTTCACTACCCGGCGGGCGAACTGGTCGGTCAGCGGCCGGTGGCCCTGCAGCAGCCGGTGGTACGCCGAGCCGAACAGCAGGTCGAGCACGACGTCGGCGTCGGTGCTCGCGGGGATCTCGCCGCGCTCGATGGCCCGCTGGACCAGGACCGTGTTGCTGGACCGCAGCGGCTCGAACACTCGCTCCCGCCATGCGGCCGCGAGCGCGGGGTCCCGCTGCGCCTCGGCGACCAGGCCGGCCAGCATCCGGCCCGCCGGGGTCTTGGTCACCGACCGGATCCAGCCGCGCAGCGCGGCGAGCAGGTCGCCGTGGAAGGTCCCGGTGTCCGGCACCGGCTGCTGCCGGGAGAACTCGGCGAGGAAGGCGTCGAGCGCGAGCGCGCCGCGGGATCCCCAGCGGCGGTAGACGGTGGCCTTGCCCACCCCGGCCCTGGCGGCCACCTCCTCCATCGACATCCCGCCGAGACCGCGCTCGGCGAGCAGTTCCGTGGCCGCGGCCAGGATCGCCCGGTCCGCCTCCTCGCTGCGCGGCCGGCCACGCCTGCCGGATACGTCAGGGCCGGTGGCGGAGTGTCCTACCTCACTTCGCTCCGGTGGAATACGTGTGCCCTCCATGAGGTTGCAGCGTACAGCAAAGAAACGAGACGTAGCGTATCGAAAAAGGTGTTACCCGCGCGATGATCCTGATCAAGGAGCGCACCCGTCCTGCCCGCCATGCCACCAGGCGCTTCCGCCGGCCCGCCGCACCGTCCCGGCCTGCCCCGCCGTCCCAGCCCGCCCGGCCGTCGCCGGAGCCGGCCCGGCTGCACGGACTGGCGCTGGCCCTCATCCTGACCGCGGCGTTCATGGTCGTCCTCGACTTCAGCATCGTGAACGTGGCGCTGCCGTCCATCGAGGCCGAGCTTGGCTTCCCCAGCGACGCGGTGCAGTGGATCATCACCGCGTACGCGATCGCGTTCGGCGGCCTGCTGATCCTCGGCGGCCGCGCCGCGGACCTGTTCGGCCGCAGGCGCATGTTCATCGCCGGGCTGCTGGTCTTCTCCGCCGCCTCGCTGGCCGGTGGCCTCGCCCACGACCCGGTGCTGCTGGTCGCCTCCCGCCTGGTGCAGGGCGCGGGGGCCGCGCTCGTCGCGCCCGCGGCGCTGTCGCTGATCACCACCGGGTTCGCCGAGGGGCCGCAGCGCAACCGGGCCCTGGGCATATACGGCGCGACGGCCTCGGTCGGCTTCGTCGCCGGGCAGGTGCTCGGCGGCGTGCTTGTGGAGTTCACGAGCTGGCGTGCGGTGTTCCTGGTGAACGTGCCGGTCGGCCTGCTGGCCGTGGCCCTGGCCCCGTGGCTGCTCGGTGAGTCGCGCCAGCGCAGGCCGGGGACCAGGCTGGACGGCACCGGGGCGCTGCTGATCACCGTGGCGGTGGCCGCGGCCGTGTTCGCCGTGTCCCAGCTCGGCGTGCTCGGCCTGGCCTCCCCGATCCTGCTCGGTGCGCTGGCCCTGGCGGCCGTGGCCGCCGCGGGATTCGCCCTCGTCGAGCGGCACCATCCCGACCCGCTGGTCCGCGCCGACCTGCTCCGGATGCCCGGGCTGCGCAAGGCCAGCACGATGAACCTGCTGCTCGGCCTGTGGAACGCCGGGGAGCTGATCGTCTTGTCGCTGTACTTCCAGCAGGTCCTGCACGACTCGCCGCTGGCGACCGGGCTGGCCATCGCGCCGCAGGGGATCATCGGGTTCATCGCCGGGGTATTCGGCGCCCGGCTGGCCAGCCGGGTGGGCGTACGCCGGGTGCTCGTGCTGACCAGCGCGGTGGCCACCCTCGGCTTCCTCGTGCTGACCAGGCTGCCGGCCAGCGGTGGTTACAGCCCGCTGCTCGCGGCGGTGATGCTGGTCGGCTTCGGTACCGCGGGAACCGCGTTCGGGACCATGGTGACCGCCAGCCACGGGGTGGCGGACGACGACCAGGGCCTGGTCGGCGGGGTGATCAACACCAGCCGTCAGATCGGTGCGGCCATCGGAGCGGCGCTGCTGCCCGCGATCGCCGGCGCGGTAGACCGGGGCGGGCACACGCTGGCCTCCGGGGACCGGGCCGCCATGCTCACCGGGGCGGTCGCCGCCGCGCTCGCCTGCGCCGTGGCGCTGCGCGGCGTGGCACGCAGTTCGCCGCGGGCCCGGCACGGCTGACCGGCCGTGATCGGCCGCGGGCCGGCGCGGGACCGCCCGCGAGTCAGCGCGGCGCGGAGACCGTGTGCGGGACCGGGGCGGACGACTCGGCCGAGGCTGCGCCCGAAGCGGGCAGGGTGAGCGTGATGCGCAGCCCGTGCGGGTCGTTCAGGCTGGCCTGGGCCGTGCCATTGTGGGTCGCGGCGACCGCGTTGACGATGGCGAGCCCGAGGCCGGATCCGGGCGGGTAGCCCCGGCCCGGGCCGGTTCGGTAGAACCGGTCGAAGATGCGGGCGAGCTGGTCGGGAGGCACGCCGGGGCCGTCGTCGCTGACCTCGATGGTGACGCTGCCGTTGCACTGGGCGGCGGTGAGGGTCGCCGTGGTGTCGCGTGGGGTGTGCGCCCTGATGTTGGCCAGCAGGTTGTCGACGGCCCGGCGGAGCAGTTCCTCGTCTCCCGTGGCGGAAAGGCCGGCAGCGATATCGATGTGCCAGGCTCGCTCCGGGTCGGTGATCTTGGCGCGCTCGGCGCACTCGGTGACCAGGGCGGTGACGTCCACGGGCTCGACGTGCTGCCCGGGTTGCTGGTCCAGGCGGGCCAGCCGGAGCATGTCGTCGACCAGGAAGCTCATCCGCTGCGCCTCGTGCGCGATGCGGCGCATCGCCTCGTCAACCTGGTGCGTATCCCCCAGCACACCCTGCTGGTAGAGCTCGGCGTTGGCACGCAGCGAGGCCAGCGGGTTGCGCAGTTCGTGGCTGGCGTCGGCGAAGAAGCGCCGGGTCAGTTCCTGACTGGCCTCGCGCTCGCTGACCGACACTTCGATCCTGGTGAGCATGCCGTTCAGCGCGGCGCCGAGTCGGCCCACCTCGGTCCCCGGATCCTGCGGCCGGACCCGCTCGGTGAGATCGCCGGCGGTGATCTTGTCGGCCTGGCTGGCCATCCGTTCGATCGGGCGCAGGCCGCGGCGCAGCACCAGGCCGATGCCCCCGGCCACCAGCAGGCCGACGGCGACCGAGGCGATGGCCAGGATCAGTTCCAGATGGTCGACGGTGCTGTTCAGGTCGCTGAGGCTGGTGGTGGCGTAGAGGAAGCCGCCCGGTTCCCTGATGGCGCCGAGCCGGAGTGTGACGTTACGGCTCGAGCTGATCACATCCCTGGGCCCGTGGTTACTGGCGAGAAGGTGCAGCAATTGTTCAGGCGCGGTGCGCGGGACCAGGCCGGGGTTCCCGCCGACGAGCTCACGTGGGCCCCGGCTGCTGACGAACCCGACTCCGAACTGCGCCAGGATCGGTGCCGGGACCGTGAACCGCGGTCCGGAGAGCACCTGCTGGACGCGCGTTCCGGGCGGCGGCCGCACCCCCGCCGGCACCTCCTGCGCATGCAGCGGCAGTCTGCTCCCGAAAACCGCGCTCGGTCGCTTGACATACCAGTTGGCGGTGCCACCGCGGCCCAGCGTGATCGTCATCGGCCGGTAGAGGCCGAGCACGGTCTGGAGCTGTGCGTCGGTGTGGCCGAGCAGGTAGCGGCGCAGCGCGCCAACCGCGGCGAAGTCGAAGGCGACCAGGGCGATCACGGTGACGGCCAGCACGCCGGCCATCACCCGGGTGCGGAGCTGGGCCCGGCGGGGCCGCTGCAGCGTGAGGACGGCGTGCCAGTCCGGCCGCTGGGGCTTCCAGCGGAGCCACCGGGGCAGCCTAGGCGCCCGCACCGTTGGCCCCTTCGCCGGAGCGGGGCAGGCGCAGGCTGTAGCCGATGCCCCGCTGGGTATGGATCACATCCGAGCCGTACTGGGCCAGTTTGCGCCGCACGTAGGCGACGTAGGTGGAGACGACCGTGCTGGACCCGCCGAAGTCGTAGTCCCACACGTGGGCGAGCAACTGCGACCGCGTCAGCACCCGCCCGGGGTTGAGCATCAGGTAGCGCAGCAGCCGGAACTCGGTCGGGGACAGCTCGACCAGGTGACCGGCCCGGTGTACCTCGTAGCTGTCCTGGTCCAGTTCGATGTCGGCGAAGGTGAGCACGGGCCCCGAGGCCGTGGTGGGCCGGGTGCGGCGCAGCACGGTGCGGATCCTGGCCGCCAGTTCCTCCAGGCCGAACGGCTTGGTCAGGTAGTCGTCACCGCCGATGGTCAGCCCGTTCACCTTGTCGGCCTGCGTGTCCCGTGCGGTCAGGAAGATCACCGGCACCCGCAGGCCGTCCCGGCGCAGCCGGGCCACCACCTCGAACCCGTCGGTGTCGGGCAGCATCACATCCAGCACGACCAGGTCGAACGGGCGGTCCCTGGCGAGCCGCAGCGCGCCCGCGCCGTTCTCCGCCGTGGTGACTTCGAAGCCGAGGAACCGTAGCGAGGCGGCCACCGCCTCGCGCAGGAACGGCTCGTCATCGACTACCAGTAGCTCCCCCTGGCCGGGGGGCAGGCTCGCCGCCGCCTCAGTCATCGCCGTGCTCCTTGCCCTCACGGTCATCTGACCACGTTAACCCCAGGTTCTGGTGTGAGGAGCATGCGAGTTTGGTGTGAGCGGCGGTGAATCCGCAGGTCCGGCCGGGTGCCCCCGCACTCACACCGAACTCACACGCAATACGCGCAGCGCACTGAGGTGGCCCGCCCATGATTGTTCCCGGCACAACGCCCTCACCCATCGCAAGGGAGAGGTACTGGCATGAGCCCTGATTCTCCGCGGTTCCGGTCCGCGCAGCGGGCCTGCACGAAATACCAGCCGGGCGGTGCGTCATGAGCGGCACCATTTCCTCGGACCGCAAGGCGGGCCCTGAGGTAACCCGGCGCCGCGGTGGCCGGGGCTGGCTGATAACCGGAGTGGTGGTCGTGGTCGTGGTGGCCGCCGTAAGTGTCGCTGCGGCT
>Ga0070716_100001612_pt1 | contig 10160 bp, 7 predicted proteins | sample LARL112metaG_FD_71395 | JGI IMG/M metagenome (GOLD analysis project Ga0070716, IMG submission 71395) | Corn, switchgrass and miscanthus rhizosphere microbial communities from Kellogg Biological Station, Michigan, USA - LAR L11-2 metaG | ecosystem: Host-associated > Plants > Roots > Rhizosphere ... | reverse complement strand
ATTCCGCGATTTCCGGGCTCGACATTGTCGAGTCGGTCGGTATCAACGAAATTGCGGCCGAGTCTCAACGCAGAACGCAGTTGATGATCGATTTCGCGCGCGAACGCGGTTGGAACGTCAATACGCCGTCCGAAATCGAGCAGCGCGGTGGCTCGGTGATGATTGGCGTTGAGAACGCGAAAAACGCCGCTGAGCAACTCGCTGAACGGCGTGTATTCGTTGACTGGCGCCCCGGCGCCGGACTGCGCATCTCGCCGCATTTCTTCAACACCGACGAAGAGGTTGAAGAAGCGTTGCAGATCCTGGCAGGACTTATCGCATGAGCGATAAGCTAAACGTCAACGAACCGGCGCCGGATTTCACTCTGAAAGATGGCGAGGGCCGCGACTGGCGGCTTTCCAATCAGCGCGGCAATGTGGTCGTCTTGCTTTTTTATCCAGGCGACGAAACGCCGATCTGCACCCGGCAGATGTGTTCCGTTCGCGACCGTTGGAGCGACTACCAGGCCACCGGTGCGGAAGTCGTGGGGATTTCGACTGACTCCGTCGAGTCGCATCACAACTTCGCCGAGCATCACGATCTCCCGTTGCGCTTGCTTTCCGACAACGACGGAAAAATCTCGGAGCTCTACGGCGCGCGTTCGCTGATTCCGGGCAAGGTGGCGCGTTCGGTGTTTGTCATCGGCGCAGACGGAATTCTTCGTTACAAGGACGTGCGGCCGCTGGGGCTGCTGAAGCCGAAGGTTGACGTTATAATTTCGGCTATCCGAAAAGCACAGGGAGGAAAAGTCCGTGGCTGAAACTATCCGATGCGCGCATTGTGGCGAGAAGCGACCGGCATTGCCGTTCGCGCCGTTTCCGAATGAACTCGGTCGAAGGATCGCCGCGGAGATTTGTCAGCCGTGCTGGAGCGGCTGGTTGCAAAAACAAACACAGATCATCAATCACTACGGTTTGGATCTCACGAACCCCGATGCCCAGACCTTCCTGTTCGACAACATCCGTGGTTTCTTATTTGGCGAAACACCTAACGTTGCCGAGATTGACACGACGAAAGAGGGAAGCGTGAAGTGGTAGCGTTCTTCTCTGTGCCTCTGTGTCTCTGTGTTAACTATTCTTCGGAACAAACACAGAGACACAGAGGCACAGAGACTCCGGCCCGGCGATTGCTAAACTAACAACTCTCCCTGATCCGCCCGTATTTGTTTTTAACCCCCAGTCAGTGATTGAGCATGTTCGCGAACGCGTTCAACGTGTGCTCTGCCATGTTTCGATGCGCACGTATGTTTTCCGAACTCCGCTCGCGTTCAATCAAGGAGGACTTTCCCAAAATGAGACGACTTACAGGAGTCATAGCTGTCGCGACGCTTTCAATCCTTCTGGTGGCTTGCGGCAATGAAACCAACCGCAACGCCAACACGAATGCGAACACTAACGCCAGCGCGAACGCAAACCTGGCCACGACACCAACCCCGGTCGCGCAAGCCAACACGAACCGGGCGCTGACGCGCGAGCAGTACGAACGCAACAAGGAGCAGTATCAGCGTGAGGCGAAGGGTTCAGGCCGCAAAGTCGGGACGGGTGTGAATGATGGCTGGCTGTGGGTGAAAACACGATTTGACCTCGCGGCGGCGGACGATCTGCGTGATTCGACGATCAATGTTGACGTTGACAACGCCGTCGTAACGCTGAGCGGAACAGTGGCAAGCGCATCCCAGAGAACGCGTGCGGAACAAGTAGCGAAGTCAGTGGACGGCGTGAAATCGGTTAGAAACGAGTTGAAGGTTCAGGCCAACACGAACGCGAACACGAATGCGAACGCGAATCGCAACGCGAACGCGAACCGGAACGCGAACGCGAACCGCAAACCGTAACGCCAACCGGTAGAGACTTCTTCTCTGTGACCTCAGTGTCTCTGTGGTTTCAGTCAACAGAGACACTGAGGCACAGAGTTATCCAAAACACTCTCAGCACTTCCCTAACGGCGGGTTCTTACGCTAAGCTCAGCTCTCTCTTTCCTGCTTTCGCAACTAAAACTAATTGGGATTTGGTTATTTATGCCAAAAGTCCGTCCGCTTACTGTCGCCCTGTTTACAGTTTCCTTCGTTTCAATCCTGTTCGTTTCACTCGCCGGCGCGCAGCGTAACAACGCAATCGACACCTACGCCATCACCAACGCGCGCATCGTCACCGTCTCCGGCCCGACAATCGAGCACGGCACGGTTGTGATTCGCAACGGGCTGATCGCTGCCGCCGGCGCAAACGCCAACCCGCCACCCGATGCGCGGGTCATCGACGGCAACGGCCTGACAATCTATCCCGGTTTGATCGACTCCTACACCAACCTTGCGCTACCTGAAGTCGCGGCTTCGCCGTCGCCCGGCGGCGGTGGCGGTTTCTTCGCGGCGCAACCACGGCCGAATCCCGGTGGTCCAAACTCGAGCGAACCGCCCGGATTGCAGCCGGAAGTGATGGTCGAAGACGTGATTCGTCCCGGCGGCGCCGCGATTGAATCCGCGCGCAACATCGGCATCACCGCGGCGCTCACTTCACCGCGCACCGGTATTTGGATGGGCCAGTCGGCATTGATTAATCTGGCTGGCGACACACCGCAGGAAATGATCGTGCGTTCGCCGGTCGCGATGCACGTCGGCTTCACACCGCTGCGGGGCACTTACCCTGGTTCACTGATGGGCGTCTTCGCGTCGTTGCGACAAATGATGCTCGACGCGCAGCGTTATCGCGACTCGATGCAGATGTACGAACGTTCACCGCGCGGCGTCCGCCGCCCGGAGCTTGATCGATCATTAGCCGCGCTCGTGCCGGTGATTGAAGGACGAATGCTGGTCGTGATGCTGGCAAACAGCGAACGCGAGATCACTCGGGCGCTCGATCTCGCCGCCGAGTTCAAACTGCGATTGATCGTTGCGGGCGGACGCGAATCGGATCGGGTCGCAGATCGTTTAGCGAAACAGAACGTGCCGGTCTTGTTGTCGTTGAATCTGCCGCGACGCACGACGGCGGCGATTCCCGAAGCAGATCCTGAGCCGATGCGCGTGCTGCGCGAGCGAGTCGAGGCGCAGGAAACCGCGGGCAAGCTAGCGAAGGCGGGAGTGCGTTTCGCTTTTGAGTCGGATTCGCTCACGAACATTTCGGATCTGATGGTCAACGCGGAACGCGTGATCGAGAACGGGCTAGCCGCGACGGATGCGTTGCGCGCGTTCACGATCTGGCCCGCGACCATTTTCGGAGTTGAGAACCAGCTCGGCTCGATCGAGACTGGGAAGATCGCGAACCTGACCATTACACGCGGCGATCTCTTTGATCGTAATAGCCGCGTCGTGCAGGTGTTTATCGATGGACGTCCGGTTGATCTGCGTCCGGTGGCGGCTGGTGGTGGGTCGGGCGCGCGCGTCACGCTGAGTGGGACGTGGAATCTGACGGTGGACCTGGGCCAGGGTGAGAAGTCCGCGACGTTGAACCTGCAACAGGAAGGCGAGCGCGTCAGCGGATCGATTTCCGGGACGCTCGGCGCCGGCGAGATCTCGAATGCTTCGACAGCGGCGGCGGGTGAAGTTCGGTTTACGGTTCCGCTTGAAATCGAAGGACAAACGAAAGAGGCGACGTTTGCTGGAACGCTCTCCGGTGATCAAATTCGTGGAACTGTTAACGTCGTTGGTATGGCGCCGGGAACTTTTACCGCAAGTCGAGCACGACCTAACTGAGCCACAAAGAGGCACAAAATGCACAAAGGTAAACTGTACGCTGAAAAACTTCTTCTGCTGTCCGTGGTCACTCTGTGTGTATCTGTGGCTTACGGTCAACGAGTTACATCGCCTGAGACACTCATCAAGAACGCCACCATCCTAACGATCACGCGCGGCACGCTGCAGAACACTGACGTGCTGCTGCGCGACGGCAAGATTGCCGCGATCGGCAAGAATCTGAATGCTTCCGCAAACGCGCGCATCATCGACGGCACCGGCAAGTATGTGATGCCGGGCATCATCGATTGTCACTCGCACTCGATGCTCGACACGATCAACGAAGGCACGCTCTCCGTTACTTCAATGGTACGCACTCAGGACGTGATGAATGTGACTGACGTCGATCTATATCGCGAGTTGGCCGGCGGTGTGACTACGTTGAATCTGTTGCACGGTTCGGCGAATCCGATCGGCGGCTTGAACACGGTGGTGAAGATCAAGTATGGCCGCCCCGCGAGCGAGTTTCTGTTTCCGGGCGCGATGCCGGGGATCAAGTTTGCGCTTGGCGAAAACGTCAAACAGTCGAGCCGTCCGAACCAGCCCGGCGTGCAGCGCCGCTACCCAAACACGCGCATGGGCGTCGAGGAGACGATTCGCGATGCGTTCATTCGCGCGCGCGATTACAAGCGATCGTGGGACGAATATCGCGCGAACGCCGGCAAAGACAAGAATCTGTTGCCGCCCAGGCGCGATGTGCAACTCGAGCCACTCGTCGAGGTTCTCGAAGGCAAACGTTACGTGCACGCGCACAGCTACGTCACGAGCGAGATCCTGATGCTGATCAATATTGCTGATGAGTTTGGTTTCAAGGTCAAAACGTTTCAGCACGTGCTCGAAGGTTACAAGGTCGCGAAAGAGATTGCCGCGCACGGAGCCGGCGCTTCCATCTTCGCGGACTCGTGGGGCTACAAGATCGAGGCTTACGACGCGATTCCTTACAACGCCGCAATCATGACGCGCGGCGGCGTAGTCGTCTCGATGAACTCCGATTCCGACGAACGCGCACGGCGGCTGAATATCGAAGCTGCGAAAGCCATGCACTGGGGTGATCTCACTGAAGAGCAGGCGCTGCGGCTGATCACGATCAACCCGGCCATTCAACTCGGCATTCAGGACCGCGTCGGTTCCATCGAAGTCGGAAAAGACGCCGACGTCGCGATCTGGAACGGACATCCGTTCAGCGTTTATTCGCGCGTCGACACGACGTTTGTTGACGGCGCCGTCTTCTTCGATCGCCAACAGGATCTCGCGCGCCGGCCTGAACTCGCCAAGGAACGCGCCGCGCTTGAACAGGCAGAGCCAAACAAGCCGGCCGCCGCGGGTCAATCGCCGCAAGCACCACGCCGCCGTCGCCCGTCGCACGAAGACGACACGATCGAGGGAGACCAACCATGACCACGACGGGTAAACACAAATTTGAACGTCTCACACTGACAATCCTAGTCTGTTTGATCTGTGTCATCTGTGGCGGAACTGCTTTGGCCCAACAGATCGGCAACCCAACCACACAAGACGGCGTGTTGCCGCCGCGCGGCGTCTACGCGATACGCAACGCCCACATCGTCACAGTCAGTGGTCCGGACATCGATAACGGTACTGTTGTGATCCGCGACGGAAAGATCGAAGCTGTCGGCGCCTCAGTCGACGTGCCGTCCGGCGCACAAACGATCGATGCGCGCGGTTTGTCTGTTTATCCGGGCATGATTGACGCGGGCACGAACATGGGACTCGTCGAAGTTCCGCAGGGCGCGAACGGCACCGTTGATCTGGCTGAGGTCGGTGAATTCAACCCCAACGCGAAGGCGATCATCGCCGTGAACCCGCACAGCGCCCACATCGCGGTTACGCGAGTCGAAGGTGTGACAAACACCGTGACCGCGCCGACTGGTGGTCTGATCTCCGGCCAGGCTGCGCTGATCAATTTGCTCGGCACGTCGCCGAAAGAGATGGCGGTTGTTCCTTACGCGGCGCTCGTCATCAACTACCCGCGCGTGTCAGGTGGTCGCGCCGAGTTTGGCGGCTTCCAGCAGCAGCCCGGCAATCTGTCTGAAACGTTGGAAGCAAACGCGCGCGAGTTGGACCAGTTGCGAAAGATGTTGCGCGACGCGGAGGCTTACGGTCGCGCGCGCGATGCTTACGCGAAAGACCGATCGTTGCCACGCCCCGATCAAAACGTCGTACTTGACGCGCTCGTGCCTTACGTTCGCGGGGAGCAGCCCGTGATGTTTCGCGCGGATCGCGAGGCAGAGATTCGTGGCGCGATCCGATTTGCCGAAGAGATGAAACTCAAACCCATCATTCTCGGCGGAGACGACGCGTGGAAAGTCGCGAGCCTGTTGAAAGAGAAGAACGTGCCCGTGATTCTGACCGGTGTGTTGTCGCTGCCGCTTCGTGAAGACGATTTTTACGACACGCTTTATGAGAATCCGGCGAAACTCCAGCAAGCCGGCGTTCGTTTCTGCATTTCCACTGGCGACGCGGGACCCGAAGTGCGAAACCTGCCACTTTACGCGGGCATGGCTGCGGCTTACGGGCTGTCCAAGGCTGACGCGCTCAAATCAGTGACGCTCTATCCGGCGCAGATCATGAACGTCGCAGATCGTTTGGGCTCGATTGAGCCCGGGAAGATGGCGAATCTCGTCGTCACGGACGGCGACCTGTTAGAAATTCGCACTCACATACGGTATTTATTCATAGATGGTCGTTCCGTGGTGTTAACCAGTAGACACACAGAATTGAACGACGCATTCAAAAATCGGAAATAGGTTTTAGCCACAGATTTTTTGTGAGGAGGCGTTTGACTTGCTAACCAAGTATCAGTTTGTCTTTATCCGTGTAACCGTGGCCGTCGCTACGGCTCTATTCATCTTGAGTAGCGCTCACGCGCAAACGAAGTTACTGCGGTTTCCAGATATCCAGGGCGATCGCGTGGTGTTCACTTATGCCGGCGATCTCTGGACCGCGCCGTCCAAAGGCGGCACTGCGACTCACCTTACTTCGCATCCCGGAGTCGAACTGTTTGGCAAGTTCTCGCCGGACGGACAATGGATCGCGTTCACCGGACAATACGACGGCGACGAACAGGTCTACGTCGTGCCGAGCACCGGTGGTGAGCCACGCCAGCTCACGTTCTACCCCGCAAAGGGACCACTCGCACCGCGCTGGGGCTACGACAATCAGGTGTTCGGCTGGAGCCGCGACGGCAAACGAATTATTTTTCGCTCGCTGCGTGATTCGTGGACGCTGCCGATTGCCCGGCTCTACTCAGTTTCGGTGGATGGTGGTCCAGCGGAAGCGCTGCCGATGCCCACGGCTGGTTCGGGAGACTTCTCGCCCGATGGCAGCGAGATGGTCTACTCGCCACAGTCGCGCGATTTCAGATCCGAGAAACGTTACGGCGGCGGAGAGGCCAACCGGCTCTACATCTTCAACCTGAAGGCCAACACCGCGAAGCGCATCACCGAAGGCCCGCGCGCAACGCGCGATGCGATGTGGCTCGGCGATACGATCTTCTTCAACTCCGATCGCGATGGTCATTTCAATCTCTACGCCTACACCGTTTCGAACGGAAAGACTGCGAAGATCACAAGCAACAGTCCCTGGGACGTGCGTTGGCCCAGTTCCGACAACGAAAACCAGATCGTTTACGAGCTGGACGGTGAGTTGCAGGTGCTCGATGCGCGAACCAGAAAGAGCACGCCGATCTCGATCAACGTTCCTGACGAGGGCAACTCGCGGCGACCGAGCCGGGTGTCGGCGGCGAACCTGATCGAGTCGATTGGGTTGAGTCCGAAGGGTGAACGTGCGGTATTCGTTGCGCGCGGCGACGTGTTCACCTTGCCGGTTGAAAAAGGACCGACGAGAAATCTGACGCACTCTTCAGGCGCGCACGACAAAGGCGCCAACTGGTCGCCCGACGGTTCGCAGATCGCTTACATCTCCGACGCGAGCGGTGAAGAAGAACTGTACGTGATCGCGCAGGATGGCTCGAAGCCTGCCGAGCAATTGACGCATGGCGGCGCCGCGATGCGTTTCGCGCCGGTATGGGCGCCGGACGGCAAGCGGATCGCGTTCAGCGACAAAGACGGCAAGCTTTACGTGTTGACGATGGCGGATCGCAAGCTGACGGAGATTGCTGATTCAACGCGCGGGCAGATTCGCGATTACGTTTGGTCACCGCGCGGCAACTTCCTCGCTTTCACGATGGCCAACGTGAACCAGTTTTCCTCGGTCCATATCTGGAGCGCAGCGGATGGACAAGTGCGTCGCATCACCGACGAGTCGTTCAACTCGTACAATCCGGCGTGGGATCCGCAGGGGAACTATCTTTACTACCTGAGCGACAGAGAATTCGCGCCGCAACTTTCAAACATCGAGTTCAATTTCGCCACCAATCGTCCGACTTACATTTACGCAGTGGCGCTGCGCAAAGACGTCAAACATCCGTTTCCGCCGGAGAGTGATGAAGTGACCGTGGCCAAGACGGCTGACGACGCGGCGAAGCCGCCCGCATCGCCCTCCCCTGCTGAGAAACCCGCCGAAACACCGGCCGCTGCACCCGCCGAACAGAAGCCGGAAGCACCGGCGCCGAACCCGGCGGCACCGTTGACGATCGATTTTGATGGTCTAATGACACGCGTTGCGCGCGTGCCGCTGCCGGCGGACAACTACGCCGGGCTCGGCGCGAAGACCGGTCATCTGTTGTATCTCGTGACTGGCGCGCCGTACTACGGCCGTCAGAGCGATCGCACCACGTCGTTACGCATTTATTCGTTGAAGGATCGAAAAGAGACCACGCTGGTTGAGGATGTGCGTGGTTACACGCTTTCTGACGATGGGTCGAAAGTACTGGTGGCGCAAGCGCAGGGTTTCAATCTTTACGATGCGACACCGGTTGGCGAACGATCGCGCAAGGCGGTGTCAACCGCGGGCCTGTACGTCGATCGCGTGCCGGCTGAAGAATGGAACCAGATTTTCAACGAAGTGTGGCGTCGCTATCGCGATTGGTTCTACGTATCAAACATGCATGGTTACGACTGGGTCGCGCTGCGCGAGCAATACAAACCGTTGTTGAAGTACGTGGGCCATCGTTCGGACTTGAACTACGTGATCAGCGAAATGATTTCTGAGCTGGTGATCCAGCACGCGTACATCGAAGGCGGCGATTTTCAGATTCCGCCCCGGCCGCGTTACGGCTTGCCAGGCGCACGTTTTGAATTGGATAAGCAAGCGGGCCGTTATCGCATCTCGAAGATCTTCGACGGCGAGAACGAGGAAGATATTTATCGTTCGCCGTTGAAAGATGTGGGAGTGAATGCGGCGGTGGGTGATTACGTGTTGGCGATCGATGGCGAAGAGTTGAAGCCGACGGACGATCCTTACCGGCTGTTGCGCAACAAGGCTGACAATCCGGTCCAGCTGACTCTCAACAAAGTGCCTTCGATGCAGGGCGCGCACACCGTTTCCTATCGTCCGGTCACCGATGAACAGAACCTGATCTATCTCGATTGGGTCGATCACAATCGTGAAAAAGTGTCGCAGGCGACGAATGGGCGCGTTGGTTATCTTCACGTGCCGGACATGGGCGCGGCGGGAATCCGCGAGTTTATCAAGTGGTATTACCCGCAACTGCGAAAGGAAGGGTTGATTATCGACGTGCGGGCGAATGGCGGCGGCAATGTTTCGCGAATGCTGATTGAACGTTTGCGGCGCAAGCTGCTCGGTCTCAATTACTCGCGCACTAATGACGAAGCTACGACCTATCCCGACGGCGTTTTCATTGGGCCAATGGTGGCGATACTGGATGAAAACTCCGCGTCTGACGGCGACATTTTCCCGGCGATGTTTCGCGAGGCCGGCCTTGGACCACTGATCGGCAAACGATCGTGGGGCGGTGTAGTTGGCATCACGAACCGTGGGCCACTGATTGACGGCGGCAGTGTGAACGTGCCGGAGTTTGGACTGGCGAATAAAGAGGGCGAGTGGATTATCGAGGGCTACGGTGTCGATCCGGACATTGAAGTCGACAACGATCCCCAGTCGGTGATTGCCGGGCACGATCCACAGCTCGAACGTGCGATTACCGAGGTGATGGCCAAGTTGAAGCAGCCAGTGAAGCTTCCACCCAAGCCGCCGGCGCCAGTGAAGACGATCAACAATCGTCCGATTTCCAAGACGACGGAGCAGGGACGTAACTAAGAGACTTTTTGACAGGATTTCAGAATTGACAAGACTTCAAACAGGAATGCTTTTCTTGTTAACTCTGTAAGTCCTGGCTGACTCACTCTTTGATACGTAGTTTCTCGAGCGGCAGCATTGCGGGGGCGCCTTTGTGTTGCCAGCAACGTACTGGTCCATGTACGCGGCGGGAGCACGGGGTGCCTTTCTTTGTGCG
>Ga0070716_100001606_pt1 | contig 10177 bp, 8 predicted proteins | sample LARL112metaG_FD_71395 | JGI IMG/M metagenome (GOLD analysis project Ga0070716, IMG submission 71395) | Corn, switchgrass and miscanthus rhizosphere microbial communities from Kellogg Biological Station, Michigan, USA - LAR L11-2 metaG | ecosystem: Host-associated > Plants > Roots > Rhizosphere ... | reverse complement strand
GTGGAAGGACCTTACGACGGTGGAACCCTTCATTCGCTGCAAGATTGGTTCATCAAGTACCAGCTGAATTCGGTGTCCGGCGTGGCCGAAGTGGCGAGCATCGGCGGTTGGGTACGGCAATACCAGATCGACGTTGATCCCATCAAACTACGCGCTTACAACGTCCCCTTGCGCGCGGTCATCGAGGGCGTTCAGCGCAGCAACACCAACGTCGGCGCGAAGGTCATTGAAGCCAGCGACCAGGAGATGGCGGTGCGGGGAATCGGCCTGATTCGCTCGACGGCGGACCTTGAGAACATCGTCCTCACCGCTACCGCAGGCACACCCGTCTACATCCGCAATGTCGCGAATGTCCACTTGGGACCGGAATTTCGCCGTGGCGTTCTCGACAAAGACGGCCAGGATGTCGTGGGCGGTGTCGTCGTCATCCGCAATGGAGCCAACGCCCAAGAAGTCATCAGCAGTGTCAAAGCGAAACTCGCAGCCTTGGAGCCAGGGTTACCCAAGGGCGTTCACATCGTTCCCTTTTACGACCGCAGCACTTTGATCCTTCACGCGGTGAATACTCTGAAGTCGGCGCTCCTCGAAGAGATTCTTTTGGTCACGCTTGCACACGTGATCTTCCTGTGGCACTTCCGCAGCATTCTCATCGTGACGATTCCGCTGCCGCTCGCGGTACTGGGATCGTTCCTGTTCATGCACTATGCGGACATCTCGTCCAACATCATGTCGCTCGGTGGGATCGCAATCGCGATTGGGGTGCTAGTCGATGCCGGGATTGTGATGACGGAAAACGTGCTACGGCACGCAGAGCAGTACTACGAAGAACATGGCGAGTACCAGTCAGCGATTAGCCAGATCACGCTGGAAGCAGCCAAGCTCGTAGGCCGGCCGATCTTCTTCGCGATGACCATCATCATTCTGGCGTTCGTCCCGGTGTTTGCACTCACCGGCATGGAAGGCAAGATGTTTCACCCACTGGCCTTCACCAAGACTTTCGCCATGGTGTGCTCAACATTCATCGCGGTCACTTTGGTGCCGGTGCTCTGCACCTTCCTGATCCGTGGAAAACTGCACCGCGAGGATGCAAATCCCGTGATGCACGCTCTGCGAATGATTTACAAACCCCTACTCGCCTGGGCCTTGAAGCACAGGATCATGACTCTGAGCGCGGCAGTTGTAATCTTCGCCTCCGCGCTCTGGCTAGCAACCACGATCGGCTCCGAGTTCATGCCGCCGCTCGATGAAGAGACTGCCCTGTTCATGCCCATTACCGATCCCAGCATTTCCCTCACCAAGGCAACCGAGATTCTTCGCTGGCAGGACAAGATCATCGCCCAAGACCCGCTCGTCGACAGCGTTGTGGGAAAAATCGGGAGGGCCGAGAGTGCTATCGACCCAGCACCGGTCAACATGACTGAAACCGTCATCAACTTCAAGCCTAAGAATGAATGGCCCGCTGGCACGACCAAAGAAACGATCCTGCAAAGGCTGGATGAGAAGCTCCGAATGCCGGGCGCGACCAACATCTGGACCCAGCCGATCCGCAACCGCATCGACATGCTTTCGACCGGCATTCGTACCCAGGTGGGAGTGAAGGTCTTCGGTAATGACCTCGCAACCATCGAGCAGAAGGAAACTGAAATCGAACGGGCTCTGCGCCCGGTTCCTGGTGTCGCTGACCTCTATTCTGAGCGCATCACCGGCGCGCCGTATCTTGAGATAAAAGTGAACCGCGAAGCCGCGGCTCGCTACGGCATCAACGTCGGCGACGTTCAGGATGTGATCGAGACCGCGATTGGCGGCAAGAACCTCACGACTGCGATTGACGGCCGCCAACGACTCCCCGTGCGGGTGCGGTATTCCCCTGATTTTCGCCAGGACCCCGAAGAGCTTCGGAATAACGTGCTGGTCACGGCCAGCAATGGCGCCGAGATTCCGCTAGGGCAAGTGGCCGACCTTGGCGTTGTGATGGGACCCTCCATGATCAGTAGCGAGAACGGACTCCTTCGCGGGAGCGTATTGATGAACGTGCGGGGACGCGACGTTGGCCGGTTCGTGGACGAGGCGCAGCGCGCTGTGGCCCGCGAAGTGAAAATGCCGCCCGGCTATTACATCGAGTGGAGTGGGCAGTACGAAAATCAGATCAGTGCGAAGAAACGGCTCGAACTCGTCATCCCAGTTGTGTTCGTGATCATCTTCCTGTTGCTCTACAAGACTTACAACTCGTTCAAAGAAGCCTCGCACGTGATCCTCGCCGTACCCTTTGCGCTGAGCGGCGGCGTATTTCTCCTCAAGCTGTTGGGATACAACTTCTCCGTTGCCGTGTGGGTGGGCTTCATCGCCCTGTTCGGCACTGCTGTGCAGACCGGCGTGGTGATGGTGATCTACCTGGAAGAGGCCGTCGAACGGAAGAAAGTCGCTATGGGCACGCTTACCGTGCAGGGTTTGCGCGAAGCGGTGATGGAAGGCGCCCTATTACGTTTACGTCCTAAAATAATGACCGTATCCACTGTTGTGGCAGGTCTGTTACCGATCATGTGGTCGGCTCGAACGGGGGCCGAAGTGATGAAGCCGCTCGCAACCCCCGTGCTCGGAGGCATGGTCAGCTCTCTGCTGCATGTGCTGATTGTGACTCCCGTGATCTTCACCTGCCTGCGCGAAAGAGAACTATCACGAAGGGAGATTCCACCCGTAGCACAAGATAGAACCGACGCGCAAGGCGTTTGATTTCTTCGCCTATTAGGCTAGGATACCGATGATGGCACGACTAACGGGTCGGCCAACAGGCCTGAGTTTTCTTGCGGTGCGCACATGGACAATGGCTCATCAAAGATGATCACTCAGGCGCTGGCCAAATGGAACGACGGCGACGAGAGCGCTCTGCGCAGTGTGATGCCTCTTGTATACGATGAGCTGAAGAAAGTAGCTCACCACTATCTGCGGGGCGAGAGGGCGGACCACACTTTGCAGAGTACTGCGCTGGTCCACGAGGCCTATCTACGTTTGATCGATCAGGAGTCTTTCCAACCTCAAAATCGCGCACATTTCATTGCCATGGCTGCACGACTGATGCGTGAAATCTTGGTGGACTATGCCCGCCAGCGCCGCGCCGCCAAGCGCGATTACACCTGCAAAATCATGCTGGACGAGGCCCTCGGTCTCTCTCAAAGACGAGAATTCGATTTGCTGGCTTTGGACCACGCCCTGGGAAAGTTGGCCCAGTTTGACCCACGACAGGGCCGCATCGTCGAAGTCCGTTTCTTCGGAGGCCTTTCGATCGAGGAAACATCGAGGGCGCTGGGGATCTCTTCGGCAACAGTGAAACGAGAGTGGGCAACGGCGCGGGCGTGGCTATACCGCGAAATGACAGATCCGGCCAAGGTATAACTTCTCGCGCTCTCAAGAGGCGTCGGCTATCGTTCTAGTTGAGTGTTCGACTCGGGATGTGAGTGTCTCCAGGATTTTTTGGCCGCAGGTTGGCCGGGCAACAATCTCACGTCACTTAAGCCGTTCGGAGTAATACGTCCTATTTCTGCACAGCGCTTCATTGCGTCCGTGTAGATCGCTTTTCTTTCCACTCCACCATCCTAAATATTGCCGGTGCGCTCCCCTGCTGAGGATCATCTTGGTCCTCGCTCGTGAGTCTCAGGCGCCCATCCAACAGCGGCGGGATGCGGGAGTGAAACAAGGAAGCGGTTTCCTGCCGACCTTCATTTCAGGGGAGAGGGACGCGGAACAGATTGCGTTGCACTGTCATGCGCGCGAAGGCATAGGTCTCCGGTGTAGGGCCCGGGCAGTCGAACTCGCTCAACATTGCCGACCCCGGAACCTTCGTGATGTCTGCTTCTGAATGGAAGCCTTCTAGGGGCATCTTGGGCCACATGCTTCCTTTGACTAGCGGCAAAACGTAGGTTTTCCCAGCGGCCCATGACTCTGCGTTTACTGGCAATCTGAGATAAATCGATTTCGCATCTCCAGACCAGCGCACGTCGGTGTCACTGAAGCTGATTCCTACAGTCGCGATGACCCGCAGAGGAGAACCTTTGTGAAGAGGAAGAGCCACAAGGGTGGAGCCGTCAGTTCCCGGAACTTTCACGACCAGCCATTGGCCGTCGGGCGAGATTCCCACGAGACCAGCAATTGGCTGATCAAACACCTTCTGTAGCCCTGTTCCATCATCACGGATCCGATAAACAAAAGCGGAGTTCCCTTCGAGACCGCGAAAGAAGATTTCACCGCTAGATCCAAACAAAGGATGGTCGCCTTCTGCGTTGGGAATCGCACGAGGCCGCAATTGTCGATCGAAAGGCACGAGCCACAGCCGGTGTTCGCCTTTCTGGCCGAGTGCGGTTACGACGATCTGCCGGCCATCCGGAGACACGTCGTAGGTGTGACGGGGCGTTCCGACGACGGCAAAGCCAGGGAGCAAGGGTTCATCCCGCCCGGAATCGAGGTCCACCATGCGCAACTCGGACGGATCGGAAGTAGGCAACGCGCCTCTTAGAATGCGGTAGCACAAGCGCTTCCCATCCGGAGTAATTTTCGGGTCGAAGCTGAACCCTTCGAAAGACACTTGCCGCATGGTGTTTGAATTGTTTATCCAAACGGAACTTTGCCGCGATCCGACGGAGGTAATGAACGAACGTCCGTCGGGAGCCATCGTGATGCCTTCCTCCTCGGTTGGTCCCGACGTAATTTGCTCTGGTTTGCCATCTGGGAAGCGCTGGCGCCAGATGTGAAAGGCGCCACTGGCACCGGAGGTGAAGTACATCCATTTGCCGTCGGGCGACCACGCAACCGAGGTGCACCCGCCTCCCGCGGGGCCTACGGGCTGAGTCAGCGAGCCTTGAGCAAGCGCGACCAGCTTACAGGGCAGCCATAGTCCGCGATCCATCTCCACTACAAGGGCCGACTTGCGGTCGGGAGACAAACTCGACCGATGCGCCATGCCTCGGTCACTCGGCGGCACATAAACATCGTGCTCTACAGCTCGGCTTTCGTCCGCGGAGACGAGCGCCATAAGCATGTCGTTGTTCTTGATTTCGGAGAAAAGTATGGCTTGCTTCCCAATCCACTCCAGCCCTGAAGCATTTGCCAGCCAGAGGCGAGGCTGACCACCGAGCAGGGGCACGATCCAAGTGTCCCAGCGGTGCTTCTCGTCGACGGTCGTGTAGGCGATCCTGGAGCCGTCGGGGGAGAAAACCGGACTCATCTTCTGGAGGCTGTCGTTGGTGAGCTGAACCGACTCGCCGTCGGGCAACATCTTGACGTAAACCTGGCCGGGACCTACAAAAGTCGACGCTCCGCGAACGAACGTGAGCATGCGGCCGTCCGGCGACAGGGCGGGCTGGGTAACCGAATCCGGAAGATTTGTGGTCTGCACCCAACTGGACGAATCAACGGGAATCTTCGGGGCCCTTACCAGCCTGAAAATACTGAGTGCCGCCAGCAGCAGGATCAGTACGCCGCCTGCCCACCAAATCCGCGCAGAGTGCACTCGATTTGGCCGCTGCGTGTCAACGGCACCGGCCAACAACCCTCCTGAATCCGATAACGCTTCTAAAGCGAAGGCCAAGTCGGAGGCTGACTGGAATCGTTGCTCCTGGTTCTTTTCCAAACAACGATGCACGACTCTCTGCAGCGCCAGAGGAGTGTTGGATGCAATCTGCGAAATACCAGGTGGATCTTGGTTCAGGATTGCGCTCATCGTCTCCGCCGACGTCGGCTTCTGGAATGCACGCTTCCCGATCAACATTTCGTAGACAATCGCTCCGAAAGCGAAGATGTCGGCGCGATGATCTGCTGCGCTTCCTCGGACTTGCTCCGGCGACATGTAGCCTACCGTGCCCATCACCATCCCAGGTTCGGTGCCTGGATCCACGGCGGTGGCGGTGCGCGTCAGCTCTGCGGAACGCTGTGTCAGCTTGGCCAATCCAAAGTCCAGAATCTTGACTCGACCATCTTTGGTGACAAACAGGTTCTCTGGCTTCAGGTCCCGATGCACGATGCCTTTCTCATGTGCCGCCGCCAACCCACGCGCAATTTGAATCCCGTATTCCACGGCCTTGCGCACCGCCAGCCGACCACGCCTGATCGGTTCGCGCAAGGTCTCACCTTCGAGCAACTCCGAAACTAAATAGGGTGCTCCTTGGTAAGTCCCCATCTGGTGTACCGCAAGAATGTTGGGATGGTTCAGCGCGGCGGCCGCGGCTGCCTCCTGTTCGAAACGCCGCAAGCGGTCCGCATCAGAAGCAAAGGCCGCGGGCAAAACCTTGATGGCCACCTCTCGGCGCAGCCGCAGGTCCCGCGCCCGATACACCTCGCCCATGCCTCCGGCTCCGAGCAGGTTTTGGATTTCGTAGTCGCCAAGCAGCACGCCTTTCTCCAGATGCAGCAGCGGCGGAGCTTGCAGAAAGCTGGAGCGGGCCTGATCGTCGGCCGCCAGAAGCGACTCGACCTCGCGCCGCAACGACGAATCGCCGGCGCAAGCCTGATCGAGGAAGACAGCACGCTGCTCCGGGGGACGTTGCATCGCCTGGTGCAGCACGCCCTTGATCTGTTCCCACCGCTCGGCAGTCATTGATGCCACCCGAACCCGCAAGCCTCAAACATTGTATCGCGGTGCCTGGCGCTGCGTAGAGTTCGGAGTAGCCGTGATCGGCAGGGTCGACCGCCAGTTCCATCTTCCAATCGGTTCCGGATCTCAAGAAAAAAAAGCTCCCGCGTGAGCCAGTTTGGCCTCGCTCTGCGCCTTTTTACAAATAGAAGGCAGGGTCGCTGGATCCCCGGGCAGCCCGTGGAGGGCTAAGGGGAAAGCGCGCCATGCCCGCCGATCCTAGTCCGACTTCAATTCCGGTGGCAGACCTGGTTATGCCACTGAGCGCGAAAACTAGAAGAGAGGAGAAATGAAAACAATGCGCGAAATGACTGTCTGGACAGCCTGGACACACGGCCTGCGGCTGGCCATCGTTGTTCTATTCGTCACCGGGGCGGTAGCCCAAACCCACTACTCAGTGCAAGACCTGGGCACCCTTGGGGGCCGAATAGCTGGATTGATTGGGGCGGCTCGGAGCTTTGGCGCATCGGCGCCCTCACCAGAAACTAACCTGCCATGCCTTGATTGCCATTGACGGAGCGCAATCCCAACCTGCCGGGCTTTTACGCCCGGAAGAAATGCGAAGGAGATCATTATGAATCGCTTGATTAGCATGACACGAAACATCGCTTTTGCCGTGGTGATCTGTGGATTACCCTGCCTGGCGAAAACAGCGCAGCGAACAGTACAGGTCGATGTCAACAACTACGTGCTCTATAACTACGACACATTCGACACCACCCAGTTCGGCATGAATCCGAGCGCTACCAGCGTGCCGATGAAGACTTACAACTCCCACATAAGCATTGGCGACATTGTCGCGGTGGGCGGCAACCCGGCCAAAGGCACGCTGTTGTGCACGCATACTATGTTTGTCCTGAGCCCGACGGCCACAGTCGGCAGTATGAAGGCGATCGCCGATACTTCTCGCTCCATGATCGACGATTGTTCGTTGGAGATTTTGACCGATGACGGAGTGGCAGTCGGAACCATCTTCATCCATGGACTCTTCGGCGGTACGCCGCCCCCCGGCGCGCCCGCGTCATTCGTTCGCTCCAATCTGATCGTCACCGGTGGGACCGGTGCGTTCCGCGGCGCACGCGGGCAGGCGGGCGGTGCGGGTCCGTGGACACCGCGGGTCGCTTCGGTTACCGAAGATCCCGCTAATCGGCGTGTGAACGGAGGCGGGCTAGTAAGCATTGTCCTGCAGGTTTGGGATTAGTGACGAAACCCGAACAGACGGAACGTTCCCGATATTTCTGAAGCTACTGGCTACAGGGCGGGCTAGTTCAACCAAGTAGCAGAAACGGTCCGTCTGTCCGATTTAATTCAAGAATGGAAGATTGCCTGGCCGGAGACCCCGAAAAGGTGAAAACACAATCCGTTTTCAGCTGGATTTGTATGCTGGATATCGACGGGACCGTGGAATTGAGCAAGGAATTTCACGGCCCCGTGCGCTTTTCTCGAAAGTTCCGGGTCGTCGGTCGGCAAACGGAAGTGAGCATTGATTTCGAGCGGCGGCGGCTGTTTCAAAACCTGTAAGTTTCGGCACAGTCTCTCAGCGCTAGGCGCACGGCTTCAGATCGCATGTTCCGCTACTTACGCCGAAATGCAGGATGAGGATTTTGGGGCATAGCCGGACACGCCGCAAATCTGGCACATGGCCGGCAAAGCAAGAGGGATCGGAACCGACAAAGGGGGTGTTTTACCGAAAACGTATCATCCATCCTTATTGTTATGCTCATTCCCACCCAAAATTCTCGCATGGCACATTCTGCGGCACACCTGGAAAAACCATTTCCATCGAGGACTTGTAAGTGATTGAGAAGACGGGCACGTGCGTAACAGTCTGGAACAGCGAACAAATAATTAAGAGGCAATGCGCAGTTCACCTGTTCCTCAATGTAAACGTCAACAAACAAATAAACTTCTCGAGTCCAAGCGCGCACGGAAGGGTTCGAAGTAGATGCTGATTCTGTTGGGTTTGTTGAATGGCGTTTGAGGGTGATTGTCGCAAGAGTCTCTACCCGCCGTATTGCGACTCCTTCGCCGAAAACTGCTTCGGCAGAATGAGAGGTGGCACCGGAGAACTTGGTTGCAGACGAACATCAGGTTTATTTTGGGCCTGTTGGACCAGACAGCAAAGGTCTTGGCGATTAAGTGCCAACTGCTCCGGACGCTTCCGTGAACTCGGCTTCGAGTTCGAAAAGGACCTTCATAATCTTGGCGATGTCCTCCCGCATAGGCCTTAGCTCGTTTCGAAGATCCTTTATGTGTTTATTTGCCTCGTCAAATCTGTCACTATCTACTAGATCAGCAACGGTCTTCGCCTGTTGTGAGAGCCAGGTCGCTATCTCTTCAATTCGGTTAACCATCGCGAGATCGACGCCGTGAAAAAAATGAAAGAACTCAAACATTGAATTACTCTCTTCAGGTGTCAGGAGCCTCTGAAACCATGGGGACAGGTACTTCGCATAGATATTTTCGATTTTGCTTGAGTGACCCTTTGCTTTTCGCATCCGCACTGCAAGTTCGCCCCCTTCGAGCGCTACTAGGGTAGCCCGTTCCAGCGCTCTTGACCTCGCCGCCTCAGGTGTCGCCGATGGATCAAAGTAGAGGCTCAGAAGGCCCTTAATCTCCGACTGGAGCGCGTCATAGATCTTTGAAACTTCCTCAAGCGCGGTAACCAACTTGTCTAGTGCCGGGTCGGGCTGAGACACGAACTTTCGCTTTACCGCTTGAATGACACCAAGTTTGTCGCTCACCTCGGTCAACTCTTTAACTATTGGCACGGGCAACATTGTCGCCTCCTTCGTCAGTTCAACGAGCATTCTTGCCTACTCGTGGTTTCTTTGGAATACCATTCAACATGCGGTCCTTTCGGCATAATGTGTCCATGGGATCTCTCAACCATCCTACGACTTGATCGAGAGAAAACTATGTGCCGAGTATGCGCCGGCATTCGCGCCTAACGTTAGCCAATTTCTGCACGTCGCCTTCGTCGGCTACGAGGTTTTGCGCTCGACAAAGGCGAATCTGTAGCCACACTGATCAAGCACCCGCCTCCTGGCGCGCCTGTACCGCCGATCCTTCCGCCCGTGGATGGCTTTCTGCTGTTCGACAAGGCGAAATTCCCTGCATCTTTCGCCGGCGACGTGAGCCCGGAAAAGGCCGAATTCATGGCCGACTCGCAAGTCCCGTGGGGTGTGGACGCGCTGGGAGGAACCATCAGCGAAGCGGCATGGAAGGCGAAACCTGCCTGGTACCTGCTAACGACCGAGGATCGGATGCTTCCGCCCGATGCGCAGCGGCTGATGTCGAAGCGCGCCGGTGCAACGGTCGTGGAGGTTAAAAGCAGCCACGCCGTGTTTCTGTCGCATCCACAAGTGGTCGCTCACATCATCGAAGAAGCAGCAAGAGGTGCATTGGTAGCAACGAAAGAAGGCGCAACGAGTGCTGCTGCAGATTAGGCCTTAAGTAATTGCCTGCTTCGGTGATAATGGAACCGCCGTAGCTGTGGCCGACCAGAACCACTGGCCCGCCCATGGCATCGATTGCGGCCTTCGTGTACTTTTGGTC
>Ga0070716_100001597_pt1 | contig 10207 bp, 8 predicted proteins | sample LARL112metaG_FD_71395 | JGI IMG/M metagenome (GOLD analysis project Ga0070716, IMG submission 71395) | Corn, switchgrass and miscanthus rhizosphere microbial communities from Kellogg Biological Station, Michigan, USA - LAR L11-2 metaG | ecosystem: Host-associated > Plants > Roots > Rhizosphere ... | reverse complement strand
GGGGGATTTGACCGTCAGCCGTCCAGCCGGAAGATGGTCTCTTCGATGTCCGTGTTCCGCCCCGGAGCGAACGAGATTTCGGTCCCGACTGCTTGGAAACCGCATTTTTGCAGAACGCGCAGTGAGCCGACGTTGTCGCTGGCCGCGCGAGCGTACACCGGACGGGCCGGTACCAATTCAAGGAGCAATGCCAGGGCCCGGGTGGCGATTCCCTGCCCCCACAGCGCGCGATCGATCCAGTAGGTAACCTCGGCCTGGCCGTCGGCCGGGAAACTGGCGATGCTCCCGGCGAGCCGGCCGTCGCAGACCACAGCCCGGTGGGTGATGTCCGGAGAACTCCGCACCCTGGCCATGTGCGCATCGAAGGCGTGGCGGTCGTCAGGGTTCTCCGGGGTGAACGCCGCCATCCGGACGCCCACGGGGTCGCGCATCTGCGCGAACAGGGCGTCCAGGTCGCTGTCCTCCACTGGGCGCAGCGTCACCACCGTCATGGGCAAACCTCTCGGTAACTTCGTGGGCAGCGCTCCACCGCCCGGCCACGGAACAGCCTGCCAGGCAGGCGGACACCTTCGGTAGATCCGGGCGTTTTCGCCGGGCTCCTGGCCGCCTCCTTGCGGAGACACCTCCAGACGTATCAGGGGCCGTATCTCGTGCTCTTCCTCTGCCGGGACGCTTCGGCCCGTGTGCTTGGGGGCCCGGTTTTCGCAGTTGCTAGCTGCGCAGCGCGCAGTAAGGGGGGTGATGATGCGTTCTCAGTCGTTCGCGCGCTCCGGGTTCGCGGGTGTAACTGGCAGCCACACCGTGAACCGGGTGTTGCCGGGGGCGGACTCCGCCCGGATGTTCCCGTGATGCTGGTTGACCACGATGCGCCAGGCGATGTTGAGGCCGAGCCCGGTGCCCTGGCCCACTGGTTTGGTGGTGAAGAAGGGCTCGAATATCCGCTCCCGGATCTCTGGCGGCACCCCTGGACCGGTGTCGCCGATCTCCACGAACACGTGGTCGTGGTCCAGCCCGGTCCGCACGGTCAGCACGCCGGTCTCGCCCATCGCCGACAGCGCGTTGTCGATCAAGTTGGTCCACGCCTGGTTCAGCTCGGCTGCGTACACGGGGATCGCAGGCAGCGACCGGTCATAGTCCTGCACCACGCGGATGCCCTGCGGGATCTTCCCGGACAGCATCGCCAGCGTGCTGTCCAGCAGCTCATGCACGTCAACGACCTGCTCCGGGGCCCGGTCGAGCTGGGAGTACTGTTTGGCCGCGCCGACCAGGGTGGAGATCCGCGTGGCCGAGCCCTCGATCTCGTTCGTCAGCAGTTCGGTCTCGACGGTGTCAGCCAACCACCGCAGCACCGCCGCCAGCGGCCCGGCGTCTACCGCCGCCGCGACACGCTCCAGCCAGGAGACATCCAGCCCGGCGGCCACAAAGGCCGGGGCCAGCTGCCAGCTGTCGCCCAGCCCGTGGGAGTCCAGCCAGCCAGTGATGGCATCCTCCCGGTCCGATGCCTCCAGCGGCGACAGAGCCTGCGTCTTCGGCACCCGCTCAGCGGCCTCTTCCTGCAGCTCGGTCAGCGTCTCCAGGGTGACCTTGTGGTCCGGCCCGCCCGTGATCGCGCTCAGCTGGCGCCGCATGTCGCCGATCCGCTCCCGTAGCGTGGCAGCCGCCCGGACCGTGGCCGCGGCCGGGTTGTTCAGCTCGTGGGTCAGGCCGGCCGACAGCGAGCCGAGCGCGAGCAGCCGCTCGCGCTGCCCGGTCAGCTCGTACATGTTCCTGGCGCCGAAGAACGCCCCCTCCAGCAGGTGCACCGCCATCGGGAACCACTCGTGCATCAGCGTGGCGAACACCTCGGCGTCCAGCACGAAGAACCGCGACGGCTCGGTCACCCGCACCGAGCTGTTGTAAACCTGTGCGGCTGGGGTACTCAGGTAAGCCTCCCACGCGCCGGCGTACACGCCGCGCTGCGAGGTCCTGCCCACCTCTATGTCGTCGGCACCCACCCGCCGCGACAGGACCAGGGTGCCTTCCAGCAGGACATAGAAAGTCCTCGCCGGGTCGCCTTCGGTGTACACCGGGCCGGCCGGGAAGACCTCGATGCGGCCCCGCTGGCAGAGCCAGTCGAGCTGGGCATCGGTCAGCTTCTCAAACAGGAACAGCGACCGGAGCTCATCCGGCCTGCACAACTTCGTGGTCACAGCGTCTCCAGGCAAAGCGATCGGCGCCGGCCGCAGCATCTCCCACCAGCGAAATCCCCGGGCTCCGGCACGACATCGACGCTATACCGCAGTCCGGCCGTGAGCACCGGCACCACTCAGGGGCCGGGGAGGATGAGCGCGGCGGCCAGCCGGCCGAGCGCGATCAGGCAGATGATCTCGGGGGAGGCATGCCGGCAGCTGACCGTCCGCGATGGCCACCGACCACCAGGCCACCCCGGCCAGCCGCAGCGGGCTGAACAGGTAGACGGTGAGCGGGACCAGGATGGCCGCACGGTTGCCGAACAGCTCGCGCAGCATAAGCAGCGCGTCGTCCTGGCGGAAGTAGGAGCGGCCGAGCAGGACCCGGCCCACCACAGCTGCCCGGCGACCAGCGCCACCGCGGCCACCGTCACGCCGTGGGCACGCAGCCACAGCGCGGCGTCCAGGGGCGGCGGCCGCGTGCTCTCCGGGCCGGGACCGGCGGTCTCGGCCGGGTCCGGCCGCGGTCAGCTAACAACCGAGTGCCGCCCAGCCCGGGCTGGATAACTCGGCATCGTCCGGGCCGCTGTCGGCCAGCCCCGGGTCGGGCAGGCCTGCGTCAGCCCAGCCTGGATCCCCGGGCCCGAAGTCCGCCGATCCGGGATCACCCGGCCCGAAATCGGCCGGCGGGTGATCCGCCACTGCGGCGCCCGCCGCTTCCGGGCCGGGCCGTTCGCCCTCCCGCCGGGTGAGAGCCCGCCAGAATCTGGCCACCGTCACCGCCTTCCGCCTCGTCCCCCCAGCTGCCGGTGGCAGCGTAACCCCGCGCCGGCCCAGCCGCGTGGTTGTGACAGCAATGCTGTCCCAGCGGCATCCCTGCCACAACCACGTGAGCGGGGCCGGCCCAGGGGCGGGCCGGCCCGCTCCCGGGCGGGCCGATCAGGCGCTGCCACGACCACGTGGTTCACACCGAGCCGGGCAGCGGATGGGCGGCCACGAGGGTGGGCCGGGTAGTGACGTCAGGCAGCGCCGAGGGAGGCGTAGCCGCCGCGCCAGAACACCAGCGGGGCCCGGCCGCACGGGCTGGTCTCGACGTCCCGGACCCGGCCAACGACGATCTCATGATCCCCGCCATCGAGCCGGTGCTCCACTGTGCACTCCAGGCTGGCGATCACCCCGTCCAGCCGCGGGCTGCCGGTGGGGCCGCGGCGGTGCACCACCCCCTCCCACGCCGCGGCCAGCCCGCGCCGGGCGAAGTTGGCCGACAGGTGCTGCTGCCCGGCGCTCAGCACGTTCACCGCGAAAGCGCCGTGGCTCAGCACCGCGTGCAGAGTCTGGCTGGCCCGGTCGAAGCAGACCAGGATCAGCGGCGGGTCCAGGGACAGCGAGCTGACCGCGCTGGCCGTGGTGCCGACCGGCCCGCCGTCCAGGCCGACCGAGGTGACCACGGTGACGCCGGTGGCGAAGTGACCGATCGCGTGCCGGAACTCGGTGCTGGACACCCCGGTGGCGGGCCGCGGCGGGGTCAGCGGGTCGGTGGCGGTCATGAGCCCCAGCATGCGGGGCCGCGCGGCGGACCGTCCAATACGGATCGCTGAGGGCGTGATAACTTATCCCTATTAAACCAATCGCGAATCTAGTGATTAGGCAGGCGGACCGCCCCGTCTGGGACGCGGATCGCGGTACCACCTGGGTGCGGATGGCCAGGACTGGAGGCGCGCGGTGCGGATCGAACAGCTCGAATACGTCGCCGCCGTGGCCCGGCTGGGGTCCTTCCGCCGGGCCGCCGAGGAGCTGCACATCTCCCAGCCCGCGCTGAGCGGGTCGGTCCGCAGCCTGGAGCGTGAGCTGGGCGTGGACCTGCTGGAGCGGGGCCGGCACGGGGCCCGGATGAGCAGCAGCGGCCGCGAGCTGCTGCCGCACCTGCGCGGTGTGCTGGACGCCGTGGACCAGCTCCGGATGGCCGCGGGCGAGCAGCACCGCAGCGTCCGCCTGGTCCGGGTGGGCACGGTGAACGCCGCATCCGGCCCGCTGCTGGCCCCGGCCATCCGGCAGTTCCGGGACCGGCACCCGGTGACCCAGGTCGAGGTGATCGCCGCGCAGCGCCCCGAGGTCCAGCGCGGCGTGCTGGAAGGCAGCCTGGACCTCGGGCTGGTGAACTACCTGGCGGGCGAGGACTGGCCGTCCGGGCTGGTCAGCACGCCGCTGCTGACCGGGCGGGCCGTGGTCTGCATGCGGCCGGACAGCCCGCTCGCCGGGCGGGACCAGGTCCAGGTCGGCGACCTGCTGTCCGGGCCACTGATCGTGATGCGGGCCGGCTATCTCATGCACCGCTACGTGCACCGCCTGCTGGCGGGCCGGGTGCCGCAGTTCGCCTACGCCACTGACGGCGCCGAGATGGGCAAGCTGATGGTGGCCGAGGGCCTGGGGGTGACCGTGCTGCCGGACTTCAGCGTGATCGGCGACCCACTGGAACAGCGCGGGATCATCACCTGGCGGCCGATCGCCGGGGACCACACACAGGTGCAGCTGGTGATCCAGCGCATCCGGTCCGGTTCACCGCCGCTCGCCACGCGGGACCTGCACGGCATCTTCGTCGAGCGGGCCCGGGCCTACGCCGCCCCGGCGCCGCCGCTGGCCGCGGCCACCAGCTGACCCGGCTCAGGTCAGCCAGCCCGGTCAGCCAGCCCTGGTCGGCCAGCCCTGGTCGGCCAGCCCTGGTCGGCCAGCCCGGTCAGCAGCCGGTCACGTGGCCCGGTCAGCTGGCCAGATCGGCCGGCCCGCGAACTCCTGGCGGATCTCCTCGCCGGTGCCGATCGCGGACGGCCCCGGCCCGCGGACACACAGCGCGGCCGCGGCCGACGCGAACCGGAGCGCCTCCACCAGCGGCTGGCCCGCGTGCACCTCGACGGCCAGCGCGGCGGCGAAACAGTCACCGGCCCCGGTCGCGTCGACCGGGGCGCGGGCCGGCTCGGCCCGGTATTCCGACCAGCCATCCCGGGTCAGCACGGCGCAGCCCTGGCTGCCCCGGGTCATGACCGACAGGCCCCCGTGCTTAGTGACCGCGCCGAGCAGCTCGGCGACATAGGGCGCCTCATCCTCGGACACCACCACAACGTCCACCAGGGGCGGGAGCGAGCTGGGGAAACGCCGGTGAGCCAGCTCGATATGGCCATCGCTGCCGTCCCACCGCCGGATCAGGCCCTGGGGGGTCAGGCACACCAGCCGGGACAGGCCCGCCGCGGAAAAGTCCTCAATGACCACTTCACGGGCCACCGGGGCGATATGCAGGATATTGCTGTCCGGCAGCTGGCTGGTATCAATTTCGCCGGCCCAGTCCTGGAGCCATTGTTCCCGCGAATCAGCAACCGACACATTACGGAACGTCGTTATCGGCCCGGACGGCTGCAACCGCAAGTCGACTTCATTAGCGTAGCGCTGCCAGTACGGCTGCAGGAGGTCCGGGTTTGCCCGGCCCACCGCGGCGGTGCGAAGGCCCAGCCGGGCCGCCTGCAATGCAGCGTAGACTGCCGTTCCGCCCAGCAGCAGAGATCCGTCCGGCTGGACATCGAGGGTTGGGTTACCCAAAACCAGGTAGTCTAGCACCGCGATCCGCTCATGGGACATGGCAGGGAGATTGGCCGGTGGTACTTGGTGCATGGTACATCAATAGGTAGCGGGCAACAACGCAATGACAGCCTTACCACGCTGCCCGCGGAATTGCTGCCAGGAGTGGCCGGCCACCGCACTGCGAGCGCGGTCAGCGGACTGCTGATCGGGATTGACGGCGGCGCCACTAAGACCATCGCCGCCGCTCTTGACCTGGATTCAGGCCAGGTCGCCGCAGCGGAGACCGGGCCGAGCAATCCGGAGGCAGTGGGTTTCGGGGCGGCCGCCCAGACGATAAACGCGGCCGTCCGGGCCGCCCTCCGCCAGTTGCCCGCGTCCGGGCCAGCACCAGGCCATTTGCGGGCCGCCGCTGGGGAAAAGACCGTGCCCGATTCTGTGGCGGCGGTAGTAGTGGCGGTCGCCGGGGTAAATATTGACGCGGACCGCGAGCGCCTTTTGTCCGGGATAACCGGCCTGAAATCACCGGTCATCCTGGCCGTTAACGATGTCGTCGCAGCCTGGGCGGCCGGCGCGCTGGCCGCACCGGGTATCGCCGTTATCTCCGGAACCGGCAGCAATACGTTTGGTGTTAACGCCCGGGGCAAAGCGTGGCGCTGTGGCGGCTGGGGGCACATCCTGGGTGATGAGGGATCTGGTTTTATGATCGCGCTGGATGCGATCAAGGCCGCGCTCGCCTACCGGGATGGCCGCGGTGAGTGGTCGGCGGTGATACCGCGAATGATGGACTTTTATGAGCTGGACAAGATCGAGGACATCATGCCGGTGATCTACCGGGAATTCGACAAGGCGCATATTGCTGCCTTCGCCCAGCAGGTGGCCGAGGCCGCCCGCGACGGAGACGAACTGGCCGCGGGGATATTCCGGCAGGCCGCCGCGGACCTGGCCACCCAGATCGAGGTCATCCACCAGGTGCTGGAGTTCGGCGGGCCGACCGAGGTGACGCTGATCGGCAGTGCGTTCCAGGCAGGCCAGGTCTTCACCGGCCCACTCCGGGAGCGGCTGCGCCCGGTCACCGGCGGCGCGGACTTCTCCGCGCCGCGGCTGCCAGCGGTGGGCGGCTCGTTGTGGCTGGCCGCGCGGGCCGCCGGGGTAGAGCCCCACCTGGACGCCGGCGCCCTGGCCGCCAGCCTGCACGAAGCCCTTCGCCACCTCACCCCCACCGAGCTGAGCTAACCCAGCCCGCCCACCCCTCCCGGCCCGCATCTGCGCGTGCATTGTGCGTGCTGGGCGCCCGAAAGTACCGCGCTGACCAAACGCACCGCGCTGATGCGGCGGCGGGTTGCGCCCCATGCGGGACTGCCCTACCGAGGAACGCCGGCTTTGGCCGGAAAGCGTGCCGATCGGCCGGGGTGGCCGTTCGGGCAGGACCCGACTTGAGCCAACTTGGTGTACCTGGCGCTGTGGCTGCGGCCGGTCATCGCTGCCGTCGCGGAACCGGCACGCGCAGCGCAGCGCATCGCAGGAGAATGGGCTGGTGATCTACCGGTTCACCGTCGGGCGTCTCAGCTGCGCGGTGATCAGCGACGGCCAGATGACGCCGCCCTGGGAACCGCCGCTCGCGGCAGTCTTCACTCCCGCGGCGGGGGTGCCTGAGCACGAACTTCACACCGCCTTGGCGGCAGAGGGCCAGCGCAGGACCACGCTCTCCTGCGGCTACAACTGCGTGCTCGTACAGACCAGCCATGGACACGCCGTCATCGACACCGGGCTTGGCGCCCGTTTCCTCGGCTACGGACCGTCCATCGAGCCGCTGGTCGGCAGGCTCGGCGACGGGCTCGCATCCGCTGGAGCGCCAGCCGCCGAGCTGGCCGCGGTCGTGTTCACCCACCTGCATCAGGACCACTGCCGAGGCGCGACCTGGTCAGGCGAGCTGACGTTTCCATGGGCAACCGGGTTCGCCCACAGCGCCGAGGTGGCCTTCTGGTCAGCTGCGGAGGCCGGGGGCGCCACGGCTGATGAGCACCTGCCATCGGCGCGTGAGGCGATCAGGCTCTTCGGTGACCGGCTGCGCCCGTTCGACCATGACGCCGAGATCCTCCCCGGCGTCCGCACCGTCGCCGCCGCCGGTCACACCCCAGGGCATTCCGCCGTCCTGCTGGACAGCGGTGGCGAGCGGCTGCTCTGCATCGGCGACCTGTTCTACGATCAGCTGCAGCTGAGCCATCCCCGGTGGTGTACCCCGTGGGATCACGACATCGCCCGGGCGGTGCGGACCCGCCGGCGGCTACTGGACCGCGCGGCCGACGAGCACCTCCTGATCCACGCCTACCACATGCCCTTCCCCGGCCTCGGCACGATCGCCAGGCACGGCGACGCCTACCAGTGGCGACCGCTACGACACGATGAACCGCCGCACGATCCCGGCCCTGGCCCCTGAAGCCACCAGGTGCCGGGCGGCCATGACCCAGGCAGCCGGCGATGCCGGGCCAGGCCCTCAGCAGGAGGCCCAGGACGCGCGGACATCCTGCGTTTCTTCGATGGTTTCGAGGTGCTGGACCCGGGCTGGTCATGATCCCGCACTGGCGGCCGGACACACTCGTCCGCGATGACCCTGGCAAGTTCTGGGGCGGCCTGGCCGGCGTGGGCCGCAAGCCGTAAGGCGGTCCCGCGGCGCCCGGCGGCGGTCAGCTGAAGAACTCGGACCGGTCCACGGTGGCCGCCAGCCCGGGCGGAAGCAGGCTCAGCCAGCGCTGGATGACCGGGTCCCGCCCGGCCGGCCGGACCTCGCCCAGCAGCCGCAGCCGGGCGATGCCGCCGTCGGGGTAGATGTCCAGCCGCACCCGGCCTACCTCCTGGCCCGCGGTTGGCCGGAGCCGGAACCGGTGCTCGGTGTCTGGCAGCAGCCGGGTCCGGGGCAGCAGTTCGGCCCCGGTATCCGCGTCACACAGCCGGGCCTGCCCGGGCGCGTTGCCGACGAACCGGGACGTGTCGATCACCGCGTGGTGTAGCACGCCGGGTACCGCGAGCCGGACCACCAGCCAGTCGTTGCCGTCGTCCCGGCGCCGCGCCGTCTCCCACCCGTCCGACATGACCCGGGCCCGGCCCGGGCCGAGCACATTGGCCGGGGCGGCGAAAAACATGTTGCTGCACGACTCGACCACACCGCCGTGGCTGGCCGCGGCCAGGTCCACCCGGCCGCCCAGGTGCCGGGGGTCGGGCACGATCTCGCCGAGCACCCGCAGCCGGGCTACCCCGCCGTCCGGGTAGATCGTCAGCCGCACGTGGCTGACCAGCCGGTCCGGGACGGTCACCGGGACCAGGTTGGCCTGGCCACCGCCGAGCCCGGCCCGGCCGGTGAGCGGCGCCCAGTCCGCGGCCAGCACCTCGTCCAGGGCCGGGTAACCGAGCAGCGCGGCGCCGTCCACCGACCCCTCCGGCGGGTAGTTGCCGCGGAAGTGCGCGGTGTCGATGTTCACCCCGCGGACCACGGCGGGCGCGGCCAGCCGGACGACGGCGAAGTCGTGGCCGGGCTCGCGGCGCCGCCGGGTTTCCCAGCCGTCGTACAGCTTGCCGCGGAGCCCGAAGGCGGCCGGGTCGTGGGCGGGCGCCGCGGGCTCGATGAGGTTCTGCGCGTCGGCGAAGAACTCATCGCTGGCGAACAGCACGGACCCGCCCAGCGCCCGGCTGGCCACGTCAGGCAGGCCACGGAACCCGGCTTCGCCGTCAGGCATGTGCCCTCCGGTCAGCATCGGTCCCGGCGGCGGCGCCTGGCGCTCGGTGGACCGGGACGGCCAGCCGGCCCGCGCGCTGGCCTGGGGTGATCGGTTCCCCGGCCAGCCACGCCTGGTGGACCACGCCGCGCAGCGTCATCCCGGCGTACGGGGTGACCGGGTGGCGGTGCAGCAGCCGGGCCGGGTCCACCACGAACTGCTCATCCGGTGCGAACACGGTGAGGTCGGCGCGCTGGCCGGGTGCGATCGTGCCCCGGTCGGCCAGGCCGGTCAGCCGGGCCGGGGCCGCGGCCATCCACCCGGCCAGCTGGCTCAGGCTCACCCCGCGCTGGACCGCTTCCGTCCAGACTACGGGCAGCCCGAGCTGGACCGAAGCGATGCCACCCCAGGCCGCGCCGAAGTCGCCAGCCGCTGGGTCGCCATGGGTCAGCCGCTTCAGCCCGACGGTGCATGGCGAGTGGTCAGAGACCACGCAGTCGATGGTCCCGTCCCGCAGGCCGTCCCACAGTGCGTCGCGGTTGGCCGCCTCGCGGATCGGCGGGCAGCACTTGAACTGGGTGCCGCCGTCCGGTACGTCTTCGGCCCGCAGCGTCAGGTAGTGCGGGCAGGTTTCCGCGGTGACCGGCAGCCCGGCCGCGCGGGCCGCCCGGATGACCGGCAGCGTCTCGGCGCTGGACACGTGCACCACGTGGGTGCGGCAGCCGGTGCGGCGGGTGTGGGCCAGCAGTCCCTCGATCG
>Ga0070716_100001596_pt1 | contig 10208 bp, 9 predicted proteins | sample LARL112metaG_FD_71395 | JGI IMG/M metagenome (GOLD analysis project Ga0070716, IMG submission 71395) | Corn, switchgrass and miscanthus rhizosphere microbial communities from Kellogg Biological Station, Michigan, USA - LAR L11-2 metaG | ecosystem: Host-associated > Plants > Roots > Rhizosphere ... | reverse complement strand
GAGGTCGCGCCCGCCGAGCCGGCAGGTGACGAGGCCCGCGCCCAGGATATGCCCCGAGGGGGTGAAGCGCGCCTGGACGCCGGGCGCGGGCGCGAAGCCCTCGCCGAACGCCACCGGATGGACCTGGGCCACCACGCGGTCGGCGTCGGCCACCGTGTAGAGCGGCAGCGCCGGATCGTGCTTGCTCGTCCGGTGGCGATTGGCGAACGCGGCCTCCTCCTCCTGGAGATGCGCCGCGTCCGGCAGCAGGATGCGCAGGAGGTCGAGCGTGCCGCCGGTGCAGTAGACCGGCCCGCGGAAGCCGTCGCGGCAGAGGCGCGGCAGATAGCCGGAGTGGTCGATGTGGGCGTGGCTCAGCACCACCGCGGCCAGCGTCTTCGGATCCACCGGCGGCGCGGCCCAGTTGCGCAGGCGCAGGGGCTTGAGCCCCTGGAAGAGCCCGCAATCGAGCAGGAGCCGGCTCGGGCCGTCCTCGAGCAGATGCTTGGAGCCGGTGACGGTGCCGCCGGCCGCCCCGAGGAAGGTCAGGGACGCGGTCACTCGGAGATGGACTCCCGCGCCGACCGGCGTCGCGCGCCGCGCGCCGGGTACGGACCCGCCCCCGCCGGGAACTCGAACGTCTCCTGCTCCGCGGTCTCCACCCCCTGGGTGACCAGGCGCTCGAGATCGAGACGGGCCTCGAGCGCGGCCACCTGCGCCGCCTCCATCCGGGTGTCCGGATGGCGCGGGGTGAAGAGGGTGCAGCAGTCCGCGTCGGGCTCGATGGAGATCTCGTAGGTCCCGAGCGCGTGGGCCTGCTCGGTGATCTCGAGCTTGTCCATGCCGATCAGCGGCCGCAGGATCGGCACCGAGGCCACCTCGTCGATGCGGGTGAGGTTGGCGAGCGTCTGCGAGGCCACCTGCCCCAGGCTCTCGCCGGTGACTAGCGCGGGCGCGCCCGCGTGGCGGGCGAGGCGCTCGGCGATGCGCACCATGAGCCGGCGGTAGACCACCACGCGCGCGGGCGGCGGGACCGCGAGCACCACCTCGCGCTGGATCTCCCCGAACGGGACGAGGAACAGGCGCGAGTGGTACTGCCACTGGGTGAGCCGCGTCACCAGCTCGCGGGCCTTGGCGCGGGAGAGATCGGGCAGATAGGGCGCGCTGTGGAAGTGCACGAACACCACCCGGCAGCCCCGCTTCATGAGCCGCCACGCCGCCACCGGCGAGTCGATGCCGCCCGACAGCAGCGCGGCCACCGTGCCGCTCGCCCCCACCGGCAGGCCGCCCGCGCCCTGGTCGCGGTCCGCGTAGACGAACGCCTCGCCGGGCAGCACCTCGACCCGCACGTCGAGCTCGGCGTGCTCGAGGCTCACCCGGACGTCGGGCCGGAGGGCCAGCACGTGCGCGCCCAGATCGCGATTGATCTCCACCGAGGTCATCGGGAAGGTCTTGAAGGCGCGCCGGGCCGAGATGCGGAATGTGCGGAACTCCCGCCCCTCGATCGCCTGGGCGACCGCCGCGCGCAGCGCCTCGCGCGAGACGCCGGTGCGCAGGGCCAGCGAGAAGTTGGCCACCCCGCACACGCGGGCGAGCCGCTCGCGCAGGCGCGCCGGATCGGGATGGCGCGAGAGGTCCAGCATGATGCGGCCGGTGAGCTGTACCAGTCGCACCGGCCCGAGGTCGCCGATCGCGCGCAGCAGGTTCTCCTGCAGGTGACGGAGGAAGAGCGGGCGGTTGCCCCGCTTGAGGCTGATCTCGTGGTAGTGGACGATCGCGGCGGGGACGGTCCCCCCGCCCGCGGGCGGACCCGCCATCACTCGCGGTCCGCCGGCCGGCGGTGCTTGGGCCGCCGCCGGTACACCGTCTTGGGCACCTCCACCTTGGGCGGCTTGGCCGGCATCGGCTTGCGGACCTTCATGTGGATCGGGACCGGCTTCGCGCGCTTCACCCCGTGAGTATATCCCGCGGCTCTCCGCTCAATAGGGCGCGCCCGGGAAGGTGTCGATGCCGGCGGGACGGCCCGCCGCCTTGTACATCTTGACCGAGCCCACCCCCGCCCCGCCCCACAGCCCCTCGATCACCCCGTCGTGGAGCGCCCAGCTCCGGCCGCGCACGGTGCGGGCCGCGTCCGGCGCGCGGAAGCGCGAGGAGCCGTCGAGCGCCTTCAGCAGCGCGCCGCCCTCGGAGAAGCCGGCGTGGATCTCCTCCATCACGTCGCGGCCCATCAGGTAACCGCAGCCCCGGCGCTCGTAGAGGATCGCGGAGTGGTAGAAGAGCGGCTCGATCAGGTAGATCTCCTTGCCGATGAGGGTGCAGAAGCTCTCCATGCACTCGAGCACGCGCGGGAGCAGCCGGAGCCCCCGCCGCACCTGCCCGGGGGCGAGCCCGTCCGCCATCGCGCGGGTCTCCTCGACCAGGTTGCGCGAGGCGGTGCCGAAGAGGGTGTCGCGCCCGTCGGGGTCGCGGTCGATGGCGAAGCGGGGCCCGGCCGGGTCGGTGATCTGCACGAAGGCCAGCTCGGGGACCGAGAGCGGCGACATCTCCACGTCGACCAGCAGCGCCGGGTCGCGGTCCTCCGCGGAGGAGCGCACCTCCACGCGGGCCCACGGCTTGTCGGCGGGCGCGGTGACCCGCACCAGCTTCACCCCGTCCCGGTCGCAGAGGGTGGCGGGATCGATCGCGAAGCGGTCGAAGAGCTCCTCGGGCACGAGGCGCGCGTAGAGGGCCTCCGCGACCTCGCGCGGCAGCGCGTTGATCTCCTGGATCGAGCCGAGTCCGAGCCCCTCCGCGCGCGCGTCCACGCCTCCGTCTCCTAGCGGGGTCCCGCCGCGGCCAGGGTGGGCAGGAGCCCGCGCGCGGCCTCGAGATCCTCGGGGGTGTTGACGTTCATGAAGACGATCTCGGGGGCGCGGTGGCGGGCGATCGCGTCCTCCGCCACCGCGAGCACGCGCACCTCGTCGTAGAAGCCCACGATCTTGAGCTGCCCGGCGCGGAGCCGTGTCTCCATCGGGTCGAGGCACGCCTTGCCGTAGCAGGCGTGGAGCGTCTCCCACCGCGCGCCCACCCGGGGCGCCACCACGTCGGCCTCGGCCGCGCGCGTGGTGACCAGGCGCGCGACCTCGACCATCAGGAACGGCATGTCGCACGCCACCGTGAACGCGGCGTCGCCACGCGCGGCGCGAAGGCCGGAATAGATGCCGCCCAGCGAGCCGCCGTCCGGGAACGCGTCGGGCACCATCGGCAGACCGAGCGAGGCGTAGAGGTCCGGGGTGTTGGTGACGATGAGCACGTCGTCGGCCACCGCGCGCACCACGTCGGCGACGCGCTCGATGATGGGCCGTCCGCCCAGCTCCATGAGGGCCTTGGGCCGCCCGCCCATGCGCACGCTCCGGCCGCCGGCCTGGATCACGCCGGTTATCCGCATGCGCCCTCGATCACCACCGGCCCCTGCCGGAGGATGCGCGGCGGCCATCCGGTGCAGTCGGCCACGGTGGAGCCCGCGCCGCCCGCGGTCGGCCCGCCGTCGAGGATCAGCTCGACCCGCCCGTCGAAGTAGTCGCGCACCGCGGCGGCGGTCAGCGGGGGCGGCGCCTCGCTCGGGTTCGCGCTGGGCGCGGTGATCGGCCGCCCCGCCGAGTAGACGAGGGCGCGGGCCACCGCGTGCCCGGGCATGCGCACCCCGATGGTGCCGCCGCCCCCGGTGAGCACCGCGGGCACGCGCGCGGCCGCCTCCAGCACGAGGGTGAGCGGCCCCGGCCAGTGCCGGGTCATCAGAGCCCGTGCCCCGTCGGAGATCCGGGCCGCGAGGGTGGCCGCCATCTCGATCGAGTCCACCAGCACCAGCAGCGCCTTCTGCTCCGGCCGCCCCTTCACCTCGAACACCCGCGCGACCGCGTCGGCGTCGAGCGCGTCGGCGCCGAGGCCGTAGAAGCTCTCGGTGGGGAACGCCACCAGCCCGCCGGCCTCCACCACCGCGGCGGCCGCTGCGATCGCGCGGACGTCGGGCTCCCGGGGATCCACGGGGCGGACGCGGGTACGAATGGTCGGTCCGCTCACCCGAGACGTCTCAGGGCGTGATGGCCGATGTCGCGCCGGTAGTGGGCGCCGTCGAAGCGGATGCGCTCGACCGCGGCGTAGGCGGTGCGGATCGCGGTGGACACGTCGGCGCCCACGGCCTGCACGCCGAGCACGCGGCCGCCCGCGGTGACGAGCGCGCCGTCGGCGAGCGCGGTGCCCGCGTGGAACACGTTGACGCCGGGCAGCGCGGCGGCCGCTTCCACCCCGGTGATGGCGCGCCCGGTCTCGTAGGCTCCCGGGTAACCCGCCGAGGTCATGACCACGCACACCGAGCTCTTCGCGCTCCACGTGAGCGCGGGCGGCAGCCCCTTGCCGGTGGCGGCGGCCAGCAGCAGGGCCAGCAGGTCGTCCTCCAGGCGGGGCAGGATCGCCTGGCACTCCGGATCGCCGAAGCGGCAGTTGAACTCGATGACCTTCGGGCCCAGGGCGGTGATCATCAGCCCCACGAAGAGCGCGCCGGTGTAGGGCGCGCCCTCCTCGGCCATGGCCGCGATGGTGGGCCGGACGATGGTGGCCATCACCCGCTCCTGCATGGCCGCGTCCATCACCGGGGCCGGCGAGTAGGCGCCCATGCCGCCGGTGTTCGGGCCGCGGTCGCCGTCCAGCACCGTCTTGTGATCCTGCGCCGCGGTGAGCGGCAGCACGGTGGCGCCGTCGGAGAGGGCGAAGAACGACGCCTCCTCGCCGACCAGGAACTCCTCGACCACCACCGTGAGGCCGGCGTCGCCGAAGGCGCGCGCCTCGAGACACTGCGCGATCGCCCGGTCCGCCTCCTCGAGGGTCCCGCACACCGTCACGCCCTTGCCCGCGGCGAGCCCGTCGGCCTTGACCACCAGCGGCGCGCCCAGCTCGCGGACGTAGCGCCGGGCCGCCGCCGCGTCGCGGAAGGTGCCGAAGCGCGCGGTCGGGATGCGGTGGCGCGCCATCAGGTCCTTGGCGAAGGCCTTCGAGCTCTCGAGCCGCGCCGCCGCCGCGCTGCCCCCGAAGACCGCGAGCCCGGCCGCGCGCAGCCGGTCGGCCAGGCCCAAGGCCAGCGGGGCCTCGGGCCCGATCACCACCAGATCCGGCCGCTCCTGCTGGGCCAGCGCCACCAGTGAGTCGATCGCGGTGTCCTTGATCGGCACGCGACGGGCGTGCGCGGCGATGCCCGGATTGCCGGGCGCGGCGATCATGCGCCCCAGGCCCGGGCTCTGGGCGAGCTTCCAGGCGATCGCGTGCTCGCGCCCTCCGCCGCCGACCAGCAGCACGTCCGTCATTGCTCGCCCTCCGGCGCGCCGTCGTCGCCGCCCGCCGTCTCGCCGTCCAGGTGGGCCCGCGCGATCTTGGCCCACGGGCTGCCCAGGTCGAGCTCGAGGTAGCGCCGCCAGTGGACCGCCGCGCTCTCGCTCCGGCCGAGCTTGGCGAGGACACCGGCCAGGTTGAAGTGGGCGTCCGCGTAGTCGGCGTCGAGCTCGAGCGCGCGCCGGTACCACGTCACCGCGACCGGGAAGTCGCCGAGGTCCTCGTGGAGCGAGCCCAGGTTGAACGCGGCCTGGCAGCAGCTGTCGTCGGCCTCGAGGGCGGCGCGATAGCACTCGCCGGCCCGCTCGTACTGCCCCATCCGGTGATGGAGGAGGCCGAGGTTGTTCCACGCCGCCGCGTAGCCCGGGTCCATGTCGAGCACGCGCTCGTAGGCATCGACCGCCGACTCCCAGCGCTCGGGATCGCCGTCCCACTCGGACGCCCGCTGGAACCACACCTCGGCCGCATCCGCGGGCGGGATGAGGGGCCGCACCATGCCGGTCAGCAGCACCTCGCGCGTCTCCTGCTCGAGGTCGCCCGCCGCGAAGTCGAGCAGCGCCTGCCCGGTGCCGGGGTCGAGGCGCAGACGGTCCTGCTCCACCACCACCCGGCGGTCGTGGACCACGAGGCGCAGCTCGGCGAGCGGGGTCTGCACGTCCGGGGCGAGGCGCCGCGCCCCGTCGAGCGCGGCCCGCACCTGCCGCACGCTCGCCCCGCTCTCGAGGAGCTGGGCCGCCGCCCGGGCCGAGACCAGCTCGCGGAAGCGCACCCCGCGCGGATCGTCGCGCAGCAGGCCCAGCCGTCGCAGCTGGGAGCGCCGCTTGGGAGACAGCCGCAGGAGCCGCGTCAGCTCGCGCAGCGAGAACACCCGCTCGGGAGGATGACTAGTGCTTGAAATGGCGGATCCCGCACACCACCATGGCCATGCCGTACTCGTTGGCCGCGGCCACCACTTCCTCGTCGCGGAGCGAGCCCCCCGGATGGATCACCGCGGTGGCCCCGGCCTCGCCCACCACGTCGAGCCCATCGCGGAACGGGAAGAACGCGTCGGAGGCGCACACCGTGCCCTTGGTCTCGAGCCCGACCTCGCGCGCCCGCATCACGGCCAGGCGCGCCGAGTCCACCCGGTTCATCTGGCCGGCCCCCACGCCCACCACCTGCTGCGCGGTGGCGAGCACGATGGCGTTGGACTTGGCGTGCTTGCCCACCCGCCACGCGAAGCGCAGGGCGGTGAGCTCCGCCGCGGTGGGGGCGCGCCGCGAGACCACCTTGAGCGCGCCCTCGTCGAGATCGACCAGATCGGCGTCCTGGAGCAGCACCCCGCCCCACACCGTGCGCGCCTCCTGCTGCCGCGCCGGGTAGTCCCGCCGCGCGCACGGCAGCTGGAAGACCCGGCACTTCTTCTTGGTGCGACGGATCTCCTCCAGGGCGTCCGGCTCGTAGGCGGGCGCGAAGAGGATCTCGAGCAGGATGCCGGAGAGCTCCTTCACCACCTCGAGGTCGACCGTCCGGTTGAGCCCCACGATCCCGCCGTAGATCGAGACCGGGTCGCAGGCCTTGGCCCGCCGCATCGCCTCGCCCGCGCCCGACCCGAGGGCCACCCCGCACGGGTTGGTGTGCTTGATCACCACCGCGGCGGGGTCGTCGAACTCGAGCAGCAGCCCCAGCGCGGCGGACCAGTCGAGCAGGTTGTTGTAGGAGAGCTCGGGGCCGTGCAGCTGGCTGGCCGCGCTCAGCCCGAGCGCCCCCGCGGCCGGGCGGTAGAAGGCGGCGGCCTGGTGCGGGTTCTCGCCGTAGCGGAGCGACTGCACGCGCACGCCCTCGATCGCGAGGCGCTCCGGGAAGCCGGCGGCGGCCGCCGGCCGGCCCGCCGCGCCGGGGTCGCGCAGGTAGGTCGCGATCGCGGCGTCGTACTGGGCGGTGCGGCGGAAGGCCTCCGCAGCGAGCCGGAAGCGGGTCTCGTCCGAGAGCGCGCCGTCCCCCCGGCGCAGCTCGTCCAGCACCGGCCCGTACTGGGCGGGATCGGTGACCACCGCCACGTGGGCGTGGTTCTTGGCCGCGCCCCGGATCATGCTGGGGCCGCCGATGTCGATGTTCTCGATCGCCTCCTCGAGGCCGACGCCGGGCCGCGCGACGGTCTGCTCGAACGGGTAGAGCGTCACCGCGACCAGGTCGATGGGGCGGATCCCGTGGCGCTCCAGCGCGGCCACGTGCTCGGGGACGTCCCGCCGGGCCAGGAGGCCGCCGTGCACCTTGGGGTGGAGCGTCTTCACGCGCCCGTCGAGCATCTCCGGGAAGCCGGTGACCTCGGCCACGTCCACCACCGCGAGCCCGGACTCACGCAGGAGCCGCGCGGTGCCGCCGGTGGAGATGATCTCGGCGCCGAGGGCGGCCAGCCCGCGGGCGAACTCCACCACCCCGGTCTTGTCGTGCACGCTGATCAGAGCGCGTCGCAGTCGCGTCATGGGGTCTCCCTGATGTCCACGCGGCGCCCGCGGATCTGGAGCCGGCCCTCCGCGAAGAGGCGCACCGCCTCCGGGTAGATCCGGTGCTCCTCGACCAGGATGCGGGCGGCCAGCGCCTCCTCGGTGTCGTCGGGCGCCACCGGCACCGCGGCCTGCAGCACCACCGGTCCGCTGTCCACGCCCTCGTCCACGAAGTGCACGGTGGCCCCCGAGATCCGCACCCCGTGCTCGAGGGCCTGGCGGTGCGGGTGGAGGCCGGGGAACGCGGGCAGCAGCGACGGATGGATGTTGAGCAGCCGCCCCGCGAAGTGGGCGACGAAGCCCGCGCTCAGCAGACGCATGTAGCCGGCCAGGCACACGAGACCGACCCGGCGCTCCTCGAGGATGCCGATCACCGCCTTCTCGTGCGCCTCGCGCGAGGGGTGCTGCTTGGGATCCGCCACTACCGCCTCGATCCCGTGCTCGCGGGCGATGGCGAGCGCGGGGGCGCTCGCGCGATCGGAGACGAGCACCACCATCGCGGCAGGGATCCGGCCGCGCTCGGCGGCCTGCGCGAGGGCGCGGAAGTTCGAGCCGCGCCCGGAAGCCAGCACGCCGACTCGGAGCCGCTCAGACATAGTCGACCCCCGGATCGCCCGCGACGATCTCACCCACTTCGAAAACGCGCTCTCCCGAGGTCTCGAGCCGGTGGGTCGTGGCGGAGACGTCGTCGGCGGCCACGACCAGCAGGAAGCCCAGGCCCATGTTGAACGTGCGCCGCATCTCCGCATCGTCGACGGCGGCGGCGCGCTGGATCGCGCCGAAGACCGGGGGCACCGGCCACGCGGACCGGGTGATGCGGGCGCGCCGGCCGGCCGGCAGCACGCGCGGCAGGTTCTCGGTGATGCCGCCGCCGGTGACGTGGGCCATCGCCTTCACGGTCACCTCGCGGAGCAGGGCCAGCACCGGGCGGACGTAGATGCGGGTGGGCTCGAGCAGCTCGTCGGCCACTGGGCGGCCCACCCCCGGGATCGGGTCGCCGAGCTTGAGCCCCATGCGCCCGAATATGGCCTCGCGGGCCAGGGTATAGCCGTTCGAGTGGAGGCCCGAGGAGGCCAGGCCGAGCACCCGGTCGCCGACCGCCACGTCGCCGCCGGTGATGATCAGGCTCTGCTCCACCACCCCGACCGCGAAGCCGGCCAGGTCGTACTCGCCGGGGGCGTAGAAGGCGCCCATCTCCGCGGTCTCCCCGCCGACCAGGGCGCAGCCGGCCTGGCGGCAGCCCTCCGCGATACCGGCCACGATGGTCTCGATCCGGTCGGGATCGACCCGGTGCACCGCGAGGTAGTCGAGGAAGAAGAGCGGCTCGGCCCCGTGCACGAGCAGGTCGTTGACGCCCATCGCGACCAGGTCGAGGCCGACGGTGTCGTGGCGGTCGGCCATGATCGCGATCTTGAGCTTGGTCCCGACGCCGTCGGTGGAGGAGACGAGCACCGGCTCGCGGTAGCCGGCGGGGACGCGGCAGAAGGCGGCGAAGGCTCCGAGGCCGCCCAGCACCTCCGGTCGGCGGGTGGACGCCGCCAGCGGCGCGATACGGCGCACGGCGAGGTCGCCGGCCTGGATGTCCACGCCGGCCGCCCGATACGTCAGCGGATCCATACCCCCTACGAGTCGAACAGCTTGAGCTGCGCCAGTTCCTCGGACTCGAAGCCGACCCGGTACTGGCCGGTGAAGCACGCGTGACAGAACTGATTCGGGTCCGACCCGGTGGCCTTCAGCATGCCCTCGAGCGAGAGATAGCCGAGGGAGTCCGCGCCCAGGTACCGCTGGATCTCGTCGACCTTGTGGCTCGAGCCGATCAGCTCGCGCCGGGTCGGCGTGTCGATACCGTAGTAGCACGGCCACTGGATCGGCGGCGAGGAGATGCGCATGTGCACCTCGCGCGCCCCCGCCGCGCGGATCATCTTCACGATCTTGCGGCTGGTGGTGCCGCGCACGATCGAGTCGTCCACCACCACCACCCGCTTGCCGTCGAGCACCTCGCGGTTCGGGTTGAGCTTCACCTTCACCCCGAAGTGGCGGATGCCCTGCTGCGGCTCGATGAAGGTGCGGCCCACGTAGTGGTTGCGCACGAGCCCGCTGTCGTAGGGCATCCCGGACTCCTCCGAGAAGCCCAGCGCGGCCCCCACCCCGGAGTCGGGCACCGGGATGACCAGGTCCGCGGCCACCGGGTACTCGCGGGCGAGCTGGTGGCCGAGCGCCTTGCGCACGGTGTGCACGTTGCGGCCCCACAGCACCGAGTCCGGCCGGGCGAAGTAGACGTACTCGAAGACGCACTGCAGGCGCTCGGCGGGCCGGAACGGCTTGACCGAGGTCACCCCGCGGTCGTCGACGATCACGATCTCGCCCGGCTCGACGTCGCGC
>Ga0070716_100001594_pt1 | contig 10217 bp, 16 predicted proteins | sample LARL112metaG_FD_71395 | JGI IMG/M metagenome (GOLD analysis project Ga0070716, IMG submission 71395) | Corn, switchgrass and miscanthus rhizosphere microbial communities from Kellogg Biological Station, Michigan, USA - LAR L11-2 metaG | ecosystem: Host-associated > Plants > Roots > Rhizosphere... | reverse complement strand
CCTATTGCCATCTGGCAGAAGCCTCTGATCTGATCACCGACGAAGTGGTCGACGACGCTCTGCGGAACCTCGCCGGTGACCTCGCCGTGCGCGTCCGGGAGTTCTTCGCTCGGGAGCTCGGCCTCTTCGATGCCTACCGAGCGACGGATACGGTCAACGTTCTGCTGACCCGCGTTGGCGACCACATGCACGACGTCGCCACGGTGCTCCACGAACACACCGGCATGACGCTCACGGATGCCCAGGGATTCTGTGAGGAGTCACTCGAAGGCATACCCGCTGACATCGGCCCATTCTCCCGCGCGAAAGCCGAAGCGCTCCTGACGGCATTGGGAGCCGCCGGCGCGTCCGCCAAATTCCAGTAGTCCTCAGCTCCGTCGCGCGCTTCCCGTCTCGAGGCGCGCGGCGGATCGCTCTCGCCGCTGAAGTTGAAATCGTGTGGGGCACCCGTGGGGCAATGGCTGATAGGTACGCGTCGTGACCAAGAGACGAAAACTCTCCGCCGGTAAGAAACACACCGCGCCCCGAGTACCGACCGCGCCCCGCCGTCCTCGATCGGAGGGCTCGCGTCACTATCGGTCTGAGCACTTCTATGACAAACACTACCACGAGAGTTTTCTCGAACAGGCCGAACGACTACGCGCGTTGGGGCTGGATGATCCTGACAATGATGAGAATGACGACTAGAAACCTGCGTCTGCGTGCTTGATACCATTGAACGATGGAGGACCGAATGAGATGTGCGATCTACGCAAGAAAATCGACCCGGCAGAGCGTCGCCGAGTCGACCGTCCGGCAAGTTGAAAACGCGCGAGCCTTCGCCGCTGTGAAGGGCTGGACGGTCGCCGACGATCACGTCTACGTCGATGAGGCGGTGTCCGGGGCCGAGACGACCAAGCTCGCGGCGAAGCAACGACTACTAGCAAACCTCAGCGCGTTTCACATCCTGGTCATGCAGGCCCCGGATCGCCTCTCTCGGCGCGACGGGGTCGAGGCGTTCGGGGAATTGAAATCCATCGCCGCAGCCGGGGTGCAGATCTTCTTCTATGCCGACGGTACCCGGTTCGACCCCGCTAACACGCTCACGGCGAACGTGACGGGCTTTCTGCGCGCCGAGTTCGCCGCTGAGTTCCGACGCGCCATCGCCCAAAAGACCAGCGAGGCGATGATCCGCCGCGCGAAGCTGGGCTGGGTCACCGGCAAGAAGTGCTACGGATATGACCACGTCAAGTGCGACGGCCACGTCGAGCGCGTGATCAACCCGACCGAGGCCGCGGTCGTGCGCGAAATCTACAAGCGATACGCCGGCGGAGACGGCTACAAAGCGATCGCTTACGCGCTCAACGCGAAAGCCCGAACCCCGAGGTGGTCGTCGGGGTCCGTGCGATCCGTGCTAACCCGCGGCCTCTACCGCGGCCTGATCGTCTACAACAAGACCAAGAAACGAGACGACGACGGCAGCCGTCATCGCGGCCGACAGCCCCGGCGGCCCAAATCCGAATGGGTCCACGTCGCGCAGCCCGAGCTGCGGATCGTAGACGCCGCGACCTGCGAGGCGGTGGACCAACGTCTCGAGGCGCGCCGCCTCGCATCGCCGGGACCCGGACGACCGAAGGGCTCGGGCGTTAAACATCTCTTGAGCGGCTTTATTCGCTGCAAATGCGGGGCGGTCTTCACCGTCTTGAGAGGCAGTTACATGTGCAGCCAGCGGCGGACAAAGGGGCCGACCGCCTGTACAAGTTCGATGGTCTTTCCAGCCGCCCAAATCGAGCAGATTTTTCTGGATGCCCTCGAAGCCGCGTGCCTTTCGCCAAAATTCATCAACGAGGTCATGGCTGCCTGCGCGTCCGACGACGACGGCGTCGGGGAACGGGTTGCGCTGGTCGCGGAACGGAAAACCTTGGTGAAGGAAATCGACAATCTAACTAGAGTCGTCGCACGTCGGGGTGATCTGGTTCCGCTGGTGGATGCCCTCTCAGACCGCGTTCACCGTCTGGCAGGCATTGACCAGAAATTGGCAACGCCAGTGGTCGCCCAGGATCGCGAAATGTTGCGAACTGCCCTGGAATGTCGTCGCGCTGATTGGCAAAGCGTGCTCCGCGGGCCAAATATCGCCCTAACTCGTCAGGTTTTGCGGAATTTATGCGATCTACCGATGACGATTCACAACCAGGCTAGACCAAAATGGCTAGTGAACGTCAAACCCGAGGGTATTTTGAACGGATTGATCGCAAATGTGGCGTCCCCAAGGCGACCCACTATTCACGATCTGCCTGTTTTGACCCTGCATGGGCCGTGTAAGCGTTTCGCCACTTCATCGCCAAAATAATTCGTGCGCTTCGCGTGCGGTATGCGATAATCGTCCATCATCGGATCGATCAATTCGTGATCCGATGTGCCCTCTTTGCTAAGGCATCGAGCCCTCGCAAACGGCGTGAATGAAATGTCGATTCACGTTGTTTCGCGGAGGGTCGATGATTCCGAGAGCCCCTAGAGCCCAGATTTCTCCGGATTTCGTTCGCAAGGTCCACGCCTGCGGCAAGCCTCGGGTTGTCCTCGCGGCCCTCTCGGGTTGGCCCGCCCAAAATCACCTATCCGAAGATTTGACCGCGCGTCGGGTTAAGGTCACGCCCCTGTTGATCGAGCGCCTTACCAAGCTGGCATCGGCCGTGGACTATCACGGTCCGCTGTTCAAGGTGCCGAAATGAGCTGGGGAACATTTGGGGGCCGTCGCGCGCCCGGGGTGGCTACGGTGGTCGTCTGCATCCCCGGGGCGGATTTCCTGCTATTTAAGGAGGGCGCGGACGGGCTCACGCGCCTCCGGTGCCCGGTCTGCTCCGCGTACAAGGTCTTCGATGTGGCCACGGTCGACACGACCACGCCGCTGTATCTCGACCACAAATCGAATTGCCCGATCGGGCGACACGTCGCGGACGAGCAACGCTGGCTGATCGACCACGCGACGGCCCTGGACATCGTGGCCGATTTGAATCGCCACGCGCGAGCCGTGGCCGGGGCTGAGGCGTCATGACCGCGCTCCCCATCAACCCGGCTGGCATTCCAGCATTGCTCAAAGCCGAACAGCGCTGGTTCCGATGCGACCGCACGTGGAACGCCGCGACACAGCGCTACGACAAGACGCCGCGCGTGAAGTGGGGTAATCCAGCCAATTGGAGTTATTTCGATGCGCTGCGCTTCCACGGCAATCTGGTGCCGGCCTTTGTCATAGGTGGCGGCTACGTCTCTTATGACGCCGACAAGTGCGTCGACCACGGCGTGGTTCGTCCGGACATTCAGGCTCACATCGATCTCCTCAATACCTATACGGAGTTATCGCTGTCCGGCACCGGGATTCACTGTATCGGCATCTCCGACACGCCGCTGCCGCCGGGACGGCACGGCGAGCTGTGGGATGCCGGACATTACTTAGTGATTACGGGACAGCATTTGCCCGGCACGCCCACCACGATAGAGAAACGGACGGACGAGCTGTCCCGGCTGGCCTTCGACCTGCGGCCGTTCGGCGCGCCGGAGATCGGCGCGCCCTATCAGGTGCCCAGCGTGATCCGCGAAGGTAGCCGCCACGGCGAGCTGTTTCGACTACTTCGATCCCTGAAGGCGCTCGGCACGTCGAAGGAAAACACGCGCTACGCGGTCGAGCAAGCCAACAACAACGACCAGCTCTGCGTCGATGGCCCGATCGATTTGGACCACGACAACTGGTTCAACCGGTCTTGGGACCACTATGACCGGCCTGGTTTCAACGCGCCGATCGTCCCCGACGAGATGTTCCGGTTATGACCACACCAGCAACTCCGGTGCAATCGTCGCAACGCGACCATCGACGCCGATGCGAGCGGATCATCGGCCAAGCGCTTCTGGAAGGTGCCGACGAAGCTGCCGTCGACCGATATTTGCGCGACGTGTGCCTCGTGCAGGCGCCGGACAAACTCCGGCTCAAGGTTCAGGGCCGGAATAAGAGCCCACGCCTCGGCGAATTGGATTGGAAGGCCTTCGGTGGTCGCGATCCCTTCCGCGCGCTCTTTGGACTCCAGCCTCTACAGTCCGACGCGGTCCAACCGGAGCCGTTCGAGATGCCGCCGGCATGCGAGCTTGCCGAAGCTGAGGCGATCGTTCGCCAATGGTTCGGCGACAAATACGACATGGATGCGCTGCACCTCGTGCTGGCAGCTGCCGCGGTTAACCAGCTCACCGGCGATCCATTGTGGCCGCTCTTGGTATCAGGACCTGGGTTCACGAAAACCGAAACCGTGTCCACGCTCGGCGGCGCGGGCGCGACCATCACCAGCACGATCAGCTCGGAGGGCGCGCTGCTTTCGGGATCGGGTAAGAAGGACGCTGCGCCGAACGCCACCGGCGGCCTCTTGAAAAAGCTCGGCCAGTCCGGCGTGCTCGTGCTCAAGGATATGACGACGATACTGTCCATGCACCACGATTCCCGCGCCACGTTGCTGGCGGCGCTGCGCGAAATCCACGACGGGAAGTGGGAACGCAATCTAGGGACCGACGGCGGCAAGACGCTCACGTGGACCGGTCGTTTGATTCTCGTGGGCGCCGTCACCAGTGCCTGGGACTCTCATCATTCCGTCATTGCCAGCATGGGCGACCGGTTCGTAACGCTCAGGATCGACTCTGCCGACACGGATGCCCGATTGTTTGCTGGTCAGCGATCCCTCGCCAACCTAGGGCACGAAGTTCAGATGCGCGAGGCGCTCGCTAAGGCCGTTGGCGGCGTGCTCCACACTCTGAAGAAGTTCGACGACTTATCGTCGGACGAACACGACGAGCTGCTGAGTCTCGCCAACTTCGTCACGCTGTGCCGGACCGCCGTTGAATACGACTGGCACGGCCGCGTCGAGATGGCACACATGCCTGAGGCGCCGACGCGTTTCGTGAAGCAGCTCGCACAAGTGATGCGCGGCGCGCTCAGCATCGGTCTCGACCGCGACGAGGCCTCGGCCCTCGCGCTGCGGGTCGCCGGAGATTCGATGCCTCCGATGCGTCTCGAAATCCTGCAACTGCTGGCGAAAAATCCGGCTGGCCTCACAACCAAGGAAACGGCGCACACGCTCGACCAGCCCTTTGAACCGGTAGACAAGCAATTGCAATCGCTGCACTCGTTGCGGGCACTGTCTCGGATAGAGAGACCGACCGGAAAAACCACGAAAGACGGCACTCCGAAACACGTCTGGGTTTACACGCTCGCGATAGACATGCCGTGCAAGCTGAAAACCGCGGCGGTACATAAGAACCCAGTTGTTCCTAAGAACTCGGCCGTGCCGATGGCACCGACGGATCAGGATTTACCGCTCGATGAGGTCGATGAAGTCGACGACGAGGAGCCCCCGTTTTGAACGAACGCTGTAAATCGTTGACCGTGTTGCGATTAGCACGATTCGGACGAGCTGGTGTGCGCGTCGTGCGTTGCGAAGGCCGCCGTGTGGAAAGTCGACAACACGCACACTCCTCGCTTTTTGACCAACTCGTCAAACTTCACACCTACACACCGTATGACGATTTTCCACACAGCACGAATCGGATGCCGGTGTGTCCGACGTCACCTTTGCGCGTCTACGCATTCATCGCGGCTGAGATCGACGCCTCGCTTAACCGTTGTCGTTGGCGATTGATTGATGTTCTCGCGCGCCGCGCATGTCCCTCGGCAGATGTCTACGCGCGACCTGCGGACGTGCCCGGGTGCGTTCCTGGCGCACGCCAACGCGCGTGGTATGGACGCTACGACGTGCGTTCGGGCGATTTGCATGCATATACCGGTGGGTCTGATAACGCATGTTGCGTTAACCTGTTTAATATCAATGATTTACAGGTGTTTTTCGCACCGGAAAACACGTCGATTTTCGCCCTGTGCCGCGGCGATCGATCACCGACCGGAGGTATGCGGCGATCGCTGGTCAACCACCGACATACAGCGATGCGAGCGTCGAGGTGCGCGATTCGACTCGCTCCTGCAGCAGGCGACCGGAATCAACGCTGCCCCTCGACATCGCTTCCGGCACCCCAGGTTTTGAAGCGCCGCACACAAGTCGATTCTCACCTTTCAAGTTTCTCAGCAAATTTTCAAAATACCAATTCTCCCCGAAAGGAGTGCTCAGTATGAAACGCAAACGCACGCCCAAGTGTAGCTGCGTCTGTCGCGACGGCAGTCCGTGCTTGCGAGGCGTCACCGACGGCAGCAATCCGCCCGTGTGCCACGTGCACCGGACGCAGCAAGCGGGTCAGCCTCAGCCCGGGTACAGCGCGCCGCCTGCAAACCCAGAAGATGTCTTGCAGAAGTTGCTGTCGGACCAAAATCCGCGCATCCGCCTGCGCGCGGCGGAGTCCTGGCTGGCGCAGAAGGAAAAGCAGAAGGCCGCAGATCCCGACGACCGACAGAAGTCGAGGGAAGCGCTGTACGGCGAGCTGCTGAACGACCCGGTCTTTGCCGAGGCCGGCCACATCATGGGCGACTTTCAGGAGCGCTACTGGCGCGCGCATCCCGACGAACGACCCGACGATCGCTGGCGCCCCGGCGGACCCTGGTCGAATTACTTCCGGGCACGTCTCGATCTCTGGCTGAACGATGACGGGAGCCCGGCGGCGAGCGCGGCGCCCTCGCAGCCCTCGGTCAACGAGGACCCCGACGATCAACCGGTGGGCGAGGAGACGGTGGCGGAAGAGCTCGACCGCCTGGAGAAGTACCGCGCGGAAATCTGTCCCGACGACCCCGAGCTGTATCCGGGTCGGACCCGGGAGGAGAAGCTGGCGTTGATCACGAAGTCCCGCCGGGAAGAGGAAGCGGAGGAAATTGCGCGGCTGGAGTTTCGAGCCCTCGACCTGTCCGACGAACAGCTCGACGCCATCATCGCCGACGACGCCCACCCCGATCGCTTTCACGCGATGGAGCTGCAGCACGACCGGATACGACATCACAGGAGCGACGTATGAGTGATTCACCGCTCTTTCCAGAACTGCGGGCCGCCTCGCAAGAGTTCGAGGCACAGGCCGAGCGACTCGAGACCAAGTTGTATATCGACGCGACGTTGGGCGAGGGCGCGTCCAAGACGGTCGACCCGCGATTCCGAACGAACCGCGGCTGGTATGCCGTGGGCCTGCGGCCGGTCCGCACGCCCGATCACCGCGTCATCTTGACGCATTACGCGCTCGGCGACGAGCACGCCGTCAAGATCCTACGCGGCGAGATCTCCTACGAGGCCGCTGAGGCGCAGGAACTTTTGGCAAGAAAACGACAGAAGCGAGAAACCGATCTCGCGAACAACCGGTAAAAGGGGAGTCATAACTATGAAGTGCACCGATACGTGTCCGCATTGTCATCAGAACACCGTCACGGAGGATCGCACCAACGCGCCGATGCGCTGTGCGCACTGCGGCCGGACGTTCACGCCGAAGCCCTCGGATCGTTTCACGGCGGCGGCTGACGACGGCGCGCCGCCGCCGGACCAGCGGCAACAAAATCAAGCCTTTCGGCAGGCACCGACGTCGCACGAGGACAAGCTGCGCGAGGGCCTGACGAAAGGGCGCTCGCCGATCGGACCGGCGCCACCGGATGAACGAACCGAAGCGCAGCGCACGCAGGTGCCGTCGCCGATCCGACACTCGACGCCGGAGGAGATCCTCGAAACCCGGGTCAAGGCGATTCACGCCGACATCAAACGGAGGAAGTGATGGAAACGCCGAACATGATCGCGGCACACGAGCTGATGCTCGCCGAGGCCAAGAAACGAGAGCGCGCCCACTATCGGGAGCGCGCGCTCAGCAATCTGATGACGGTTGAAAAGGCGATCGAGAAGGGCCGCAGAAAGTTGGATAAGTTTCGCGAGCAGCTCGCGATCTGCGACGCCTTCGAGGCGCTGATTCCGAAAGTCGACAAGACGCTGCCGGGTCCCGGGGGCTACTTGATTCGTGACCGCCTGGCCGCCTTCGTCGGCGCGCTGCGCGCAAACCAGGAGCGACAGCTTGAGGACGGCGAAGCGGCCTTGGAACGGATGACGCGAGAGCTGCCCCGGATGCGAAAAGCGGTGGAGGACCTTACGGACTAGCCAGGAGGGGGATGACGTGACGGTCGCCGAAATGCTCGCGCGCGCGGATGCCTATCAAGTCGAACGCCTGGTGCATTTGGTGCGCGCGTGGTTCGAGCTCAAGGCGGAGATCGAAAACGGACCGGCGGCCGAGGAGCGGTGCTTCGATTCGCCGCGCTCGTCGTTACATCCGCAGCACTTTTCACATCGATCCGGCTTCGACGTGCCGCCCGACACGCCCCGGCCGCGCAAGATCAGCAAGGCGCGCATCGCTCGACTCAAGGCGCGCATCGAAACGTTGAAGGAGGGAGAGGACACATGAAGGACGAAATTCGACAAGTGGAAACAGCCATCGACAACCTGCTGAAACGTGCCATCGCTGACGAGCGGTACGCGGTGCTCAGCAAGATCGCGCGACTGAACACCGCGGTCGAGAAGATTCGGAAAGCGGCCGAGCCGCGCGAGAAGAAAAAGAAGTAAGGACCCGCGCCGTTTGAGCAGGGCGGCGCGATCTGGCCGGGACGGCGGCCAGCGTTAGCGGTCGGGTTGAGGCCACCGGACGAAGTGTTTGGTACTTCACGGCGTTCGCGCCTTGACCCGCCGCACCGTCACATTTTGGGAGCGATGATCGGGCTACATTGGCCGGCGTGAGCGACGTCGGTGCTTCTTTCATCCGCGGTCGGCTTGCCCGGTCTCTCGTGTTATTACGAGATCCCACTTGAGGCCGGTCACGGGTTCGCTTCTGGGCCTTCCCGGTTCATCCCAGCCTTCGCCGCGTGCGCGCGGTGGAACCGGGGCTTTCACATGAGGAGACCGATGGAAAACGAAATTCGCGCCGTCGAAGATGCGGTCAAGGCCCTCTTCTGGGCGACGAAGGACACTCAATACCCGGACGCCGTCGAGTGGGCACGGCTGGATCTCGCGGCCGCGATGCTCCGTCGATGCGCGGATGCCCGCCGGCCCTGGCCCGCATCGGCAGAGATTCAGCCATCGAAATGACCGACCACCGCGACCGACTGGCGCTGCTGATCTTCGACGCGCTCGACCTAATCGACGAGTTCCCGCAGGACATGTTGATCCGGATGCGCGGCGCGGCCAAGCAGCTCACGACGTTCGAGCCCGGCTGCGGCCTGGAGTACGTCGCGCTGGTCGCCGCGGTCATCATGCGGCAGCACGTCGCGTATGTCCACGCACCGGAGTCGATCATGTGAGACGGACAACGCTTGGCACTCCCGCACCTAAAAAATCCGCCGGTGGGCTGTCCCGGCGGATGGGCGAACGCGAGAGGCGAATCTTTACGACGTCAGCAGCCCCCTGCGAACGTCGCCCCGGTCAAACAGGTCGCGTTCGCACATGAGCGCCATCACGGCCGCGCACACGCTGCACGTGCAACCCGGTACGGGGCTGGTCTGCGGAGGCGCGAATGCGTGGCGCGTAATGTCCACGACCGGCCGCTTCTTCCGTCGCGATGATTTGCGGATGGTCATTTCGTCCCCTTCGTCGCCTTCCGCATCGAGCGCGAGCGGGCGATGTTGCGCGCTTCCATCTTCGTGACGCGCTCCACCATCCGGCGGATGCGCGCCTTCAACCTGCCGATGCGCTCGTTCCGATCCTTGATGATCGCGTCCATCCGTCGCTTCTGCTTGATGGTCATGTCGTCTGCCTTCCGTTGTGGTCCGTCGGAATTGACGTACCGGCAATGTGCTAGTGCATCGGCAGAACCTGGCTCGACGCTTCGTAGTTGCCTGCTGGTGGCCTGTTATCAAGTCCAAGACCGGGAAGCGTGGTCGTTTGAACGGTCCACCGTGAACTTCGACACACGGACGCCCGGGCAGACCTGCACGGTCCTTCGGGTGACACAAACCGTCACCTCGGTACGCAGTTTTTACGTACCTCTCAAATAAGCGTTACGTGACCTTGCGTAACGGTCGACAGAGGCCTTGACAGCCTGTGCTAGACTTCGAGGTGATGCAGCAACCCACCTTCGCCCCATCCTTGAGTACCGCTCCGCACGTTCGCATCACGCGATCGTCGCGCCTTAAAGGATGGGCACAATGCCCAAGACCACCGCTCCTGCCACACAGGAGCTCGCCGCAGTAGAGATCGACCGTCGATACATCGCCGAGCTCGCCGTTGCCTATTGCCATCTGGCAGAAGCCT
>Ga0070716_100001593_pt1 | contig 10218 bp, 7 predicted proteins | sample LARL112metaG_FD_71395 | JGI IMG/M metagenome (GOLD analysis project Ga0070716, IMG submission 71395) | Corn, switchgrass and miscanthus rhizosphere microbial communities from Kellogg Biological Station, Michigan, USA - LAR L11-2 metaG | ecosystem: Host-associated > Plants > Roots > Rhizosphere ... | reverse complement strand
CTCACCCGCGTGGGTGCAGACCCAGAACAGCGGCCTCACCGTGGCCACCGCCGTGTTCGACCACGTGCGCCTGGCAGGCGCGGCGCCGGGCGCCGGATGGCGCGGCGTGAGCATCGGGGCACAGGCCCCGAGGGCGTCATCGCTGCCGGGCCGGTTCCGCGCCGCGGGCGGCAGGTTCACGGTGACCGGTTCCGGCGACATCGCACCGGCCGGGCCTGGGCCCACGAACATCGGCGAGCCCGCCGATGACGGCTTCGTCGGCGCGTTCGCCGGGCTGATCGTGGTGATCGTGGTGGGCGCGATGTTCATCACCGCCGAGTACCGGCGCGGCCTGATCCGCACCACCCTTGCCGCCGCCCCGGCCCGCGGCCGCGTCCTGGCGGCCAAGGCGGCCGTGGTCGGCTCGGTCACGTTCGTGGCGGGAGTCATCGGGGCCGCGCCGCTGATCCCGGTCGGTGCGAGCCTGCTGCGCAGCCACGGCAACTACGTGTTCCCGATGAGCGCGCTCACCGAGGTGCGCCTGGTGGCGGGGATCGCGGCGCTGCTCGCCATCACCGCCGTCCTGGCCCTGGCCGCTGGCACGATCCTGCGGCATGCCGCGGGGGCCATCACCGCGGTCGTCACGCTCACCGTCGTGATCTACTTCTTCTCCGTACCGCTGGCCGTGCTGCCCGCCGGCGCCGCGGACTGGCTGCTGCGGGTCACCCCGGCCGCCGGGTTCGCGATCCAGCAGTACGTCCCGGCCTATCCGCAGGTGAACAACGTCTACACGCCGCAGCACGGCTACTTCCCGCTCGCGCCGTGGGCCGGGTTCGGCGTGCTGTGCCTGTGGGCCGCGGCCGCCCTCTGCCTGGCCGCAGTGCTGCTGCGGCGGAGGGACGCATGAGAACGGCGCTGCACGCGGAGTGGACCAAGCTGCGCACGCTGCCTGGAACCGGCTGGCTGCTCATCGGCGTGGTCGCGGCGACCGTGATCATCAGCGCGGCGGTATCGGCGAGCGTGTCCTGCTCCTCCCCGGCCAACTGCCACGTCGACGTCACCAAGCTCAGCCTCACCGGGACCTACCTCGGCCAGGCGGTCGTGGCCATCGTGGCCGTGCTGGCGGTCGGCGGTGAGTACGCCACCGGCATGATCAGGACCACGCTGGCCGCCATGCCGCGGCGGACCACGGTGCTGGCCGCCAAGGCCGCCGTGGTCACCGCGGTCACGCTGGCCGCCGGCACCCTCGCGGTCCTCGGCTCGGTGCTGGCGGGGCGGCTGATCCTGCCCGGCCACGGGTACACCCCCGCGAACGGGTACCCGGTGCTGTCACTGGCCAACGGGACGGTGCTGCGCGCCGCCACCGGGACCGTGCTCTACCTGGCCCTGATCGCGCTGCTCAGCCTCGGCGTAGCCGCCGCGGTGCGGGACGCCGCGGTAGCCATCGGGGCCGTGCTCGGCCTGCTGTACCTGTTCCCGATCCTGACCCAGGTGGCCGGCAGCCCCGGGATCGCGCGGCACCTGCAGCAGATCGGGCCGATGACCGCCGGGCTGGAGATCCAGGCGAGCACCGGCCTGCGCAGCCTGCCGATCGGCCCGTGGGCGGGCCTCGGCGTGCTGGCCGCCTGGGCCGCCGCGGCGCTGCTGGCCGGCACGCTGGTGCTGCGCCGCAGGGACGCCTGAGCTGCTCCTGGCAGCCACGACGACGCCGCGGTCACGGGACGCGCGATGGCCGGCCGTCGTAGCGCATGAAATGGCGGGAATGCCGGGACGGCATCGGCTGTTGGCGCGGTCATGACGCAGCCGGCTGAACGCGAGACCGTGCAGTTCTGGTTCGATCCGGTGTGCCCGTGGGCCTGGATCACCTCCCGGTGGATGCTGGAGGTGGAGAAGGTCCGGCCGGTGCATACCGAGTGGCGGATCATGTCGCTCGCCTACCTGAACCTCACCCAGCACGAGGGCGAAGGGCTGAGCGAGGAGTACCTGGAGCGGATGAGCCGGGCCTGGGCCCCGGTCCGGATCTGCGCCGCGGCCGAGCAGCACAGCGGCCCGGACGTCCTCGGGCCGCTGTACACGGCCATCGGCACCCGGCTGCACAACCAGGGCCGCCGGGAGGACCCCGAGGTGATCCCCGAGGCCCTCGCCGAGGTTGGCCTGCCCGCCGACCTGGCCAAGGCAGCGGTGAGCACCGAGTTCGACGAGCGGATCAAGGCCTCGCACCACGAGGCCTTCGACGCCGTCGGGCTCGATGTCGGCACGCCGGTGATCCGCCTGCGCGGCAACACCATCTTCGGCCCGGTCATCACCCCGGCGCCCAAGGGCGAGGCCGCCGGGCGGCTGTTCGACGGGCTGGCGCTGGTGACCGAGGCGGACGGCTTCTTCGAGCTCAAGCGGACCAGGGACCGCAAGCCCTCGTTCGACTGAGCCGCCCTCAGTAAACCGCGCCCCAAATGGGACCCGCGGGCCCCGAGTATGCCGTGCCGTTCGTGGTAGGAAGTACAGGTTCGGCATGGCACATAGGGGTTCCGGGCGACGCGCGGATTGTGAGGGGTGTGCCGGTGAAGCCGCTGGTCAAGGCTGCTGCCATTCTTTTTGTCGCGGCATTGGGAATGGGCGGGCTGGTGTCCTGCAGCTCGACGGCGACCTCATCCGGCCATGCCCGCCGCAGGCCGGTGTACGGCGGCACGCTGCGGGTGATCTCCAATGCCGGGCCGGGTTCGCTGGACCCGGTGCCGACCTACAACTACGCCGGTTACGAGCTGGAACGCGGTTATGCCAGGCAGCTTGTCACCTACCCGACGACGTCGCCGGCCACCGCGCCGGGGGCCGCCTGGGCCCGCGCCACCACGCTGGTGCCCGATATTGCGGCGCAGGTGCCGACCGCGGCCAATGGCGGGGTCACCGGCAATGGGCTGGTGTACACCTACCATCTGCGCAGCGGCGTGGAATGGAACTCCAGCCCGCCGCGGCAGGTGACCGCCGCCGATTTCATCCGCGAATTCCAGGCGTTCTGCAATCCGGGCCAGTTCCCGGTCGGGAACTCGGCCTATTTCACCTCGGCGATCGCCGGGTTCGCCGGCTACTGCGCCGCGGAGAGCAGGCACTTCACCGCCAAGGGCGCGCCGCCGGTGACCGCGGCCGCGGTGGCGGCGTGGCAGAACAGCCACCAGATCTCCGGGCTGTCCGCGCCCAGCGCGCTGACGCTGCGGGTCACGCTCACCCAGCCGGCCGGTGACTTCAACAACATCATGGCGCTGCCGTTCGTCTCGGCCCGGCCGGCCGAATACGACGCCTACCTGCCGGGCAGCGCCGGCCTCAACCAGCACGTGCTGTCCGACGGCCCGTACCAGGTGGCGTCCTATACGCCGGGCAAGCAGATCGTGCTGTCCCGCAACCCGGTGTGGCGGCAGTCCACCGACCCGGTGCGGCACCAGTACGTGACCAAGGTCGTGGTGACCCTGGGCACCAGCAGCGACCAGACGGTGCTGGCCGACCTGCAGGCCGGCGGCCAGGACCTGTTCCTGGCCGACCTGGGGATCCCGTCGCAGGCCATCGCGGGGCTGCAGGCCGCCCACGACCAGCGGCTGCGGATCTGGCCGAGCAGCAACCTCAGCCCCTACATCATCCTGAACCTGCGCTCCCCCAACGCCGGCGGCGCGATGGGCAAGCTCGCGGTCCGGCAGGCCATCGAGTACGGGGTGGACAAGGCCGCGATCGTCAAGGTCAGCGGCGGCCCAGCGGTCGCCAAGATCACCACCGGCGCGATACCGCCCGGCAGCGCCGGGTACCAGCCCTCCACCAGGTACGCCACCCCGGGCAGCCAGGGCAGCCCGGCCAAATGCAAGGCGCTGCTCGCCTCGGCGGGCTACTCCCGTGGGCTGACGCTCGGCTACCTGTACCCGAACGACAGCGGCGACACCACGATCTTCCAGTCGATCCAGGGCAGCCTGAGCGCGTGCGGCATCACGCTCAAGGGCATGCCCGAGCCGAGCGGCGGCGCCTACTTCACCGACCTGGGCAACACCCCGCAGACCGGCAAGCCCGGGACCTGGGACATGGCCACCGGAAGCTGGTTCCCCGACTGGTTCGGCAACAACGGCCGCACGCTGATCCAGCCGCTGTTCGGCAGCGCGTGCACGCTCGGCACCGTGAACGCCGGCTGCTACCACAGCGCCGCCGTGGGCACCCTGATCGGCCAGGCGCTCAAGACCGGCTCCGCGCCCGCCGCCGCCGCGCTGTGGCGCCAGGCCGGCGCCCGGGCCATGAACGACGCCGCCATCGTGCCGCTGATCAGCGGGCAGATCACCCAGTACGCCAGCAGCCGGGTACACAGCGCCACCGCGGGCACCGCCAACTTCTCCACCCTCCTGCAGGGCTGGGACTTCACCAACATCTGGCTCAACCCGCCGACGCCCTGACGTGCCGGCCGCGCAGCGCACCGGGCAGGTCAGCGCCCGATGAGCGTCACCGAACTGCAACTGCAGGCCCAGGGGGGCAGGTCCGACCCGGCCCAGGCGGTCGAGGCGCGCAGCCAGTGGCGGCTGGTGTGGCGCCGGCTGCGCCGGGACAAGGCCGCGGTGGCCAGCGCCGCGGTGATCCTGATCATGGCCGCGCTTGCCCTGGCCGCACCGGCGTTCGCCGCGCTCACCGGGCACGGGCCCGCCCAGCAGTTCCCTGACACCGGGCTGTCCGCCACCGGGGCCCCGGCCGGGCCCGGCGCGCAGTTCTGGCTCGGTGCCGACGAACTCGGCCGTGACCTGCTCGTCCGGCTCCTTTACGGGGCGCGCATCTCGCTGTTCGTCGGGGTGGTGACCACCGTGATCGGCACGGTGCTCGGGGTGGGCGCCGGGCTGGCGGCCGGTTACTTCGGCGGCTGGATCGACACGGCCCTGTCGCGGCTCGTCGACGCGGTGCTGGCGTTCCCTTACCTCGTGCTGGCCCTGGCGCTCGCGGCCGTGCTCGGGCCGAGCCTGCCGGTGGTGATCGGGGTCATCTCGTTCTTCGCCTGGTCCGGCATTGCCCGGGTGGTCCGTGGCCAGGCGATCTCGCTGCGCGAACGTGACTACATCGAGGCCGCGAAGTCGCTGGGCGCGGGGCCGCTGCGGATCATGTTCACCGAGATCCTGCCGAACCTGGCCGGCCCGGTGCTGGTGCTCGCCACGCTGTCCATCCCGTCGGCGATCATCTTCGAGGCGACGCTGTCCTTCCTCGGCCTCGGGGTCCAGCCGCCGGCGCCAAGCTGGGGCAACATCCTGGCCGGTGCGCAGAACTACTACAGCGTGGCCTGGTGGTACCTGGTGTTCCCCGCGCTCGCGCTGCTGATCACCACACTCGCGTTCAACCTGCTCGGCGACGGCATCAGGGACGCACTCGACCCGGGCGCCGAGCGCCTGCTCGGCCGGGCCGGCGCTCGCAGGCGGCGTTCCGCCCAGCGCCGGCCGCGCTCCCTCCGGCGCCGGCTGAGCCGGCCGCGCCGCTGCCCCGTCCCCGCGCCAGCCTCTGAGCGGCAGCCCGTGCCCGTCGCAGCGCCGGCCCCCGTCCCCGTCTCGGCGCCGGCCCCCGTCCCCGTCGCGGCGCCGGCCCCCGTCCCCGTCGCGGCGCCGGCCCCCGTCCCCGCGGCAGCCCGGGATTCAGGCGCTACGATCGCGCGTGGCCGGCCACCGTCCCAGCCCGCGCCGGCCGCCGTGGCGCGGCAGGAGCCATGGCGTGCCCGGCTCGCCCGGTCCCTGCGCGGCGGGCGCACCGTGCTGGCCTTCGCTGTCCGGCGCACCCTGTCCGGCCTGGTCGTGCTGTGGGTGGTCACGCTGGGCACCTTCCTGCTGTTCTTCACCCGCCCGGCGATCTCGGTCGCCAGGTCCATGGCGGGCAAGGAGCCGACCGCCTCGCAACTGCGCCAGATCACCAGGCAGCTCGGGCTGAACCAGCCGATCCCCCTGCAGTACTGGCATTTCACCGGCCGGCTGGTGCACGGCAACCTCGGCTACTCCTACGTCACCGGCGAGCCGGTGACCACGATCCTGGCCCAGGACCTGCCCCGGACCGCGTCGCTGGTTGCCGGGGGCGTGGTGCTCTGGCTGGCCGGCGGGATCTCGGTGGGCGTGCTGTCCGCGACGCGGGCCCGCAGTCTGTTCGACCGGGTGGCGACCGTGGGCGTGCTGGCCGGGCTGTCGATGCCCACGTTCGTGCTCGGCCAGCTTCTGCTGTGGGGCGTGTTCCTGCCGCTGAACAAGCATGGCTTCACCTGGATCCAGGACGGCTACGTGAGCCCCACGGAAAGCCTGACCGGGTGGATCGGGCACATGATCCTGCCCTGGATCACGCTGGCCACGGTGTCGGCGGCGGTGTACTCGCGGCTGTCGCGCAGTTCGCTGCTTGAGACGCTCGGCGAGGACTACATCAGGACCGCGCGGGCGAAGGGGCTGGCCGAGCACCGGGTGGTGCTCGGCCACGCGATGCGGTCCGCGCTCACGCCGGTGGTGTCCCAGCTCGGCATCGACGTCGGCACGCTGCTCGGCGGCGTGGTGGTGGTCGAGACCGTGTTCGGGATCGGCGGCATCGGCCAGGACTCGGTCGAGGCGATCGACCAGGGCAACCTGCCGCTGATCATCGGATTCGTGCTGGCCGCCGCCGTGTTCGTGATCGTGGCGAACATCCTCGTGGACATCGCCTATACCCTGCTCGACCCTCGCGTCCGGCTGAGCTGAGCCATTTTCCGGCCCTTCTTGCCGTATCGGCCTTTCGGTGCGAAGGTCGATTCCGCGAGTGTGGCCGAGTCCCGGTTAATGCTGGGAGGAAAGAGGTTCGCAATGCGCAAGTATCTCGGTTTGTCAGTGATCGGCGTATGCCTGCTGGTGCTACTGACGGGCACGACCGCCTTTGCCGGCACGAGCAGCACCTACTACGCGGGCAAGAACTCGCAGGGCCAGAAGTTGCTATTCAGCGTGGATCAGACCGCGAACGGCCCGAGATTTGACCCATTCTTTACCACCCTGGTCCTCCACTGCCCGGCGACCGGTAACACGATCACCGCGGGATTCAGCTTCATCGGATTCGAGATTCCTATCAAGAACGGGAAGTTCAGCATCTCGCTCAACGACCTCTCCGACCTGTTCACCTGGAGCGGGACCATAACCCCCAAGAAGGCAACCGGAACCGAGTTCTACGACCTGGCCGCGTTCGACAACCAGAAGGGCCTGCAGGACTGCGCCTCGGGCACGGTCCCCTGGGCGGCCCAGGCCCTTGTTCCCGCCTCGTCGAAGGCCACCGCGCCGCACGCCGCCTACAACATCACGATCACCAAGGCCGCTAACGGCTCGGTGCACTACTCCGTTGCCCACTGACCCCGAGGACCTGCGCAGATAGTCGCCAGCCCCGGGCAGTCCGCCTGCCCGGGGCTGGCCTGACCAGGGTGTCGAGATGCTCGCGGTTAGGGTTGTCGCGTGACGGAGGGCGAGCTGGCGGCATTGCTCGCACAGCATGCCGCAAGGCATTCGGTGCCGGGGGCGGCGCTCGGGATCCTTCGCGAAGGGGTGGCCACGACCGCCTGCTACGGCGTCGCGGATATCACCACAGGCGAGCCGGTCACTGCCGGGACGCGCTTCAGCGCTGGCTCGTTGACCAAGACGATGGTTGCGACGGTGATCGCCAGCCTGGCGGAGGCGGGCCGGTTGTCGCTTGATGACCCGGTGGCCGCACACGTGCCGGAACTGCGCGCGGGAGACTGGGCCGGACGTGCGACACTCCGCGACCTGCTAGCGAATCGTTCCGGGCTTCCGCTGCGCGTCGACCTGGAATTCGGCTTCGAGCGTCGGCAAGACCAAGACGACGGCGCGCTCTCGCGGCTGGTAGCCGAAACCGCCACGGGCGGGCCTGCGGATGACTTCTGGTCGTATACGAATGTGGGCTGGTGCGTGCTCGGCCGGGTGGTCGAGACCGTAACCGGTGGTGCCTGGGAAGACGCCATGCAGCGCCAGCTTTTCGACCGGGCAGGTATGGGTGAGGCGGCCTTCGTGACAAGGGGGGTTGCACAGCGGCGCGCGATGGGGCACGAGGCCGGCGCCGACGGTGTGGTGCCGGTCGAGCCGCTGGTCACACGCGCGTACGGGCCGGCCGGCACCTCCGCCGTCACATCGGTCACCGATCTGCTGCGGTTCGCTGCCTGGCACCTGCAGGATCCCTCGCTCGCCCGGTTGCGTGACGCGCACGCGGAGGTGTCGATCTATGGCTGGCTCGATGCCTGGTGCCTGGGCTGGGCCAGGTTCGACTGGGAAGGCGGCCCGGTGTGGGGGTGGGACGGCCTGATCAACGGCGAGCGGTCCGTGCTGCGGCTGGTGCCAGGGCAGCAGGCCGCCGTCGTGTTGATGACCAACTGCGGCACCGGGCGAGCGATGTACCGGTCGCTGTTCACCGAGCTGATGGCCGCACTGTTCCGGATCGGTGTGCCACCGCTGCGCCTCGAAGCTGCCGCCGGCGCGGCCGGTGACCTGTCGCGCTTCGCCGGCCGCTATGCGTGGCCGGACCGGCAGGTGGACGTCACGGCCACCGCGAACGGCCTGCTGCTCGCCGACGAAGACGGCCAGACCGAAGCACTTCCGCTCGATGAGCGGACCTTCCTCACCGATCCCGCGGATCCGGATAGCCCGACGGTTACGTTCGGCGCGTTCGATGCGGTCGGCCGGCCGCGGGTGCTCTACGACGTGCTGTGGGGACTTCCACGTCTGGACCGATAACCGAACTCTTCGCTCCGCGCCGCCCACCTGAGTAAATCGCCGAACCATGCGGGCGCTGCATCGCGAATTCCTGACGCCAGGTAATTCATCCGCCGGCCCGGGCGGCGGGGCTGCCCGGCCCGGCGGCCGCTCGTCCGGGCCGGTAGAACGGCCCGGACTCGCGGGAGAGCAGGAGCGTGACGGTGGCCAGGCCCACGAGCCAGATCACCGCGTCGACGGCCGTGTCGGCCGGAACGCGGATGAGGGCCAGCGAGACGATCAGGTCCAGGGTGCTGACGACGAACAGCCCCACCGAGACGACCCGTGCCCAGGCGAACCCGCGGCCGTTCGCCCAGGCCATCCAGAGCCAGAGCCCGATGGTGATCACCGTCCCGACGATCAGCGGGACGATCCGGGTGACCTCGGCGGTGTGCAACTGCGCTTGTGTGTACCCCGGGTGAAGCCTGAGGATGGCCGACCGGAAGCTGCCTCTGGTCGCCACGGCGACGATCAGGGCGGGCACTTCCAGCACCGCGCCGAGGTACATGAGCCGCACGGCACCGCGCACCGTGCGCGGCGGCTGGATGGGGTCCGCGCCTGGCGCGGGTCCGGTGGCCGGGTACGGCTGGTACATCACGACTTCCGCTGCTGGCGGTCTGAATCCCCTGGCCCGATCCTACGGCCCGGGCACGCGAGCCGTCACAGCCGGAGGATCCCGCTGACCTGGCTCCCGCTGTCCCGCATGGCGGTGGGCAACACGAAGCGGATCAGCTCCGCAACGGAAGGGTTCGATGGATCAGGCGGGCGGCCGGCAGCCGAGAATGGCCAGTTCGGCGCGCCCCTCGTCGGCCCGGCCGTCCATGAGCAGCAGCGTGCAGGCCCGTTCGAAGCGGGCGTCGATCCCCTCCCACCCGGCCAGTGACCGGGCCAGTGCCCCGTGGTCGCCGTTGAGCCTGCCCGCGGCGCGGGCCAGGCAGGCGGCGGCCCAGTAGTTCTCCTCCCCGGCCGGTGCCGCGGCCGCCAGCCGGTCGGCGGCGTCGGGCAGCCCGGCGACGATGGCCACTTCGGCGGCGATCGCCCAGGCGTAGGGGCGCGCCGAGTACCAGTGCGGCGTCCCGTACCAGGGCTCCTGCCCCAGGGGCAGGCCGGCGACCGCGACCACCGCCGCGTCGATGCGGCCCTGATGCAGCGCGATGCGGGCGTCGCTGAACGCCGCGAACGAGGCCAGGTAGGTACCGTGCGTGCCGGTGCCGGTGATCTCCCTGAGCCGGACCAGCCAGTCGTCGTGCTCCTTGTCGTCGCCGCGGAGCCCGTGCGCGAGCACCGCCGCGTAGGCGGCCGGGCCCATCCACCTGGCCGGCGGCTGGCCTGCCCGCTGCCAGGCGTCCCACATGGTGGCCGCCTGGGTGAGCGCCTCGTCGAACCTGCCCTGCAGGACCAACGGCAGGATCGGCTTGCTGGCCGCCATGTGCGGCTGCCCGGCCGCGATGTCGTCGTCCTGGGCCATCCGCGCGGTGCTGAGGGCGTCCGG
>Ga0070716_100001592_pt1 | contig 10222 bp, 11 predicted proteins | sample LARL112metaG_FD_71395 | JGI IMG/M metagenome (GOLD analysis project Ga0070716, IMG submission 71395) | Corn, switchgrass and miscanthus rhizosphere microbial communities from Kellogg Biological Station, Michigan, USA - LAR L11-2 metaG | ecosystem: Host-associated > Plants > Roots > Rhizosphere... | reverse complement strand
CTTTTCGTTTGGCGAAGGCATGGAGACCTCCCCTCTTTAAAAGGTCATTACAAGTCTATTGTGGTGCGTGAATACAAGTATATAGCGCTGAGTGATTACAAGTCAATTGTGCCGCATGGATACAAGTCAATTGTGCCGTGCAAGTACAAGTATATATTGCTTCAGTCGTAGTTAAGTCACTTTTGTTCAATCAGTTACATGTCGTGGAGGCTGCCTTAGAACCCCTCTTGGCGCTACGCAAAAAGTGGCCTCCGGCATGCAAATCAGGGGTGCAGTTCGCCGCTGTGTCCACCTCCCCGTTTCCCCCGCAACAAATCCCCGAGATCGCCCATCTGGTCTCCCAGCTGATTCACTTTCCGCGCAAGTCCTTGAATCTCGGATTCGGCGCGTCGGTTCACGGCATAATCCAGTTCGCTGCGCACGCGGTCTTTCCGGTCCTGCCGGTTCTGGCTCATCATGATCACTGGCGCTTGAATCGCCGCCAGCAAGGACAAGATCAGGTTCAGCAAGATGAACGGATAGGGATCCCAAGCCGCCCCGCGCAACCATATATTGACGGCCGTGTAGATGCTGCTGATCACGATAAAGCCGATAATGAATTTCCACGATCCGCCAAACTGCACCACGGAATCCGCGATGCGCTCAGCAAACGTTTCCTTTTCTTCGATTACGTCGTTCGCGTTGCGCATGGCGCGAACGCGCACCAGTTGCTGCGAGGCGTGAAACTGTTTGCCCAGCACCGTCAGCATATCCATTCCTGCATGCGGCTTGCGTTGCAGCAGCGTGGCAATGTCACCGCGGCTGACCTCCAGGCACTGCGTCTCTTCCATGGCCGTGGCGTTGGTTTGATGGGGAGTCTGCTCCAGCATAGAAGCGAAGCCAAAGAATTCGCCGTGCGCCGGCTCGTCCACGACGACTTCCTGCTGGTCTTCGTCCACCGTGGTAACGCGGACTTTTCCGGAGACCATCACGTAGGCTTGTCCGCCCGGATCGCCCATCTTGTAAATGCGTTGCCGCGGAGCGAAATTCTTCAGCTCCACTTGCCCCGCCAGCACCGCCGTCTCGTCTGCGTCCAACAGCGCAAACAACGGAACGTGTTTCAACACTTCAGGATTGCAGGCCATCGGCCACCTCTTCTGCGGAATGGGATCGATTCTCAGTCTTGCAAGCGTTTGATTCGAGCGCAACAGGCGACATCTTCGCTTCCAGTAAACCCGATGATTGGTGGGGCTTCAAGATGCACTCGGCAAAGGCTGGAAATGCCCCGCGGGCCGAAAACGCGGCAGGCTGGGACTACTTCATTATTCGACCACTCGGATGTTCACGTCTTGCGCCGCGGCATGCTGCTTGAGCAGGTCGGACATTCTCTGCGCCCAGCGTCCGAGTCCTTCCGAGCCGGCGAAAGAAATGATGACTGCCAGCACGTGCTTCGTCGCCGCTGTGACCATCGTGCGTTCGGAGTCGCTCGTCGCGCTGCCGTGTGGGCCAACGGTATCGGCAAACAGTGGCAATCCTTCCAGATTCAAGTCATATTTGCCGATGCCCTTGTACGTTTCGCCTTCGCGTCCCGCGCGAAAAACAATATCGCCGACAACGTGGCCGAGGTCATACAGCCCAATCGGCAAGCGGCTTTCCACGGACACCAGATTGATCACGTCCACGACGGCGTTGATTTCCGGCAATCCTTTTCCAGCGACCACGCGCCGCAGCAGCGCTTCCGCCGAACCGCGGTACCGGGCGGGGTCTTTTCCCAAAGCTTTGTACGCCTTGCGCGTCGTTTCCACTTGCGCCGATTCCAGCACGCCGCGTGGAAACGGCAGTTTCTCGATTTCGTTTTCCCGTGTCTTCATTTCCTGGAGCAGCGCTGCCGGCGACGCTCCCGCCTTCACGCTCGCCGTTACGCAACCGAGCGCCGTCCGCGTGCATTTTGCTTTCAATTTCGCATCGATCGTTACGTTCATCGCGCCTCAGTTCGCTGCCGGCTTAAGTTTGGCGGAAAAGTGCCGCAGAAATTTTGCCTGCTCGATTATTTCATATCCCCGGATTTGTTCACGCTTGCGCCAAACATCCAGAATCACTTCCACAACGTACTCGATGTGGCTCTGCGTGTACGCGCGCCGCGGAATCGCCAGCCGCACCAGGTCCATCGTGGCGTGCGCGCCGAACATCAGCGTCCCAATTTCCACGGAGCGAATCCCGCCTTCCAGATACAGTTCGTTCGCCAGCGCCACGCCCGGAAACTGCGCCGCCGGAACGTGCGGCAGAAATGCCCGCGCGTCAATATAAATGGCATGGCCGCCCGGCGGCTGTACGATTGGAACGCCTTCGCTCGCGATATGGTTCCCGAGAAACGCCGTGGAGGCGATCCGGTATTTCAAATATTCCTCTTCCAGAGCTTCGTTCAGTCCGACGGCAATCGCTTCCAGGTCGCGTCCCGCCAGCCCGCCATACGTGGGAAAACCCTCGGTCAAAATCAGCAGGTCTTTTTCCTGTTGCGCCAGCCGGTCGTCGTTGGTGCAAAGAAATCCGCCGATGTTCGCCATGCCATCTTTTTTCGCGGACATGGTGCAACCGTCGGCGTGCGAAAACATTTCGCGCGCAATTTCGTGCGGAGTGTTGTTCGCGTAGCCTGGCTCGCGTAATTTGATGAAGTACGCATTTTCCGCGAACCGGCAGGCGTCGATATAAAAAGGGATTCCGTGCTTCTTGCAGATTTCTTTCACCGCGCGAATATTTTCCATCGAAACGGGCTGACCGCCGCCGGAATTGTTCGTCACCGTCAGCATCACCAGCGGGATTTTCGTCACCCCTTCGCGTTCGATCGTTTCCGCAAGCCGCGCGGTGTCCATATTTCCTTTGAAGGGATACACGTACGCGGGTTCCTTCGCTTCCGCGATGGGAAGATCCAGCGCCTTTGCGCCGAGAAATTCGCAGTTCGCGCGCGTGGTGTCAAAATGCGTGTTGTTGGGAACCACGTCGCCCTTTTTGCACATCACAGTGAACAAAATGCGTTCGGCGGCGCGGCCCTGGTGCGTGGGAATCACATGGCGGAAACCGAAAATGTTTTGCACGGACTCGCGAAATCGCGCGAAGCTCGGCGACCCGGCGTAGGATTCATCGCCGCGCATCATCGCCGCCCACTGTTCCGTGGACATCGCGGCGGTTCCGGAATCGGTGAGCAAATCGATCAAAATCGCGTCGGAAGGAACGAGAAAAAGATTGTAGCCGGCGACCTCCATTAGTTTCCGGCGTTCTTCGCGTGTGGTGCGGCGGATGGCCTCGATGCTTTTGATGCGAAACGGTTCAATGATCGTCTTGATCGGCATTTTCCCGGGATTCTTCCCCGGACACACTACCACACCGGCTGATTCGCGGGCGGAGGCATCGTTCGTTGCAAGGGAAGCTGAACCGAAACCAAATGACGAGCCCGGGCCGCTGCGTTTGATGCGCCAGCCGTGCTAAACTTTATGGATTCTAGGCCCGTGGCTCAGTTGGTTAGAGCGCTACCTTGACACCGTAGCGCTGTGGGCCTTGCGAGCGATTAGAATATTGGGGTCTAATCGTTTGAGTCGATGATGTGACCCCATAGGCTATAGGCCCGTAGCTCAGTTGGTTAGAGCGCCTCCCTGACACGGAGGAGGTCGATGGTTCGAGTCCATTCGGGCCTACCATTTTTCAAAAGTCTCGCTCCATTTTCTACCTGTGATTTCCTACCCGTGTTGCGTTAGATCGTCCACAATCGTTATACCTGTTTCACAGGTAGATATCACAGGTAGGAATCACAGGTTTGCGTCAGCGCTTCGCGTCTACCAGCGGTTCGAATTCCTTGCCCGGCGCCATCGCCGAGAATAGAATCCGGGTGCCGAGCCGCGCGATGTGCCATTTCACTCTCGCGTATCATCTGGGACGTGCATTTCTGGGCCTTCGCGGCGCGTAGCCTAAGAAACCCTTCTCGGTAGGTGAAAAAACACTCACACTGCTCGGCGGGCAGAAGGAGCATTGGTTATGACACTCCGTGGCAAGCATGCGCTCATCACAGGAAGCTCACGCGGCATTGGGCGCGGGATCGCAGTAAAACTGGCAGAACACGGCGTCAAGACCGCCATTCACTATTACAGTCAGTCAGACGCAGCGAACGAGACTCTGGCGAAAGTCCGGGCATGCGGCGGGGACGGGTTCGTTGTCCACGCGGACGTGACTCGGCCAGACGAGATCCGTCAGCTCTTCAGCCGGATTGAGCGGGAGTTTGGAAAGCTCGACATCCTGGTGAGCAACGCGCGGCCGGAGCTCAGCGCGTTCTATCAACCTCCGATGGACCTCACCCTGGATCAGTTACGCACGGCGCTTGACTCTCAAGCGCAAGCATTTTTACTCGAGGCGCAGTTGGGGAGCCGGATCATGCCGGACGGTGGGCGAATCATTGCAATCAGTTATTCGCCAAGCGGCCTTACGGGAAGTTGGCAGCCGTGGGTCGGAATGGGTGCGGCTAAAGCGGCGCTGGATTCGCTGGCGCGCTATTTTGCAGTAGCCTTGGCCAAGCGTGGGATCACCGTGAATGTGATTAGTCCGGGCGCCACTGAAGATAGTGTTGTGGGCCGACTCCCAACCGAAGTGTTCAGCGCAATCAAGACGTGGCACGAAAGCGGGTGGACACCCATGGGCCGCTTGGGGACTCCCGCGGACGTCGGCAATGCCGTAGTGTTGTTCTGCATGGACGAAGCCGGCTTCATCACTGGACAAACCGTGCACGTGGATGGTGGAGGGTCCATTATGGATCCCGTGTTCCCGCTCGAAATCCAGCGGGGATAGGCGATTGGAGGAGCGGCCATGGACGACGATGCGCGAAAGCAGAGTGTGAAGGCATATTTCGATGGCATCGCAGCAAAAGACATATCGCGAGTTCCGTGGGCCAAGGACGCGACCCTGCGTACGCCGCTCAATTCCGCAGGCGGCGAAGCCACGCTGATCCGGGGCCGCGAAGCGATCCTTGAGTTTTTCACCGGCATTCTTCCCGCAATTCGCAGCCTTGAATTCTTGCGTTACTACACGGGCGATGGTGGCTGGGTTGCCGGACAAGCCGAGTTCAGCCTCGCGAACGGCAAGACACTATATGCGCTCGATGCGTTTCACGTTGAGAAAGGCGAGATCATCGAGCAGCAGAACCACTACGATCCGCGCCCCGCGACCGGGTAGTGCTAAATCAAACGAGGTGCGGTAGGACGCTCTTCAGTGACCATTCGCACAGAGCAGACGAGGTTCGGTGACTTCACGGCTTGGCGGCTACACGAAGCTCGGGTGATACCTGCATCCCCTACCTGTGATCTCTACGCGTGAAACGTGTAAAAGACGTGTGGAGAGTATGCTCGATACGGTCTAAGTCCTTCTCTTTTGTATGCGTGGTAGGTTGACACGGAAGAGGTCAGAGGTTCGAGTCCCCACGGGCCTACCATATCCTGCTACAATCCGCCCTGTTTGTGAGCTCAGACTCGCGCGCCAAACCTCAGTCGTAAAATGGCTCTGCGCTTTACGTTTTCTCCGGCTGTGTAGTAGCCTGCGCTCGGAAACTTCACGTCCGTTGCGGAGATGAACATGAAACGGTTACTTTGTTTGTTCAGCTTGTTGCTACTCCCGGCCGCTTGCCTTGCTGCCGACGACCTCTTCGACATCAAACCCGTCGCGGATGGCGTATACGCCGCTATCGCGAAGCCCGCGTACAAGGTCAACTGCAACGCCGCCATCATTTTGTTCGACGATGCCGTGCTCGTCGTAGACACGCACTCCAAGCCTTCTGCCGCTCGCGCTCTGATCGGGCAGATCAAGAAACTCACGGACAAACCCGTTCGGTACGTCGTGAACACACACTTTCACTGGGATCATTATCAGGGCAACCAGGCGTATCCCAGTTCCTGGCCTGCCGGCGTCGAGATTATCTCCTCGGAGGCGACACGGGAGAACATTGAGCAACGAGGCATGCCGCGGGTGAAACACGAAATCGTTACCATGCCCCAGGAAATCGAAAAACTGAAAAGCGACCTGGACAAGGCATCGGACGCAGGGCAAAAAGAACAACTTCGCGCCAACTTGCTCCAGGCAGAAGCCTACCTTGCCGAACTCAAGAGCATGCAGGTGACGCTTCCTAGTGTGACGTTCGATTACTCGCTGATCCTTCACCGCCCCTCAAAAACGGTCGAAATCCTGTGGCTTGGGAACGCACACACCAATGGCGACGTCTTCGTTTATCTTCCGCGAGAGAAAGTTCTCGTCACGGGTGACGCCCTTCACGGTTGGACTCCTTACATGGGCGATAGTTATCCTTTTGACTGGATTCAAACGCTTGATGCCGCCGAAAAACTTGACTTCGACCAGGTCATCGGCGGACATGGCGACGTCATGCGTGGCAAGGAAAGATTTGACTTATGGAAGCATTACTTCCATGACTTGATGGACGAAACCGCACAGGCTTACGGTCGCGGGGCATCGCTGGAGGATGCCGAGAAAGGAGTCAGTAAAATGCTGATCACAAAATACGCGGACAAATTTGACCCTGGTTTCCCCAAGAGTGTGATTGGCAACATCGCCAAGGCTTATCAGGTGATTGCCTTCATGCCGTAGACCGCCCGCTAGCCAAATTTCACAAGCTGTTTCAACCGTTGTAATAAACGCCGCTCAGTCCTACAATGCCCCCACCAATCAGGCCCTAATCCGCTTCTTAATTCAGGAGGGAATATGAAAGCAAGAGCGACCATATTGACTCTGGCATTGTGTTTTGTGGGTGCAGCCGCGTGCTTCGCCGCCGACTCGTTTATGGGCACATGGAAGTTGAACGAGGCCAAGTCGAAAATCGCTGCGGGATCGCCGAAGAACACCACGGTTGTATACGAAGCCGCTGGAGACAGCGTGAAAGTCATCACGGATGGCACCGGCGGCGATGGTAAACCGTCGCATAGCGAGTGGACGGGCAAGTACGACGGCAAGGACTACCCGGTCACAGGAGATCCGACCACGGATACGCGGTCCTACAAGAAAGTCGACGATCACACACTAACGTTCATCAACAAGAAGGGCGACAAAGTTACGATTAGCGGTCGTGGCGTCGTTTCGGCCGACGGCAAGACCCGCACGGTCACCATCACCGGAACCGATTCGAAGGGCACGAAGTTCACCACTACTGCGGTGTACGACAAGCAGTAGAGACAACCACCCGATAGCGCCCACTGCAGCTATGCCCTTCCGCTCTTTCCGGGCGGCGGAAGGGCAGAAGTTCGGTTGTATTTTCTCGCACCTGCTTCGATACAACCGCGCGCCCCAAATGCTGCTTCCTTCAACTTGGCGTTGACGCTAAGCCGAATTCGCGGTGGGTGGTGTTGAGAGCGGTTTTGACGGCTTTGACGTCGATCACGAAGGAAATGTTGGATTCCGAAGATCCCTGGGCGATGGCGATCACGTTCACGTTGTCACGTCCGAGGGCGTTGAAAGTCCGGCCGGCAATGCCGGGCGTGCCGCGCATGTTTTCCCCTACCACGGCTACGATTGCGATATTCGAATCCACGGAGATGTGCTCCACCTTGTGGTGCGCCAGGTCGTGCGCAAACTCTTTGCGCAGGGCTTCCACAGTTCGCTGAGCGTCCGCGGTGGAAACAATGAAGCAGATATCGTTCTGCGAGGAGGACTGCGAAATCAGCAAGACGTTCGCGCGCACTTCGGCGGTAGTGGAGAACGTCCGCCCCACGACGTCGGGCAAGCCGACAATTCCCGGCCCGCCCACGCTGATTAACGTTACGTCGCGGATCGCCGTCAGCGCCTTTACGCCGCCGCCGATGCTGCGGCCTTCGGGAGTGATTTTTGTGCCGGGCTTTTCGGGCGCAAAACTGTTGCGAATCCACACAGGAATCGCCGCCTGTACGACGGGATTCAGCGTCTTCGGATGCAGCACTTTCGCGCCGAAATACGCCAGCTCGGCGGCTTCACGGTACGAAATCACCGGAATCGTGCGTGCCTCCGGAACTAGCCGCGGGTCCGCCGTGAGCACGCCATCGACGTCGGTCCAAATGATGACTTCCTCCGCATCCATCGCCGCGCCCAGGATCGTCGCCGAATAGTCCGAGCCGCCTCGCCCCAGCGTGGTCAATTGGCCTTCCGTGGTGGCGCCGATGAAGCCGGTCACCACAGGCGCGATACTTTTTTCCAATAACGGCCGCAACCGCGCTTGCGATTTCGCGCGCGTCAATTCCATCTGTGGTTCCGCGCCACCGTGGAACGCGTCGGTCACGATCAATTCCGTCGCTTCGATCGCTTCGCTTGGCGGTCCGAGTTCGCTGACGGCCGCTCCCACCAGCGGCGCGGAAAGCCGTTCTCCCAGGCTCGAAATCGCGTCGAGTGCGCGCGGGGTGAGTTCCCGCAACAAGGCTGTCCCTTCGCAAAGCCGCCGCCCCTCGGCGAATACCTCTTCCATCCGTTGCCGGATGCGCGCTCGTTTGTCTTCGCGCTGGATCAAGCTCGCGAGCGCGGCATCGTGCTGTTGACGCAGCGCGTCGAGAGCGGCTGCAGCCACACCTGCGTCTCCGGCTTGTGCCTTCTTTGCGGCCTCGATCAACCGGTTGGTCACCCCGCTCATAGCGGAAACCACGGCAATGCAGGGGTTTACCCTTGCGGCCTTCGCGATAATCTGTGCCGTCCTGGCGATGCACGATGCATCGCCGACGGACGTACCCCCGAATTTCATCACCTGTAGCCGCGTTTTCATTTCTTCTGAATTGGCTCCTGTAGTGACTGGCCTGCTTGGCCGCGCTTAGAATTGGAATCGAATCTCGTCTAAACCGGCGACGCGGGTTCTTACTCCGTACTTTTCGGCGGCCACGCCCTCTTTTGCGAGGCGCTTGGCCTGCCGCGCGATTCCACCGGGAAATTTTGGATTCAGCGAACCGTCGGATTTCAAGATTCTCCAATACGGCGCGCCCGATCCGGGACGCTTGGCCTCGAGTTCTTCCGACGCGTGCGCAGCAATCCAAGTGAAAATGCCCGTTGTGAGCGGGCAGCCCATTTCAGCGCCATGTTTCTTCGCCACAGCCGCCTGAAGATCGGCGATCGTTGCCACCTTGCCCGCGGGCACTTTCTGAATGAAGGAAAAGATTTCTCGTGGCGAAGCTATCGCCAGTGTCTCCACATTCCAACGGCGCTTCGCTTTCCCCTTCAACCGCACGATTTTGGGCAGGTCTTTGGTTTCATTCAGCTTCTCTTCCCAACTCTTCCGTTTTCTCTGTGAACTGCTCATCCTCCCCTCCCTATGGCGCTCTACACCGCGGATTCGATTCGCGGGTCAGGTATAAACCACATCACGGCGACCACAACATAGAGCACGAGCGCGATCCATGGGCGCGCGTACGCCAGCAGAATCGCCAGCGCGTAGACCGATAGCGACACTTTACTCTTTAGATCGTTACCGACCGCGCGGGCAAGTTTTGAGTCGGGGCCGTTGCACGCGATGATGGATCGTTCCAATAAGATGTAGGCAATCGCGGTCATCGCCAAAACCAAACCGTAAGCCGCAGTAGGCGCGGCGGCGAAATGAGTTTCATCCATCCAACGAATGACGAACGGAACTAGCGATAGCCAGAACAGCAGAAACAGGTTGGCCCATAGTACGGCACCATTAATTCGTTCCGTAGCGTGAAGCATGTGGTGATGGTTATTCCAAAAGATGCCGACGTTGCCAAAGCTGAGCGCGTAGGCCAGAAATACCGGGAGACCGGACGCCAGCGAGAGAAAATCGGAACCGGCGGGCACCTTCAGCTCCAACACCAAAATGGTAATGATGACGGCGATCACTCCATCCGTGAAAGCTTCCAGACGTTGCTTATCCATCGGCGAACCTGGATTCGGAGTATTAACTAGAGGCCCGGTCCTGGAGCCTTGCTTATATTTGTCGTTAGACCTCGAAGAAGTGTATCTCACGACCGTAGGACATTCACAAGCCCCGATGATCCCGCTAATCATAGGTCGATGCACTACCGGGGGACGCCTGCGTTGACTTTCTTTCTCCCGGGCTTCTAACATGGCAAGCGGAAATTCCACGCCAACCAGATTGCACCAGCCGGTCTCGCATCGGTGCGCGGGTTTTCGGCGACTCGTTCGAAAGGCGGTTGGGCATGAATCCACGGCGCATTCTCGGTCTTACTCTTGTGCTTGTCGCGATTGGGGTGGCCATTGCGCTCCGTTCTTCGGC
>Ga0070716_100001568_pt1 | contig 10262 bp, 7 predicted proteins | sample LARL112metaG_FD_71395 | JGI IMG/M metagenome (GOLD analysis project Ga0070716, IMG submission 71395) | Corn, switchgrass and miscanthus rhizosphere microbial communities from Kellogg Biological Station, Michigan, USA - LAR L11-2 metaG | ecosystem: Host-associated > Plants > Roots > Rhizosphere ... | reverse complement strand
ACTGGGGTTCTAACAGCGACGACACCGCCCAGGCCCCGTTGTTCAACCACGAGAACCTGATCGACCAGTTCGAGGCCGCGCACGTGTCCTGGAAGGCCTACATGGAGAACCTGCCCTTCCCCGGTGACCTGACAGATCAGACACCGGACGGGCTGTACGTGCGCAAACACGACCCGTTCCTGATGTACCCGGACGTCTACCAGAACCCGGCCCGGGCCGACAACGTGGTCCCGCTGACGCAGCTGAGCACCGACCTGGCCGCCGGCCAGGTCCCCCGGTTCACCTGGATCACCCCGAACATCTGCAACGACATGCACGGTGGCGCGCCCGCCTGCCCGTTCCCCTCCTCGCCGACCTCACCCGCCCAGGCCAAGCTGTTCAAGGACGGCAACGCGTTCCTGAGCAAGTGGGTGGGGCTGATCACCCACAGCAAGGCGTGGACCGGCAATTCGGCCATCTTCATCACCTGGGACGAAGGCGGCTTCAACGATGAGAGCCCGTTCGGCCCGCTCGACATTCGCGGCGGCCCGGACTCGCCGATCCTGCCCGCGACGCCCGCCGACCCCACCACCGGCGGCGGCGGCGACCTGGCCGGCGGCACCGTCTACGGCGGCGGCCACGTCCCGATGATCGTGGTGGCCAGGGGGGTCGGGCACCGCATCGACGCTGTCCGCGCCGACCACTACTCCCTGCTGCAGACCATCGAGCAGAACTTCCGCCTGCCGCTGCTAGGCAACGCGGGCGACACCGTCCAGGTCAGCTCCCTGGCCCCGCTGCTCCACTAGTTAGGCGAGACAGGGGCAGCAGCCCTGGGAGCCGGCGCGAGTCACCCCAGGGCTGCTGCTCGGACATGTAGTCAGACAGCGGCGCGTGATCACTGTTGGGCCGCGCTTGTCAGCGCGCGGCTGCGCGCTGATGCTCGTGCTTGAGGTCCGCGCTGGCGGCAGCCAGGCTGAGGAACTCGGAGGCTCGCTCGAACGTGTCCGCGATGACGCGGCCTGCAAGCTGGGCCTGGTATGCCCGGTACCGTGCTATCTCCCACGCCCGCCCGCGCGGCGGAAGCGACGCGAGCGCTGACTCTAGCACCGGCTTCCAGGTCCAGGCGGTGATGCGGTCACTGCCAGGACGGCGGGGCTCCGGGCGGATGAAGTCAGCGTGATCGAACCCGAGGCCCATCCCGTTCCGGACGAAGCGCAGCCCGGCCAGCATCCCCTCGATCTGTCGTCGCTCTGCCGTCGGCTGGCTTGCCAGCACGCGGTCGTAGGCCTCCAGGTGATGGCGTACCAGCGTGGCGTCGACGATCGTGACCCACCACACCGCCTCGGCGATCGCCGCGAACGCCCGCGCCGGGTCACCCGCCCTTACTCTGGGCAGCCGTCCCGTCGCGTCACGCATGGCGGTCATGGACCAGGCGAGCGCGCTCGCATCGATCGCCGGATCGCTCTTCTTATGCTCGCGGTTCCATGACGCCCGGCAGCGGGCCGAGCAGAACCGGGCGTGCTGGCGGCGCGGCACGAACGGGGTGCCGCACTGCTCGCAGTTCCGAAGATCAGTCACCGGGATCATGCTACGCGTAACAGGCCGGGCGTCTAGGACGCTTGCGCGCAACCTTATGTTCACCTGTTGTCCATCTTTAAGTCGCTGTCACGTCCTCTGCGCCGCATAGCTTTTTCGGCGCAGGCCGAGGGGCCGCGAGCCGACGCTTGGTCCGGCTGCACAGGCCGTGTAATGGCAGGTTGTGCCCAGGTCAAGAGGGGGATGCCGGTGACCGAGACGCGGTCCAAGGACTTAATCGCCGCACTGGATGAGGCGTCACTGAGCAGGTTCCACCTGCGGGCGGTGCTGGTATCGGGGATGGGGTTCTTCACCGACGCCTACGACCTGTTCATCATCGGGATCGCCTCCACGCTGATCGTGAAGCAGTGGAACCTCAGTACCGGCCAGCTGTCCCTGCTTAACAGCACGATGCTGGGCGCGGCCTTCCTCGGCGCGCTGGTGTTCGGCCGGTTCGCCGACCTGATCGGCCGCAAGCGCGTCTACTGGATGGTTGCGGCGATCATGGTGGTGGGCGCCCTGGGCTCGGCGCTGTCGCCGTCGCTCTGGGTACTGATCTTGTTCCGTTTCGTGCTCGGGTTCGGCGTCGGCGGCGACTACCCGGTCAGCGCGGTGCTGATGAGCGAGTACGCCAACCGGAAAGACCGCGGCAAGCTGGTCGGGATGGTGTTCGGAACCCAGGCGCTCGGGCTCATCGTCGGGCCGCTGATCGCGCTGGCCCTGCTCGGCGGGGGAGCCAGCGATGACGTGGCGTGGCGGGTCATGCTCGGCCTGGGTGCCGTTCCCGCCGCCGCGGTGGTCTACCTGCGCCGCAAGATGCCCGAGTCGCCGCGTTACCAGATCCAGATCCAGGGACAGGCGGCGCAGGCGGCCGCCCAGATGTCCGGCTTCACCGGCGGCCAGGTCGGCGGGAACGGGTCAGGCGGGCTGCGGCATGAGATGGGGCTGCGGGCGTTCCTGACCAACCGCCGGTGGCTCATCACGCTCGCCGGGACGGCCGGGACGTGGTTCCTGCTCGACTACGCCTACTACGGGAACACCATCTCCACCCCGCAGATCCTGAGCCTGATCTCGCCCAGCGCCTCCACCATGACCAAGATCGCACTCCAGCTGGCCATCTTCGTCGTGGCAGCGGTGCCCGGCTACATCCTGGCGATCGCCACCCTGGACAAGATCGGGCACCGGAAGCTGCAGCTGACCGGGTTCGCGATGATGGCGCTCTGCTTCCTGATCATCGCCGCGGTACCCGGCCTGACCACCGCCGTCGCCCCGTTCCTCATCGTCTACGGGGTCAGCTACTTCTTCACCGAGTTCGGCCCGAACATGACCACCTTCGTGATGCCCAGCGAGCTGTACCCGGTCACCATGCGCGCGACCGGGCACGGCATCTCGGCCGGTGTCGGCAAGCTCGGCGCCTTCATCGGGGTCTTCCTGTTCCCGGCGCTACAGTCCTCGTTCGGCCTGCGCGGCACGCTGCTGCTGACCGCCGGGGTGTCGGTGCTCGGGCTCGCCCTGACCCGCGTCCTGCCCGAGCCAGCCGGACGCAGCCTGGACGATATTTCCGGCGGGGAAGATGTGGTGCCAGCCCCGGCGCTGATGCTGCAGAGGCGAAGAGCCAGGCTGGCGTCCCGGAAGGGCAACCAGGAGCACCCGGTGAAACCGGGCCAACGCTCGGCGTCAGCAGCTGTGCGGGAATAGCAATATCGGATCTCCCCTGACTCCCCGGGCCCGGCATTCTGCTGACATGGGGTTTCTGGTTGGAGCGGGCGAGGGGCGGGTGACGGGAATCGGACCCTCATGACCAGCTAATCCGAAAATTGGAGAGTTACTGGGCGCGCGGCAGCGCCGGTGGGCGTCAGCGCAGTCGGGTGGATTGGACCCGGCTGGTTAGGCGGCGGGTTCGAGAGTGACGTTGTAGCCGAGGGCTTCGAGCTGGCGGATGTGGTTGCGCCTGCGGCGCTCAGGGTCGATACGGGCGGCGTAAAAGCCTGAGCCGAGGTCGTGAAAGCGCGCGTCAGGGTCGGACAGCAGGTGCCAGATGATGACCAGGATGGAGCGGCCGACGGCGACGTTGGCTTTCTTGGCGCCGCGGCGGCGGGCGATCCGCCGGTAGCGCTCGCCCAGGAAGGTGTCGGTCCTGGCGGTGGCCGCGGCGGCGTTGCCCAGCACCCGGGCCAGGTAGGGGTTGCCGTGGCCGGTGGAGTTCTTGCCTTTCTTCTTGCCCGCCGACTCCTTGACCCCGGGTGCGTATTTCGCCCAGGACACCAGGTGCCCGGCGGTGGGGAAGCGGGCCATGTCCAGCCCGGTCTCGGCCAGGATCGCGTGCGCGGCGGCCAGGTTGATCCCGGGTACCTCATCGAGGCGGGCCACCGTGGCGACGAACGGGGCGATCTGCTCCTCGATCCGCGCATCCAGGCCGGCAATGTCGCCGGAGATCGCATCCACCCGGGCGAGCATCCTGCCCAGCAAGAACGCATGGTGATCGGTGAAATAACCGGTGAACGCCTCCTCCAGCACGGTGATCTTCCTGCGCATAGTGCGCCGGGCCAGCTGCGCCAAGACCGTGGGGCTGCGCTCGCCGGCGACTAGCGCGGCCAGCATGTCCCGCCCGGAGACCCCGAAGATGTCCGACACCACCACGCTGAGCTTGATCTGCGCGTCTTCGAGCAGCTTCTCGACCCGGTTCTTCTCCGCGGTCCGGGCCGCGACCAGGTCGGCGCGGTACCGGGTCAGGTCCCGCAGCCTGCGGAACTCAGGCGGCGGCACGAAACTCGGCCGGATCATCTGCCGCTCGGCGACCTTGCACAGCCAGATGCAATCCAGCTTGTCGGTCTTTGGACGGCCCGGCAGGTGTTTCACATCCTTGGCGTTGACCAGCCAGGTCTCGAACCCGGCCGCCTCCAGCAGGTAGAACACCGGCTTCCAGTAATCGCTGGTCGCCTCCATCACCACCCGCCTCACCCCCAGGCAGGCCAGCCGGTCGGCCATGCCCAGCAGCGAGCGGGTCATCGTCGAATAGCTCTCCACCTCCTGCAACCGCCTGCCCCGATGGTCCTCATCGGGCACCCGCACGCAGCACACCAGCTCGGCCTTGCCGATGTCCAGCGCCGCCACCCGCTCGATGATCTCCTCGTTGTCCTGCGTCTTCGCCAGCACCTGGCGCACCTCCCTTGGATAATCGGGGAAGGCCGCCGCCCGCAGGAGCGATGGGCATGAGTGGAGAAATCTAATCCTCGTGCTCGAAGCGACACTGAACGGCCCGTGAGCTGGCTCCCAGCACCCGGCTTGGAAACGACCTCGACGATCAAGCTGGGACGGCGTCAGCGGGCGGCGGCCACAGCTGATTTTCCGACCCGAACCGGCATCCGCGCAGGGATATCAAGGGCTTGGAAGGTGTACCGCACACCCCGGTCATAGGCTTTGACCTGCGCGTTCGGGTACCCGCTGGGGACCGTTGTTGACCGTTGTTCGCCCCTGCTAATGACGCTCCTATATTCGTCAAGTCTGTTGCGCTGCCTGGTTCAGTTGTTTGTTCAGGGCCCGGTAGAGGTGGCGGGCGAGGTAGCGCTTGATGCAGCGGCGGATGTCGCGTTCGGTTTTGCCTTCGGCTAGGCGCCGCCGGACGTAGGCCTGGGTGGGGGGATGGCAGCGCATCCGGTTGACGGCGACGATGTGCAGGGCGCGGTTGAGCTGGCGGTCGCCGAGCCGGTTGAGCCGGTGCCGGTCGGTGCGGCCGGAGGACACCGGGACCGGCGCGGTGCCGGACAGCATGGCGAAGGCGGCTTCGCTGCGGATCCGGCCGGCGTGCGACCAGGACAGCAGGATCTGGGCGGCGCTGAGCGCGCCGGTGCCGGGCTCGGCGGCGACCAGGCCCGGGGCCATGTCTTCGACGATGGCAGCGATCTGCGTCTCCAGCTCGGCGGCCTCGCTGGCCAGGGCGGTGATGCGCTGGCCGAGCCGGATCAGGGTCTGGTGCAGCACCCTGGTCTGCCGGTCGGCCTGTGCCGGGCAGGCCAGCGCCGCGCACTGCTGCGCCCGCCGGGTGCGCGGCAGCTGCCGCAGCCGCTCGCGCAGCTCGGCGGGCGCGGTGACCAGGACGGCGGCCAGCACGGTGCGGGCGGTCTTGCAGGACTGGACCGCGTTGTCCCGGTCGACCATCAGCAGCCGCAGCGCCTCGCGGTCGCCGTCGGCCCGCATCTGGGCAGCATGCGGCCGGGCCAGCAGTTCGCGGGCCGCCCGGACGGCGTCGATCGGATCACTCTTGCCGGCCCGGCGCTTGCCCACGTGCCGGGTGTTGTCGATCTCGGTCACCTGCTGGCCCTGCGATGCCAGGTACCGGGCCAGGCCCAGCCCGTAGTGCCGGGTCCCTTCGACCGCCCACACGGCCCGGCTGCCTCCCGCGGCCGACCGCGCCCAGGCCAGCAGCTGCGCGTATCCCGCCGCGGTGGCGGGCACTTGCAGCCGCGCGACCGCACGCCCGCGGGCGTCGCACAAAGCCGCGGTATGGGTGTCCAGATGAGTGTCCACCCCGATGATCAGATCGGTGTCCCGGTAAGGCTCACTGTCATCTCCTCCTCGGTGCCATGCTGGAAGGGCGGCACCGGCCTGGAGGGAACTCCCGCGGCAATCCTGTGATGAGTCACGGCCAACGGCCGGACAAGCTCCTGATCAGGCCAGTCGAGGGTGACCAGGCCGGTGCCGGCGGCACCGGGGACAGGTCATTAGCAAGACACGCCGGAAAGACGGTCGGGCACGCTAGGAGTCACCCGGCGCCACCAGGCACCAACCCTGGCCGGCCCCAGCCATCACAGCCGGTACCGACATGCCAAGACTCACAGGCACGTTAATGGCACGCGGGCCGCACGGAGAGGCCGCGTCGGGCCGGGAATCCGATCCGTGCTGTAGCGCTGACCTGGGGTTTCGGGTTGGAGCGGGCGAAGGGAATCGAACCCTCATGACCAGCTTGGAAGGCTGGGGCTCTGCCATTGAGCTACGCCCGCGCGGCCAGAGCAGGGATGCCTCCGCAACTGCCGGCTCGCACCGCGTATCGTACCGGCCTTTCCCCTAAGAGGGCTGCATGAGGCACGCGCCTGCGCGACCGGGGCCTGCGGGGCCCTGCTCTGACCCACAGCGCAGCGGGCTCGGCACGAGCCAAACCGAGCCGGGCGAGGGCCGCGGCAACGGTTCCAGGCCGGTGCCCGGCGGACCAGGCCAGGCCAGGTCCGGCCAGGCCCAGAAATTAACGCGCATCTTTACTTGCCTGCGGTCTTCTATTACGCTCGGCGCGCATCTTGAGCAGAGAAAGACCATAGAGCGGGTGAAAGGAACACAATTCTCCAAACCGCCATGATGGCAGAAAAGTGCAAAGGAGTACAAATGCTACGGAAATGGCGTATACCCGTGGCGACGCTCGCTCTCGTCGGCGGGTCGATGCTAGCGGCCACGAGCACGGCCGCGGCGTCAACCGCTGCTCACGGCTCGGGACGCGTCACCATGCAGCCTGGCGGACTAGCCAGGCACCTGGTCGGGCCGCTGCGCGCCCGCGGGCGTGGTTCGCAGTCAGTGACCAGCTCGAACTGGTCAGGCTATGTGGCCACGGGTGGCACGGGCGCATTCAGCAGCGTCTCGGCCAGCTGGGTGGAGCCCACGGGGCACTGCACCTCGGGTAGCCAGTACTCAAGCTTCTGGGTGGGCCTGGACGGGTACAGCAGCCGGACCGTAGAGCAGACCGGCAGCGAGGTCGATTGTTCTGGCTCGACTCCCCTCTATTATGCCTGGTGGGAAATGTACCCGGGGCCTTCGCATACTTTCAGCAATCCGGTCAGCCCGGGCGATAACTTCACCGCCTCCGTCACCTTCGATGGCGGTGGCAGGTTCACCCTGACCATCTCCGACACGACGCGCGGCTGGAGCCACACAGAGAACAAGACGCTGTCCTCCGCCAAGCGGTCGTCGGCCGAGGTCATCGTCGAGGCCCCTTGCTGCACCGGCTCCGGCGGGATCCTTCCGCTGGCCAATTTCGGCACCGCGAACTTCACCAATTCTGCGGCCAACGGCTCAGCAATTGGCAATTTTAGTCCGACCGAGATCATTATGAAGTCTGGCAGCACGCAGAAGGACTCGATCTCCGCCCTCTCAGGCGGCACCAACTTCAGTGCTACCTGGCTGCACAAGTAAGCATCCAAGCTCGCGATAAACCAAGGTAGGCGAGAATCGCCGGTGCGAGGCGAATATGCCGTGAAAGCGCGCCCGGGCCCGACGGTTCTGATGATCGCCGGCGGCGGCATGGTGCGGCGCATGGCCGTGTCGCTCCCGGCGAGGTCGCGGCACGCCGCATCGCTACGTCGCTAGTCCGCGCTCGTAGCGATGCGGCGGCCTGCAACCGTCATCCCTGCCTCCGTGCCTGTCCAGCGAGGCGTGCCTGGCGAGGGGTTGGCTGTCCGGCAGATGAACATCCGGTGCCCGTCCGCGGGTCGCTCTGTTGATCTAAGGCCTTCCGTGATCATGTGACCAGCAGATACTCCAGTCGGCCGGCAGTCCGGCCAGCGACCAAAAATATGCGGATCTTTACTTATTTGGTGACTTACATTACGCTCGGCCGGACTGTGCCGAGAACGGCCATGAAGCGGTCGCGGTTATGGCCTATGACCAACGGCTCTGTGCACAAGCGGACAAGAGCAATGAGACAAGAGGACAGGAACAGTAAGGAGCGCGCATGCGACCTAGATGGTGCGTACCCGTGGCGACCCTCTGCCTCGCTGGCGGCTCGATGCTGGCATTCGTTGGTACGGCCGCGGCATCAAGCGTGGCAATCAGGTCAGATCACGTGAGCATGGCTGCCAGGTCAGCTCACATAAGCGTGGTACCCAGGTCGCGTCACGTGCGGTTGCTATTAGGCGGACGCGCGCACATGATCCGGCCCCTCATCTCCGCACGCCACGGCCGTAACGCGGTGACCGCCTCAAACTGGTCCGGTTACGCAGCGCACAACGGACCTTACAAGAGCGTCTCGGCGAGCTGGGTCGAGCCCCGGGGGCACTGCAGCGGCCCAGGCCATAAGTACTCAAGCTTCTGGGTTGGCCTGGACGGCTTTAACAGCACTTCCGTCGAGCAAACCGGCAGTGAGATGGACTGCAAAAACGGGAACCCGAAGTATTACTCGTGGTTCGAAATGTACCCGAAATTCCCGGTGACATTCCATAATACCGTCAGGCCAGGTGACCATTTCCATGGTTCGGTTACCTACAACGGCGGCGGCAGGTTCACCCTGAAGCTCTCCGACACAACTCGCGGCTGGACTCACACCGAGCACAAGTCGCTCAAGTCGGCCCGGCGCTCGTCGGCCGAGGTCATCGTCGAGGCGCCCTCCTCTAGTCGCGGCGGGGTGCTGCCACTGGCCAACTTCGGCGCCGTGCATATCAGCGGCGCCAGGGTGAACGGTTCCAAGATCGGCAGCCGCCATCCAGCGAAGATCATCATGCAGGCCGGCGGCACGCGGAAGGACACCGTTTCCCGGCTGGCCAACGGCCAAAACTTCAGCGCGATCTGGCGCCATAGCTGAGATTCGCCAAGAGCGACGCGCTGCCCGCCGGGGATTTCTGGCGGGCAGCGTGGCGTCATGGCCGGCCACTGCGCCGACCGGCCAGCCGAATACGCCGTGACCGTTGAGCGAGATCGTGAAGGTCTCGCGGCGCGCCGTTCGGTAAAAGCAGCGGCGTGGAATGTGGGGAGAGCGCCGGGGGAGCGCCCGCCCGACAGCCGGGTGGCCAGTGCCGGCCCCGGTGGCCAGGCCCGCCCGGCCCGCACCCGATCCTTGTTCTGTGGCACCTCCTGTCAGCGTCCGGGGCGCGGTGATCCCGCCGGCCGAACTGTCATGGCGCTTTTCCCGGTCGCCCGGCCCGGGCGGGCAGTCGGTGAACACGGCGGACAGCCGGGTGGAACTGTCCTTCGACCTGGCCGCCACGTCCGTGCTGCCGCCCGCACTCAAGGAGCGAGCGATGCGCGCCCTGGCCGGAAGGCTGGTCGGCGGCGTGCTCACCGTCACCGCCTCCGAGCACCGGTCCCAGCTGCGCAACCGCCAGGCCGCGGCGAACCGGCTCGCCACCATCCTCACCGATGCCACCGCGCCGCCGCCGGCCCAGCGACGTGCGACGCGGCCCGGCCGGGCGGCGCAGGAGCGCCGGCTAACCGCGAAGCGGCGGCGTTCGGAGGTCAAGCGGCTGCGCCGCCCCGGCGGCGAGTGACCGAGGGTGGGCAGCGGCACGCATCGTGCCGTCCCGGGCCACGGGACGGGCCCCGCTGGTCGGCTACCATCACTTGTCAGCGGGCTGTAGCGCAGCTTGGCTAGCGCGCTTGCTTTGGGAGCAAGAGGCCGCCGGTTCGAATCCGGCCAGCCCGACCAGATCACCGGACGTGATCCGAACCGGTCAGCGACCGATAGAAAATTTAACGGTCGGATAGAAATATCGAGACTTTGGCCTAACGGCCGCTACGAATCCGCCGCGCCAAGGCTCGGGTCTCTGGCGGTTGCCCGCCAGTGGTACTGGCGGATCGGCCGATACCTGATCTACGCCGGCGAAAGGTACACCGGGGATGCTGGGCAATTTACGGAAAGCTGAAATTTGTCAAATGTCGGATTTGTCGGGCTCTTAGAGCGACCGCCTTCGAACAGGCCGCAGCGTCGATAGTCCGGTCATGCGAGATCGGGT
>Ga0070716_100001566_pt1 | contig 10273 bp, 7 predicted proteins | sample LARL112metaG_FD_71395 | JGI IMG/M metagenome (GOLD analysis project Ga0070716, IMG submission 71395) | Corn, switchgrass and miscanthus rhizosphere microbial communities from Kellogg Biological Station, Michigan, USA - LAR L11-2 metaG | ecosystem: Host-associated > Plants > Roots > Rhizosphere ... | reverse complement strand
CGGGCAGCAGCCGGCCACTGCCGGTGGCTGCGCCACCGCATCTTCCGGGCCGTGCTGCTGCGCGGCATCGACGGGCAGTTCACCTTCCGCACTGCGCACGGTATCCGCACTCTCGCCTTCGAGCGCGGCACCGTCCAGTCGGTCAGCAGCAGCGCGATCGTGGTCCAGGCCAGTGACGGCACCACCTGGACCTGGGACCTGGCCGCCAACACCGTGGTCCGGGAGAACGGCGCCAAGACGCAGCGCAGCGCGCTGGCCACCGGGCAGCCCGTCTGGGTCGGCGGGCCAGTGCTCTCGGGCGCCAAGAACGCCCGGCTCATCGTGATCCGGCCGCCCAGCCCGGGCTCGCGGACTAGCCCCGCACCCTCGCCGTCAGCATCCGGCAGCTGACCGGCGATCCGGCCGGCTCCCGCAGGTTCCAGCCCGCGGGAGCCGGTCCCGCCCGGCAGCCGGCCCGCGGTCCGGGCAGCACCCCGGCACGGGGCGGCACCCGCCCCGGACGGCACTCCGGCCCGGGCGGCACCTGGCCCGGGCCAGGACCGGCCCGGGACGGCACCCCTCCGGGCTACCCTTCCGGCACTACCCTTTGTCCAGCTACCCCGCTGCCTTTCCCGCCGGGCCAGGTGATCACTTGAGGCGATGACCGACAACGACCGGATTCCGCAGGTGCTCGTCGTGGACGACGAGCCGAACATCCGTGAGCTGGTGCAGGTGGCACTCAAGTTCCACGGGTGTGCGGTGCGCGCCGCAGCCACCGGAATCGACGCGCTGCGGCAGGCGGAAGCCGCCCCTACCGACCTGATCGTGCTCGACGTCATGCTGCCCGACCTGGATGGCTTCGAGGTGTGCCGGCGGCTGCGGGCCGCGGGCAACGACGTGCCGGTGATCTTCCTGACCGCGCGGGACACTTCCTCGGACACGGTGACCGGGCTGGCGCTGGGCGGCGACGACTACGTCACCAAGCCGTTCTCGGTCGAGGCGCTGGTAGCCCGGGTGCGGGCGGTGCTGCGGCGGGCCGCGCGGACGGCAGGCGACGGGGCGGGTGGCCCGGACCCCGGGCTGCTCCGCGCCGGGGACCTGGAGCTGGACGAATCACGCTGGGCCGTGCACCGGGCCGGCACCCCGGTCGAGTTGTCGCCAACCGAGTTCCGGCTGCTCGCCTACCTGATGCGGCACCAGGGACGGGTGCTCACCCGGGCCCAGCTGCTGGAGAACGTGTGGGGCTGGGACTACGCCGGGCAGTCCCAGATCGTCGAGACCTACGTCAGCTACCTGCGGCACAAGCTCGATCCGCTGGGCCCGCCGCTGATCCACACGCAGCGTGGCGTCGGCTACAGCCTGCGCCCCGGCAGCCCCGGCGGCCCCGGCAGCCCCAGCGGCCCAGGCAGCCCCAGCGGCCCAGGCAGCCCCGGCCCGCCGGGCGGCCCGGGAACCTCCGGCGGGCCTGACCACCCGGGCGGCAGGCCGGAGGGATGACCGGTTCTGGGCGGCTGTCGCTGCGCGCCCGCCTGCTCGTGCTGCTCATCGCGGTGACAGCCGTATTCCTGCTGATCATGGGTGGGGTCAGCGCGCTGGTGCTGAGCAAGCGGCTCGGCAGCCAGTTCAACGAAGAGCTGATCACCGCCGCGCAGCGCGCGCCACGGCAGATCGCCAGCAACCCGGGCGACTACGCGGCGGTCGAGGTCACCCGGGTCCCGCTGGCGGTCCGGCCGGTGACCGGCGACACGGCGGTCACCAGGGAGCTGACCGCCGCCGTGCAGGACCTGATCGCCACGCATACCGCCCGCGACTATGTCGGCGTCCAGCCGTTCGCGGTACCCGGGACCGCCGGGCCGCGGCTGCGCGCGGTGGCCCGGGTGGTCCGGGCCAGCAACAGCCGGGCCGGGGTGCTCGTCGTGGCCCGGCCGGTCGCCGCGGTCAACGCCCAGGTCGGCGGGATCGTGGTGGCCGAGCTGATCACCGGCGCCGCATTGCTCCTGCTGCTCGCGGTGAGCGGGCGCTGGCTGATCGGCCGCGGGCTGGCCCCGCTCGGCCAGATGGCCAGCACCGCGCACCAGATCACCACCCGGGGAGATCTGACCGCGCGGATGCCAGATGCCGATGACAGCACCGAGGTGGGCCGGCTCGGCGCGGCCATCAACACGATGCTGGACCGGATCCAGCACGCGTTCGGCGCCCGGCTGCGCTCGGAGCAGAAGGTGCGGCAGTTCGCCGCTGACGCCTCGCACGAGCTGCGCACCCCGCTGACCACGATCCGCGGTTATGCCGAGCTGTACCGGCAAGGTGCGCTCGGCCCCGACCAGCTGCCGAACGCGATGCGCCGGATCGAGCAGGAGTCACAGCGGATGAGCACGCTCGTGGCCGAACTGCTTGAACTTGCCCGGCTGGACCGCACCTCCTCCCTCGACCTGGCCGAAACGGATCTCGCCGGGCTGGTCCGGGACGCGGCCGCGGACGCCTCAGCCGTGGAACCGGACCGCCCGGTCAACGCCGAGACACCAGACCGGCTGATCGCCGTGGTGGACGAGGCCCGGATCCGGCAGGTGCTGGCCAACCTGCTGGGCAACGTCCGCGAGCACACCCCGCCGGGCACCCCGGTCGCGGTCCGGCTGGCCCCGGTGCGCGGCGGGGCGGTGCTGGAGGTCGCGGACGCGGGCCCGGGCCTGTCCGAGCCGGATGCGGCCCGGGCCTTCGACCGGTTCCACCGCGGCGCCGGCCGCCCCGGCAACGGGACCGCGGACCACACCGGCGCCAGCGCAGACCCGGCCGGCCCGGCCGGCCAGGCCGAAGGGCTGGGCGGCGGCAGCGGCCTGGGCCTGTCCATCGTGCAGGCCATCGCGATGGCCCACGGCGGCCAGGCCCAGCTGGAGTCGCAGCCCGGCCGCGGTACCCGGGTCCGGGTCTGGCTGCCCGCCGGGACGGCCGCAGGATGACCCGGGCCGCCGCTATCCGCCGACCGGGTCGCCGGCCGGGCTGGGCAGGTGCTCGAACAGGTAGTAGACGGCGAGCAGGCCGTAGATGATCAGCGCGATGACCGGCAGGCCGAACGCCGCGATCACGGTGCCGGCCACGTAGACGAGCAGGCCACCGGTGAACCCGGGTATCGAGCGCCGCAGCGCCTCCGGGTGGGCCTGCCCGCCCAGCTGCGCGGCGTGGGTGACGACGTAGATCCACAGCCCGTCGAAGCCGAACGAGATAAAGATCATCACCAGCCCGTAGGTCACCGCGGCCGCCGCGCCCCCGCTGCCCAGCAGGTGCTCGGCCACGATCGAGGTGGGGAACGGGATGACCACCACCCCCATCAGCAAGAACAGGTTCAGCACCAGCAGCGGCCGGTCCACCCGGGTGATGTTGGCCATGATCGAGTGGTGGTTCATCCACATGATGCCGATGGTGAGGAAGCTGACCACGTAGGCGAAGTAGGCCGGCCATTCGTGCAGCAGCTGCCAGGTCAGCGTGTGCCCGTCCGCCGCAGGCAGCCGCAGGTCCAGTACGAGCAGGGTGATCGCGATCGCGAACACCCCGTCGCTGAACGCCTCCGCCCGCTTGCTGTCCATGTCCCCGGGCGCAGGCTACTCGGTCGGCCCGGCCGGGTCCGCGGGCGCAGGCGGGTCGGCTGTCGCGGGGGAATCCGCCATCCCGGGCGCGTCCGCGGACGCGGCCGGGTCGCCCGGCGCGGCCGCACCCACCGCGGCGGGCGGCGGCACCGACCGGGCCAGCAACTGCGCCACGTCCACCACTTCCAGGCTCTCCTTGGCCTCCCCGGCGGCCTTCTTGGCGCTGATCGCGTCGCCCAGCATGACCAGGCAGTACGGGCACGCGGTGGACACCGTGTCCGGTTCGGTACCCAGCGCCTCGTCGATCCGCTCGGTGTTGATCCGCTTGCCGATCCGCTCTTCCATCCACATCCGGGCCCCGCCGGCCCCGCAGCAGAAGCCGCGTTCCTTGCACCGGTGCATCTCCTGCGCCCGCACCCCGGGCACCTGCTCCATGATCTCCCGGGGCGGCGAGTACACCTTGTTGTGCCGCCCCAGGAAGCACGGGTCGTGATAGGTGATCTTCTCGTCCACCTCGCCGACCGGGGTCAGCCTGCCCTCGGCGACCAGCTTGGCCAGCAGCTGGGTGTGGTGGATCACCTGGTAGTTCCCGCCCAGCTGCGGGTACTCGTTGGCCAGCGTGTTGAAGCAGTGCGGGCAGGACGCCACCACGGTGCGCGGCGCGGCCTCGTTCAGCGTCTCCACGTTCTGCTGGGCCAGCATGGAGAACACGAACTCGTTGCCGATCCGGCGGGCCGGGTCCCCGGTGCACGTCTCGGCCGGGCCGAGCACCGCGAACTTCACCCCGGCCGTGTGCAGCAGGGTGGCGATGGCCCGGGTGGTCTTCTTGGCCCGGTCTTCCAGCGCGCCCGCGCAGCCCACCCAGAACAGGTATTCCACGTCGTCGCCGAGCGGCCCCTCGGCCACCGGCACCTCGAAGTCCAGGCCCTCCATCCAGTCGGTGCGCCGTGCGGCACCCATGCCCCACGGATCGCCCTTGTTCTCCAGGTTCTTCAGCATCCCGGCCGCCTCGACCGGGAACGCCGACTCGATCAGCACCTGATGCCGCCGCATCCCGTTGATGTGGTCGATGTGCTCGATGTCCACCGGGCACTCGTGCACGCACGCCCCGCAGTTCGTGCAGGCCCACAGCGCGTCCGGGTCGATCACCCCGTGGTCGCTGGCCCCGCCGACCAGCGGCCGGGCCGCCTCGGCCTGCACTCCCTCGGGCAGCTTGGCCCGGGCCTCGTCGCTGTCGGCCAGCGTCCACGGCGCCTTCTTCAGCGCGTGGTCGCGCAGGTCCAGGATGATCATCTTGGGTGACAGCGGCTTGTCCGTGGCCCAGGCCGGGCACTGCGACTGGCACCGACCGCACTCGGTGCAGGTGCCCATGTCCAGCAGGCCCTTCCAGGTGAAATCCTCGATCTTCCCCAGCCCGAAGACGTCGGTGTCCGGGTCCGCCTCCTCGAAATCGAGCACCTGGCCGTTGCTGCGCATCGGCTCGAGCGCGCGCAGCCCGTCCGGCCGCCGGGAGAACAGCACGTTGAGCCCGGCCAGGACGATGTGCAGGTGCTTGGAATACGTGACGAAGACCAGGAAAGCCAGGATCACGGCCAGCTGGGCCAGGATGAACGTGGTCTCCAGCACGCTGTTGACCCCGGTGCCCAGCGGGGCCAGCCAGTGCCCGACGATCTGGGACGCGAACGCGCCATGCGGGTAGGGGAAGACCCCGGTGTTGATCTGCGCGCCGCGGTAGATCAGCAGGGTGGCAATGACGAGGAAAATCCCAAGCAGAACGATCCAGGCCGCGCCAGTGTGGCTGCCAGCGAACCTGGACTCGCGCCCTTCGCGGTCCGGATCGTTGCGCAGCCGGATGACCGCGAACGTGATGATGCCGGCCAGCACACCGACGGCGAACAGGTCCTCGATGAAGCCGATGAACGCCCAGTGCCCGATGCCCGGGATGGCGAACGTCGCCGAAAACAGGTCACCGTAGGCCTCGATGATCGTCAGCAGCAGGACGATGAAACCCCAGAAGGTCAGCGCGTGAGCCACGCCGGGCACGGTCCATTGCAGCAGCTTGCGCTGCCCGATCACCTCGGTGGCCTGGACTTCGGCGTCCCGGCCGGGGTGCGCGCGCACCGCCGCGATCCGCTCCGGCGCGGGCTGCCCGGCCCGGGCCACCCGCTGCAGCCACCAGAGCCGGCGGGCAGCCAGGGCGAAGGCGGCCACGGTCAGGGCCAGGCCGATGACGATCCGCAAGACCACGAAGTCCTCCTCGTGCGGCGCCGGGCAGGGCAGGCTCCTGCGCAGTGCAGGCTGCCAGCGTACGCCGGACCATGCCGACCGCATGATCAAGAGCCCGCGCGGGCCGCCCTCTTACTGACAGGTAACTTAGCGCCGCAAGCCTCACCAGCAACGGGGCTCCTGATACCTGCGGTGATTACCCGGCCCCGGGGGAATGATTCGCCGCGGAGCGAAGTTGAGCCAACTAGACGCAACTATGTTGCCGGGGGTGTCCGCCTCTGGCAGGCTTGAGCCCGGAAGACTCAAGTCTAGAACCACAACCACACACACAGGGATCACACATGGCACGTGCGGTAGGTATCGACCTCGGAACCACGAACTCCGTCGTCGCAGTTCTCGAAGGTGGCGAGCCAACGGTTATCGCCAACGCGGAGGGGTCGCGGACTACTCCGTCCGTGGTGGCCTTCGCCAAGAACGGCGAGGTGCTCGTGGGCGAGGTAGCCAAGCGCCAGGCGGTGACCAACGTCGACCGTACGATCCGCTCGGTCAAGCGCCAGATGGGCACCGACTGGAACGTCAAGATCGACGACAAGAAGTTCACCGCCCAGCAGATCAGCGCGTTCATCCTGCAGAAGCTGAAGAGGGACGCGGAGTCCTACCTGGGTGAGACCATCACCGACGCGGTGATCACCGTCCCCGCGTACTTCAGTGACGCGCAGCGCCAGGCCACCAAGGAGGCCGGCCAGATCGCGGGGCTGAATGTGCTGCGCATCATCAACGAGCCGACGTCCGCGGCGCTCGCCTATCACCTGGAGAAGGAGGGCGAGGCCACCATCCTCGTGTTCGACCTGGGTGGCGGCACGTTCGACGTCTCGCTGCTGGAAGTCGGCGACGGCGTGGTCGAGGTGAAGGCCACCAGCGGCGACAACCACCTCGGCGGTGACGACTGGGACCAGCGGATCGTGGACTGGCTGGTGCAGGACTTCAAGAACGGCTACGGCGTGGACCTGTCCAAGGACAAGATGGCGCTGCAGCGGCTGCGCGAGTCCGCGGAGAAGGCCAAGATCGAGCTGTCCGGCTCGGCCGAGACCACGATCAACCTGCCTTACATCACCCACTCTGAGCAGGGCCCGCTGCACCTGGACACCAAGCTCACCCGGGCTGAGTTCCAGAAGATGACCTCCGACCTGCTCGACCGGTGCAAGAGCCCGTTCCAGCAGGTGATCAAGGACGGCAACACCAAGCTCAGCGACATCCAGCACGTGGTGCTGGTCGGTGGCTCCACCCGGATGCCCGCCGTCGTTGACCTGGTGAAGGAGCTGACCGGCGGCAAGGAGCCGAACAAGGGCGTCAACCCGGACGAGGTCGTCGCCGTGGGCGCCTGCCTGCAGGCCGGCGTGCTCAGGGGCGAGGTCAAGGACGTCCTGCTGCTCGACGTGACCCCGCTGTCGCTGGGCATCGAGACCAAGGGCGGCATCTTCACCAAGCTCATTGAGCGCAACACCACGATCCCGACCAAGCGGTCGGAGATCTTCACCACCGCGGACGACAACCAGCCCTCGGTGCAGATCCAGGTGTTCCAGGGTGAGCGGGAGATCGCCGCGTACAACAAGAAGCTCGGCATGTTCGAGCTGTCCGGTCTCGCGCCCGCGCCGCGCGGCATCCCGCAGATCGAGGTCGCCTTCGACATCGACGCCAACGGGATCGTCAACGTCTCGGCCAAGGACCTGGGCACCGGCAAGGAGCAGCGGGTGACCATCACCGGCGGTTCCGCGCTGAAGAAGGAAGACATCGAGCGGATGATGGCCGACGCGGAGAAGTTCGCCGCCGAGGACGCCGCCCGCCGCGAGGAGGCCGAGGTCCGCAACCGCGCGGACACCCTGGCCTACCAGACGGAGAAGTTCCTGAACGAGAACTCCGAGAAGGTCCCGGACGACATCAAGTCCGAGGTGGAGTCCGCGATCGCCGACCTGAAGAAGGCCCTCGAGGGCACCGACACCGACGCGATCAAGGACGCGACCGACAAGGCGGCCACGGCCAGCCAGAAGATGGGTACCGCCATCTACGCGCAGTCGCAGGCCAGCGCGGCCAGTGACACGCCCGCTGAGGACACCGCCGGGCAGCAGGCCACGGATGACGACGAGGTCGTCGACGCCGAGATCGTGGACGAGGAGCGGCGGCCGGGCGAAGGTGGCGCCGCCTGATGAATTCGCCAGAGGACACCAACGCAGGGCCGGTGATCCGTGACCTCAGGCGCATCGACCCGGTAACCGGGCAGGTCAGGGATCCAGGCCAGCAGGGGCGCCGGGACGGCGACCCCCGCCTGGCCGGCAAGCCCAGGCCCGGCCGGCACGCGGCCTCCAAGCCGGGTGGCACCGGGGCGCGGCCAGCGGCCGGGCAGCCGGGAAGCGCCCCGGGGGCTCAGCCTCCGGGCGCGCGGCCCCAGCCGCCCGCCGGCGGCCAGGGTTCCAGCAGCGAGGCACCGGGTGCGCCCGGCGGGACTCCTCCCGCCGGGTCGCCCGGGGCCCCGGGCGACCCGGGCGGGCAGGCGGCTGACGCCGCCCTGACCCTGGCGCTGGCCGAGCGCACCGCGGATCTGCAGCGGATTCAGGCGGAGTACGCCAACTACCGCAAGCGGGTCGAGCGGGACCGGGTGGCGGTACGGGAGCAGGCGCTGGCCAACGTGCTGAGCGCGCTGCTGCCGGTGCTGGACGACCTCGGCCGGGCCCGCGAGCACGGCGAGCTGACCGGCGGGTTCAAGTCCGTCGGTGAGTCGCTGGAGACGACCGCCGCGAAGCTGGGGCTGGAAAGCTTCGGCGACGCGGGGGAGCCGTTCGACCCACGGGTCCACGAGGCACTGATGCACTCCTACTCGCCTGAGGTGACCGAGCCGACCGCCGTCCAGATACTGCAGCCCGGCTACAAGGTCGGCGACCGGATCATCCGGCCGGCCCGGGTCGCGGTGGCCGAGCCCACCGACGGGCCCGGAGCCGATCACGAGGACGAGGCGTCTCCCGCTGCGCGCGGGAGCCAGCAGCGGCCAGATCAGCCACGGGGAAATCCGGCGGGAAACAATTGAACCCCCGGGAGAGGTAAGTGAGCACAAAGGATTACCTCGAGAAGGACTATTACAAGGTCCTGGGCGTCTCCAAGAGCGCCAGCGCGGACGAGATCAAGAAGTCGTACCGCAAGCTGGCCCGCAAGTATCACCCGGACGCCAACAAGGGTGATGCCAAGGCGGAGGAGCGCTTCAAAGAAATCTCCGAGGCTTACAACACTCTGTCCGACAGCGACCGGCGCAAGGAGTACGACGAGGCCCGCTCGCTGTTCGGCGGCGGGTTCCGCGGCGGCCGGACCGCTGGCCAGCCCGCTGGCGGGTTCGGCGGGTTCGACCTCGGCGACCTGTTCGGCGGGGGCACCACGGCCGGCGGCAACGCAGGTGGTGGCCTGGGCGACCTGTTCGGCGGGGTGTTCAACCGGGGCGGCACGCGCACCACGCAGGCCCGGCCCCGGCGCGGCGCCGACGTGGAGACGGAGACGTCACTGTCGTTCAGCGACTCGCTGGACGGGGTGACCGTCAGCCTGCGGCTGGCCGGTGAGGGCGCCTGCCCGACCTGCCAGGGCACTGGCGCCAAGGCGGGCACCGTGCCCCGGGTCTGCCCGAACTGCCAGGGGACTGGCCAGGAGAGCAAGAACCTGGGCAGCTTCGCGTTCTCCGAGCCGTGCCACGAATGCCGTGGCCGCGGGCTCGTCGTCGACGACCCGTGCCCGGTCTGCTCCGGCAGCGGGCGGGCGATGAGCACCCGGACCATCCAGGCGCGCATCCCGGCGGGCGTGGCCGACGGCCAGCGGATCAAGCTGAAGGGCAAGGGCGCACCCGGCGAGCGGGGCGGCCCGGCCGGCGACCTCTACGTGCGGGTGCATGTCACCCCGCACCCGGTCTTCGGCCGGAACGGGCACAACCTGACCGTCACCGTGCCGGTGACCTTCCCCGAGGCCACGCTGGGCGCGGAGATCAAGGTGCCCGCGCACCGCGGTGCCCCGGTCAGTGTCCGGATCCCGGCTGGCACGCCCAACGGCCGGACCTTCCGGGTCCGCGGCAAGGGGGTGCGGCGCAAGGACGGGACCAACGGGGACCTGCTGGTCACCGTGCAGGTGCAGGTACCGCAGAACGTCAGCTCGCAGGCCAGGAAGGCGCTGGAGTCGTTCCGCGAGGCGACGGCCGGCCAGGACCCGCGTGATGACCTGCTGCAGCGGGCCAGGAGCGCGTGATGAACGGCGTCATGACAGCACGGCTGGGCGGCCGGGGGTAAAGACATGAGTATCCCGTTCGATCTGTCCGACGAGACTCCGGTGTACGTCATCTCGGTGGCCGCCCAGCTGGCTGGCCTGCATCCGCAGACCCTCCGGTACTACGACAAGCTGGGGCTGGTCTCGCCCGGCCGGTCGGCCGGGCGCAGCCGCCGGTACTCGCTGCGCGACGTGCTGGT
>Ga0070716_100001563_pt1 | contig 10278 bp, 9 predicted proteins | sample LARL112metaG_FD_71395 | JGI IMG/M metagenome (GOLD analysis project Ga0070716, IMG submission 71395) | Corn, switchgrass and miscanthus rhizosphere microbial communities from Kellogg Biological Station, Michigan, USA - LAR L11-2 metaG | ecosystem: Host-associated > Plants > Roots > Rhizosphere ... | reverse complement strand
AAGAAAACAAGGGAAAACAAGGGAAAACAAGTACTAAAATAAGTAAAAATTGGTATAAAGCTGCTGAACAATGGCAATGGAATGAAAGAGCAGAGGCTTGGGACAAAGAGCAAAGAGCAGAACGAGACAGGCTCATAGCCTTAGAAGAAGAGGAAATATTAAATTCTAAATATGCACTAAAGCACAATCGTATAAAAGCACTAAATAAACTAGTTGAACAACTTATAGAAGAAGCTGAAAAGAAAAATAGTATGTATCTCATAGGAGCAAAAGAAACAAAGTTCAATGATGGATTATATGAAAAAATAGACAGATATCTTGCTAGTATAGCTGCTGAGAAGGGAGAAAGGGTCAAATTAACGAAGTCTGAGATTACTGGCAAGGATGGAGAGCCTTTACAAAGAGAACGCAATCCTGAATTATTGAGCCTTTCAGATGAAGCTTTAGCGCAGATACAACGGATTGTATCAGAGGGCACTAAATAATGTTAGCAATCCAGGATCTAGTAGACATCCGAACGGAAGTACGAGAACGCTCTCAAGAGTCGTTTAAGTCCTTCATTCGTTTTGCTTGGGATGTTATTGAGCCTGGAACGCGATTTCTCCCAAACTGGCACATCGATGCAATTGCAGACCATTTAGAGGCAGTTTACCGTGGTGAGATTAATCGTTTTGTTTGCAATATAGCTCCTGGGCATATGAAATCTACCATCTTCAGTGTAATGTTTCCCTGCTGGATGTGGATTAAGATCCCCACCACTAGATGGTTATGCGCTTCTCATAGTCTAGACCTTGCCATTCGAGACAATCGTAACTGCCGTAGCCTCATTGAATCAGAGTGGTTTCAATCTTGTTTTGGGGATATCTTTCAGCTCTCTGGAGACCAGAATGTAAAAAGCTTCTTTGAGAATAATCATCGTGGCTATCGAATGGCCCTCTCAGTTGGGTCAAAAGGTGGAACAGGAAAGCGCGGGACTCATCTGCTTATAGATGATCCAAATAATGCAACAGCAGGTGAAGCTGATATTGAGAAAACTATCAGGTGGTTTGGCAATACATGGATGAGCCGTATTAACTCCTATGAGACGGGCGCAATGATCGTTGTCGGGCAACGATTGCATGAGCTTGATCTTACTGGGCACATCTTGAGTTTAGGAGGATGGGAGCACCTTGTACTGCCAACAGAGTATGAGCCTGCACGTCGTTGCTTTACCTCTATAGGTTTTGGAGATAAACGCACAAAAGAGGGAGAGCTGCTTTGGCCTGAAAAGTTTCCCCCTAAAGTAATAAATACTCTCAAGCACTCATTAGGATCTCTTGCATATGCCGCTCAATTTCAGCAATCTCCTGTGCCCTCAACGGGCGGAATTTTCAAGCAAGAATGGAAACGCTACTTTGAGATCGAAGGCGAGCATTACATCCTACATACCAAGTATGGACGCCGTAAGCCCGTCCCCATTCACGCCTGTCGCAATGAGGCTGTATGTGACCTAGCCGTTTCCGAAAAAGAGCAAGCTGACTATTTTGTCATCCAGACATGGGCAATTACTCCTGAGAATGAGTGTCTGCTTTTACATCAACTTCGTGGACATTTTAATAATCCTGATCAGCAGAAAAAAGCTATAGAGCTATACGAGCGTTTTCGATGGGAGCGTTTTCATGTTGAGAAAGTGGCTTACCAACTGGCATATATCCAGCAAATGCGTAACTATGAAGTGCGTGAAGAGGTAGAAAAAGGCGTGTATCGCGTCACGAAAGTGGTATGTATGCCCGTCTGTCCCTGGACTCCTTTTCGTGACAAAGTAGCACGTGCAGGGGTGGCAGCCGTCAAGATGGAAGCGGGGGATATGTATTGGCTTGCGAACGCTCCATACTTGTCAGAATTAGAACCTGAGATCTTTACATTCCCAAAGAGCAAAAAGAAAGATCAGGTCGATTGCCATAGCATGATTGCTGACATCCTCTCAGCCATGGGTGGTCCTGCTGTATGGTCTCTGGACGAGGGAAAGGACGAGGAAAAGAGCGAAAAATCATCCATGGTTAGTGGGGCATCTCAGTTTGAAGAGGAGGAGATGGAAGAATGGGAAGAATAGCATATCTTACTGAGGAAGAGGCCATAAATTTGCTACATACCAGCCGAGAGACTTTTGAGCAGATAGTAAAAAATAAGCTTCTTAAAAAATATAGAAGAGACAAAGGCGATACTCCATATTATAGCTTGAATGACCTAAACAAACTCACCTGGAACGACATTATGGGTCCGATTGATCCTGATGGAGACGAAGGCGAGATATTTGATATGGAGGTGAGAGCATTATGAGCTGGTACTCTCCTGCCTCTTGGTTTAAGCGCCGCTCTGATGTGGAGGTGAAAAACGATCCTACGTATCAAGTCGCGATGCAATTCTACTCCCCTGGTCAGCCTATCTGGACAGATCGTAATTACGCCAGCTTCGTCAAGGAAGGCTACAAAAAGTGCGGTGCTGTCTACGCATGCATCAATAAGATTGCAGGAGCTGCAGCTAGCATCAAATGGAAGCTCTATACGGACAACACAATGCAGCGCGAGATAGAGTCACATCCGCTGCTTGATTTATGGAAGCACCCCAACCCGAGGATGGGCACTGCTGAGATGATAGAGCAGCTCTTTGGATTCTGGCATATGGATGGTAACTGCTACCTCTGGGCTAATCGCCTTAATCCTAAAGATCCGCCTGTGGAATTGTGGCCTCTCCATCCAAATATGATCAAGGTCGTGGCGGGGAAACTCGATGTCCAGGGCTATGTTTACGGATGGGGAACGCCTGGTGTACAGAGTTTCGAGCCTGAAGAATTGATGCATCTAAAATTCACGAGCTATGACGACAAGCCTCATTACGGTCTTTCGCCAATTGAGGTGGCGATGCGAACCGTTGACCAGATGAACGCTGGTAACGATTGGAACGTTGCTTTGATGCAAAACGATGCTAGACCGTCAGGCCTTTTTGCAAGCAAGGGATACCTCACCACAGAGCAGCGCAATCAGATCAAGAAAGAGCTTCGTAGCAAATATTCAGGCAAAGCGAACGCTGGTAAGCCTCTCGTCCTTGAGGCAGACATGAGCTATCAGAACATGGCAATACCTCCAAAAGAACTGGACTGGCTAGCATCTCGTAGCTTCAACTGGCGTGAGATTGCAGCTATCCTTGACGTGCCCCCGATCCTCGTTGGTGACCAGCAAGGCCAGACCTATGCAAACCTCAAAGAGGCAAAGCAGAGCCTGTTCACTGAGAATGTACTTCCAAAATTGTATAGGATGGTGGATCACGCAAATATCTGGCTCATACCGATGTACCCCGATCTCTGTGATCGCAAAGGCAACCCAGTAGCGTATCTCTCCTATGATAAGCGAGATATTGAAGTGCTGGCAGAGCTTTACACCTCTGTAGAGCAGGCATTTGCTGAACGTGCGCTAAATCTGTATAACAATGGCGGCTGCAGCCTACGATACCTGCAAGAGGTTCAAGGTATGGAGCCCAAGAAGAGCGTGTATCTTGATGTGTACAAGCTCGGGCCGACAACATTAGTCAGAGAAGAAGACCTCGAAGCATATGCACAAGCTTGCCTCGAAAAGGCAGGGGCACCAACGCCAGCACCAACGCCGTTCATGCCGCATCCTGGTCAGCCTCAATTGCCTGCACCCACAACGATAACAGAGGAGCCACCTGAGAACGACAATCCTGATAGTGCAGCTTCTGATAGCACTCCTGATGATGGCAAGCGTTTATTGCCTTCTCAACGTAGGCAAGAGACTAAGATCCTAGATCTCTCGACCAAAGAAGAAAAAGCTGCATACATGGCAAAGCTTGAAGAGCAGAGAGCCACATGGGAGAGCGAAGTAGAGCAACGTATGCAGAAATACTTCAAGGACGAGCGAAAGGCTATGTCGAAGGCTCTTGAGACATGCAGCACGCAACAGCAAGCAGAGGGAGCCATAGACAAGACACTATCTGCTCAGGAGGACACGCTAAAGCAGGTTGTCTATGATGTCTGGTACGACGTTGCGAAAGATTTCAGTGAGAGCACAATAAAACAACTGCAAGAAGCTGAGAAAGCATATAATCCTCGCTATGAAACAAAAGGGTTTTTCAGCATATTTACCTCTAAAATAATATCATGGCTCCTTAATCTCTCATCGACAAAAGTAAAGGGGATCAACGACACAACACGAACTCAGCTTCGTCAATCTCTTGCAGATGGTGTAGAGGCTGGTGAGAGCATTCCTCAGATTGCGAAGAGGATTGATCAGCTCTATCTTGCAGATATTATACCTAATCGTAGTACCGTCATATCGAGGACTGAGGTGATATCAAGCGCGAACTGGGCATCGTTAGCAAGTGCTGAGGGTAGCGGCTTAAAGCTCAATAAGGTGTGGTTGGCGACTGATGATAGCAGAACAAGACCTGCGCATGCAGAGGCTGATGGCCAGAAGGTAGGGATGAATGAACCGTTTGATGTTGGCGGGGAAAAGTTGATGTTCGCTGGAGATCCTGATGGGAGCCCCCAAAACGTCTGTCAATGTCGTTGCACTCAATACTATGAAAGAGTGAAAGATCGAGGGGGAGATGATGGGGAAAGCGCTGATCAAGAGACTTCTATTAATCATGTCCTGGTGATCAATAGCAGTCGAAAAAAGACGCCTTATAGGGCTTTTATGGAGGCGTATACATGGTAAAAAATAAACCAATCCTACCACCAAAAACAGAATTTAAATCCTTCCATTTTGAACAGAAATCGATAGACGAAGATCAGGGGATTATTGTCGGATATCTTTCTACATTCGACAATGTGGACTTGCAGAATGATCGCGTGCAAAAAGGAGCCTTCTCCAAGACAGTGATGGAAGGCAAATCACGCATGCAGACGCGTGGCTTTATCTGGCCTGTATTATGGATGCACGACCCAGAAAAGCCAATAGGTAAAGTAATTGATGCAGAGGAAGATAATAAAGGATTACTTATTACTGCTCAGCTTGATATCTCGACAAACAATGCAGGTATCCCTAACAATCCTCTTGCAACAATGGTTTTTTCTGGATTTAAATCTAGTTTTATATCAGAAATGTCAATGGGATATATTGCAATACAAAAGGATTATGAAAAGGGCATTAGAGTTCTAAAGGAGTGTGCAGTACTTGAAGCTAGTGGAGTCACGGCTTTATTCGCTGCAAATCCAGACGCGATTGTACCAGCAACAGGAGTGAAGATGTTGACAAAAACAGCATCAGGCAATACATCATGGCCTCTTGCAGATAGAGATGCTGCTTGGGATGGAAGCAAGGCACACAATCAAATTGTTGAATGGGCAACGAAGGATGATGGAAGCATTGATGAAGGCAAGATGAAATCTGTTCATTTCTGGTACGACGCAGAGAATGCCGACAAAATCACTGGTTATAAATTGCCATTTTGCTATGTGGTTGATAGCAAGCCTCAAGCTGTGCCAAAAGGTATTTTTGCGTGCGCAGGCGTCATGCAGGGAAGTCGCGGGGGAGCTGACCTAGGAGGAGATGACGAAGCTGTAAAGAGCAAAATAGCGGCTTATTACAAGAAGATGGCTAAAGAGTTTAATGATGACTCTATCAAAGTCCCCTGGTCAGATGATGGCAAAAGGAGCAATATGAACGTACAAAGAAAAACACTTCTTGAACATTTCAATGAGGAACAAGCAGAAGATCTCATCAAGGACTGGCAAGACGTGTACATATGTGCATTGACAGGCGCTATTTTCGATGCTTTTACCATCGGAGATCAGCCAGAGCAAGACATCTCTGAAGCTCTGGACGCATTCAAAGAGCTTGTATTGAGCAAGTTCGTAGCACAGGCAATGGAATGCGGGCTCAGTCAATACCTGTCAGACAACGACTATAGCTACAATCCTGCTGAGAGCACATTGCACAATGGCTCTAGTGACTATGGCTGGATGGCACGCTCTAAACGTCCTGATGGCAAGGTTGGAGCGACGATCAGCAAGGCGACACAAGGCACATTAGAGGCACATCAGCAAGAGATGAAGACCTCATTGAATGCCGTCGCTGACCATGTGAAGGCTATGCAACAAAAGGTTAGCGACTTGACCCAGCTCTGGCATGAGGAAGGCCAGGGAGACCCCTACGGAAACGATGACGATAACAATGATGGGAAATCTCGACTGAAGCGCCGGGAGCCGCCGTCACCAGCACTCTCACGCCAAGGATTACAGCCGCTTCACAAGAGCACTGTGGAAGATGACGCCATCACGGAATTTATCAACTTTCTTGAGATGAAACATTAGAACAAAGGAAATAATAGAAATGGGAGCATTACAAAATCTAGCAGAGAAAAACGCTAGTGTTGCGCATTTGCTCACTCAGGTGCTTGATGAAGAGGTTGGCCCAATTAGAACGGAGCTAAACGAAGTCAAGAGCAAGATGAGTGGCGAGACTCGGCAGTATATTGAACGCTTAGAGCAGGACCTTCAGAAGCAAGAGGCTGAGCTAAAGTCTCTCAAATCGATTGTAAATCGTCCTGGCGCTGTTGCCAGCATGGACTCTCCTGAAGAGAAGAAGAGAGCCAGTCGGGAAGCATTTACCAAGGCTTTGAGGCACGGCTGGGGGACACTTTCTCCAGAGGAAAAGAAGCTCGTTCCGCATGATAACCAGCTTGCCAATCAGGAAAAGGTTGGACATGGTCAACTCACTGAGCATAAAACAATGTTCGGGTCTGACGCCACAACAGGCGGATTTCTCGCTACTCCAGAGGTAGCCGACGAGCTGATCAAAGCCGTTGTGCAGATCTCAGATTTCCATAGTTTGGTGAATGTTCGTATGACGGCCAATCCGTGGGTCATGATACGCAAACGTATCCAGACAGGATCTGCTAGCCGTACGCCTGAACAAGCAACACGTACTGAGACGCAGACACCAAAGTTCGGCATGGTGCAAGTACAGCCCTATGCTGCATACGCCTTGACGAAAATCAGCACACAAGACCTAGACGATAGTGAGCTTGATTTGCCAAGTTTCATCATGGCTGAATTTGCAGAGCAGTTTGCGAAATTGGAAGGCTATGAGATTGCCAATGGCAACGGTGCTGGTGCCAACCAATGCGTCGGCTTTCTACAAGACTCTGATATTGTGAGCACAGCTTATCCTGGCACTGGGGGCACAACAGGTTACACTACCTCCTCAGCAACAGGTGGCTTTGGCTATAGCGATCTAGTAGACCTCGTGCATGCTCTAAAACCAGTGTACCGCAAAGGAGCCTCATGGGCATTTACTACTGAAACGCTAGGTGATATGCGAAAGCTCACTGATGCCGTTGGTAGGCCATTGTGGGGACCAATGGGCGGTGATTTACCAGGGAAGCTCTTGGAATATACCTATCAGGAAATGGTCGATATGCCTTCTGTTGCCTCTGGTAAATTCCCAATTGCTTTTGCGAACTGGAAACAGTGGTACACACTTGTTGTGCGTAAACAGGTTAGTGTTCGTGTATTGCAGGAACGCTATGCTGATGAAGATGCTTTCGGCTATATGGGGTACTACCGCTTTGGTGGGAACGTGACACTTGCTGAAGCTGGGCACGTGTTGAAGATTGCCTGATTGGCAGAGAAGGAGGATAACAGATCATGAAAGATTTCATGAATTACTTTTCTGCTAAGCATGCGCTTGGCAATGGAACGGCAATTCCTGCCGCTACTACCACGAATGGCGACTCCATTGACGTCACTGCACTCAACGGTGGCAATGACGGCTTAGTGTTCGTGGTTGATGTTGGCACGATCACCGATGGTAGCCATCTCCTGTCGCTTCAGGACAGTATTGATGGTGGCTCAACCTGGAATGCCGTGACAGGCAACTATGTGCAGACACCATCAGGGCAGGTCAATACCGTGACCAGCGCGACTCCAGCCAAAACTATCCTGAAATTCGGCTACCTGGGGAACGCTAACGTGGGGACACTTGCTAACAGTACCACTCCTACTGCAAACGGTAAAGTGCTCGTGCGCATTATCGACACCTGTACAGGTGGCTCTACAGGTGGGTACATCACAGCTATCGCAATTCTCGGCTATCCACAGAATGAGCCTGCTGTATAGATAAGGATGGTTTGTCGTGGGATACTCTTATAGCATCATTGTACCGCCAACGAGCGAGATAATTACTCTTACAGAAGCAAAGAGCTATCTGAGAGTCGATTTCTCCTCTGAGGATATATTGATTGCCAATCTCATCACGAACGCACGGCGTTATGCTGAGAACCTGCTTGGCAAGAGCCTTACCACGCAAACCATACAGCTCATTTACGAACCGGACAGAATTGCGCAGGGAGAATTAAGCGGACCTATAGGCATTCGATATGACGAGGACTTGTGGGAACGTCCAAATGTCCCTCTACTGGGCACTGCAAGGATTTGTATCCACTGCTTAATGGGTCCTGTGCAGACCTTCACAAGCTTAGAGTATCAGCTCACACGCATGGATACTCCAGAGTGGACGTTGGTTTCACCGACTGACTCAGGAGGCAATCCAAATTACAGGCTTGATCCATACGCTGATCCCAACGAGATCAATGTTTTCACGATCCTTGCGGCGTCTCGATTTCGACTGACCTATGTGGCTGGAAGTGCCACGCTTGATCCAAAGGTGCTGGACTTGAAACCAGCAATGCTCAGCTTGATCAATTTCTGGTACGAATATCGCGAAGGTGGTCCTGTACCAGACGGCATTAGACAGCAATTTGCAGAGAGACGGATATTCATGCTGTAACAGCAGGAGATAAGATAATGGGAGTTATTGTACCTTCCCCGCCTGGGGGCAAACCAATCAACGTGGGAGTGGTCCTGAGCGCGACCTTGCAGAACGCGGCAACAGCCGATGGCAACGGGACCGACTTCGATATAACAGGCATGGCAACGACTGTGCTGCTCGTCAATCCTACAGCCTATACGGGAACCATAACATTTTATGCAAGTCCAGACGGTACCACCTTTGACAAGATCAAAGGCAATCGGCAGGACACAACGACCATTGCAGACAATGTGGCTAATCCAGGATCAACAGCGTCAATTTGGACATTTCAGACAGCAGGACTAGCCAAAATTCGTGCGGTTATGTCCAGCTCAGGAGGAACGAGCTGCACAGTTACAGGCTACGCATCTCCATTCCCTAATAGCGTTCCACTCGGAGTTACTCTCTCCTCAGCAGTGCTAGCGGCAGGCTCTGCACTTGTTGGTGGTGTCAATCTTGTTGATAGCGGCGGAACCAATAAGGCTGGTGTGGATGCGCTACACAATCAATACGTGACTAGTGGTGGCACAACGGCGGTTTCTGTGGCCTCTGCAACACCAGGAGCCGTCAAGGCTAGCGCAGGCCGTCTTTGCAGAGTCATTATCACCACGCTTGGAACTGGCTCACAAGTCTTCTACGATAATGCCAGTGCAGCATCAGGCACAATTCTCTTCGCTACGGCTGCATCGGCTCCAGTTGGAACAATTTACGATATTCAGGCACCAGCCGCCAACGGCATATATGCAGCAGGTGCGGCCAGTACTCCTGTTTGTACCGTGCTCTATAGCTAGTAGGGATTAATCAATGGCACGCACCACGGCCACTCCTGATGCAGGCTCATATAATCGTCCTGCACTAATACAGGCCTTAGCGCCATATAGTGACAATGGTCAAGGCGGTAACGCGAACGCCAACGTCTGGGTAACAGTTCGTGGTGGTGGCTCATATCCGCTTATGGTCGGGCTGCATGGTGGCAAATTCGGACGTGGTGCTCGTCTCTCATTCCGCTACGGGCAGCTCTATCCTGCCGCTGACCACTATGCAGAGATGCGCTACAGCTCAGATGTGGCTATTGTGGCTGGTATGCGCCTTGTCGTGGCTGGTCGTAATTTTCGCATCCTAGGGGCCATTGACGAGGACATGAGGCACATGGAGACGATCATGCCATGCGTTGAGGAGCAAGCGAAAGGATCGGTGTAATGACACTGCCAACGGGGGCAATTCAAACCGCATTTATCGCAAGATTGCGAGGAGACGTGACATTGCAAAGCTTGCTCGTGGGCTCAACAGCGCCAACATGGAGCATCTTTGATAGTGGTGGAGTGCCTGTTGGTCAGCCGTTTCCATACGTTGTCCTCTTCCCGATCTTGTCACAATCAGGAGAAGCCTTGAGCTTTGGCACTGATGCTGTTGACTCATTTGTACAGACCAGTGTTTTTACGCAGGTCGGTGCTAGTGGTGGCTTTTCTCA
>Ga0070716_100001560_pt1 | contig 10281 bp, 10 predicted proteins | sample LARL112metaG_FD_71395 | JGI IMG/M metagenome (GOLD analysis project Ga0070716, IMG submission 71395) | Corn, switchgrass and miscanthus rhizosphere microbial communities from Kellogg Biological Station, Michigan, USA - LAR L11-2 metaG | ecosystem: Host-associated > Plants > Roots > Rhizosphere... | reverse complement strand
AAGCCGAACCGGAATCGCGGGACGGCATGGTACGGTGGGCCGCATGACACCGGTCGGATCGGGCCGAGGCGGCGCGTGACCGTCGAGGAGGCGCTGCTCGCGCTGCTGGCGGCCGTGGCGATCGTGCTCCTGTTCCTGGGGCTCGCGGACGCCCTCGAGGGAGACGTCCGCGCCCGGCTCCGCGCCGGGCGGCGGGGCCTGGCCCGTCGCCCTCCGCACTCGCGGGCCGCCACCGAGGGGGCGCGGACTCCGCGACCCGCCGTCACCCGGCGGCCGGCCACCAGTCCGCGGGCGGTGGAAGCGCCGGACGCGGCGGTATCGGCGCCGCCGGAGGACACGCCCGAGTGGCGGGACCAGGCCGCGGCGCTGATGCGTGGACGCGAGTGGGTCGAGGCGCGGCGGGCGGTGGAGTCGGCGCTCGCCGCCCGCGAGGCGCATCCGGAGAGCGTCGCCTTCCTGGTGGAGGTCTGCTCCACCGCGACCGCGCGCGAGCTGTGGCGGCTGCGGCGCGCGCTGCGGCGCGGCGCGGGCGACGAGGCGCCGCTCGCGGGCGCGCTCGAGACCGCGCGCGTCCTGCTCGACTCGGAGCCCGCCGCCGGCCTGCCCGCCGAGGCGCGGAGCCGGGCGGGCCGCCGGCTCTGGCGCGGTCACACGCGCCTGGGCCTCCGACGCTGGCGCGCGGGGCACTTCGACCAGGCGGTCGCGGCGCTCTTCCAGGCCCTCGCGGTGCCGGGCCTCGACGAGCGCCGTCGGGCACTGGCCCGTGATCTGCTCGTGCGCACGCTCGAGGACATGGCGGCGCAGCGGCTCGACCTGATTCCCCAGCTCTTGGGCGACGGCGACCGGCCGGCCGCGCTCGAGCAGGCGCAGCGCCTCACCGCCCACGTCCAGCGCGCGCGCGAGGAAGGTGTCACCGCGGAGAGCCTGGCCGTCGCGGCGGCCCGCGCTCGCCAGCTTCTGGAGCACATCGAGCACACGCCGGTGCAATGACCGATCGGGGCCCCGCGCTCACGCTGGGCCGGATGCTCGACCGCGCCGCCGAGCGGTCTCCCGATCGCGAGGCGGTGGTGTTCCGGGCCGAGCGGGTGACCTACCGGGACCTCAAGCGACGGGCCGACGACTTCGCCCGCGGGCTGCTCGCGCTGGGCCTGGGCCCGGGTGACCACGTGGTGCTGTGGATGCCGAACTGCGTGGAGTGGAACGTCGCCGCGCTCGGCATCGCCAAGATCGGGGCGGTGACGGTGACCTGCAACAGCCGCTACAAGGCCCTCGAGGTCGACTACGTGCTGCGGCAGTCCGAGGCCCGCGCCCTCGTCATGGTGGACCGGTTCGCGGCCGCGTCGGTCGACTACCTGGAGATCCTGGAGGAGGTCCGGGCGGGGCGGCGGGGGCTCTCGCCGCTGCGCCACGTGATCGTGCTCGGCGAGCGGCGCCCCGCGGACGCGGTCGGGTTCGCGGAGGTCGAGCGCGCCGGCCGGTCATCTACCGCGCGCGGGCTCGACGCGATCGCGGTGCGACCCGACGACCCGGTGGCGATGCTCTACACCTCCGGGACGACCGGCGAGCCGAAGGGGTGCCTGCTGTCCCACGGCAACGTGTACTTCAAGACGCGCGTGTACGTGGATCTGCACCGCTGGACCGCCGAGGATCGATACCTGGTGCCGGTGCCCTACTTCCACATCTTCGGCTCGATGGGTGGGATCGCGGCCAACTGCCTGGTCGGATCGACCCAGGTGGTCATGGACGTGTTCGAGCCGCTCGAGGCGATGCGCCTCATCGAGGCGGAGCGGGTGACGATCTTCTCGGGCGTGCCGACCATGTTCATCACGATCCTCGGCCATCCCGCGTTCGGGCGACACGATCTGCGCTCGCTGCGCACCGGCTCGATCGGGGCCGCGCCGGTGCCGGTCGAGATCATGCGGCGGATCATCGATCCGGAGCGCGGCCTCGGCATGGACGCCCTCGTGGTGTACGGGCTCACCGAGGCCACCGGCGGGACCCACTGGACACGCTCCGGCGATCCGATCGAGAAGCGGGTGGCGACGGTGGGGCTCGCGACCGACGACATCGAGGACCGGGTGGTCGACCCCGCGACCGGCGTCCCGCTCGGACCGGGCGAGGAGGGCGAGCTCTGCGTGAAGGGGCCGACCCTCATGCTCGGCTACTACAACAAGCCGGAGGCGACCGCCCAGAAGATCCGCGACGGCTGGCTGCACACCGGAGACATGGCGGTGAAGGACGCCGACGGGTACGTGCGGATCACCGGGCGGCTCACCGACATGATCATCGTGGGCGGCTTCAACACCTACCCGGCCGAGATCGAGGACTTCTTCCTCCGCCATCCGAAGGTGCTCGACGTCTCGATCGTGGGCGTGCCCGATCCGATCATGGGCGAGGCGGTCATGGCCTTCGTGATCCCGCGGGAGGGCGAAGCGCTGAGCGCGGAGGAGGTGCAGGCCTTCGCGCGCGGGAAGATCGCCAACTTCAAGGTCCCCAAGTACGTGGAGATCGTGGACCGCTTCCCGCTCACCGGCTCCGGGAAGGTGCAGAAGTTCAAGCAGAAGGAGTACGCGGTCGAGAAGTACCGCCTCGCCGGGCCGCGCTGAGCGGGTGCCGCGCGGGCTCTCAGGCTACGGGGCGGTCGGCCGAGCGGGCGCGGGCGGTCTCGAAGACGTCGAGCGGCATCGCGAGGAACGTGGCCACCACGTCGGGGTCGAAGTGGGTGCCGGCGGCGATCCGGATCCGCTCGCGCGCGTCGGCCATCGGGATCGCTTTCGAATAGGGGCGATCGAAGGTCAGCGCGTCGAAGGCGTCGGCGACCGCGAAGATCCGGGCGCCCAGCGGGATCGCGGAGCCGGCGAGGCCCAGTGGGTAGCCGGTGCCGTCCCAGCGCTCGTGGTGGTGGTACACCACCGGGATCGCGTCCCGCAGGAACGGGATGCGGTCGAGGAACTGGCGCCCGACCTCGGGGTGCGTCCGCATCACTTGCCACTCTTCGGGGGTGAGGGGGCCCGGCTTCAGCAAGATCGCGTCCGAGATGCCGATCTTTCCGATGTCGTGCAGGAGGACCCCGCGGCCGAGGGCCTCGAGCTCGCTCTCCGGGATGCCGTGCGCGCGCGCGAGGGCGATCGAGTAGGCGTGCACGCGCCGGGAGTGGAGCTCGGTGCCGACCTCGCGGGTGGCCAGGGCCGAGCCGAGGGCCTCGAGGGTGGCCTGGTAGGTCTGGCGCAGCTCGCCGAGGGTGGCGGCCAGCTCGCGGGTGGCCTCCGCCACCCGATACTCGAGCAGGACATGGTGCTCGCGGTGCTCGATCAGGAGCTGGCGGCGCTCGAGCGCGCGCTCCGCCGACAGGAGGATCTGGTCGAGGTCGACCGGCTTCAGGATGAAGTCGCTCGCGCCCTGCTTGAGGCTCTCGACCGCCACCGAGACGTCGGCGGCGCCGGTCAGCATGATGACCGCCGCATCCGCGTCGCGGGCCCGGACGTGCCGGAGCAGGTCGAGGCCGTCCATCACCGGCATCTTCAGGTCGGTGATGGTCAGGGGCGACCGCTCGGTGTCGTACATCAGGGCCGCTTCCCGTCCGTTGCCCGCGATGCGGCAGTCGTAGCCGGCGGAGCCGAAGGCGGCGCGCAGGGTGGCGCGGATGTCGAGCTCGTCGTCGACGATGAGGACGCGGCGGCTGCCCGCTCCGAGCGGCGCGGTGATGGGGGCGGTCACGCTCACGCTCCGGGCCGGACTCCGGGAGCGGCCCCGATGTCCTCGTGGACCGACACGCGGTTCTTGCCCGCCCGCTTGGCGGCGTAGAGCGCCTCGTCGGCCGCCCGGATCAGCTCGTCGGCGGCGGGGGCCACGTCCTCGGGCAGGGAGGCGATGCCGAAGCTCGCGGTGACCCGGCGGCCGTGGGTGAAGGTCCAGGTCGAGAGCACGTAGCGGATGCGGTCGGCGTAGAGGCGGGCGCCGCTCTTGGAGGTCTCGACCAGCAGGACCGCGAACTCGTCGCCGCCGTAGCGGCAGATCACGTTGATGCCGCGGGACTGCTTGAGCAGGATGTCGGCCATCGCCCGCAGCGTCTCGTCGCCCGCAGCGTGGCCGAGGTCGTCGTTGACCGCCTTGAAGCCGTCGAGGTCCAGGAGCACCACCGAGACCGGATGGTTGAAGCGGCGGTAGCGCGAGACCTCTTCCTCGAGTCGGATCGAGAAGAAGCGCCGATTGTAGAGACCGGTGACCTCGTCCTTGAAGGAGAACTCCTTCAGCTGGGCGCTGGTGGACTCGAGGTCCTTGTAGGCGGTGTCGAGCCGGCGGGCGTACTCGTTCACGTCGGCGGCCTGCTGCTCGATGGTGACCAGCATGCGCGAGAAGGACTGCATGAGCGAATCCACCTCGTCGCTCTGCTGCACGTACTGCTGGACCGCGGCGGTTTCCGGGCTCGCCACCGGCGTCGGCGTTCCCGGCTTCGGCACCGCGCGGCTGGCCGCGGTCGCGTCGGCGTGGCGCACCACCGAGGTGGCCAGGTCCCAGAGCATGAAGCTGCCCGACGCCATGAGGAGGCCGGTGCCGCAGAGCATCACGAGCATCCAGGGCAGGTCGCGCTCTTGGGTCTGGGCGTCCAGGAGCGGGAAGGCGTACGAGTAAACGAGGTAGGCGACCACCAGCATGGGCAGGAACGCGGTGAGCGTGATCGCCACCAGGATCTTGCGCTTGATGCGGCGGGCGGCGGGAGTCTCCGAAGCCGGAGCGCGCTTGGGCATGGCTGGCCGTCACCAGAATATCGGCGTCCGGGCGCCGATGGGGTGGGAATTTCGCGGTAGGCGTCACCGCGGGCCGGTAGCCCGCCCTTCCTTGACGGGGCCGCGACGGGTGGGTTAGGTTAGGCGTCGATGGCCCTGGAGTCGAAACTCGTCAATCCTGACAGGCAGATTGACTGCACCGGCCTCTTCTGCCCGATGCCCATCGTGAAGACCCGTGAGGCGATCACCGACATGCAGGTGGGAGAGGTCCTCGAGATGTGGTCGGATGATCCCGCCTCGGAGGCCGACATGCGGAGCTGGGCGCGGAACACGGGACACGCGCTGCTCGACATCACCCGGAGCGGGATCGTCTACCGCTTCATGGTCCGAAAGACGCGGTAGCCGCCGGTGGCCACCGAGGCGGCCGAGCCCGAGCGCGTCTATCTCGACTACGCGGGCTTCGCCCCCGTCGATCCGCGGGTGCTCGCAGTCATGCGGCCCTTCCTCGAGGCGGGCATCGGCAATCCCTCGGCGCGCCACTCGCTCGGCGCGGAGGCTCGCGAGTCCCTCGACGCGGCGCGCATGAAGGTGGCGCGCCTCTGCGGAGGCGCCGCGGGCGGCATCGTCTTCACCTCCGGGGCGACCGAGGCCAATAACTTGGCCATCAAGGGCGTGGCCCTGCGCGCGCGGCCCGGTGGGGGGCGGGTGGTCGTCTCCGCGACCGAGCACGTCTCGGTGATCAACGCGTGCCGCGACCTCGAGAAGGCGGGGGCCGCCCTCTGCACGCTGCCGGTTGACGCAGAGGGGCGCGTCGACCCCGGGATGCTGCGCGCGGTGCTGACGGCGGATACCACCCTCGTCTCGATCGCGGCCGCCAACCCAGAGATCGGCACGCTCCAGCCGCTCAAGGAGATCGGCCGGGTGACGCGCGAGGCCGGCGTGCCCCTGCACGTGGACGGCGTCGGGGCGCTGGGCCGCGTGCCGCTCAACGTCGAGACGATGGGGATCGACCTGCTGACGATCTCGGGGAACGACCTCTACGGCCCGCCCGGCAGCGGGGCGCTCTGGGTGCGCCCCGGGGTGCGCCTTCATCCCCAGGTGCTGGGGGGAGGCCAGGAGGGCGGCTATCGCTCCGGGACCGAGAACCTGCCCGGCATGGTCGGCTTCGGGGTGGCCGCCGAGCTGATGCGGGTGGAGGGCACGCACCAGGAGGCCGGGCGCCTCGCGGTCCTGCGGGACCGGCTGCTCGACGGTCTGCTCGAGGCGATCCCGGACTGTCGCCTGACCGGTTCGCGGACCGCGCGCCTGCCCCACCACCTGAGCCTGGTGCTCCGCGGGGTCAAGGCCGACTCTGTCCTGCTCGATCTGGACCTGGCCGGCATCGCCGCCTCGTCGGGCTCGGCCTGCGCGTCGCTCACCCAAACGACCTCGCACGTGCTCCGCGCCATCGGCTGCCCCGCCGACGAGGCCGACGGCTCCCTCTGCTTCACGCTCGGCCGGTGGAACACCGCGGCGGACGTGGAGGCGGTGCGGCAGCGCCTCCCCCCCATCGTGGCCCGCCTGCGCGCGCTCGCCGCTCCGCTGCCGACCTAGTCTCGCGATCGGCCCCGCGTGAAGCTCGTCCTGTTCGACATCGACGGCACCCTGATCACGTCACGGGGCGCCGGCCGCCGCGCGATGCGCTCGGCGTTCGAGCACGTCTTCGGCACCGCGGGCGGCATCGACACCTACGATCTCCGCGGCCGCACCGACACCCGTATCGTGCACGATGTCATGGTCGCGGAGGGCTGGGACGCCGCGCGGGTGCGGGAGCGCCTGGACGACTTCTTCGAGGCCTACCTGCGCGGCCTCGTCACCGAGATCGGCGACGGGCAAGGGGTGGTGACGCTCCCCGGGGTCGCCCCGCTGGTGGAGGAGCTCGCGCGATCCTCCGAGGCGGTGCTGGGGCTGGTGACCGGCAACATCGAGGAAGGCGCGCGCATCAAGCTGCTGCCGACCGGGCTCTGGCCGAGCTTCCGGGTGGGCGCCTACGGCTCGGACCACATGGATCGGCGCCGGCTGCCGTCGCTGGCCGCCCGCCGGGCCCACGCCCTGCTGGGCCGGGAGTTCCCGCCTGCCGAGCTGGTGGTGATCGGCGACACCCCGCACGACGTCGACTGCGCGCGGGCCTGCGGGGCGGTCGCGGTGGCGGTCGCCACCGGCCAGTATCCGCGCGAGGCCCTGCTGGCCGACCGCCCCGACCACTTCTTCGAGGATCTGAGCGACACCGAGCGCGTGCTGCGCGCGGTGCTGGGTCGAGGCACCTAGCTGGGGCGGGCGATGCGCGCTCTCCCGCGATCGCCTCAGGGCAGCCCGGTGATCTTGATGCCGGAGTTCTTGAGCTTGTAGCGCCGGTTGATCGTGGCGAGGATCGCGGTGATGCCCTCGATGGGGCCCGCGTTGGTGAGGGCGCCCACGTCCACCGGGCGGAGGCCCATCGACGCGCCCAGGTCGGAGACGAGCTTCTTGGCCTCCGCGTCGCCCCCGCACAGCAGCAGGTCGCACTCGATGGCGTGATCGCCGGCCGAGAGCTCGTGCGCCGCGATGTGATGGAAGGCGGCCACCACGCGCGCCTCCGCGCCCAGGATCTCCTGGGCCTCCTCCGCGGCCGAGCCCTGCGCGGGCGGGGTGAAGAGCCGCCCGCCGCCGAAGGTGAGCGGGACCACCGTGCTTACCACGATCTTGCCGCGACACGGTTCCCGGAGCTCGGGCAGGGTGGCCGAGAGCCCGGTGGCAGGCACCGTGAGCACGACCACGTCCGCCGCGGTGGCCGCGTCGCGGTTGGACTTGCCGTCCACCCGCCGGCCCGGGCCGGCCAGCTCTGCGGCCTTGGCGCGGGCGCGGTCGGCGTCACGCGACCCGATGATCACCTCGTGTCCGGCCTGGGCCCACCGCAGCCCGAGCCCCACGCCTTCCTTGCCGGTCCCGCCGACGATGCCGATCCGCATGCGCTCTCCTTGGGTGAAATTATCGGAACAGGTCGCGCGCCGGGTCGCGCAGGAGCGCGCGGCTCGAGCCCTCGCCGCGCGGCCAGTCGAGCCCGCGGACGATGGCCACCGGCACCCGGTCGAGCTTGCCCATCACCGGCTCGGCGGCGCCGGCGAGCTCGTCGGCCAGGGCCAGGATGGTGGCCTGCAGCACGTGGCCGGCCGGATCCTCCTGACCGAGGTAGCTCACGATGGGCTCGAGGCCGGACAGGCCGACCGCCACGTTGACGAGACCCTCGCGCCACGGGCGGCCGAAGGTGTCGGCCACGATGATCGCGAGGTCGTGGCCGGTGAGATCGCGCAGTCGCGCCCGGAGCGTGGCCGCCGAGCGGTCGGCGTCCTCGGGCAGGAGGCACGCGGTGTCGGCGTCCACGTTGGACTGATCGACGCCGGCGTTGGCGCAGACGAAGCCGTGATGGGTCTCGACGATCAGCACGTCCTTCGCCTTGCGCACGATGCGGCGGCTCTCGCCGAGGATCACCGCGACGAGCCGCGGGTCGCGCCCGACCTCGCCGGCGACCGTCCGCGCCTCGTCGGAGACGACGACGTCGGCGAGCCGGACGACGCGCCCCTCCGCCTTCGAGACGATCTTCTGGCTCACCACCAGGAGGTCGCGAGCCTGGATCGGGGTGGCCTGGCGCCGGGCCGCGTCGACCATCAGCGGGGCGAGGTCGTCGCCGCGGCGGACCTCGGGCAGGCCCTCGACCGCGATGATCTCGTAGCGGGCCGGCACGGCTAGCGCGCTCCCGCCCGCGGGGCGATCGAGGGGAAGCCCCGGAGCAGCCGCGCGCTCCGGGTGCGGGGGCCGCGCTCGAGGAGAAGGGGCAGGTCGTCGGGCGCGTCGACGTCGAGCCCGATGCCGGGCAGCTCGAGGACCCGCGGGGTCAGCCCGGCGCCGCGGGCGGCGGCCAGATGATTGGCGAACGAGGGCTCCCCGAACGTCAGCGGCATCGCGCCGGGCGGCGCGAGGAGCGCCGCGTTGGTCCCGACGCCGGAGCGCGACGGCACGAACACGACGCCGGGCGCCTCGTCGAGTGCGGCGCAGAGCGTGGCCACCTCGTCCGCGGTGACGCAGGGCACGTCGCCCGGGATCGTCAGGAAGCGCGCCACGCCGCGGGAGGCCGCCTCGCGCTGGGCGAAGGCCACCGCCGCGGTGTGACCGCGGTTGGCGCTCTCGATCCAGCACTCCGCGCCGGCTCCGCGCGCGAGCGCCTGGACCTCCGCGTCGGTGGTGATCACCGCGACCGCGCCGGGCAGCGCGGCCACCAGGGCCTCCAGCACGTCGCCCAGCATGGCGCGGGCCAGGTCGCGACGTTCGGCGGGCGACAGGGCGGGCACCAGCCGCTGCTTGGCGTTGACCAGGTCCTTGACCGGCACCGCCGCCACCAGGCTCACGGGGCGGCCTCGAGGGCGGCCAGGACGTGCCGCGCGAGGGCCGCTTCCGCCTCGCGGCTCGACATCATGGTGGGCGCGGCCACTGGGAACGCGCCCGCGTCGCGGATCTCCGGGGCGAGGGCCCGATCCTGCTCGTCGAAGACGAGCACGTCGAGCCAGCCGCCGTAGGCGCGCGCCACGCCGGTGGCGGAGACCGGGAGGCCCGCGGCGGCCATCAGACGCCCGGCCGGGCCCGACACCGCGTCGCCGCCCACGATGGGGCTCACCGCGGCCACGGTGGCGTCGGTCGCCCGCAGCGCCTCGACGAGACCCGGCACGGCGAGGATCGGGCCGATCGAGGTGATGGGATTCGAGGGGCAGACGAGGACGGCGTCGGCGGTGCGGAGCGCGTCGAGCACGCCCGGTGCGGGGCGCGCGACCGGGGCGCCGGCGTAGTTCACGCCGCGCACCTCGACCTGCGCCTTCTCGCGCACGAAGTACTCCTGGAACGCAAGCCAGCCGTCGGGCCCGAGGATCCGGGTGCGCACCGGCTGGTCGGACATCGGCAGCACGGTCGCGGTGACGCCCAAGGCCTGCGCGATGCCCCGGGTGATCTGGGTGAGGGTGCGACCCTCGCGCAGGAGGCGGGTGCGGTGGAGATGGGTCGCCAGATCGCGGTCGCCCAGGTTGAACCACACCGGCTCGCCGAAGCGAGCGATCTGGTCGAGGGCGTGGAAGGTCTCGTCGGTGAGACCCCAGCCCTTGCGCTCGTCGATGACGCCGCCCAGCGTGTAACAGACGGTGTCGAGGTCGGGCGAGACGTGCAGACCCCAGATCTCCGCGTCGTCTCCCGTGTTCACGATGACGGTGAGGTCGCGCAGGTCGATGACGCGGCCGAGTCCGCGGAGCAGCTTGGCGGCACCGGTGCCGCCCGCGAGCGCGGTGATCCTCATGCCGCGGTGGAGCCCGTCAGTGTTCGCCGCGGGCGAGCGCGGAGCGCGAGCCACCGCGACCGGCGGTGCTCCACAGCGCGGTGCCGCCCCGCCAGCCGAAGAGGCCGAGGCCGGGGCGGCCGCGGAGCGGGCGGGGCAGCTCCGCTTCCGGAACGGGAATGAAGCCGCTGCGGATCCAGACCCGGTCGAGGCTCTGGGGTC
>Ga0070716_100001558_pt1 | contig 10293 bp, 9 predicted proteins | sample LARL112metaG_FD_71395 | JGI IMG/M metagenome (GOLD analysis project Ga0070716, IMG submission 71395) | Corn, switchgrass and miscanthus rhizosphere microbial communities from Kellogg Biological Station, Michigan, USA - LAR L11-2 metaG | ecosystem: Host-associated > Plants > Roots > Rhizosphere ... | reverse complement strand
CAAGACCCTGGTCAATGCCTGCATTTATCCGGCAGTGCTGCTGGTGGCGGGACTCCTCGTGAGCTTCTTCCTGCTCGGCTACGTCGTCCCGCGTTTCAGCAGCATTTATGAAGACGTCGGCACCGACCTGCCGCTCGCTTCGCGCCTGCTGCTGCAGTGGGGGCAGCTGCTCGATGCGCATGCGGGGCTGGTGGTCATCGCGCTGCTGGCTGCGCTCGCCGGCGCGGTCTACGCGCTTTCGCGGCCCGCGACCCGGGCGGCTATCGGCGCCTGGATCGCCCGCATTCCCGCCGTGGGCCGGCAGCTGCACGTCTACCAGCTGGCGCGGCTCTATCGCACGACCGGCATGCTGATTCGCGGAGGTATCCCGGCCGTGCCGGCGCTGCGCATGTCCGCGGGCGTGGTGCGTCCGGGTTCCCGCGCGGCGTATGCAGCGGCGACGCGCGCAGTGACCGAGGGCCAGTCGATCGGCGAGGCGATGGAACGTCACGGCCTCACGACCGCCGTTGCCGCGCGCATGCTCCGGGTCGGCGAGCGCAGCGGCAACATGGGCGAGATGATGGAGCGCATCGCGGACTTCTTCGACGAGGAGCTCGCCCGTTGGGTCGCGGTGGTCACAAGGCTGATCGAGCCGATTCTCATGGTGGTGATCGGCCTGATCATCGGGGTGATCGTCGTGCTCATGTACTTCCCGATCTTCCAGCTCGCCGGAAGCATTAAATGAACGCGGTGGTCGACACACTCAGCGCCGATCCGCTCAGCGCAGAGCTGCCGGCAGCGGCGGCGAGCCTGCCGGGCGCCGAGACCTTGCCGGCAGCAGCGAACAGCGGCATGCCTCACGGCGTGGTCGATGCTGTGGCTCTACGCATCGATGAGCGCTCGATCGCCCGCGCCATGCAGGAGGCCGAGCGCGCCGGGCGTCCGGTGTACGAGGTGCTGGCCGAAGCGAGCGGCCTCATCGGCGATCGTTATGCCAGGGCACTTGCACAGGCGTTCGACTACCGGTTCATCGCGGGAGCGGAGCTCGCGCAGCTCCAGCCCGACTTTTCCGTGTTGCCTCCTGCCGATGCGACCCGGCGCCGCTGTGTGGTGGTGCACGAGGGCGAACGGCTGATTGCGATCTTTACCGATCCGTTCGATGAGGGCCTGCGCGGCTGGCTCGAGCTGCGCATCACGGCGCCGCTCGAATGGGCGCTGGCCGGGCGCGATGAGCTCGCCCACCTCGTGGCGCGGTGCGCCGAATCGCTGCGGGCGATCGACTCGGTGCTGCCCGCCACGCAGGAGAGTGCCAAGCACGAAGAAGGCGTGGATGAGCTCTCCTACGTCAGGATCACCGAGGACACGAGCCCGGTGGTGCGCCTGGTGCATTCCACCGTATACGATGCACTGCGCGCCGGAGCGAGCGACATTCACCTCGAGTCGAGCGCCGTGGGTCTCCTGGTGCGCTATCGGCTCGATGGCGTGCTGGCCGACATCGCCACCGTGCGCGGAGTGGAGCTCGCGGAGCAGATCATCTCGCGCATCAAAGTGATGTCGGAGCTCGACATCGCCGAGCGCCGCATCCCCCAGGACGGGCGCTTCAAGATCGCCGTCAAAGGTCGGCCGATCGACTTCCGCGTGTCGATCATCCCGAGCATCTTCGGCGAGGACGCGGTGCTGCGCATCCTCGACAAGCAGGCGCTCACCAAGATGAGTGGCCTGCGCCTCGACGTACTGGGCTTCGACGACCACATCATGGCGCAGCTGCGCCGCCTCAGCGCGCTTCCCTACGGCATGCTGCTGGTCACGGGTCCCACCGGCAGCGGCAAGACCACGACACTGTACGCGGCCATCTCCGAGACGCAGACCGGGCGCGACAAGATCATCACCATCGAAGACCCGGTCGAATACCAGTTGTCGGGAGTACTGCAGATCCCCGTCAACGAGAAGAAAGGCCTCACCTTCGCGCGCGGCCTGCGCTCGATCCTGCGGCACGATCCCGACAAGATCATGGTGGGCGAGATCCGCGATCCGGAGACCGCACAGATCGCCATCCAGTCGGCGCTCACCGGGCACCTGGTATTCACCACGGTGCACGCCAACAACGTCTTCGACGTCGTCAGCCGCTTCGTGCACATGGGCGTGGATTCGCACGGTTTCGTGTCGGCACTGTCGGCAGTCCTGGCGCAGCGCCTGGTGCGCATCGTCTGCGAGCAATGCAGTGAGACCTACATGCCGGCGCGTGAGCTGCTGGAGGCATCGCGGGTATCGGTGGTGTTGAGTGCATCGTTCAAGTTCCGCAAGGGCAGGGGCTGCAAACACTGCCGCGGCACCGGCTACCACGGCCGCAAGGCGGTGGGCGAGCTCATGGTGATGAACGATGAGATCCGCGAGGCGATCGTCAGCCGCGTACCGGTCCGGCAATTGAAGGAGCTGGCACGGCAGGCAGGGGTGCAGTTGATCCGCAGCTCCGCGCTGGATCTGGTGCGGCGCGGACTCACCACAATCGAGGAGGTGAACCGTGTCACCATTATGGCGTGACGAGGTCGGGGCCTACCTCTCGCCTCATCACCTGTGCCTGGTGAAGATGCAGCGCGGCGTGCACCCAATGCTCGCCGCCGAGCACGAGCAACGCTTCGAGGGCGTGAAGGACGAGTCCTGGACTCGCGCGCTCGAAGCACTCGGCACGATGCTCGCCCAGGAGCCCTGGCGTGCCAGCCGCATCCGCATCGTGATGGCGGACCACTGGGCGCGCTACGCCATCGTGCCCTGGGTGGCGGCGCTCAGCTCCAACGAAGAGCGGCTCGCGCACGGACGGCAGCTGCTCGGCCGTGCGTACGGTGAAGCCGTGGCGGGCTGGGATGTTCGTATCTCGGAGGCGCCGCCGCGCGCAACGCGCGTGGCCTGCGCCATTTCCGGGGAGCTGATCGCCGCGGTGCGCAACCTCTGCCTCACGCACGGCTGCAAGCTGCTTTCCCTGCAGCCGCAGCTGGTAGCTTCCTACGCCGCGTGGCGTCACGCGCTGCCGGAGTCGAGCGCCTGGTTCGTGAGCATCGAGCAGGGCTCGATGGCAGCGGCGCGACTCGCGCGCCACGGCTGGGATCGCGTGCACGTGGTGCGCATCGGATCCGACTGGACGCGCGAGCTGAAGCGTCTGCAGACCTTCGGACGGCTCGCGAGTCATGCACCCGAGGAGGGCAGGGTGTATGTGGAGGCCCCGCACGCCTGGCGAGAAGTCGCGGCCGCGACCGCGGGCAGTAGCGATGCGGGCGGACTGCAGTGGCTCGAAGAATCAGGCGCCGCACTCACCACGCTGCAGCGCCTGTGCAAGACCCGCAGGATGGCGGCATGAGCGCACCCCTACTCATCACTGTCGATTTCTCCGGACGGCGCGCGCCGCTGACACTCGCGGGCACGCTGCTGCTGATTGTCGGCGTGCTGGCCACGACCGCAGCCTGCGTCGAGTATCGCCAGCTCGAAGCCGCGCGCGACGGACTCGAACTGAAGGTGGCCGCGGCCAGGCGCAGCGCTCATCGTGATCCGGCGCAAGCGGGGCGCGACGCGGGTTTCACGCAGGAGGTTGGTCGCGTTGCGCAGGAGCTGACGACGCCGTGGACACCCCTGCTCGCGGAGCTCGAGGTCGCGAGTCAGGATTCTGCCAGCGACATCGCACTGTTGTCGGTCGAGCCCGACCAGTCCAAGCACATCGTGCGCGTCACCGGCGAGTCGCGCGATCTCCCGCGGGTACTCGGCTATGTGGGCCGACTGCAGAGGAGTGCGCTGCTGCGCTATCCCATGCTCGAGAATCACGAAGTGCGCAGCGACGACCCGCAGCGACCGGTGCGCTTTGCCGTGAGCGCGGAGTGGAGGCAGCCATGAACACCGTGGAAGCACTGCCGCACACGAGCGACACCGTCCCGGCCGCGGAACCGCTCGAGGCCGTCGTGATTGCGGAGGCAGAGGGCGAGGTGCGCACCGCCGGGCCAGCCAGCTTGCCGGTCGCGGCGGCTGTTCCTCGACCCGTGCCGGTGCACCCTCCGGCTCTGCGCACGCGTTCAGGTCTGGAGCTGCTCGCCCCGCTGCGCGAAGCGGTTGGGCAGCTCGTGCCGCAACTCCAGTACCAGATCGCCCGGCTCGGAATCGCCGGTCAGGCGGGCCTCGCCGCGTGCGTTGCCGCGGTGGTGCTCGTCATCGCCGCGCTCTTGCCGGCGCACCGTGCGCTGCAGAACCTGCAGTCGGAGCTCTTGCTGGCACAGCACCCCCTCGCCGCTACGCGCATCGAGGAGGCCGTGCCGCGGCTCGTGGCATCGCTGCCGACGCGCGTGCAGATACCCGCGGTCATTGGCCAGATCTACGCGCAGGCGCAAACCGCGGGCGTATCGGTCGACAAGGGCCGTTACGCCTACGTGCCCGCGAAGGCAGGAACGATCGCCCGCTACGAAGTGGAGCTCCCGGTCACGGCGCCGTACCCCGCCATTCGCACCTTCATCAACGGCACGCTGACTGCGGTGCCGGCCGCCTCCGTCGAGAAGCTGCGGCTCGAGCGCAAGGCGGTCGGGGAGCAGGCCGTGAAGGCCGACATCGCGTTCGTCGTGTTCGTGCGCGGCGAGGCACAGCCGTGAACCTCACCCGCCGCAGCAAATGGCTGATCGGCAGCGCAGCGCTGATTGCGGCGTGGGTCGCTTTCGGGCCGAAGGATCCCGATTCGGCCGAGCCGGCGCGCGCGGCGCCCGCCCGTGCCGGACAGGCCGCACACCCGGGTGCCGTCACGGCCGGCGTGTCCGTGGGGCAGTCTTTGGCCCTCTTCGCGCACCGGGTGGCCGCTCAGCCTGCCGTAGGCTCGCTGTTCGCAGCGCACTCCTGGTACGTGCCGCCGCCACCGCCGCCGCCCGCTCCGGTAGTGACGGCGCCCGTGGCGCCGCCCAAGCCCGTGGCGCCGCCGCTGCCCTTTACCTACATGGGGAGCTACACGCCGAATGGCTCCCCGGCGGTATTCTTCCTCACCAGTGGCGAGAAGGTCTACGACGTGCACCTCGGTGACACGATCGACAACACCTACTCGGTTGACGCGTTCAACAACGGTCAACTGGTCTTCACGTACAAGCCCCTGAACCAACAACAACAACTCAGCACAGGAGGCGCTCCGTGAGGAACTCATGGTGCCGCATAGCTGGCCCGATTCTCGTTCTGATCCTGGTCGCTGGGTGCGCAGCCGAGAGGCTCCACCGCCAGGGTATCAACGCCATGGATAGCGGGGAGTACGAGAACGGGCTTGCGCTGCTGAACCAAGCCGCGCAGGCGGATCCCCACAACATGTCCTACCGCTTCGACTACGCCACACGCCGCGCAGCGGCGGTGCTGGGGCTGCTCAACATCGCCGACAGCGCCCGCGCCAAGCGTCAGCTGGACACGGCCGCTGGTGCCTACCGGCGCGTGCTGGCCATCGAGCCCGGTAACGACCGGGCACAGCGCGGGCTCGCTGCGCTGGAGGGCGATGCCCGGCACGGCGAAGTGATGGCCCAGGCGAACAAGGACTTCGACCGAAAGGATTACGACGCCGCCGAGGCCAAGGTACGCACGGTGCTACACGAGGATCCGGGCTATGCGCCGGCGCAGGAGCTCGAGGCGCGCATCAACTCCGCGCGCGCGCCGACTTCGGTCGCCCCGCACCTGAAGACTCGCGACAACCACCGCGTCACCCTGCAGCTGCGCGATGCACCGACCAAGATGGTGTTCGAGGTGCTCTCCCGCGAGACCGGCATCAACTTCATCCTCGACAAGGATGTGAAGGGGGACACCAAGACGACGATCTTCGTGACCGACGTCCCGGTGGAGCAGGCGATCGACCTGGTGTTGGATCAGAACGCTCTCGCGCGGCAGATCCTCGCCGACAATATGGTGCTCATCTATCCGAACATCGCCGCCAAGCAGAAGGACTACGAGCAGCAGATGGTGCGCACCTTCTACCTCACCAACGCCGCGCCCAAGGACGTGGAGAGCATGCTGAAGACCGTGCTCGGTGCCAAAACCATGTTCATCGACGAGCGCACCAACGTGGTCGTGCTGCGCGATACGCCCGACGCGGTGCGCATGGCCGAAAAGCTCGTGGCGTCGCTCGATGTTGCCGAGCCGGAAGTGATGCTGGAAGTGGAGATCCTGGAGGTCTCGCGCAGCCACCTCATGGATCTCGGCATTCAGTACCCGGGCAGCGTCACCTTCACCGCCAACCCCACCGGCACTAGCGGCCTGGTGCTCTCCGATCTCAAGAACCTGAACTCCGACACTATCGGGGTGAGCTCGCTCTCGGTGACGGTGAACGCCATGAAGCAGGCCGGGATCGCCAATACCCTCGCGAGCCCGCGCATCCGCGTGCGCAACAAGGAAAAGGCCAAGGTCCTGATCGGCAGCAAGGAGCCGGTGATCACCAACACCACCACCCCGACGGCGGGCGGCACGGCGGTGGTGACCGGCAGCGTGCAGTACCTCGATGTCGGCCTGCAGCTCGAGGTGCAACCCACCATCTACCTCGACAGTGACGTCGCGATCAAGATGCAACTCGAGGTGAGCTCGATCCTCAAGCAGGTGCAGACCGCCTCGGGAACGATCGCCTACGAGATCGGCACGCGTAATGCCAACACACAGCTGCGCCTCAAGGACGGCGAGACGCAGATCCTGGCGGGCCTCATCCAGGAATCCGACACGCGCAATGCCAACACCATTCCGGGCCTCGGCGACATCCCCATCCTGTCGCACCTGTTCGGCACGCACCACACCGAAAAGCGCAAAGACGAGATCGTGCTGTCGATCACCCCACGCATCATCCGCATGCAGCCGCTTGCATCCGGTGACATGACCGAGTTCTGGTACGGCACCGAGACGCGCACCCGCTCGGTGCCGTATGTATCCAGTTCGGACGCTGCGGGCGGGTCAGGGCAGGCCGGCAGCTCCGCGCCCGCGAGCGGCGCCGTGCCGCTCACCGTACCGGGAGCCGCTGGCGTGCCGGCCGGCACAGACAGCTCGGGCGCGGCACCCACAACCGATGCCACCGGAGCGAGCGGGGGCGTGGCGGCAGCCGCGAGTACCGCCGCAGTGGCGGCCGCTGCGAGCACGAAGGCGGCAGCGGCCGCGCAGGGGCCGCCGATCACCGCGCTGCCGGCGACGGTCCCGAGCAACGCGGCTCCATCGGGGGGCGCCTCGGCGCTGACCATCGATGGGCCGAGTGAGGTCAAGGTAGGCGATGAATTTCGCGTGACCGTGCGCCTCGCGACTGATCAGTCGATCACCCATTTGCGCACGCAGCTGCGCTTCGATTCGAGTGCCTTGCAACTCGTCAATGCCACGCCCGGCGACATGGTGCCGGCCGCGGCCGGAAGCCCGAAGGTCGAAACCCGCGGCGGCGGCGCGCAGCTCGACATCACCACGACCTCGGACTCGCCAGTCCAGGGAAGTGGCAGCCTCATGGTCGTCGAATTCAAGGCACTGGCAGCACGGCCGACGAGCAGCGTCATGGCGATGGCGAACGTCGTCGGTGGGGCAGGGGCTGCGGTCGGCAACAGCCAGGCGCCGCCGCTGAAGATCGCCATTGCGAAGTGAGCCCATGCGCGCGCGCGGCTTCACGCTGATCGAGCTCGTGATCACGCTCGCGGTCATCGGGCTGCTGGTGAGCGCCGCGTTGCCCCTTGCCCAGCTGGTCGCGAAGCGCGAGAAGGAGTCCGAGCTGCGCGCGGCGCTGCGCGAGATCCGCGCCGGCATCGACGCCTACAAGATGGCGGTGGACACCGGTCACGTCGAGAAGGAGATCGAGAAGACCGGCTACCCGCCGGATTTGAAGTCGCTGTACGCCGGTGTCCGCGATCTCACCAGTGTGAACAATTTGAACCTGTACTTCCTGCGCCGTATCCCGCGCGACCCGTTCTTTCCCGATGGCGCGGTACCCGCTGAGCAGACCTGGGGCCTGCGCAGCTATGCGAGTCCGCCCGATGACCCGCAGCCGGGCGATGACGTGTACGACGTGTACTCGCTGGCGACGGGCAACGGACTGAACGGCGTGCCCTACCGTGAGTGGTAAGCCGATGGCGAGCCGGTCAGCGCGCCGCCCGGCGCGCGGTTTCACACTGATCGAGCTGCTGATCGTGATGGCGATCATCGGCATGCTGCTCGCGCTCGTCGTGCCGCGCTACTTTCACACCGTCACGCACGCGCGTGAGACGGTGCTGCGCGAGGACCTCGCCCTCCTGCGCGAGGCGATCGACAAGTACTACGCCGACCTCAATCAGTATCCGGACACCCTGGCGGCGCTCGTCGACAAGCACTACGTCCGCTCCGTGCCCGTCGATCCCTTCACCAAGCTCGCCGACACCTGGACGGTGATCCTCTCCGAAGACCCGGATCATCCCGGAATCCGCGACCTGCACAGCGGTAGCGATCAGCCCGCCGCCGACGGCACGCCGCTCAACTCCTGGTGACGCGATGCGCGCGTCAGGAAGCTCCGAGCGCGGCTTTACCTACATCGGCCTGCTCGTAGCGGTGGTGGTCATGGGGTTGCTGCTCACCGTGGCCAGCCGGGTGTGGACCACGACCGTGCAGCGCGAGCGCGAAGAGCAACTCCTATGGGTAGGCCACGCCTACCGCATGGCCATCGGCTCCTACTACCGACAGGGCGGCCGCTTACCGGAGACCCTGCAGCAACTGCTGGTGGATGACCGCTCCCCGGTGCCGTTGCGCCACCTGCGCCAGCTGTACCCGGATCCGATGACCGGTCAGCCGGACTGGACCCTGATCCGCACCGCAGGCGGGCAAATCATCGGCATTGCCAGCAGCTCCCAGGGAGTGCCGATCAAGCGCGCGGGCTTCGAGATCATGGATGCCGCGTTTGCAGATACCGACTGCTACTGCTCCTGGCAATTCATCTTCCAGACACGCCGCCTGCCATATATCCCCGTGCCGGGTGGCGCATCGCCGGGCACGGCTCCGAGTCCGTTCAACCCCGGATTCAGCCCGGGGCAGATCTCGCCAGGGCCGGGAGCGGGCGGATCACGGCCGGGCGGCGGCATGCCCATACCTTCTCCCGGTACTACGCCGCCGGGGTGGCAAACCGAGCCACAGTAGGACAGCGTGCATCGCTGCTGCGCACCTGCGCGCGTAGCGACTCGCTCGCACCGTCAAGTAGGAATTTCCTCTGTAGCTGGTACCGGCTCAGCGCACCGGATCCTGCCGTCCCGCCTCGGACTCACCCGGTGGACCTGACCGTGCGCTACCAGAAGCCAGCCTCTGGGTACTAAGTCGTATTCCCACTTTCCCAACTCCCAACAGCTGTGTCCGCTGCGGGTTAGTCAGTAGGACGAGTGGGTATTGGAATCTACCGAGTTTAGGAATCAGGGGTATTACGTAAGGGCACACGCGCGCCTTATTTTATCGACGTAAGGAAGCAGCACAGCGCCACAGGTCTAGCGCATCGGCTCCGCAGCCCGGTAGTGGCGGGAGCGGCGCGTAAGGGGCGCTGCAGGAACGCGAGTCAGAGTCGAGTTGGCACCACGTGCTTATACAACGAAGAACGGTCGGCACGAGCCCCTCACGAGAAGTCATGGGTGTTCACCACGCTCCGCCAGGCGGCGGACCGGGTTGGAGGCGTTATGTTTAGAACACGCGGTTGGATTGGTGTCGGCCTGCTGAGCGCCTTCGTGGCACCGGCGATGGCCCAGTCGTTTCGTGTCCAGTGTCCGACCAGCACCATCACTCACCCCGCGGCGCCCGATACCGATCCGCCCTACACCGCGATCACGTACCAACCAGCAACGGTTGGTGCGGCGGCGGATTACCACACCGGTCTGACCGGGACAGTGAACGGCGCTATCAAGTGTCAGCAGATCTCCGGTGGTGATGGCTACTCGACCATGGGCGACGGTACGCAGACGTACATGTTCTCCTTCGGTCCGCTTTCCGGGCTCACGGACATCGCCAACGGTCTGCCGGGCACGGAGGTGCCGAGCGTCTTCAACGCACTGCTCGCTGCGGGCACCTTCCTGTCGCCTGGTGATCCCGCCACCACGGGTCTGGGTTCGCTGTTGGATGAGCATGGCAATCCCTACAACGGCGCGGTCGGACTGGCCATGGACGTCCCGAACATCGTCTCCATATATGACATCAGCGTGACCGGAAACACGGTCACGGTGGTTGCCAACGCACCTCTCGGTGTGAAGGCCGGCGACATGGTCACCATCACAGGGACCGGTACCCCCTATGACGGTACCTTCCCGGTGCTCGCGACCCCCGTGGTCAATCCGTTTTTCGCAGCAAACCAGGCCTTCACCTACA